>Ga0187771_10003709_pt1 | contig 10713 bp, 7 predicted proteins | sample 0116_SJ02_MP15_1_FD_133139 | JGI IMG/M metagenome (GOLD analysis project Ga0187771, IMG submission 133139) | Tropical peat soil microbial communities from peatlands in Department of Meta, Colombia - 0116_SJ02_MP15_10_MG | ecosystem: Environmental > Terrestrial > Soil > Wetlands > Peat | place... | reverse complement strand
GGATCAACTCCGGCGCTGACGATCCGGCTGGCTTGGCCATTGCAAACGGCCTGGAGGCCAACATCGCCGCCTTGCAGCAATCCTCTGCCAATGCCAACGATGGCGTGGGAGCACTGCAGGTGGCGGATGGCGCCTTGTCCCAGGTTACGACCATGCTGAATCGCGCCGTCACTCTCGCCACCGAGGCGGCAAACGGAACCGTGTCGGACAATCAGCGCACTGCAATCAACACGGAATTCCAACAGATTCTGCAGGAAATCAATTCCATAGGCACGTCAACAACCTTTAACGGAGCAACCGTGTTCACTGCGAATTCGACGTCAATCTTCCTGAGTGACGGCGCCACGAACTCCACGATCGGGGTCACTATCGGCGCGTTATCTACGACCGAGATCGGGGGCACGACCCTTACCCTTGGCAGTGATGACCTCACGTCGGCTGGCGATGCAACCACTGCGCTCGCCGACATCAATAGCGCCATTGCTGCCGTCGCAGCGGCCCGAGGCAACTTGGGAGCCACCATGAACCGCTTGACGGATGTGGTCAACGTCATGCAGAACGAAGTGACGAACTATACTTCCGCGGAATCCGCCATCACCTCAGCGGACATTGGTGCCACGGTCTCCAATCTCTCGCAGTATCAGATCTTGCAACAAACAGGCATGGCAGCGCTCGCCCAGGCAAACAGTTCGCAACAGGCTGTATTGAAATTGCTTGAGTAACCAAAGCTAGACTGCCAACCACGGATTGGGGCTGGGGCTCCAGACGCCCCCGCCTCAATTCGACGGCGGTGGGCGTCACGTTTCAACCTGCGTGGCTAGGGCATGCGACGTTTTTCCAGCGCCAGTGATCGCTTCAACGAGAACTTGCTTGGGAGAAGTTGCCACAACTGGACCTATCTTAACTTGTAATTCAGGGGCGACAGACGCATGGGAACGAGTGGAATTGATTGGTCAACACTGGCCTCGAATTTGACCTCAGGTACGACGGCAGGGTTCGATGTCTCGCTAATCGTCGACGAAGTCCTCGCATCTCAGAGCCAAGAAGAAACCCAGTGGCAGAATCAGGAGACGACCTTTAACAACCAGGCCACTGCGCTCCAGCAACTCAGCACGCAACTGCAAACCCTGCTGACGGACGCGAATGATCTTACCGACCCCCTCGGTAGCCTCGCCGCCATGACGACCTCGGTTTCTAACCCCAATGTTCTCTCGGCGACGGCCGGGAGTGGGGCTGCCACCGGAAGCCACAGCATCACAGTGTCTGCCCTGGCAACGACCTCTTCCTATTATTCAAACGAGTTGGCAAGCAGCTCCACGACGTTTGGAACCGGTACGATCACTCTCCAGGTCGGGTCTGGAGCCGCCGCGACCATCACCGTTGATAATACCGATAACACTCTCACCGGGCTGGCCGCCGCTATCAACAGCCAGAATCTGGGTATAACCGCAAATGTGATCACGGATGCCGGAGGTGCCCGGCTTAGCCTGGTGAGCAACACATCGGGTGCGGCGGGAAACATCACCATCTCGAGCAACACAACGGGACTGAGTTTCAATCTGGGATCCAACGGCGTAGACGCCAGTCTCACCGTGGATGGCGTGCCTATTGACAGTTCCTCCAACACCGTTACAAGCGCGATTCCCGGAGTCACCATGAATCTGCTAGGTCTCACCTCTTCACCGGTGACTCTCCAGGTAAGCCCAGACACTTCACAAGCCGCCACTGCGATCAACAACTTCGTTTCGGACTACAACACGGTAATCTCCTCTATCAACTCGCAATGCTCGTACAACACCACCACTAAAACCGCTGGCGCACTCTTGGGCGACCCATCAGTGGAGCTAGTTCAAAGCACGTTATTGAGCGATGTGGCGGCAAGCGTTGCAGGGAATGGGGCTATCTCGAGCTTGGCCTCCCTGGGAATCACCATGAATAATGATGGCACCCTGACGGTGGACAGCTCGCAATTAACCAACGCACTGGGAAGCAATTTCCAGGCTGTGCAGAGCTTTTTTCAAACCGCCACAACTGGTTTCGCCCAGCAGCTCTCATCAGATTTGACCAACCTCACCAGTTCCACAAACGGCGCGATCGCCGTTGACCTCAACGGGATCAACTCATCCGTCAGCTCGCTGCAGTCGGAGATTTCCGATTTCCAGGCAAACCTTGCTACTGAGCAGCAAACTTTGACAACCTATTACAGCAAGATCAATGCAACCTTGCAGTCTCTTCCGAGCTTGCTCGCCACGATCAATGCGCAGCTTTCGAGCCTGAAATCGTCGTCATGACCCACGCGGCCAGAGCTTACACTCAACTCTCCCTTGAGGGATCCAGCGCTGTCGGCTTAGTGGTCGCCCTCTACGACAACGCCCTGAAGTCGTTGCATCGGGCAAGAAGGGCCATCGAGGCAAACGACATCGAGCGCCGAACCCACTACCTGAACCGTGTCCTCGGCATTGTCGCGCATCTCCAGGGGACGCTCGACCTGGAACGAGGCGGCGAAGTGGCGCGAACACTCTCGCAGTTCTACACCTATGCGCGAGCGAGGATTCTGGAGGTGAGCTTGACAAACTCGCAAGAGAAGCTGAAAGATTTGGCGTCCCATTTTTCCACCCTGCGTCGAGCATGGCAGGATGTCGAAATGCAGGTGCCTGAAGACCCGAAATCCCTGACCGGCCTGACCTAAACTCTCATTGGGGATTCTTCTCACGCCAGGCTTCCACCTAATTATCTAGTACTTCCGTAATGCCCGTTCAGGACCTCCCTCCTCGGGGTTCGCCGGGCCTACGCACGCCTAGGTCTTTGCTAGGGCGCCAGATCAGGTTGATCTGCACGCTGGCGGCCATGACTGTCATTTCACGCCAGTAATCAAGATGTTAACCCCTCTAGTACTCCCGTACTCTTACAACGTGTTTAGATTTAGGACTATAACTACCATGAAAGATGAGAGCCGAGAAAACACAAGAAGCAGTTCTTTTCTGTATCTCCGGTGACAGTTCCTTCCGTAAGCAGCGCGACGGTCTAAAAGGAGAAGAATCCGGGCATGAAGACTCCTGAAAAGGGCAGCACAAATGGCGCAGAAGCTCTATTGATTGCAAGCCCGAGTGAAGATCTGCAGAGGCACATCCGGCAGAATGGTGTCCGGCGAGAGTGGGAACTTGAATTCGTGGCGGGCGGGGCCGAGGCGCTCTTCATGTTAGAACAGAGGCGATACCACGGCCTCCTTATTGATCGCCAGCTTCGGGATCTCGACGTTGATGAAACGATAAGCGTGGCTTCGTCTCTGTGTCCGGCCATTCAGGTTTCGGTGTTCGATTCAGAAAATGGACGGTTTGATTTCAGGAGGGCAACCCCGCGTGAGCGCCTGTCAGAAGCACAAGCCCGCCTCCTCGAACTGCTGAGTAAGTATATGCAAGCAACCCATGCTTTGCAGAAGCCAGTCTTAGAAACTGCTCCACATGACCAAGGGGAAGAACTATTGCCGGGAATGGTAGGCCGAAGTTCTGCAATCAGACACACGGCTGAGCTTGTGAAGCTGGTTGCCCCCCGCTCGAACACCATTCTCCTGACCGGAGAATCAGGGACGGGCAAGGAACTCGTGGCCAGAGCGATCCATAGTACGGGCCCGCGATCCGGCCACCCCTTCGTAGTTGTGAATTGCGCTGCCATCCCCGAAGCTCTGTTCGAGGCAGAGCTGTTTGGGTACAATCGTGGCGCTTTTACGGGAGCTGTGGAGTCGCGGTTGGGTAGAATTCATGCGGCGCATGAGGGTACCCTCTTCCTGGACGAAGTCGGAGATTTGCCACTCTCGATGCAGGCCAAGCTACTGCGTTTTCTTCAGGAAGGGGAGGTCCAGCGCTTGGGCAGCCACGATGTCTTTCGGGTGGATGTGCGCGTGATTGCCGCCACGAACTCGGATCTAGTCGCATTAGTCAGCCGACGACAATTCAGAGAGGACCTCTTCTACCGGTTGACGGTCTTCCCCATTGAAGTCGATCCGTTACGCCACCGACCTGAGGACATTGGCCCGCTTTGCGAGTTCTTCCTTGCCGCCCTCGCGGAGGCGTCGCGTGAACCGAAGAAAGCTCTTTCCAAAGAGGCCTTGACAGTCCTGCTGGGAAACGAGTGGCGGGGAAATGTCCGTGAACTCCAATTTACCATCGAGCGGGCATTCATACTGGCTCACGATTCACAAGTCATATTGGCCGACCATCTAAGGTTGTTACCGTCACCTCAGAGTCCGGAAAAACATCTGATCCGGGATCTTTCGGAAGGCCTACCGGAGCTGTATGCTCCTGCAATTAACTGAATTCCCTCAAACATCGTATCTGCTTCCATGACCACCTCATAGGTAAGGGCCCCGAACAAGGCAAAACTTTCCGGCCTAGTGGGCCGCACGATAGGCAAACATTTCCTACTCTCCCCGAGATGAATTCACTGGCCCCACGGCGGGCCGCCAACTATCTCAATTACATTGACTTGCAAGCAACGGCACAAAAGTCCCGGTTGGAACGCTGCCTGCTCTTGCCCTGAGGGGGAAGCGGAAAAGAGCAGCCACCCGGGTACTTTGATCCATAATACCTGGGCAGTCTCGAGAGGTGTGTGATGTCCGTATCTAGCATTTTGTCAAATGGTACCCTGAGTCAAAGTTGGCAGAACTGGCATACTCATACTCAAGAAGCTCAGACTGAGTTTCATCAATTGGGGCGAGATCTTCAGGCGGGAAACCTCAATCGAGCCCGGTCGGATTTCAGCGTGTTGAGTCAGACCATTTCGGGCTCTCTCAAAAGCAACAACTCTCTGTCCCCGACATTAAGCGCCCCGCCGTCGGCGCCCTCTCATTACCACCACGTGGGGGTTGGTGGGCAGGGTGGAACGTCCAGCACCGAGAGCGCCGTGTTGCAACAGTTCAGTAGCTTAGGATCAGCTCTTCAAGCAGGGAATCTCTCCGCCGCACGGGCTGCCTATTCGACGCTCCAGCAGGACCTCGAGCTGTTTGGCTGGAGCGCGGGCACGCCCTCGCCGTCAACTACTGGCGCTGTGAACATTGCCGCTTAGTTGTTCTTATTGGGTCTTCTCCAACCGGGCAACATGATTCACAAGCTTGTCCACCGCCTTTGAATCGCGCAAAGAATTCTCCAGCAGACCCTACAAGCCTTAAAATTCCCTTGACAGGTCCCCAAACCCAAGCGTATCCGTAACAATAGACTTTCGGTGGTCCCTCCCATCGGAGGTGCTGGTCTATGGAACCAGCAGGAGCAGAGAACTCAGAAGACTGGCAAGGGGAACAGGGTCGACTTTAGTGGTCGAGTAACTGAACCTCTTATGGTGACAACAAAGTTGGGTTCGGTTCCCTGGCGCAAGAAAGATGAGACAGTTATCCGCCTTTTGGCTGGCGATGACGTGGACAGTAGTGGGTGTGGCGCAATCACTTGCGGCCCACCCGGCGGCGATTCCCGCGCAAGCCACAGTGAAAGCTATCGAAGTCGCTGACTCATCCGCCGGCAAGGAAATCCTGCTGCGAATAGATGGTCAATACACGTTCAGAACCATCCAGACTCCGGAGGGCAAAGTCTACATTGATGTGCAAGGCGCCAAGCTTGGCACCAGACAGCTAACAGGTTATCACTTGATCCAATACACGGACGCAAGCGGCCAACCCGTCGTGCGGATCGAAATCCCAACCCTAAGTCAGCAACCGCTCATGGCCAAGCAGGAAGCCTCCGGTCTGCGTGTTCAGTTCGCGCCGGATGGGCAAGCATCCCCCAGCAATTCCACGCCGGCCGCCCCGGGTGCGATGGTCCCCGCCGGGGACACAAAGGCGGCGTTGTTAGTTTCGGACGTATCGGTCACGCCCGGATCTGAAGGCGGTGTCACGATTGAAGTTGCCACGACGAGGTCTGCGCCGTTTCAAGCCCTCCGATTTGACCACCCTGATCGTTTCGTTGTGGACTTGCAAGGCGCAAGAAGTGCGCTCCACCGGAACTCGATTGCTGTTTCCTCCCCCGTAGTGAAGGACGTGCGGGTGGGGCAGTTTCGAGTCAAGGATCCTGAGGTAGTGCGCCTAGTGGTCGATCTATCTGGGAATCCAACAGTTGTGGCTCAAGCGTTCGCGGGGGGAGTGCGCATTGAAGTGAAGCCCCGTCCGACGGCACACTCAAGAGCAGCTGCAACAACGCCGGCGCCAAAACAAGAAACCACCAAAAGACAGGAAGAAGCCCATCCGATTCAACAGGCGGTCCCGGCTAGAGAGCAGCCAGACTCAGCCCGCGTCAAAGCGCCCAAGGAGCCGGCAACAAATCGCCTTTCCGGCAACTCGAACTCCGGGGCCTCTCCCGGGTCGGGGAAAACGGACAAGCCCGGCGCAGAGAATCCTCAAGCCGTGCCTGTCCTGGACGACTTTCTGCGCTATCTGTTTAGCTCGGACGTACCATCCCCCAGCAATGCCACATCGCCTGCGAAACAGACGGCACTTTCTCCCGTCAACAAACCCAAGGGGCCTGCAACGGTTTCAGCCGTCTCGGTAAAACCAGGGTCCGCCGGGGAAATCACCATCGAAGTTGCTTTGACAAACCCTTCGCCATTCAAAGTCTCACGTATGGACCACCCTGACCGTTTTGTAGTGGACGTGGAAGGGGCGACGAATCGGCTCCCCCGAAAATCGATTCACGTAGGCTCCCCAGTAGTCAAAGACGTCAGGGTCGGGCAGTTCCACGAGGAAAACACTAGGGTGGCGCGCGTCGTGGTCGACCTGTCGGACAATCCGGTGTGTGATGCTCATGCCTACGCAAGTGGAGTGCTTATTAGGGTGAGACCCCGTAGACTAGGTGCCGATGCGGGGAGCAAACCTCAATAGCTGTTGTGAAATAGCGGCTACGGAGTTTCCTGCCGCCGGTGCGCACTGCTCGCAAATGGGTTTCGCTGGCAGGGCGTGCGAGTGTGCGACGAGACCGTAACAATTCAGGCTTGGAAGACCTTCTGAGCCCAGTCAACTGCTTCCAGATAGGCGGTGGAGAGTCGCACTTCATCCTGTCCAAGGGTGACAGAGAGTTCGCTGACCTCCTCCCACCTGCCCGCTTCGAAGGCCTTCACCAGTTCGAGGATCTTCCCGCGGCGGTCGGGCCTTCCAAGGAGGGCGGATCGAACCACATCGGGCAGAGCAATCTCAGAGACAATCTCTGACATTGGCCGACCCAAAATCGCGTCCATAAGCGAGAAAATCCCTAACAGAAACATGCTCTGTCCGTCTCTGCGCGCGCCTCGGTTCACTGTCAGCAATTCGCAACAACGGCCGCGAGTGAGTGAGGTCAGAACCAATTCGTCGCGCTTATTGCCCGCGATACCCAGCACTGCGGCCACCGACGCCCATTTCCTTAGGTCATCATCTCCGAGCAGGGCCAGCGCGTGGCGCGTGGACGTTATGTCGCTCAGAAAGCCGAAAAGGGGCGAATTCATAAATCGCAGAAGCTTGTAGCAGAGGGAGACTTCACAGTCGATCAAGGCCACGACCTCGTTTCTGTCCAATTCCGGTTTGCTGGTAGCATGAAGGAGCCGCAAGTAGTGAGCTTTAAAGGCCGGAATCTGCGAGGTGGAGACGATCTGCGGTTTGCAGAAGAAATATCCCTGGAAGTAGCCGTATCCGGTACTGCGAGCTTCGGCGAATTCGGCACGGGTTTCCACCTTTTCCGCGAGCAGTTGGAGGTCCAGCCGAGCGAGTTTTGCCACCGCCTCCTGCCTCTCGTTCGACGCTGAAAGCTGGAAGTCGATCTTGATGATGTCTGCCAGATCGATGAAAGGCTGGAATCTCTCGGCAAATACGAAGTCGTCCAGGGCGATTGCGTAACCCAAATCCTTCAGTTTTCGGCAAGCAGCTAGCACTTCCGCATCCGGCTCCACGGTTTCGAGGATTTCGATGACTGCCTGCTCTTTGGGCAACAGGGTGGCATACTCTTTTACCAGGAATTGACGGGTGCAGTTGATAAAGGCTTTTCGGCCCGCCGTGAGTGTCCTGGTGCTGGCGTTGAGGAAATTGTCAACGACGTCAAGGGCTGCGGCGTCGGGATCATCTCCAGTGAAGCGATTCTCCAGCCCGGAACGGAAAAGGAGTTCGTAACCATACACGTGTTCGCTGCGATCGAAAATCGCTTGTCGAGCAATGAAACGGGCTGGTCCGTGACCGACGGAAGGCGAGCCGGTCGATGCGTTACGAGACTCCACAAAGAGTTAATCGGCATTCTATCCAGAAAAAATAGCACTTAGGATCGAAGCGGCTCTTCCTCACATCGTGGTGTACTCTACTCGGTATCTTTGGGAGACGGGGCAAATCCAAATGCGTGGCATTCTTGGACGTTTTGTCAGTATGGATTGCGCTGACGCTGGGAAGGTCCAACCCTGTCTGCCGTCTCCCCCGGCCCGACCAGTGGTCCACCCTGACATTCCGCCAAGGGAGCCACCTAGGCCGCTTGGTTGAATCAACTCACATCGGAAAGCGCTGATCAGTGACATTATGACTGAAGATGACTGAAGAAAACCAATTCAGGGCGGGACAGTAGCCTAGCCGTTTTCAACCTGCTGTCGCTCCACTCTCCTTGTAGGGCGTTTCTATTTGCCGTGGATGGTCCCAGTCACCTTTCGGAGTGACGCAGATGTTGAAGACGACCCGTTCTTGCAACGTGGCGAGCGCGGCGCCGCCCCTAGTTACGTTGACCCCCCAGTAGGACTTCCTGCCGATTCCGTCAACGCCGTGAAACTGGTTTTGTTTCGGCCTGTCTTCTTGGAGTTGTAGAGCGCCCTATCTGCCACCTGTATCAACTGGGTCTTGTCCTTGACTTGAATCTCAGGCGAATACGTCGTGACTCCGAGGCTGACGGTGGCTCTAATAGTCTGGTTTCCCGCCTGTACGGTCATTTGTTCAACCGCTCGCCGGCATCTTTCCGCCACGGCCATTGCAGAACTGGCGTCTGCTTCAGGCAAAATCAACGCGAATTCCTCGCCCCCATAACGGGCAACAAAACTCGACTTCCTCATTGAACTCTCCAGCTTGGAGCCTATCGCCTTCAACACCAAATCCCCCTGTGGGTGCCCGTAGGTGTCATTGATCTTCTTGAAATGGTCAATATCCAGCATCACCAGAGACAGTTGTCTTTTGTATCTTTGTGCCCGGGAAAACTCTTTTTCCAGCATCTCCTGGAATGAGCGGTGATTGTATAAGCTGGTGAGGCCGTCCCGGAAGGCGAGGCGCCTGAGCGTTTCGTTGGCAGATCTCAGTTCCCGGGCAAACTTTTCCGCCTTTTCCTTAGCCTGCTTCAGTTCCATAACCAACATCTCGTAGGAGAGATTCAATGAGCTGAGCTCCTCATTGGCCTCCTGCAGGATCTGAGAAAGCGGTCTCATGTTTCCGGGATCTACTTCAAATTCTGCAAATATCTCGAGACTCTCCTGGGCAACATCATCGATCAGCGAAACGACCTCCGCCTGGTTGATCGCGAACCGTTGGCTGAGGATATCAGTGATTTCTCTAAGCTTCCCGGCGGTCATGCTGCTGTGATAAATCGACGATATCCGGTCGGAAAGGTGGAGAATATTTGCTTGAATTGAATACTTGTCTGGAACTTGCCCGGGACGATGGTGGAAACGAATCGGCGTACCGATTTTTTCCGGCAGCCCCCAATGGTTCAGTATCTCGTAGCCAAGTTCCTGATGATCAAAGCCAAATATCTGCTTTTCCACAACATCCACGCCCACGTCCGTGAGGCGCCTCTCATCTAACACTCTGAGGTAATCATCAGTTTTGCAATAGTACATCACGATAATGCCGATATCTTGAAGCAGGGCGGAAATGAAAATGCTGTCGTCCCGAGATTTGACCAGCGAAGCTATCAGTTCCGCGGCCACGGCGGCAGTCACCGATCTTTTCCAGAAGAAGTCGAAGTCAAAACAACCCTCCCCGTGTCCTTTCAGATCCTTCGATATAACGAAGGAAAGCGCGATATTCTTAACCGCGTCCGAACCCACGACGAGCAGCGCCTTTTCAATACTGCTCACTTCACTCCGCAAGCAATAGAATGCGGAGTTGGCCACTCTCAGCACGCTTGCTGCGAGTGCCGGATCAGCTTCGATGACTTGCGCGAGCTCACTCAGAGAGAATTTATCTTTTTTGACGATCTCGAGTATGCGAACGGCTATTGCCGGCAGGGAAGGAAGTCGAGTTGATTCCTTCAGCAAAGCTGCTAGGGCTTCTGTTTTGAGTTCTGTTTCCGGCACCGTCTTCTTCCACGTCCCATATCGTTGGGATGTCGCAGTTCAATCGTACGACTACCCAACTGGCGAAGACAAACAAACTGCTTTGTGTGCACTATACCCACGCCGGGTCGCGGCGTCAACTGAATCATAGCTTCCCTAATCTGTCGTTAACGGGAGTGAAGGACGTACCGGCGCATGGCCATGCGCTCCTGCAACCCACCTGACCGCAGCCGGGTGGTGTAGGTGTCAAGAGCCAGCTATCAGGCGCCGGGCCTCGGGCGCCGGCAACGCGTCCCCTATGCCAGGGCCCCCTTCATGTAGCCCCCTTGGGGCTCGTTAAAGCCTGCCGCTTTCGACTGCGGAGCTTCGCTTCGTTTTGCGCAAACTGCGCTGTTTTTGCTCTTTTTAGCCTCCAATTTGGCTTCGTTTCAGGTCCGTTTTAGGTTCGTTTTAGCTTCGTTTTTCAAG
>Ga0187771_10003708_pt1 | contig 10714 bp, 9 predicted proteins | sample 0116_SJ02_MP15_1_FD_133139 | JGI IMG/M metagenome (GOLD analysis project Ga0187771, IMG submission 133139) | Tropical peat soil microbial communities from peatlands in Department of Meta, Colombia - 0116_SJ02_MP15_10_MG | ecosystem: Environmental > Terrestrial > Soil > Wetlands > Peat | place... | reverse complement strand
TTTCTTCCGCCCGCGTGGTGGAAAGCGGGACGGTCTGCGCCAGCGCGTCGACGAGCGACTGCGTGGTCAAGGGTTTCTTTTCCGAGTAGACCGCGTAGAGTGCCCCTTGCACGGCTGCGTCAATCTCCGCTCCCGAATATCCCTTCGCGGCGGCGGCAACTTTTTCCAGATCAAACTCGGCCGGGTTGCGCCTGCGCTTTGCCAGCTGAATGGAAAATATCTGCTTGCGCTCCTCCTGATTGGGCAGATCGACAAAGAAAAGTTCATCGAACCGCCCTTTGCGAATCAACTCCGGTGGCAGCACGGTCACATTGTTGCAGGTCGCGGCGACGAAGACTGGAGATTTGCGGTCCTGCATCCAGGAGAGAAACGAAGCCAGCAGCCGGGACGAAACGCCCGCATCTGCCGACGCTGAATCCGGCCCGCTGCCGGCAAAGACTTTTTCCAGCTCGTCAATCCACAGCACGCAGGGCGCCAGTCCCTCAGCGACCTGAAACACTTTCCGAATGCGCTTTTCGGTTTCGCCGATGTACTTGTCGTACACGGCCGAGGTATCGAACTTCACCAGCGGCAGCTTCCACTCTCCGGCAACAGCCCGTGCACACAGCGACTTGCCACATCCTTGCACGCCCAGCACAATCATGCCGCGCGGCGGTTCCAACCCAAATTCACGAGCCGAATCCTCCCACGCTCCCCGACGCTGGCGCAGCCAGTGCTTCAAATTTTCGAGCCCTCCAATGCTTGCCATGTTGTCGGAAGCCTCGACAAATTCCACCATCTCGGTACGCTTCAGCAGAGACTTCTTCTCCTCCAGCACATCGGTAACAATCTCCGGGCACAGAGCGTAGCGCGTCACCAAAGCCTGGGATACCGCTCGCTCAGCCTCCTCCTCGGTCAAGCCCCGCAGGTTCTCCGCCATGGCATCGAGGCCTGCCGCATCGAGCCGGCGCTGCAAGGTGCGAGTCTTAGCGACGCGCACGAGAGTCTCGTCGATGATCTGGCGCAAGCGCGGCCGATCGGGCAAGGGCAATTCGAAGAACTCGACCAGACTGCGAAGTTCGGGTGGAATGTCGATTTTCGGAGCCGTCAAAACGATCGTCTTTCGATTGGCAGCAAATCTCTGTCCCACATCGCGGAGCCGGCGCACCACGACAGGATCGTCTATATGACGATGCAGATCTTTGAGGATAAAGGCGGCTTCGATGGAGATGCCCTCCAGGTTGGCCAGCATCTGTGCGGGCTCACGGCTGTTGTAAAGGGCTTTGGCATTCTGCTCAATCGTCTCCTGGCCGGGATGCCCAGCCATGGCATGCTCGCTGAAGTCATAGCCGCCTGTGACCACCTCGCCTACCGTGCTGCCGCAGCGCATCAGGCCGCTGGCCACGCTCCACTCGAATGTAGCGAGATTCAGGGCGGCACAGGCTGCGCGGATCATGCGCACCGCCCGCACTTCTTCCACGGTTTCCATCACCACGATCGGTGTGGAAGAATCGATCAGTGTCTTAAGTCGTTCGAAAGCATCCGGCGGTTGAAATCCTGCCATCTGTTTGACCGGTCGAGACTTGCTTCCCTATAATAAAAGTTTCGGACCCACCGAATATCTCTCTAGGCACACGAAGGTAACGAAGCAGACATGGCAAATCACTTTTCGGCGCTGAAGCGCGCCCGTCAGACCGAACGCCGCACCGTCCGCAACCGCGCCAACACTTCCCGCCTGCGCACTCAGTTGCGTGATCTGCGCGACACGATTGCGAAGGGCGACAAGGCCGCCGCCGCGCAGATGTATCGCGAGACCGTCTCCGCGCTCGACAAGGCCATCCAGAAGGGAACACTGCACGAGAACACCGCTTCGCGCTACAAGTCTCGCCTGGGCGCGAGAGTGAGTGCGATGAAGTAGACCGGCGGTGGACTCACCCAAGTCAGAAGTTAATCAAAACACCGCTAAGGAAGCTCTGATTAAGTTCAATTCTGTCATTCCGAGCGGAGCGGGATCGCCCGTTTTTCGGGCAATCCCGCGAAGTCGAGGAACCTGCTTTTTTTCCCCTGGACTTAATCAGAGCTTCCCTAATTCAATTCTTGCTGAGCTGTCGCTTGAGCTCCAAGTAGTTGAGCATGCGCACGGTGGCGTTCATGGCGGCCACGAGCTGGTCGGGGTTGACCGCTCTGGTTGTAAACAAGCTGCCGTCTTTGCTCCAAGTAATGGTGACTTCGGTGAGCGCTCCGCTCGTCCCCTTGCGCGAAATCCCAATGTGATAGTTCACCAGTTCCGGCATGTCTGGGCGGATGCTGCGCAGAGCGTTCATGAAGGCGTCAAATTGCCCGTCACCCTCGCCGCTAGCCGTGAGCCGCTGCTCGTTGACGCAAAGATGCAGCGTAGCCTTAGGCGGCGTTCCCTTCCGCAAAGTGAACTGATAGTCCATCAGTCTTACGCCGCTCTCCTTGGCGCTGAGGATTTCGTTCAGGAGCAAGATGATATCTGCCTGCGTGACCGTAACCTTCTGATCGCCCAGTTCCTTCACCTTCGCCAACAGAGCGCGTTGCTGTTCCGGTGTGATCTCGATGCCGAGTTGCTTGCAGTTTTGCTCGATAGAAGCCATGCCAGCGGTCTTCCCCAGGTCGTAACTGCGCTTACGGCCAAAACGCGCCGGATCCAGCCGGTTTTGATAAAGGTCGCCTTTCTTGTCGCCATCGGCATGCACGCCGCATCCCTGAATCGAGCTCATATAGCCGATCACGGGAGAGTTGGCCGCGTACTCAACGCCGCTGATGCCGGCGACCAGATCGCTGAGCATAGACAGCTTCGCCTCTTTGACGTTGCTGTGAAACTCGTACAGGTCGCGTGCCGCCACCACCAGCGTGGCCAGGTTAGTATTGCCTGCGCGCTCTCCCAGCCCGTTGGTGGTGACGTGTACCCGAACGGCGCCGGACCGCATGGCGGCGATGGAATTGGAGACGGCAAGTCCATAGTCGTTGTGGCCGTGGAAATCGAAACGCTTATCGAAACCCTCTGTCATCCGGCGCACGTAAGCTTCCGCCTCCTCTGGAGTCAGCACGCCGAGCGTGTCACACAACATCACCCGGTTGATAGGCAGATGTGTGAGACCGCTAGTCAGCGTCATCACATAAGACTCGGAATTCTGCATGCCCTGCGACCAGTCTTCCAGATACACGTTGACGGTCAGGCCCTTGCTGATCGCATACTCCACAGTGCTCCCGATGTCTTTCAGGTGAGCCTCAACGGATTTTCTTAGCTGGACTTTGCAATGATGCTCGGAACCCTTGGCGAGCAGGTTGAGCACCTTGCCGCCGTTCTCGACGATCCAATCAACGGACCTGGTCTTGTCAACGAATCCCAGAATCTCAATCTTCTCCGCCGCCTTGTGGGTATGGGCCCAGTCCATGATGCGCCGAACCGCTTCTGCCTCTCCCTCGGAAATCCCGGCTGAGGCCACCTCGATGGCATCCACTCCCGCCCGAAGCAAGGCTTCGGCGATGACGAGCTTTTCCTCCGGCGTATAGTTCACGCCCGGGGTCTGTTCCCCGTCACGTAGCGTTGTGTCCATGACCTCGATGGTTTTCAAGTCGGTTCTCTCTATATAAGCCGGCAGAACAGGCCGACAGAAAGGTAATTAGATATTATGCAACATCCGGCGGCGTGGATCGAACAGGACTTTTCAGCCTAACGCCTGACAGAGACAAGTCATTAGCGGTCGGGAACAGGCCGGGGAAGCATACAATGGTGTCGTTTTTTGGGTTCAAAAAGGAGGGTTCAGCCAAGATGTGTACGACAGGAGGACAATATCATGCCGCCACAAACGATTCATGAAAACAAGGTGGTTGTCGCGTGCCTCGACGGGCAGCGACTGAAAGGCTACGTTGCCAACTTTCTCCCCGGCCGCGACTCTTTCCGCCTCTTCCCGGCGGAGAACTCACCGCACGATGCAGGCAAAGACATAAGGCTCAGCGCTCTGAAGGCGATCTTCTTTGTGAAGGATTTTGTGGGTCACAGCGAGCATCGCGACGCTTATGACGTAAGTACCGCAGGGCACGGCCGGAAAATCGCGGTCGCGTTTCCCGATGGGGAGAAGATCATTGGAACCACAGAGGGGTACAATCCCCAAAAGCCTGGCTTCTTCGTGTTTCCCGCCGATCCGGAATCCAACAACATTCGCGTCTTTGTTGTGAACCGAAACACGCTGAAGGTGGCCCTCCTCTAACGGCATTCGCCTGGCGGGCGATTCTGCGTGTAATCGCTTTCCACGAGAAGGCCAGTCGGGGCAAGTGGCTGGTTTGTCTTTCGTTAGACTAGGTTTTTCCGCCGAGTCGCCACCCTTCCATCTGCACTCTTCGACCGACTTTGTAACGCGCAACGCCCGAATGTCACTATCTATTGTCGGAGATGGGAAGTCGGCGGCCGAGCGATCCGCCGCTTCGCAACAACGCCGCGTTCGCTCCCACCTTGCCGTCCCCACGCTCCGTGCGACTTGCCGAAGCGATCCACACGGAGGAGTGTATGGCTACCAGTCCTGTTTCTGCCCCAGACGACCGCTCTGTTCTTTCTCATGACAGCAGCTCTGCTCCTGCCCCTGGCCCGGTCCCTGCTCCAGACCGTGGTTCTGTGCCAGTGCCTCCACGCAGGGCGCAAATGCTCCGCTGGTTCGTGCGCCAAGTGAAGAACTTCGTGCTGCTGCCGCTGCTCGGTGCCCTTCTTGCCGGCATGCTCATCGGCCGCATTGCCGATTACTTCCTCGGGCCCAAGAACTACTACGTTTATGTGGTGGGGGACAAGAAAGCGAAGTCCATTCATGACATGCTGCAGACTGCCGCGGGCGGCGACTTCAAGTCGGCCTTAGGAGATATCACTGTAAAAACCGAGGTTCGAGACGACTCAGGCGACCCCGAGCAGGCGGCCATTATCGCTCGCGACCTGGCCGGTCGGCCCGATGTGCTGATGGTGATCGGGCACGTCTACAGCACGGTAACGAAACGGGCCCTGCCCATTTACCTAGGGGCAAATCCGCCGATTCCCGTGCTCCTCTCCACCGAGACCAACCCAGCGCTGTTGCCGCCGCCTGCCGCGGACGATGATCGCGTGCCGCCGGTGTTCCGGCTGTTCCCGACCGATGACAATCAGGCCGAAACCGCGGCTAGGTTCATTGCCTCGCAAGGGGGAAGCAAGGTGTGGGTCGTGGAAGATACCAGTAACCCCACGTATTCCCAATACCTCGCTCGCAAGTTCATGAAAGTCGTGTACTCCGACAACCGTGACGAGCTGAGCTCCAGCGACATGAAAGTGATTCTCTGGTCGAATAACCTGAACCTCCCACCCTACGACGTCGACAAGTTGGGAATCGACTGGATCTTCTTCGCCGGGGAATGGCGCAATGCATTGGTTCTCATTCGCCAATTGAATGCGATGCCCGGAATCAAGAAGCCGCATGTGCTGCTCAGTGATTCTTCGGCGAATAAGCTCTTGCTGAGCTATGGGGGCAGCGACGTGGAAGGCGTGCACCTGCTTCATCCTCGCAGCGCCGACGAGTTCAACAAGGACGAGTATGCTGCCGTTGGCCGCGAGGCTTATAACTTGACCAGCGAATTACTGGACAATGTTCACCAGCAGTTCGACGACTTGGCAAAGGAATCGTCGCCCTGGGGCTACCGCACCAGGGAATGGCTCGGCCTGCACCGCGTGAGCGACGCTCGGCGAGCCCTGGCGCGCTTCATGGAGAAAGCTGTCAACAACCAGAACGCCTTCAATTTGTCGAGCGGTTCAACCATTACGATGGGTAAGGACGAGAATCACCAGGTGATCCGCAAAGATGCGCAGTTCCATATCTGGCGAGTACAGAACGGCAGTTTTGTCACGGAGCAGTAAGTTAGGAATCACGCGCCGACCTGACATCCCCTGCTATCGGCAGTAAGGCCAACACTCGCTTGGGGTTCGAGTTTGAAGCTGGGCCGATCGCTGATGGCGGATCGCTGACTGCGAAACCTACACCGGCAACTGATCCTGCATCCGGCCCTGACGGCTCTGCGGCTTCCCACTTTCTAGCACCCCGGGAACATGGTTCCTTTCCTCGTGCGTGCATTTTTCTTCTTCGCCTGGCCTCTGACCCTTCCACGGTAGCCCCGCGGCCCTGCGATAGCGTTCTTTCCGCTCCAGCAGGTAGTGCTTCCGCCGGCTTCGGGCGCATGCCTTGGAGCAGGTCACCGCCCCTTTTCGCCGCCGATTCTCTGGAATTGCCACCCTATCCCATACGCAGAACTCTTGAATACTGCCATCCTCTCGGATCATATCCTCATTCCCCAATTCCCCTCTGGATCGTTCCCCACTCCCACGATGCAACCGCGCACCCGGCTGGGCCTCGCCAGCCTTCGGGCCGGAAAAGCAAGCGAGCCTGCTCTCAGCTTGCTCTTTGCGTATCCTCAGTAAAGGTTTTTCGTCACAACCAGCATCTGCGGGGCTGTGGAAATCGGATGGATGGGGGCCAGCTTTTTGGGCAATTCCCAAAATGCGGTTGCCCCACCCTTGTCCCGCCGTATTTTGGCGGGACAGGGTGGGAGTACTCCGGCGACACTCAGGGCACGCTTTGATTTTCCAATTCGTTCCATGTCCGAACGCAAAGTCTAGATCCCCACCCTCCCGCAAAGAACGCGAGAAGGGTGGGGGAAGCACGCGAGCACACTGCCAGTCTGCGCGTTCCGTACTCCCAGTAAAGGTTGTTCGTCACAATTGAGGCGAGTGGACTGTGGAAAAGGGGAGGACCTGCTGGGGAGGAAGCCGGGGCGTGTTACCCACCCTTCGAAAATCGCGAAGGGTCGGGCAGCCCGGGGCGGCCTGCCTGGTACAACCGTCTAACGGTTGGTTCTTGTTTTTGCCTCAAAAGCCGCGACTGGCAAGGCTTTTGGTGCTAACATCTACTCCTATGCTTACATCACTAAGTCTTTCACCAACCGTGAACATCAATAGGCAGCCGAAGGAAAAAGAGCGGTCGCCAACGCTAGGGGCATCACAGAGCACGAACGATCTTTCGTTTCTGCTTATGGTGATTGCCGTCATTTTGATGTCAGGCGCCCTACTCGCCATGTCGAGCGCGTTTTTAGTCCACGCATCCAAGAGCTAGGCGGCCTCGTCCTTACGGATACTGGCGGGGGCCATGTGTGCTTGTCAACATTCCTCAACGCCCCAACAACCGAGGGGCAGAAGGTGCTCAATGAGAACGCTGGAGAGCTACGTCAAAAAATATGGACGTACTGAAGGCCGGAAGATGTACCGTCGCCTACAGCGTGAAGCTGCTCTGGCATCCGCCCATGCCCGGCACAAGATAGCAATCGCTAAACGGAAAAAGGGTAAACCGGACCAGCAGATTTCGGACACTCCCCGAGGGCGTCGTTGATGGTGAAACTGAAAGCTGACGGCTGATGGCTGATAGCTACCTTCTCACACCAGCAACTGATCCTGCATCCAGCCTGGGGTTTCGAGCTTTGGTTCGGAGGTCAGATCCATCACCAGCCGCTCCAGCACCAGATGTTTCTCCCGCCAGCGGCGGCTCCCGTCCATCAAGATGGTTCAGTCGTTTGGCTTCGGGTTTAGGTCTATCAGGTCGCTGCTGCGGCCCAGAGCCCTTTTATTGGTCACGAGGTCGTCCAGGGAAATGAAGTGCACCGGAACGCCAAAGATAGTGCCGGCGACTCGCTTTCTCCATGCATGCGAGAACCCGACGCCAGTAATTGCGTTCAGAATGTCAATGCGGACGGGAGCAATTCCGATCTGATAGACCACCTGCGTTCCGGTGAACGTTTCAGCGGTAATCCCGTCATGCTCGATAGGTGCGCCAAATTTCTTTAGCGCCGCGACCAGCCGTGCGGAATTCTCTGGCGAATTGTTGACCCACACGTCCAAGTCTTTCGTGTAGCGCGGTTCGCCATACTTCATAACGGCATAGCCGCCGACGATCAAATACTCAACCTGAAATTCGTTTAAGAGTTGTAACAGTTCTTTGTAATGTGGGTTTTCTGCCATTTCGGACTTCCTCGGCTAGTTCCACCATCTCCCATGCGGCGGCGAAGATGGCTTCATCTCCCTGCTCCTGCCAAAACTCGATGTCAAAGGAACGATCCGAAAACCCGCGCTCGACCAGCCGCGTTTTCCAGTTCGGGTTCTGAACATCGCTCATTTTCTCCTCTTGTTCTCCTCTTGGAGCCGGCTCTGCAGCCCCGCACTCTCTCGTAAGCTGACCGTCGATGGCCAAAGCTGGCGCGGATTACACCGGCAGCTGATCCTGCATCCAGCCTGGGGTTTCGAGCTTCGGCTCGGTGGTCAGATCCATCACCAGCCGCTCCAGGACCATGCGCTTGCTCACAGGATTGGAGCGCAGCGCAAGATCGGCTTTCGCCGTCAAGCGAATTGCCCGTGTCAGCTCGCGGCGGGATTTGTAGCGGCGGGCTTGCTTGATAATGTCATCGGCGGCGAACGGAGGCACGCGGAATCCTTGCCACAGCGCCGCCCACAACATGCGCTGGTCGCGGACGTTGCGCTCGAGAATCACCAACATCTGGCGGAAAGTTTTCGCCAGCATGTAGATGTGGCCAATCGCGGCTTCTTCGCCTTCGCCCGAGGCCAGAATCGCGTCCAGAATTTCGAGCGCGCGCACGCGGTCTTTGCTGGAGATCGCGTCAGTCAGCTCATACAGCGAGCGTTGCTTGGCCGCGAGAACCATGGTCTCTACATCGCCGAGCGTGATGCGCTTCTTCTCGCTGGCGTAGAGAATCAGCTTCTCCAGTTCGTTCGAGATCATCATCATGTCGCCGCCGAGCGCGTCCACCAGTTCGCGCGCGCCGTCGGGCTCGATCTTTACGCCGCGGCTCGAGCAGAAGTCGGCGATCCAGCGCACGGCCTCGCCTTCCTCCACCCGCGCCAACTCGACGATGCCGCAGTACTGGCCCATGCTCTCGCGGATGCGCTGATAGCGCTCTCTGTCCTGCATCTCCATGCGGCGGACGTCGGCGGGAATGCTGATGTGGTCGGCCACAAACACGATGAGCGCGTCGGGATTCGGGTTCTTGCAATATTCCTCGATGGCGGCGAGCTTGTCGTCGTTCGATCCGCGGCCAAAAAGATTCTTCACGCCCCGCACGAAGAAGACCTGGAATGGAGCCATGAGCGAGGGCGTGCGGGCGCGATCGAGAATTTCCGCCACATCGGTTTCCGCCAGATCGAATTCGAAGAGACTGAAGTCGCGCAGGTCGGCAGGGACTAGGTGTTCGAGGATCGCATCGCGAAAGCGCTTGCGGAAGAAGGCCTCATCGCCCACGAAAACATACGCCGGACGCAGCTTGCGCGACTGCAGGTCGCTGACAAAGCGCTCGGCTTGGGCAAAGGCGCGCATGGATAGTGTGAGGCGTTAGTGTGTCCCTCAGGGGCTAAAGCCCGCATTTTTTGGCGGCCCTGAGCGGCGCGGCTGAAAGCCGCGCCCTTTCAAAGCCTATCTATGAGATGGCTTGGCTCCTAACGACTAACGACTTCTAAACTCTAGCATCAAAACCCTTCCAGGATATTCGCAACCAGGGTACGGGCAAAGTCCTGCGAGAGGCGGCGAAAGGCGGGCGAATCCTCTTCGAAAAAAGTTTTCAAGTCCTGAGAAACTTCGTATTGCTCGCGAAACAGGTACGCCGGGTTCTGATACAGCACTTTGCCGCTGCGGTCGGTCAGCGTGACCCTGATGCTCACGACCACCAATATGCTGGCGGCGCGGCCCGAGGAAGTGTCATAAGCCAGCGGCGACGCGGTTGTCGAAAGCACCGTGCCACTCAAGGTTGCGTCGGCGTCATCGCTAGGACTGTTGAGGACGCGGTAATGGGTTCGCGTGTTGAACTCGCGAACAACCGAGGCGGTCAGCATCTGCTCGATGCGATAAGTCGAGGTTTCGTTCTTGAACGGGGGCACAGCGATGGTTTTCACGGTGTCAGGAAGCTGCGCAACGTGTCCGGCGGTGTGATAGCCGCAACTGATGCCTCCCTCGATGAACGCCAGCAGCACCAACAGAAGTCCCGAGTTGCGAGTCCCGAGTCCCGAGAAAATGCCCCGAGTTCCGGCTGCCGAGAAAGTATTGCGAAGGGTGTTGCTCAAGGCTCGGGACTCAGGACTCGCAACTCTCATTGAATCTTCCCCGTCGGCCGGGTGGCCGTCATACTCTCGGCACATTCCACCGCGGTCAGAGCTGAGATGCGGAGATTATCGGCGGCGGCCCACAACCAGACGCCGCTCGGCTGCACCGGGTCGCTTTTCAGCGACAACATGATGTCGGCCTGGCCCGCTGAGTTAACGTTGCTGGGCGAGTCCTCCTCCGCGCCGGGAATGCTGACGTGATCCCCGGCGAGCGCCTGCGACCAAGCAGTTAAATCCACGGTGTTCTCTGCCTCCAGAAAAACGGCCATCGCGTGGCCGTGGAAAACGGGAGCTTGCAAGAGCATCAGGGACGGCTGCGGAGCACTGTCACCGGCAATCTTGCGGTAGTGGCGGAGAATGCGAGCCTCCACGGAATCGAGCGGTAGTTGCGATTTCTGCCCGTAGCGCGCCACCATGTTGAAGGCCACCTGCGCATCGAACACGTCTTTCGGAAGGGGCTGAAACGAGAGAAGATTCACGGTTTGCTGGTGCAACTCGTCCATGCCGCGCTGCCCATGCTCGGAAGCCGGCTCGAAAACCGTGGCC
>Ga0187771_10003707_pt1 | contig 10716 bp, 15 predicted proteins | sample 0116_SJ02_MP15_1_FD_133139 | JGI IMG/M metagenome (GOLD analysis project Ga0187771, IMG submission 133139) | Tropical peat soil microbial communities from peatlands in Department of Meta, Colombia - 0116_SJ02_MP15_10_MG | ecosystem: Environmental > Terrestrial > Soil > Wetlands > Peat | place... | reverse complement strand
TGCAAATCCTAGTTGAGGCCCGGGGCATTAACACACGGCTAATGCTTGGTGGCGCTGATGAACGCACTGAAGACTGAAGGGGTCAGTTCACCGGGCTTGCGCAGCTGTTTGACGTAGACATGCTTGAACCCCGCTTCTCGGAGAGCTTCCGCGTACTCCTTCTCGGTGATCGCCCCTGTCACACAGGCACACCATTCTGCAGGGTCCTCCTTCTCTTCCTTTGTGAATGGCTTGAGGGCGACTTCATCCGCGATTGCTAGCCTTCCTCCTGCTTTGAGGACCCGGTACATGTTACTGAAGACCTTACCTTTGTCAGGGCTTAGACAGATCACGCAGTTGCTGATTATGACGTCGACACTTTCGTCTTCGAACGGCAGGTTCTCGATCTCCCCGAGCTTGAACTCCACGTTTGAGAGATTAGCCCGTCTGGCGTTGGCAGTTGCCTTCCGGACCATCTCTGGAGTCATATCAAGACCAATGACCCTCCCTCGCCGGCCCACTCTTTTGCTCGCGAGGAAGACGTCGATTCCTCCGCCGGATCCAAGATCGAGCACAGTCTCACCTTCGCCAATCATTCCGAGTCCGGTGGGGTTGCCGCATCCGTCTGACATGGCGATAACCGATTCCGGGAGGCTGACAAGCTCCTCCTTAGTGTATCCGTAGCGCAGCAACTTTTCCTTGGTGGCTGGTTCGCAGCAGCCGCCATCCAGAGGTATCGTCCTGCGGGTGGCCAAGGAACCATAGGCGCTTCTCACCTCTTGCTTGATATTCTCGTCATCCGACATGGAATGGGATTTCAACGCCGTCGGATTTGTTGGCTGGTCTGATATATTAATATATGTGAATTAATCATCCGTAACAGATGAAAGACCAGGCATACAAATCCGTACAGCGACTCATCGAGCTCGGAGTCTGCCAGCCTTCAGATATTAGGAGGGCGAAGGACGAAGCAGAGAAGTACTCGTCCCCTGAGTTCGCGATGAGGATACGGAAAGCAGAGAGGTTGCTCGGCGCGGCGGGGGACTCGACCAGAATCAAGATGCTGCTCCTTCTGTCAGAACGCGAGATGTGCGTCTGTGAGCTGGAGTCCGCTCTAGGACTCCCACAGCCTACCGCGTCTCATCATCTCGGCATTCTGGAACAAGCCGACCTCGTCGAGCGGAGCAAGAGGGAAAGGTGGGTGTTCTACAAGGCTCAAAACTCTCCGGCGCTCGCCTTGCTGAGGGATTTGGTATCTCGATGAATAGATCTGAATCAAGGCCGCGGTTACTGTTCGTGTGCGTCGAGAACGCTGGCAGGAGCCAGATGGCGGAGGCCTTCGCAAGAAGGAAGGGATTCGAAGCATCAAGCGCCGGCACCCAACCAGCAGTCACGGTCAACCCCGCAGTGGCCGAAGCCATGGCGGAAAAGGCGTTCAACTTCACGATGAAGAAGCCCAAGATGCTCACAATTGAGATGATCGACAACGCGGATCTGGTAATCACGATGGGGTGCTCTGTGGAGAAAGTCTGCCCGAGACCGATGCTCGAAAAGATGAACAAGAAGCTCGTCGACTGGAATCTGGAGGACCCAAAAGGGAAACCACTCCCCGGAGTGAGAAAGATTAGGAATGAAATCGAGAGGCGGGTCGATGAGCTTGCAAAAGGCCAGCTAGCGGCCAACCCGGTCTAAGGTGGCAATACTACTGTCCTGGGGGGACAACGCCCGGAGGTGCATCTCAGAGCTAGTCGGCACCTACGCCCTTGTTGTTGCTGGACCGTCGTCGATAATCCTCCTTTCGATGGTCTCACCCGCCTCCGCCCTGGAAGCGCTTGTCTTGGTGGCTCTTACCTTCGGCGCGGCCGTTTCGGTCATCATTCTCCTTCTCGGGGAGCATTCTGGCGCCGTAATCAACCCGGCACTCACGATAGCCGCCGCGACCGCCCAGCTCCTGCGTCGAGACCTCGTGATCCCATACCTCCTCTTCCAGACGGCCGGAGGCATCCTGGCAGGTCTGACCCTGAGGCTTGTCTTCAGCCCCCTTGGGGATAGAACCAGCCTCGGCTCGACGAAGCTTGCAACTAGCGTCAGCCCTATCATGGGGGTGGGCCTTGAAGCCCTTGGCACCTTTGTTCTCGCACTGTCTGCTCTTGCAGCTACCGCGTGGATTAGACGAGCAGTGCTTCAGGCTTTAGCCGTGGGAGGCACTCTTGCGATTCTTATCATGTTCATTGGGCCTTTGACAGGTGCAGGATTCAACCCGGCGAGGAGCTTTGGCCCGGCCCTCGCGTCGGGGTACCTCTCGAACCTCTACCTGTATGCGATTGGGCCGATTGCGGGGGCGTTGCTTGCAGGGTTCATCTTCAGGGCAGTTCGTTCCAGATGGAACCTTGCTGGTTCGAAATAGCTCGAAACAAGCTGTGGTGAACAAATGGAGTTCATTCTGAGCTACTTGAATGTGGGGCCGTGGGGATTTGAACCCCAGAGCGCCAGCGCCCCAGGCTCACCGTGAAGGTCTTTCACTCTGGTATGCTAGACCAAACTGCACTACGGCCCCACGAGCGCGAGCACGTTTGAAAGTCAGTTTAAAGGTTAGGCGCCCTGCAACTTTAGATGCTCCAGTATTTTCGAGTAGTGGTAGTCGGAAAGGCCTGCCTTGTACTCGGCCAGGAGCTGTCGCAGGGTCGCCGTCTCCTTCAATCCAAGAGCCCTCCTGAGCGCCGGCGAGACGGCGCCGCCTACGAAGAGATACTGCACGGCTGTGGTGACGTTCCGAGGCTTCCTTCCGGTGCTCGCCGATTCGAAGTCGATTATCCAGGGCACGCCCTCGGCCATCACCGCGTGCTTCCTCAAGTTGCTCAGTTGGCCATGGTCGATTCCCATTATGTCCAGCTTCCTGCACTGGTTCAGCAGAGAGTGAATCGCCTCCCTGACCTGGGCTCGCGTTCCTTTTCCGCCCTGCCTCCTGAGCCAGTCGCTGAGCTCTTCCGACTCGAGGAGTTTCATCAGTATCATGTCCTTCGTATGGGCGTAGATGTCCGGTCCTATCCCGATTCGGTTGGCCAGGGAGGTGATTCTCGCCTCCTCGTCCATGTTGGGCCTATTGGCATCGGTCCGCCGCATCTTGACCGCGCAGAGACGTCCATCAGCCATTGCTCTCACGACTACCCCGACGGTCCCGAGGCCGAGAATCCCGAGGCGGCCGATCTTCGTGTGACCCTCGAAGACGAGTTCCGTCACGCCCAAGCTTTCAAGCTGCTTCACCCTCGCCCGGCCGGACCTGAGGGAGATGCGCGGGTAGGTGAGCACCTGGAGGTAGGGGGTCCTGAGCGCCTCTTGTAGGCTAACGTGTTCCGATTGCATCGGAGGTGATTTCCCTGATTCCATCGCTCAACCACTTGGTTCTCTTGGCCTGGTCTCTGAGAGCAGCCCCGTGCAGGATCCTGGCGCTCCTTCTCATCCCAGCCTCTAGCTCCTTGGAGGCGCCCACGGGGCCCGCCTTCCCTCTGACCACATCGGCCAGCGCGTTCTCGATCCTGATGTACTTCCTCGGCCGCAGGAGCCTGACCCTCGCATCGTCGTCGACCCAGACGAGGCGGGACGCCTTGACATTCGTGGACAGGAAGGCACGTACATCCTCCCTCCTGTCGACTGTTGGACCTACCCGCTGCTCGGCTTCGGGGAGTTCCACATACTCGGGTATGAACAGAATCGCGCTCCTGTCCGCATTGTTCGAGGCCGCCATCGACCTGGCGGTGATGAATCCCAGCACCTCGAGATGCCTGATGATGTGCTTGGAGGTCTTCCGCAGCTCTCCCCAGAGGGTGTCTTCGCTCAGCTGCCTGTGGCTGAAAACTACAGCGAATACCTCTTCGCCCATGGAGGGGTGCGCTTTCCCAGACATTCCGCGGAAGAAGGCCAGACTGGGATGCTTTAGAAACTCTCTGGAAGCCATGACCATGCGCCCGTAAGATTCACCTGATACAGCAATCCCGAGGTCTCTCTTCTCGTCTACAGGATCGGGGAGGCTGAACGGTCTCGTCGGGCTCTGCTTGCTGTCCGCGAACCACTCCAGCACTGACGGGAAGTCGCCGTGCTTCATGACGAGCACTTCGGCCACGTATCCGCTGAAACCCTGCTTCTCGATTTCAGCTCCGTAGACCCCGACGCCGTTCATGAACAGCTTCAGGAGGCGAATCTCTGTCTTACTCTCAGCGGGGAGCCTTTCGACGAGTTTGACGTGGAAGGGCGACCTGTCGGCCGCGCTTTTCCATTCGCCCTTGGGGACATCGAAGCATGGCACGATGTTGACCCTTACCCCCTCCACGGTTGCCTCGGTGTAGGGGTGCTGGGCGAACTTCTTCCCTCTGGGGTATCCCCGGGTCGCAAGCGTGCCGACCTCGAGCCCTACTTTCTCGAAGTCCGCTTCCGGAGTCGTCGGGGTGATCTTCACGAAGATGTCCAGGTCCACATGTCCTCTGAGCCAGGTGCCCTTGGCGAACGACCCCCCGAGCAGCACTCCTCTGGTTTCGGAAAACCTTCCGGCAGCCTTCCGGGTCTTGGCGAGGATGCGGCGAGCCTTCGAAAGCATCTCAGCTTCGTCTTCTCGAGTTGGGCTTGCGATCCGTTCTCCTTCGGCGATGACCTTCGCGAGTGCCGTCATGGCAGGGGGAACACTCCCACGTCGCTGTAGACCGGGCCCTTCGGCGTCAGCACGCTAGACTTCAATTTCAACTCTGTCAGCTGCGCCACCCCGAACGTCCTGTCGGCGTTCCTCGCCAGGAGGTCCCCCAGCTGACGGAGGTTGCGAGGTGAACGGGCCCTGCCCAACGTCAGGTGAGCCTGGAACGGCCGTTCGTCCGTCTCCCCTATCCCATCGAGGGCAGAGATGACCTCGGCAGCCAGGGAGGAGACAGGCTGAACGCACTCGCGGGCGACGCCTACCCACACCACCCTAGCCCTGGCGGCGGATGGGAAGGCGCCTGCGCCTCGCACCTCGACATTCAAGCGCTTCAGCGAGAGCTTACCCATCTTGGAGCATGCCTGTGACGCCTGGGCTTCGTTAATCTCACCGAGGAACTTGACAGTGAAGTGCAGGTTCTCCCTCTCTACAAGCTTCAGGTCGGCACCAGTGCTCGAGATTTCGCTCTGGAACTTGACCAGGGAGTCGAGGACCTGCTCTGGGACCTCTAGCGCTACGAAGGCGCGCATCGGCAGTTGGGACGGACTGGTTCCTTTAAATTCGCTACCTGATGGGACCGGGCGAAGAAATTGCTCCGGATTGTCGCGATAACTGGGATGCCGGGCGCGGGCAAGTCGACCGCTGCTCAGGCGCTGGCGAAGGCGGGGTGGAAGCGGGTGGTGATGGGGGACGTGATCAGAGCCGAGACCAAGCGCCGGGGTCTGGAGCTCGACGCCAAGGGGACGGGCAAAGTGATGCGGCTCCTCAGGAAGGAGAGAGGGGAGTCGGCCGTCGCAGACCTTTGCCTGGAAACGATTTCGAAGACGGGAGCCGACAGGGTGGTCGTCGACGGCATTAGGTCGCTGGCCGAGGTGGACGCCTTCAGGAACAAAGCGGCGGTGCTGCTGGTGGCCGTTGACGCCTCTCCGTCAAGGCGGTTCGAGCTGCTGAAGGAGAGGGGAAGAAGGGACGACCCGATGACGAAGGGGATGTTTCAGGAACGGGACCTGAGGGAGCTTGGCGTTGGGATAGGAGAGGCGATCGCGCTCGCGGACGAGACAGTCTCGAACGAGCACGAGTCTACCGTAAGGCTCGAAGCTGAGATGAGGAGAATAGTCGAACAGTGGGAAAGGAATGAGCTTTCCTGACTTCAAGGCCAAGCTGACACTGGAAGCCTCGGTTTCTCCGTCAGAGGACCCTGCCTTAGTCGGAGCGGCGATGAAAAATGTGCTAGGGGGGAACCCGGAAGAGCCCACGCAGGATCGCTCTTCTCTGAAGCTTGCTACTGACGACGACAAGGGCCTGGTCCGGATCCGGGACGCCCTGAGGGACAGGCATGTCCGCTCAGCGGCGAGGAGGCAGCTCCTGCTCAACACTTCGGGGGATTCGGCTTCGCTGATGCTAAACAGGCAGGCAGCCGCCGCAGGGGTCATCGCAATCTGCGGAAGCCCCGAAGAGTCTCCCCTGGGCCCGATCTACCTGACCATCGAGTCAGCTAGACTCCAAGAAATGGTCGACTGGCTGACCGCCTACGAAGGGTAGTCTACAGATAGCGTCAGCCCGTCTGCGCCTGCCACTGTGTTCGGGAACACCCTCCGCGCTTCCCTGACTAGGCTCGCCGTGCTCGTGTATCTTGCGCTGAAGTGTGTAAGGGCGAGCTTTCTCACCCCGGCCTTCTTCGCTAACTCCGCCGCCTCCTCGCTTGTGCTGTGCTTCCGCTCCTTGGCTTTGTCCGCATCCTTTCTGCTGAAGGTCGAGTCGAAGATCAGGAAGTCGCACCCCGAAAAGAAACGTGCAAGACCCGGCGAGGGACGCGTGTCCCCGGAGTATCCTATCTTCCGTCCCGGCCTCGGCGGCCCGGTCACCTGGGAGGGCTCCACCCTCCGCCCCCCGACGACGACCGCGCGCCCCTTCTGCAGCCTCGACCAGAGTTTCCCTTCGGGGACCTTCAGCTCCCTCGCCTTCTCAGGATAGAAGACGCCGGGGCGGCCGTACTCCTCAACGACGTAGGCGAAGGCCTCCACCGAGTGCACCGCTCTGGCCGCCCTGAACCTGAAGGCTGCCGTTCGGAGGACTGTGCCCGGCCTGGCCTCCGAGAACCGGATGGGAAAGGTTAGGCCGATGTGGAGCATCTCCGACGTCACCTGCAGCCACTTCAGGAGCTCGGCGGGACCGACGATGTTGAGGGGCTTCCGCCTCTGCGCTAGGCTCATGGTCTGAAGCAGCCCCAAGAGGCCCGCGACGTGATCCCCGTGGAGGTGGGTAATCAGAATCGTCATGTCGCTCCCCAATCCCACCGATGCATCGATGACCTGGCGCTGGACCCCTTCGCCGCAATCCAGTATCACCACCTCACCCTCCCTCTTGAGCGCTATTCCGGGTAGGCCCCTCTCCCTCGTAGGAACAGCTGCACTTGTGCCGAGGAATGTGACGGTGAGTTTTGACGTGCCTATCTCCTCCGAAGGACGGAGATTGTCCTCGTCAGGAGCTTATGAACGTGCAGGTGGTGCTCCTCGACCAGTAAGAAGTCCGAATGCGCCTCCACCTCGACGCTCTGAGGATGCATGATTACAGCGATGGACGGAGGCCTCATGATCTCGGCAAGCGACCCGAGCAGGAGGCTTAGGATATCCGAGGGGGTTCGTCCCCTAGTGCTCGACGCTCTCCCGTAGGGGATGTCGGTGGCCGCTGCGTCCGCCCGTGTGACAGGAATTCTGTTCGCGTCGGCGCGGACCACCCCCAGCCACTCCTGGCCGAAGTGCTTCATGTTCGAAAGGGCACCCCGGGCCATCTGCTCGGACAGGTCCACAGCCGTCACCCGGGCGCCGATCAGGAAAGCCTCGATGGGGAGGCTGCCTGTGCCCGCGAAGGGATCGAGGAAGACCTCACCCTCCTTGCATCTGCTTAGGTTGACCAGGGCACGAGACAGCTTCGGGAATATCGCCGAAGGATGGAAGAAGGCGCGAGTGCGCGGGCGGCGCAGGGACCACTGTTGCTTCATGGTAAGAGGAGAGGTGACGGCCAGGAGGTCCTCCTTCCCGCGGAAGAGCGTGAGTTCGTATTCTGGGGAGACGAGGTCTATGCTCGCCTCGAACTCAGTGAGGTATTCCTCGGGATCGACGGGGGCCTCCTCTAAGGCCGTGCCGTAGGCCCGGAACCTGATGCGTCTGCCCTTGAGAAGAGGCTCCGCTTCAGCCCGGTCCTGCAGAAGCAACCCCACTCGTCTCGCGAAGGCGATGCGCCTCCCAATCCTGAACGGATCCGCCGACGAAGTCACGACGAGCGCCCTCGGCCCCGACTCCTCGAACCTGGATTCGGGGTCGTAGGCGAGAAAGAGCGCCCTGGCTTCGGCAGCGGGGATGGTGCTCCCCTCCCCTGACAGAAGAACCAGGGACCTATTCTTCAAGCGTCCTGAGGTGCGAAGCGAGCGTTTCCGACACGTCCACCTTGCTGAATTTGCCTGGTATCGTGTTGGTGCATACGATGGTCTTGGTGCCCGCCTTTTCGAGCTTCTCGAGAGTATCTCCCGCGAACACGCCGTGGGTGCATATGGCCGAGGCGCTTCTCGCCCCCTGTTTCAGGACCATCTCCGTGGCGGCCCTTATGGTCCCGCCTGTCGTTATGACCTCGTCCAGGAAGAGCACGTCCCTCCCCTTCACGTCGAGCGCTTCGTCCTTTATCTTCACCTCGCCAGTGGACCGGTCCCTGCTCTTGCTCAGCTGGAGCGACTTCACGCCGTAGAGCTGGGCGAACGCCTCGGTCCTCTTGGAGGCTCCGAAGTCAGGGGAGATGACGACCGGGTCGTGCAAGGTCAGGTTGCTCCGGACGTAGTCGACCATGGCCGGAACGGCGGACACGCTGTAGATGGGGAAAGAGAACAACGACAGGCCCTGGGGGGAATGGATGTCAACGGTGACGAGCCTCGCTATCCCCGAGGAGCGCATCAGGTGCGCGATGAAGGCAAGGGTGACCGCCTCCCCGGGCAGGAACTCTTTGTCCTGGCGGGCATAGGAAAGGTAGGGGACGACAGCAACCACTCTGGCACCGTCCTGGCTGAGCTTGTGCGACGCCAGGAGCAGTTGGAACAGATGCTGGTCGACCGGATTGTAGGTCGACTGCACAACAAGCACTGTCTTCCCAGAGACCTTCTGGTCGCAGGTGAACTTCGACTCGCCATCGAGGAAGACCTTGAACTCGGCGCCGAGGAGGGGAAGCCCGAGCTTGTCTGCTATGGAGTGCCCGAGCTCTGGAGATGCGGGCCCAGCGAGGACCAGCCTTTCAGCCACGTCTCTATCAAGCTGGCTCCGCCCTCTTCGCTATATAACGAGTTGCAGACTGAGCGAGCCAGTGGTCTCACCCGAGGGAAACCGTTAAGGACACGCCGAGAGGGAAGGGAGTGAAACTGTTGGACCAAGTCTGCCCCGAATGCCATGTCGGAATAATGTTGTACGACGCGCCGACGAAAAGATACGGGTGCAAGAACTGCGGAGCATTCCTCACCAGAGACCAGCTTTCGGACGCGAGGTTCAAGGCCAAGACCCCCGAGGAAGACGAAAGACGGAAGCGCTCAAGACAGCAGGCCGACTACCTCGAATGGTGGCTGAGCGGTAACAAAGAGAAGTAGACAAAGACAGGCGGCGGTGCGCACCTCTGATGGGCGCCTAGTGTGGACGCTGTCGAAAGTAGTAGTGAAGGACCGCCCTTGTGCCCTTCGTGGTCCTTAGGCGCCTTGCCTCTCCATCTGTGAACCAGCCGAAGCCTGACGACTCGGAGTTCAGCCTGACCCTTCCGCCTGTGACCTTCGCGAGATAGTCGACGAGGATGTAGTGGTATTCGATAGCTCCTCCCTTGTCCCGATGGAGGTCCGTCTGGACGTCGAGGAGGCTGTCGATATCGACGGAGAGGCCAGTCTCTTCCTTGATCTCCCTTGCAGCGGCCGCCTGGACCGTCTCGCCGAGCTCGACGAGGCCTCCTGGGATGGACCACCTACCTTGGTTGGGAGGGAACTTCCGCCTGACCAGGAGGACCTTTTTCCCCCGGCAGATGACCGCTCCAGCCCCCACGAGGGGGCGGGTCGGATATCTCCTTGGAGCGTCCAAGGTCCCTGAGCGGGACGGAGCCGGTTTAAAGGCTGGCTGCCTCGCTTGAGGAACTCCGCGCCGACCTCTCAGCGGAGCTGGGGCGCCAGGCCCCGGCTGGCCCTTATCCTCTCTTCGACGACCGAGAAGACCAGCCTGTCTGCCGCGAGGCCTATCACGAAGATCGTTATCATCGATGCTATTATCTGGTCCATCCTCACGAACTCCGCCCCGAACTCCAACAGGGCGCCGAGGCCAACGGTAGCCATGAGGATCTCTGCCCCGACCAGGGCGTGCCAGGCGAAGGACCAGGCCTGGCGGAGGCCTGTTACCAACGACGGAAGGGAAGCTGGGAGCATTACGCTGGTGAAGAGCGCCACCCCCTTGGTTCCCATGTTCCGAGCAGCCTTGACGTAGATCGGAGGGATATTTCGCACGGCCCCGTAGGTGGAGGCCATCATAGAGAAGACAGAGCTGATAACCATCACGAACACTATGCCGAGGTCGTTGAGCCCGACGAGGAGGATTGCGAAGGGCACCCAGGCGATGCTCGGGAACGACTGCAACCCAAGGCTGAAGGAGTTCATGACCCTGCCGAAGCGTGAGAAGTTGACCATGGCCAGGCCGACGCCAAGCCCCAGGCAGACGGCTATGGAGAAGCCCGCCAGGAGCCTCCCGAGAGTAACTTCAATCCCCTGGCCGAGCTGCCCGCTCTGGGCCATGGCCACAAACCTGTCGAGGACGGCGACGGGTGAGGGGAGCAGATACGGCGGGTAAAGCTTGGCCCAGAACACGAGCTGCCACAAGATGCAGAAGATCGCTAGTGCCACTGCCACGTCAAAGGTGCCTTTCAGGCGCCCATTGGAAGACCGGACCCTGCTAGTCTCCGTTTGCAAGGCCCTCCCCGTTGCCCCTGCCGAAGCTGACCTCTTCCTTCAGGTCGGTCACGATGCTCTTCATGATGCGCTGGATCTGAGG
>Ga0187771_10003706_pt1 | contig 10718 bp, 7 predicted proteins | sample 0116_SJ02_MP15_1_FD_133139 | JGI IMG/M metagenome (GOLD analysis project Ga0187771, IMG submission 133139) | Tropical peat soil microbial communities from peatlands in Department of Meta, Colombia - 0116_SJ02_MP15_10_MG | ecosystem: Environmental > Terrestrial > Soil > Wetlands > Peat | place... | reverse complement strand
TGATGAGTGTTATAGAGATGTTACACCAATCATTACCCACATCCCCGAATCTAGCCCCTCAAGAAACAAAATTATCGGCAGAATCTGATGTTATGATTTTTATTGGGCTGCTCTGATGAAGTTCCTACTCACGCATAATCCCCGCTCGCGAGCGAAGAAATAGCGCAAAAAGTGGCACTGTCCTAGGACAGTGCCCAAAAAGTCTGTGATTCATTATCCGGCGACTGCCGATAAGGATTTGGGGTTGAATCCTGATCTTCCTGTCACCCATCAGACTCCGCCTAATTTTCAGGCGATAATTTATGAGCTTCGGCGTGGCAGTTATTACATAAGGTGATGAGATTCTGCTCTGAATCCTCGCCTGACTGACTTCGGAACTGTTTGTGGTGAACCTCAAGATTGGACATCACACCGCACGCTTGACATCTCCAACCGTCCCGCCGAAGCACCTGATTGCGGAGCTCTTCATACGACTCGGGATTTAGGCGTAGAGGAATGCGCTTTGGTCGGACGCGATTCACGAGGCCTTTGCCGCGAAGTGATCGAGAAACGCCTTTCGCTCTTCGCCGGGAAGGAACTTGAAGAACCGCAAGACCGATTGCAGGAGGATGTGCGAGTTGCCATTCTCAAGATTTGCACCCGCCAGGAAATCCGCACAGATCATCTCCAAGCAATAGCCTCGCGACTTGTCACTGCCAAGCATCAGAGCCGCCGTCTCGATGGCCTGCTCAACTACTGGGATCTGGCTTTTGTACAGCTTGAAATAGATAATTTCGGAAGGTTCGGTTTCTTTTCCTGTCAGTTCCTTCTCGACTTCATGCTTGAACTGCTCTTTTGGCATCTCTCTCGCTTTGTGCAACCAGGTTGCACAATCAAAGTCCTGCCGGTCTCTTCGGGCGAGCTTGGCTAACTCCACACCTTTGGTCCAGCCGACTTCTCTTAACTCTCTTCTGGCCTGCGGCGGCAGGTGTTCATGAATTGACATCAGGTAGTACGCCTTCCTTCTCGATTCCGGGAACCGCCTCTCCAGAAAATCATCGAACGACGCTAGCCGCTCCACACGCCAGTACTGTCCCGCCCTCACCTCACACAGATAGCGCCCGAGTTCAACAAATCGGGTGTCCCGCTCCGCCTCATTCTTCTTTTCCCAAGCCAGGATCTCGTCGATCTTCGTCAGCACGAACAGCGCTCTTCGGCGATTCAGCTTTGGCAGCATGGGCGGATTCCTAGTACGCAAGCTCGTCAAGCCAACCAAGGTTTTCAGCTCCGGGGTGCCTGGCCAGGCTGATCTCGACCATCTCCGGTTTCCCAAGGCAAAGCCCGACGTACGGGCAGGTGCTGCAGGGATTTTGCGGGAAACGGATCCCGCTGTGCGGCAAGAACTGGGCGGATTCGATTCGGCCAATCGTGTCTCGTACCAGCTGGCCGAATTCGTGGTGCTGTTCGTCCGTGATCGTGGTTCGCAGGTACTGAACTTCGACCAGTCGCTTGCGGACGAAGACAACCTGGGCAACTTCGGAGATCCCAGTCACCCATGAGTAGCACACCAGTTGCGGATCGAGTGCCAGCAGGCCATCGGGTTCTTCTGGATAGCGGCTGGAGGTGGTCTTCCATTCAATCAGACAGCGTGTCCCGTCAACCTTGCCGATCGCGTCAACATAGGCTACGAAGTCGTTTTTCTCGGAGACCGGCCTAGTGAATTTGATCTGCAGATTGCGTCTTGGCTGGCGGATACGGATGCGGTCGTCCTGGCAGAACCGGTCGAGGAGCTGGATTCCTTGCTGCAGCATCCGGTCCCAGCTGTCTCCGTTTGAGTAGCGCAAATGGTCACTCTGGTAAGTAGCCCACTCGCGAAACAGAGCCGCTGCAGCATCTTCTCGCAGGAAGTAGGCACGTAAAGCTTGTTCGAAGGCCCGCCCGAACAGCATTGCCGCCCGCAGGTCTTTCTCTTGCCAGCCATCGAGGTAGCGGTGCCGATAGCGACGAGGGCAGGTCAGGTACTGGCTGATCTGGGTGTAGCTGTAGGTCATGGCGCCACCTCCATGCCGGAGGCTTTCGTCGACGAAGCACTCCACAGGTCTTCCCATTGGCTGGCGGGTGCGAAGCCATCGAGGTTGAGCAGGGAAGTGCCGTTGACCATCGTGTGGCTGATCTTGACCACGCCGCGAAGCCCGACCAGGGCCTTCTCATCAATCTCATCTCGCCCGAGGAGATCGGCGTCGTAGCCAAAATCACGTAGAAACCAGTTCAGCTTCCAGAGTGCCCTTGGTGTGCAGTAGAGGCGTCCTGTAAACGAAGGTCCGGCAAGTTCTTTCGGTTCAAGGATGGAAAAACGGAGGACGTAGAAAGGTTTGCGCGAGTTCCATCGATGCTGCGCTCGCTCGACGCGAACTAGGAGCAGGCCATCGCGAAGTTGGCCAGCAGCAGCTTGGTCTGCCTCGTGGAGACCCTGAATGCGGCGTCTCATGCGACACTTGCTTTCGTGCCGAGATAGGTGTTGAGCTGGCAGAGCAGGGCATTGCGATCACTCTCAGCCCACTCCGCTAGGTGCGTGACGAAATTCTCGACCTGCTCCCGGGTGGCCTCGCGCAGGGTCTTCACGCCGCAGAAGTCGGTCGCATAGGACTTGACCAGAGTGGCGTCAAGCTGATGCTGGCGGATGATCTGGCAAAGGCGATCTCGGACCGTGCGACCCCCGAAATTTCCGTTGCCGTTGCCATTCGTCGGTTGCGGGGCCTTCCTCGATTCAGAAGTCGCGCCAGGCTGCCCCACGAACGATCCGATTTCCTCGACCGAGCAGATGCCGATTCCGTAGGCCTTGCGCAGAGCCCGATTAACGGCTCGAGTCTCGGCGACCCGCATTTCGGCCCCGTGAACTAAGGGAGAAACATTGGATGGATCGGCGTCGCCGTAACCGACAAAGCCGCGACAAGTTCTCGATTTGTAGACCGTGGCCTCGAACGCCCAACGCTGGGAAGAAGGGTCGCAAAAACTGGAGACGGGCCGGACATGAATGCCAGCACACCGATTGCGGCGTGCGAGTCCCAACAACCCCGTGTGGGTGACGTACCAGCCGTTCTCCAGGTAGGTCAAATCGCCGGCCGGAATGGAGAACTTGTGCTGCTCTGTGAGCTCCCTGAGCCTGCTCACCGCTTCCCGGGAGAGGTTCGTCCAAATCCGTCGCGCGATGCGAATGGAAGCATCAGTCCTCTTAGTTGGTCTCATTTCTGGCTCCTTCGCTGCGCTGATTGTTCAGCCGGGTGCATTTCCTGAGCGCGCCAGTCAGGCTCTTGTGGCGAGAGATGGTTCGGTTGGTGGCTAACGCTGCAACGCGCCAGTGATACTCCGCTTTGCCGGTGGGAAACAGCCGGAACTGAGGCTGCGATTTCGAGTGGGTCGTCGGTACGAATGGCCGCACTATCTCTGCGAACAACTGATGAGGATTGGGGGAATTTGCTAGAGTGGGCGTTAGCCACGTTGCCCTCCTATTCAGGGTTGCGGGTTAGGGCGGTCAGGGTGTTACCAGCACTCGGATCGCCCGCTGAACAGTTTTATGCTATGCGCTTAGCATGTAAATGTCAAGCACTTAATTTCGCTTTGCTTTCTTCCATTTACCAACCGCTTAGCATCCGTGAATAGTGCGACGTGATAAAACTTGCCTGTGCGTAGAAAGAATGCAGCGGCTGTAGAACTAGGCAGGCGTGGCGGCAAAGCCCGCCTTCAGAAGATGACCCCTGAACAACGCAGAGAAGTGGCACGCCGCGCCGCCCAGGCCCGTTGGGCGAAAGCCAAGAAGAAAAACCAGTAGAGCGATCCAAACCGATCGTCGTGAAACCAGCGGTGCTCGCTGCCATCGATGTGCAGCAATAGAAACATTGCAACCGATTTCCCGGACACTGAGACCGGTCAAGAAGCTAAAGAACACGCGAAGACAATTGTTAACGAGTTCCAAGACGCAATTAGGCGAATTGCCGAAAAGCTACTACAGAAAAGGAAACTGACCTACCAGAAAGTCCATCATGTTTGTGCACCAGAGTATTATTTATAAGGGTCCGTAGTATGACGCAGCACTGGACTTGCCGCATGTGCAGTCCCCAGGGTTCTTCCGCAAGATATCTTCGATGTTTTTCTGCTCAACTTTACCATTCGCTTGTCCCATGATGTTTCCTTCCCAACCTGGGTAAGGCCCCTCCGGTTTTCCCAAGATGTACTGGTCGAACTTAGAGGCGTATTGGTCATCCAGGCCAAGAAGGTGACCTGCTTCATGCGCCGCCGTCCATCCGGGTGACTCTCCCGCTTCTATCCAACCCTCTTGGTACCAATGGCCAAAGTCCAATGGGATAAAAACGCTAGAGCGGTCACTTCCCTGGGATACGTAGACGGTGTTCGGTGAGTCGCCAACGGACGCAGTAGTTGTTCTCACGTAGTATTGCCCAAACGGCCCGGACCATGCCTGTTCGATTCCTTGGTTGAACTGGCTAATGGCCTCTGGTGTAGCGCCGGGCCCGACATAGTTGATGTTGAGAGTTATGAAAATAGCATTTCCAGCACGACAGACTGTGGCCTTAAGGCCAGTAGGATCGGCAAGATTTATTGGATCAGCCAAGACGTAGCCGTACAGGTTTGTATCGCCGCCTGTGAGTAACATGGGATCTTTTGCGGTCCAGCGGCCAACACTCGGGTTATAGTCGCGGGCGACGAAGCGTACTAGCTGGGTGTCCTGGTCGTATAAGCCCCCGGCGAAGCCGAATGGTTGAAATCCGGGACTGGTGTCACTTAGCACATTGCCGAATTCGTCGTAGGTAATCTGCTCAGCGATGGCTCCGGTCGAACTGTTCACTACGACTACCGGGCTTCCCAGCTGATTCGAAAAAATGCGATACGTCACGCCGCCGCTCACCATGTAGTCCGGCGATGTGGAGCCTGTCCCATAGACGAATTGGCTGACGATCTGGTTGCTTCCGTTCAACTGCGCCACAATTTGGCCGCGGTTATACAAGAAGCCAGTTTGCAAAGTGCCGTTCACTTTCTTCCCCACGCGGTGATTCTCGGCATCAATAACGTAAGTAATCTTGTTTCCATTGGGCAGCGTGGCTGCAATCAGGTTTCCCATGACGTCGTAGGTATAAGTGGTGGTTTGGCTACCGACTGTTTGGCTTGCCAGTTCACCATTCGCGGTGTATGTGTACGAAGCATTTCCGTAGGTGAGCAAACGGTCCTGAGCATCATAAGTTCCGTTCGAAGTGCCCGAGGAAGTCGTGGCGCTTAGCCGATTGGAGTTGGTGTCATACGTATAAGTGTCAGTGGCCCCGTCCTTGGTCGCGGCGGCAGTCAGCCGGCTTGCTGGATCGTACGTGTAGGAGTAGGTGTTCGTGGTACCGTTGGCGGTTTCAGTCTTCGCGGTGACTCGGCCGTCCGCATCGCGAGTAAAGTTCACGCTGTAGACGGCCGCACTATTCACCGAGGCCGTGTAGCTGATCAGATCGCCAAAGCTGTCGTAAGTGGTACTGTCGCTCGTCACGCCCAGAGTGGTGCCGGTGATCAAGCCATTCTTCACACTACGCTTTATCGTCAGTGAACCTGCTTTGGTCAGCAGGCCATCATTGTCATACTGAAAAGCAATGGTACTGCCGCCGCCAACGCTTTGCGACGCGACCCAGAAATTGTCGTTGTATTTCCGGCTCACACTGCCTGTGACTGTACCCTTCCAACTGGATTTTGAGGGCAGCGGGCCATTGTAGCTGTAGCTGATCTGTTCACCGCCCTTGGCGGCAGTATCCATATTGCCTGTCGTGGCATCATAGGTAAAGCTGGCGGTGCCAGTCGGCGTGCCGATGGAAATAAGCCTGCCGCCACTGTCATAGCCGAACGTGATCGTCTTGCCGTCGGGTCGTGTGATCTGGGTCAGTTCCCGGTCCAAGTCATACGCGTATGTGGTAGGCCCTGTTCCCAAGACCGTGGGCGGCGTATAGGACGTAGGCGTACTCACGGCATTGTAGGCGAGATCGTGTGCCGATTTTCCGGGCGGCGTCACCGATGTGAGATTGCCGTTAGCATCGTAGGTGTAATTGATGACACGACCATCCGGCAAGGTGGTGGCTAATGGATGCCCGTCAGCATCGTAAGCAAAGCTAGTGGTCAGCTGCAGCGGATCGGTCACGCTGGTCAGAGAACCGTTAGAGCCATAGCTAAACGTGGTTTGGCGTGTGCCTTGTGTTACGGAGGCCAGACGACCATGGCTGTCATACGTCAAATCCGCGGCCGTGAGCCCGTCCAGTTGCGCGCTGGCAATTCGCTCTAGAGAATCGAGTCCAACGTTAACGGTTCGTCCCACTGGGCTTGTGTTCACCCAGGTCAGATTTGACCCGGTGAACGTGGAAGTGTAAGTGCGGCTATTGATTGCCAGTGTATCTGTCTCGCTTGTCACTGTGAAAGGATTTCCAGCCGCGCCCAGCGTGGTCGAGCGGCTGCCGGTAATGTTCATCGTGAGATTGCCGAACGTCAGAGTCCCGCTCAGTTCAACGGGCACTTGCAGCCCCCAGACCGGATCAGGCCCCAGCGTCTCGCTGTCGGAGGTACCATCGGGCAAGGTGTGACTTTCAGAAAGCTGCCCACTTGCCAGGCTCTTGCTCGAAGTGGCCTGCAATCCGTCCGGCCAGGTCATAACGTGCTGCTCCTCGACGCTGGACGCGGGAGTCAGAATCCAGGGCAGAGTCATCGTAGTTTGATAACTGCTGGTGCGGCCCATCGCTGTGGTTTCGCCGACAGTCCATGAGAAGCCGGTATTCGCGATGGTGTTCGTCAATGTCGTATAGCCGCCCAGCGGGTCAGCATCCATGGCCAGGCCACCACCGCCGTCGTAAGAGTACGTAAAAGTATTTCCGTTCGGGTCAGTGCGCGACGTCAGCAGGCCAGTGCTGCTATTAACGAAGGTGGACGATTTCCCGAGCGGATCAGTTACCTGGCTTAGAAAACCGTTGCTGTCGAGGGCTAATGTAGTCGTCTGCCCATAGGGCGAAACGATTGCCGTTGGCTGCTCGGAAGCGTTGCGCTGAATGGTTGTCACATTACCCGTAGCGTCAGTAATGGTAATGAGCTTCCCCGCAGAATCGTAGGCAAACTGGTAGACCAAGGCGCCGGTGAGCGGTCGCAGGGTTTGCAGATGCTGCCCCTGGGGGGTGAACACGTAAACCTCGCTGCCATCCTCAGACGTCAGCAAGAGGGTCCCGTTGAAGGAAAGCGGAGTGCCCAACTCGTAACCGTTTCGCTGATTGCCGTCGCCAAAGAAAAGGGTGTTGGTGTTGGGATCGTAGGCATGGTGGACGCTCAAGGTCCAGCCGCCGATCATGGCGGCGTCGGCGCTGGCGATGCTGTTTCCGCCGGCAGCTGAGTTACGGTCCGATTCATAGTGCAGGTTAAATCCGGTGCCGACAACGGCCACGTCTTCCCCTAGACTCTGGTTCTCGCAGGCTACGGTCGAGCTAACATCGTCTCCATTCTTTGAGTCCTCCTTGCAGTCTTTGGACGGCTCGAAAGTTGGCTGAAGCGTGAAGGAAAAGTTCCAGTTCGCGGAGGCTTTCCCAGCAATTAGCTGGTCGAAGTAACTGTCGGCGGGGAAGGGACCCGCAGTAACGACAAAGGGGTCTATGCTCGCAGGAAGCGGACTTGTGAGCGGCCAGTTGTTCAATGGTGCTATGAAATATGGCACTGATGACGAACTGGTATTGGCATCGCATTGTGTCACAGTCCAGGTTACGCCCACCTGGTTATTGGGTGCGTAGCTAAAGGTGTTACTTGTTGTATTTATGCTCAGATAGGAATTTGACGCAGGTCCTTGTGATCCGGCGGCTGTAATCAATTCATTGGGCTTTTTACTATTGGGAGGACAAGGAGCAGATGTGTACGAGTCGTTGACCTCGCCGATAACGCCACTGTCAATACCAGACCAGCGCGCCTCCACCAGGGAGCAGAGAGTGAATTCGGGAACCAAAACCACGTTGGCGGCCGCTTGCTCGCTGATATTGCATGTTGCCCCCGTGCCTGATGGCCCCGCCCCCGTACAGGCAACTCCGCTGGCGTTTGCTGACAGGCTGTAAGACCCCTTCCAAGCGGTGATGTCGGACCAGCAACTTTGTTGAGCCCACGCCACCGGTGTCAGGGCCAACACCATGACTGCGATCGCAACTGCCGCACAGTTTTTCATCGCCCATTCTCCGCAAAGAAGCCTAGAATCGAGACCGAAACTCCAATTTGCCCAAGTGCTGCTTTTCGTTCCGATCAATTAGCCAGGGGTGTCAAATCAGCGCTCCCTCTATCGGAAAACGAGGGCGAATTGGCTCTATTGACAAAGAAATTTGTCCCGGCTGAAACACGGGTCCTGGGACGCTTTCCACAGCCATGTCAGACGCTCTGCAAGTGATTGCAACTCGTGATTTTCGCGGAAATCTAGGCAACTGCTTGGCTTTTCTCTTCGACACATCGCAAAGCAGCGACCGGCATAATTGAATAGTGGCATAGCTCTTCCGCGCGGATTATGGAGATCCTGTCAGCGGGGAACCTGGCAGTTCGGGGAATTCTGCCAGAACGTCATGGGAACGTCAATCTAAGAGAGTAAGAGGTAGTGGGTCACAGACTGACCCACCACCGAGTAAGAGGGAACATTTTGCCGTCGCCATACAAGGACCCGTCAATTTAAGATGCGTCGCGCCGCCCAGGCGAGATGGGCGAAAGCGAAGAAGAAAAACGGGTAGAACTGAAGAGTTCGTCTAGCGCGCCCAGAACTTGCTATTTGATAATTAGTGAGCGTTCCTGGAAACATCTAATCATTCAAAGCCAGCGACTACCTCGCTGGCCTCGTGTCGCGCGGAGTGATCTTAGAATGTCCCGCCCGCGCCGTTACCGTCCACGTCGTTTGACGAACGGATCGATATCGCGCCAGGCGAGAAGTAGTTACTAGTCGTTCACGCAGCGGTGGTTTTCCACAAGGGGCCGCATGCATCATAATCTATAAGCGCAGAGATGGCGCTTGTCCCACCCGTAACTGGCGCAGCTATTCGTTGTGGCCCTGTAGCTAGACGCAATACCAGTCATTAGTCTTTGAGAAGTACAAGAAACGATAATGCGACCGGCGCTACAGCTTTCGTTGGGAGGGGGCTATGCCTAATTTGATAAGAAGGCTTGAGAAGCTTGAGCAGCGACGTGAACAACAGGACAAAGTATCGTCGAGATTGGACCCGCGTTGTGTTTGCTACCCGCAAGGCAGGATCCCCGAGGTGAGATTTCCAATTCTGTTGGAGATCGCGTTCATGGTGAAATGCCCTTTGCATGGGGACCGCTTCAATCTCGACAGCTGCAACCGCGGGTTCATCTACGTCTCGAAGTGGTTGCGCGAAAAGCGAGAGCAGCTGATTTATGGCCGATCTCCATCTTCTTATGCCTCTGGTAATTTAACTCGTCGAGACCTCGCGTGCGGCGTGCGCGGCTGCATGGCAGAACAATACTCGGGACAATACCGCAAGGCCCATTTGGCCGCCTTCCCACCCAATTTGTGGCCAGGCGTGGAAGAGTCAGGAACGGAGGCAGAGGGGTACGGAATCTATTTGCGACTTAACGATGGCACTAGGATTCAAGTCTCTCCGGGTAATCCTGAAACAATGGTCACAATGGCTTATTTGCTGAGAGAAAGGGGGCAGATTGTTGACGCGTCTCTACCCAACTGGCTCAAGTGGCAGACGCAACAGGAGGAAATGATGCGAACCAGAGGACTCGCAGTTCGTTGCAAAAGTCGAACCAAGGCAGGCAAAGCTTGTCGCGCGGCGGCAACGGCCGGTGGTTTGTGTTTCTTTCACGCAAATCCCGACAAAGCTTCGGAGCTGGGACGGATTGGGGGCCGGAAAAATCGCCACGCGTCTGCAGAAGCGGGTGATCCGCTGCCGAGATTGGAGACTGCTCTTGCGGTCCGCCAAACTGTGGATCGTTTGATCGATGACGTGTATGCGGGCAGGCTGCACTCGAGGGTCGGCTCGGGCCTCGCTTCCTTGCTGAGCTTGCAACTGCGAGCGATCGAAACAACGGACCACGAGCGGCGCATACAGGCACTCGAGAAGCGGGATGCCGAGGCCGAGACTGAGCCTTAGAAAGGAGGTGTTAATGGCAAAGGCAGCGGCGCCACCATGTGAACGTCGCAGTCGTTCTCGCCGCCCAGGTGGGAGAGAAGCAATCAAGCCATCATGCCTCCGATATAGCTTGATTGTAGATAGAACACGGCTTCGGATGGCTTAAGCGATGAAAGACCACAAAGCCATGCTAAGCCCTCGATCCTGGTGGGCGCTGGCCGAAGCCATTAAGGCACATGGCTTCCAGAACGGCTGCAAGCCCAATGAATCATAGCTTGAGATGGCTTAAGCGGTTGCCTGCGGAAAAGCCATCCAAGCCATACTGTGTTTTTGCAAGAAAGAGTCCCTGTCGAAACTGGCTCAGTGGTCTGTTACGCGGTGAGACAATGGACACGTTTGAGACATCTGAAAGTACCTAGTCGCAGGCGCGAACGATTAGAAACAGAAACATGCACAGGAATGCTGTGACGATAATAGTTGGGAGTATAGGCCAAGACGGGCGACTGCTTGCTTCCAACATAATCAGTTCGCTGTCGAAGGGCGCTGGTCGTTCTGGGCTAGGGTTGGGCAGGCACTCGCGATAATCGGTGGGAGAGTCCAGGT
>Ga0187771_10003705_pt1 | contig 10718 bp, 10 predicted proteins | sample 0116_SJ02_MP15_1_FD_133139 | JGI IMG/M metagenome (GOLD analysis project Ga0187771, IMG submission 133139) | Tropical peat soil microbial communities from peatlands in Department of Meta, Colombia - 0116_SJ02_MP15_10_MG | ecosystem: Environmental > Terrestrial > Soil > Wetlands > Peat | place... | reverse complement strand
CGATCGCATTGCCAGCTGAAATTCGCGACGCGGGTCCAGCCGATAAATAACAGCTGTTTGGATACATTTTAGGCGCTTAATCATTAATGTATTAACTTTCTTTGCGAGGTCTAGTGGCGCAATTAGCAGCAGATATAATGACTCTCTATAGGGAGGTATTATAACTCCTTCATCTGCGCCTGAAGCCAACTAGGTGAGGGATAGAGTGGATTGTTAGACTCAGGCGATATTGCGTGGGTAATTACTGCGACCGCGTTGGTCATGATAATGACGCCTGCCCTCGGATTTTTCTATGGAGGGCTCGTTAGAAGAAAGAACTTAGTATCGACAATATCGCAGTGCTTCGCAATTTTTGCGGTTGTAAGTTTAGTATGGGCTTTTTGGGGATACAGCATAGCCTTAGGCCCGTCCGTGAGTGGGCTCATAGGTAGCTTTGCAAATGTCTTCCTGAACAATGTTGGTTACGCACCGAACGCAGGTTATTCATCCACGATACCGGCATTGCTCTACATGGCCTTCCAGCTGAAGTTCGCAGCCATCACCCCTGCCCTAATCATTGGAGCATTCGCCGAAAGGATCCGATTCAAGTCACTAATGGTCTTCATCGTCCTATGGACGACTTTCATTTACTGCCCAATTGCTCACTGGAACTGGGCTGTCGGAGGCATGCTGAGAGATTTCGGAGTAATCGACTTCGCTGGAGGGCTCGTCGTACACACGGCCTCCGGAGTCTCTGCTGTTGCGGCCGCTCTCGTCTTAGGGAGGAGAAGTGGTGTTGACGCGAACCACGAGGTGCGTCCGAATAATGTCCCGTTCGTAATTCTAGGCGCTGCGATCCTATGGTTTGGTTGGTTCGGGTTCAATGCAGGCAGCGCTCTAGCGGCCAATGCCCTAGCGGTTAATGCTTTAGTCGTCACGAACTTGGCGGCCGCAGCAGCTGCGGTCAGTTGGATGTTCACGGACTGGGTTAGAAAAGGGAAACCGTCAGCGATCGGCCTTTCGGTCGGAGCAGTCGCTGGCCTAGTAGCAATCACTCCTGCGTCCGGCTATGTTGGCCCGATGCCGTCAATAGTTATCGGTTTAGTGGCCGGAGTGCTCTGCAATTACGTGGGCAGCCTGCGAGCCAGAACTAGGCTCGACGACTCGTTAGACGTATTTGCTTGCCACGGCGCAGGTGGAATGTGGGGAACAATTGCAACCGGCCTCTTTGCCTCGAGCCTCATCAACTCAGGGGGACCCAATGGCCTGTTTTACGGCAACCCGGCTCAACTGGGCATCCAAGCTGTGGCTGTTGTGATTGTGGCAGCATTCGCATTCGCTGGCACATACGTACTACTACGACTGATCAATCTCGTCATGCCGCTTCGAGTGAGCCCACAGGACGAAGACGCAGGACTAGACCTGAGCCAACACGGCGAAGAAGCCTACGGCGGGTAACCAGGTCTCGGAAAAACAGTACGGGACGGTGCAAAACACACCGTCTTCCCTTTTGCCCGTTCTCAGCTTAGGCCGATTTCGGAGACTTCTTTAGCGCCAAGCCCACCCAGACAATGCCAACGACAGCTACGACGACTGCGATAGTGGTTAGGATGCTAGGCGCACCGAATCCAAATCCTCCACCGAAGTGTCGCCCGCTCGAAAAGCCCGAACCGTAGCCTCCGGCCTGAATCATTGCTCTGAGCATCATAGTCCTAACGTAGCTGTATATCTCGCTCAGGGCCATGAGACCAACGCCTAGAGCGGTCACTAAGTAGGGAAACTTGGCTTGGGACGTGTTACTCATCTTATTCATTTTATCCATCTCATTCCACCTCTCAACTACGATTTGTAGTTCAGAGACTCTAGCCAACTATTTAATCGGTCTGGACGAATCATCCCATCCTGAACATCAATACATCAATGCCAAGCTAAAGTATTCAGCCGCGTACCCTCTGTTGCGTTAACTCTGACACCCGGTTCCACTTGACTTGTTTCGTGAGAACTACAGAATTCCACTGAGCAAACGGACGACCAAGTTCGAAATCACGAACAATTGCACAAAGGAACCTCACAGAAGGGACCCGCCTGTTAATTCAGCCATCCCACTGGTAGACGCGCCTTGATGCCACCAGGACGCGAGAAGCAGACGGTTCACGCCGCTCGTTTCGACCAATCGCGCTGATTTTCGAGAATCGAGAACATCATAATGCTTAATATACGGTAGCGTGAGTGGTCGCGAAACGCGACCGAAAAATCGGAGCCAAGGATCGATGATTGAGTTTGCCAAAACTGCTAGCTTTTGTAGACATTTTTGTCGAGTCGCCTATGTTGGACGACGTCGTCAAAGCACTTAACCAGCTCCCTAATGTAGAAGAACTATACGAAGTAACCGGAGAATTTGACATAGTAACATTAGTCTCAGCTGCGGGCATAGAGGAATTTCGAGACTTACTCAAGAATAAAATCCTGAAGATCAAGGGAATAAAGAGCACAGTCACCTCGATCGTTCTGAACGCAGCCAAGGGCCACAGGAACGGCCATACGAACTCTGGCGAACAGTAGCATTAGCTACTCGTATGTGCTGATTCAGCTGAATTGTAAGAGATTAATCAAGATGGCGAAAATCGGGATAAACTTTGATCGACCTCATTCAGACTTCCACGATAGTTTTGATTCTAGGCGCCGCCATAGCTGCAGGCCGACTACTGGCGCCATATGTCTCCAAGGTATTTGAACGGTCACCAAGTAGGCTCGATAGGATACTCGATCCAGTAGAGAACACGATTTACAGGCTTGGGTGGATAAACCCAAGTCGCTCGATGAACTGGAAGCAATACTTTCTATCTCTTATGTTTCTCAACATCGTGCAGATGGCTCTGGCATTCTTCATTTTCATGTTCCAGGATAAATTGCCTCTCAACCCGCAAGGGTTTCCAGGTTTGAATTGGGACCTCGCCTTCATGCAGGTCATCTCCTTTGGCACCAACACGAACCTACAACATTACAACGGTGAGACCACCCTCTCCTATCTCAGCCAAATGGGAGCGGTTCAGTTTCTCCAGTTTACGTCAGCGGCATCAGGCCTCTGCGCTGCGGTGGCATTTATCAGAGGCTTTAAGGTAGGGACGAAAGATTTCGGCAACTTCTATGTAGATTTTGTACGATCGTTAACACGAGTGCTTTTTCCCTTCTGTTTCATAGCTGCAGTGGTTCTTGTCGCGATGGGAACTCCCCAATCGCTCAATGGATACACTACTGTGAAGACGGTGGAAGGCGCGACTCAGATGATTCTGGTCGGACCGGTCGCATCGTTGGTGTCGATTATGCAGATTGGGACAAACGGCGGCGGCTATTATGGCGCCAACTCCGCCTACCCGCTCGAGAACCCTACCCCGGCTACGGATATTGTTCAGATTTTTCTAATGCTTCTCATGCCTACGGTGATGTGTTTCGTTTGGGGAGAGATTCTTGGGAAAAGGAAAGAGACACGCCCGATACTTTGGGGTTCCTACGCACTCTTCGCCATAGATCTAGTAATTGGATTCATTCCAACCCCACTCTTCGGACCTGGCATGGAGGTTCGATTCGGCGGATTCATGTCAGCCTTTTGGACCATCGTCACGACTGCGGTAACCACTGGATCCGTGAATGCATCGCTCTACGGCATGAACCAATTCGTAATCGTCGGCGCCTTCATGGGAATGCTGATTCAGTCCACACCAGGCGGGAAGGGAGTTGGATTGATGTACATGGTGATGTACGTTGTGATAACCGTGTTCATTGTAGGCCTCATGTCTGGTAGGACTCCCGAATACCTTGGCATGAAAATCACCGGCAGAGACGTCCTTTTAGTGATGATCGCCTTCCTCGTTCACCCAATTATCATTCTCGTCCCCACTGTATTCGCCTACGCTACGGGCGCAGCCAACGCGATTGGAGTAAGCGGAAACGCTCTCGGGTTCACTCAGGTTTTGTACGAATTCACCTCGTCCGCGGCGAACAACGGTTCCGACTTCTTTGGTGCCTCCGCGAATACCGTCTTCTTCAACGTATCAACTGGATTAGTCATGTTCGCGGGCAGATTTGCTCCGATGGGCATACTAATGGCACTTTCTGGAGCGATGATCGGCCGGAAGAGACATGTGGAAATCGGGTTGAAAACAGACACGGCAACATTCCTAGTCGTGCTAGTTGGAAGCATAATCATTCTCGTTGCGTTGACATTCTTTCCGTTTCTTGCACTAGGCCCTATTCTAGCCTGGTTCCAAGGCCACGCTACCGGATTCGGGTGATGCACATGAAGACACAAAGCACCAAACCTAGCTCAATGCTGAGCGGCATGTCCGGAAGAACACTACTTGACTCGATAATTCGCCTTAACCCAATGAGCCTCCGGTCGAATCCGGTCATGCTCATCGTGGAGATAACATTCTTCATCGTTGCGGCGATGGCAATCTACCCACAAGGCTTCTTGCCTGTGGCCAACCCAACGGAGACAACTTACTATGTGGAAGTTGCGATCATTCTTCTGGTTACTGTATGGTTCAGCACGCTATCTGACTCCCTCGCTGAGAAGCAAGCGAGGAATACGGCGAACAGCTTGAGAGAACTTGAACGAGAGGTTCAAGCAAAGAAAATCCCATCGGGACAAGAAGGCATTATCACAATCACTCCGTCAAACGCGTTACGCAAGGGGGACTGGATTCTGCTTGAGAAAGGCGACACCGTCCCGATAGATTCTGAAGTTATGGAGGGAATCGCCATGGTTGACGAGTCACTCCTTACGGGTGAATCAGTACCGGTCAGGAAAGCTGCCACGGACCCCTTGATCGGTGGCTCAAGACTCATCAGTGACACGCTGAAGGCAAAGGTCACGGTAAATCCCGAGGACAGCTACATCAACCAGATGATTCGTCTTGTTGAGGCGTCCAAGAGACCTAAGACTCCCAACGAGATTGCGGTAACAATTGTTCTCATATCCTTGACAGCAATTTTCACAATCATACTCTTCGCACTGCTCGGACTAACTATAACCCTAAGCCTAGGCGCCGACCTCTCGGTTCTAATCGCACTTTACGTTTGCTTACTACCCACAACAATCGGTGCACTACTTCCGGCGATAGGAATCTCGGGCATGTCAAGGCTCTACGCACGAAAGATCGTGGCAAAATCTGGCCGCGCAATAGAGACGGCAGGAGACACCGACACGATTCTACTGGACAAGACCGGCACGATAACAATTGGCAGCAGACAAGCGACCGAGTTCATTCCTTTCGGAGAGTTCACAGAGCAGGATGTAGGTGAAGCCGCATTTCTCTCATCTTGGCACGACGACACACCCGAGGGACGCAGCATTATCAGGCTAGCTTACAACCATGCGCTGATCCCCAAGGAACTCAACGCATTGGCGCTCTCAGAGTCCTACGAATTCTCAGCAACGACAAGGACAAGCGGAGTGAAATTCACGACCGGCACAGGATTCATGCTGCCAAAAGCAGCAAGAGCTTCTTCCGAACGAAGTAGATTCAGACGCAAGTTCACAGATTCCTTGACATCCTCATTGGAAGCGGGCGAAGTTGAAATAATCAAAGGGGCGCCGGACGCGATAAAGGCAATTGCTACGGAAGTTCCCAAAGATTTCGACGCAGCTGTCAATAGGATTTCCCAAGAAGGCGATAGCCCCGTTGCGATAGCCAAGAACCGTGAGATCATCGGCATAATTCGCCTCAGAGACATTCTCAAAGAGGGAATCAAGGAGAAGGTTCGTGATGTCAAGGCGATGGGGATTCGACCAATCATGATCACTGGAGACCACCCCTTAACTGCCAAGAGCATAGCCGCCGAAGTCGGCATAGACGAATACGTTCCTCAAGCGAAACCCGAAGACAAACATGCGATAGTCCTCAAAGAACAAGCGAATACACGCATTGTTGCGATGATTGGTGACGGGACAAACGATGCCCCGGCCCTGGCGGTCGCCGATGTAGGGTTGGCGATGAATTCAGGCACGCAAGCTGCGAAGGAAGCAGCAAATATGGTTGACCTTGAATCCAACCCGTCGAAGATTATCGAAGTGGTCATGCTTGGAAAGCAGCTGCTAATGACTAGGGGAGCGATAACGACCTTCAGTATTGCGAACGACGTGTCCAAATATTTCGCGATCGTCCCAGTTCTATTTGGCGTAATACCGCAATTGCAGGCCCTGAATGTTCTCGGTCTTGGATTGCGAACGGCAGTACTTTCGGCCTTGATATTCAACGCCATCATAATTCCACTACTCATCCCACTTGCAATGAAGGGCGTTTCTTTCAAACCCACAGACACAATGACTCTATTCCTGAAGAACACGATGATTTACGGCGTTGGGGGAATAATCGTGCCTTTCGCCGGAATCAAACTAATCGACATGCTACTGCTCACTCTTCATTTCTAGGAGGAGATGAAATTGGATAGAGATCTATGCCTCCCGATAGTCACCCTAGCGGTAATATCGCTCATATTGTGCGGCCTAGTCTTCCCCATCGTCGTAACTGGGGTAGCTCAGGTTCTGATGCCATACCAAGCCAACGGAGAACTCGTCCAATACAACGGACGTGTCGTCGGATCGATTCTGGTTGCCGAGGAGTTCAATTCGTCGAAGTTCTTCCATCCCTGGAACGCCTCAGCCTCGGGTGTCGACCCGGACATAACACTCCAAGACGCATATTCCCAGATACCCCGTATACATGCGGCAACCGGCATTCCAACAGACGCGATCAAGCAGATCGTTGACGAAAACATCGAGCGAACACTCTACGTTACCGGCGACCCCTACGTAAACGTCCTAAGGCTTAACCTAATCCTCATGCAGAGCTACCCATCCGCCTACACGGAATTCAGTTAATGGCGTCACGAATACCCTAAGATGAAGGCAGCCAGCCTCTATTCTGATCCGGTTTGTTGGCTTAACAATCGTACAAGAGTGAGAGGAGCCTACACCTATGCGACATATTCTGTAATTTACCTTCAGCATGGTCTAATGAGCGATTCTGAAGTTAAAGTGACGGTTTTGGGATAAACTCCAAAGCCGCAGCCAAATCGGCAGGATCATCTCGGTGCCTCTCGCAGCCGTGATGTCCCCAAGGTCTATTATTGACCGCCACCCGAAAGATTTCAGAACCTCCTCGACTCTAGCCTTAGCCTGCGGGTCGTTTCCACACACAAACACATCATGCTCTCCTGGGACGAGAGATGGCTCAACCATCACCCTACAGTTCATCGTGTTCAACGCCTTAACCACCCTCGCGTTTGGGAAAGCACGCTGTATCTGCTCCCCCAAAGAGTCGGAATTGCAAACCGACAGCGTGGCAGGCATTCCTTTCGAGAAGTCCAAAGGATTCGCAACATCGACCAGTACTTTCCCTTTGAGATTACCCGCGCCCGCAGAACTGAGAGCCGCCAACGAGACGGTGCCGGCTGTACAATTGAAGACGATCTCGCCGAAAGCGGCCGCGTCGGCAAAAGTTCCGAAAGACGCGTTAGCGCCATTCTGTTGAGCCCACTCAATAGCCTTCACGTTATTTGCCGATCGCGATCCCATTTTCACTTCATGACCAATCTGAATAAGTTTAGATCCGAGAGTCGCTCCGACCACGCCTGTGCCTAGAATGCCCACCCTCACGGTTCGCTTCCTCAAGAAGGTCCCGATCATGAACGATATTTATTGACTACCCCGAAATGCCCCCCGAAGGTTTTAGCAACGGAAAGGGTTGGATAGGCCGGATCCTCTTGCAAAACCCGCCGGACGAAATTATGCAGTTACTACGCAGCGAGAAACTGGCCTACGTTACGACGGTAGGCAGAAAGACGGGGAGGCCGCATACGGTTGAAGTGTGGTTCGCCTTCGCTGGTGGCAGGATATTTCTGAGCCATGAGGGCAGGCATACAGATTGGATGAGAAACATCGTTCAGACTAACCGAGTGCGCGTACGGATTGGAAGATTAGATCTCGCAGCTGTGGCAAGAATACTTAGCGAAGGCGATTCCAAGGAATTGGGCGAGACAGCCCTGTACGAGAAGTATTATGGACCTGCCCCTAAAATGACGATTGACGACTGGTTCGAACTCTCCACCGTAATCGAGCTCTCTCCCCTAAAGTACAGCGCTTAAATTCCCCCACATAGAAGCCGGCAGCTCACACGCAGGTGTCGCAATTGTCTGACCTACCATCAGACGCCACGCTAATTGTTATCGACGTGCAAAAAGGCTTCGACGATCCAAGATGGGGGAGGAGAAATAACCCTCATGCCGAATCCAATATCAAGACGATACTGGAAGCTTGGAGGACAAGACGCATGGCGATCATCCACACTCAACACTGCTCCCGCGAGTCAGATTCACCACTTCGGCCCGGCGTCATAGGCAACGAGATAAAAGAAGTGGTATCCCCGTTACCGGGGGAACCAGTTCTAACAAAAAACGTAAACAGTGCTTTCATCGGGACAGACCTTGAGTCACGTCTCAGAAAGGATGGAGTGGGTTCTGTTGTTATCGTGGGCATAACCACTGATCACTGTGTATCCACGACCGCGAGAATGGCTGCAAACTTAGGATTCACCACTTACGTAGTTTCAGACGCGACCGCAACTTTCGATCGAAATGGACCCGATGGAAGACATTACAGGGCGGAGGAAATTCACGCAGTGAACCTAGCGAGTCTCCACGGAGAGTTCGCCACAGTCCTCGACACAGAAACCTTGCTCAAGAAACTAAAAGTGTTTGAAAAAGGCGCTCACCAATGATTCCTGACAGTGATTCTTGAACCTTCAATTTTCGTCTCGGCGCTTTTCCTAGAATAGTCTAATCCAACACCGTTCGAGACGGAAAGCCTTCTCCAGTTTTGTCTTCGGATGACAGAAGAACTACGTTGTATTCCGGGGACCCAAGCCAATCTGGTCTACCAATCGACACAGGGCGTTCTCGAACTAAACGTGCTCCCACCCAGTCAACGTAAGTATAGTTCCTGACGAGATACGAGATGTTCTTGAACGAAGTGCCGCTGAACTCGTACAACCAGCCGTGGTCGTTCAAGTACCCGCCGATGATCCATAGCCCTTCGGCCGCCGTAATCGAGAGTACGCTTGAGTACGGAATCACATGCCTTGCATCTGGGGAGAGTTCCGAAGTCAGATCGACAAAATCACCGCGAACGTACCTGACGAGCCAAGCGTGACTGTAGCTTGTTTGCGCAATTGGTGTTCCACCGCCGAGTACCCATTCCGTCCCGTCCCAAGCTATTGTATTCACTGCGCTACAACAGCCCAGGTTCTCCGCTAGCACTGAATTTAGTGCCGGGGTAAGGTCGGTAAAGGTGTAGCCGTTATAGGAAGCAAGAAAACCCACGCCCCCGATTAACCAATAGTGGCCATTCCAAGCTATGGATTGTACCGAGCCGAATGTCGGAACTGCTTGAACTAGCCTCGGAGTAAGGTCAATGATTTTCTTCCCGTCAAAACTGAATAAAGCACCGTCGAATTGGTAGCCTCCTCCGATTAGCCAGTATTCACCATTCCAAGCGTTCGTGTACAGGATGAAGTCTCTTTGATGCGGCACCTTGGAGGAAAGGTCTGTGAAATTGTCTCCGTTGAAGAGTGAAAGAGACATATGGTTCGAGTCGCCGTACGATGGCAACTTGCCGGAGCCTAATCCTGAGAGTAACCAATCGTTGCCATCAGAACTCGCGGCGAAGATATCTCCGCCATGCCACGTCGCTTCGGCTTGGTACTGGTCAACTGATCCTCCCAGGATTTGATTGAGCCCATTGTAGAGGAAAATGTAAGGGTTAGAGCCATCCGGCCCACGATCTTCTCCCCAACCAGAGATCAACCACTGAGAACCGTTCCAACCACCACCCCACACAGTCCCTTCGGTTGGGGCTGGCGTCAAAGATGTCACGGAATAGTTCGCAAGTTCTATTTTCTCAAGCCGCGGAGCCTGCCCCGAACCAAACCAAGTACCATTCTGGCCCCCCACCATTACGTAACTCGAATCACTAAACTTGGTGGCACCTAATGAAACGCTTCTACTCACAGGAATGGCGCAAACAGCAGTTGCGATAGTGAGAACCACGACGATGACACTGACCCACCTCATCAAAGAGAATCACTTCGTTCTGAGGTCGCGCCGAGGATTGCCGACCATCTTCTTCGGATCCACAACCCGATCAAATTCCTGTGCCCTCACACCCTCCTTCAGCGCCGCATGCCTCAGCGTCGTGTTCTCACGCAGTGCCCGGTGTGCAATTGCCGCCGCCTTATCGTATCCTATGACCGGACTCAGCGCGGTCACGAGCATAAGCGACTCGCTGACATACCTTTCAATTCGCGCTGGGTCCAATTCAATTCCTTCGATTCCGTACTTGCGAAACTTGATGCATGCGTCGCCGAGTACACGTGCAGAGTGCAGAACATTCTTGATAATTATTGGGCACATGGTGTTAAGCTCAAAGTTTCCTTGAGAACCAGCTAACGCGACCGAGCTGTCCTCTCCAATCACTTGAATGCACACCATCATCATAGCTTCCTGCTGAGTCGGGTTCACCTTCCCCGGCATAATGGAGCTCCCCGGTTCGTTACTCGGGAGAATTAGCTCATGTATGCCAGCCCTCGGCCCCGAACCAAGCCATCGCAAGTCATTTGCAATCTTCATCAATGCAACAGCCAACGAACGTAAAGCCGCGCTTGCAGCCACCATCGCTCCCT
>Ga0187771_10003704_pt1 | contig 10719 bp, 14 predicted proteins | sample 0116_SJ02_MP15_1_FD_133139 | JGI IMG/M metagenome (GOLD analysis project Ga0187771, IMG submission 133139) | Tropical peat soil microbial communities from peatlands in Department of Meta, Colombia - 0116_SJ02_MP15_10_MG | ecosystem: Environmental > Terrestrial > Soil > Wetlands > Peat | place... | reverse complement strand
CTGGCGATCGACCCAGAGGAAGCCGACCAGCTGCTTTACGAGGCCTGCGGCACGCCGCCGACGCAGTTTTCCTTGCTGACGCTGGCCATCCTGCTGCTCAAGACCTCGCGGACTGCGCCCAAGAAGTAGATGGATCCGACGACCCTGAGACAGCTTTACCCGGCCTCGACGCCCATGAAGGACGTGGCTTACGACTTTGTCGGCATGTCCTTCTTTCGCTGGCGGCTTCTGAAAATCGCCGAGCAGTGCGAGCGCTGGCTGGCCAGCAAGGAATGCAAGGCGCGGCCCACACCGAAGTGGGCAGAAAAGGCACCGGCCACAGCGCGCGACAACTACGGCATGAAAGGGCCTGGCGTCTGATGGCAGCTGCGGCAAAGAACAGCGTCCAGCCAGCAGCAGAGCCGAAGCGCTACGAGCGGCGCATCGAGTTCTGCTATGAGGCGGCGGTCATGCGGCGGCATTTGAAGGACCCGGAACTGGCGGATTGGCGGCTGGTGGCCGCTTTTCCTGAGCCGGCCGGCCTGCACTACATCCTGATTTTCGAGCGCGAGGTAGTGAATGTACCCTGACACCTACAGCCAGCACGATGAGCAGCAGGCCATCCTGGCTTACTTCGGATTGCCCATTGAGCCACACCGCGGCGCCAAGAGCATAGCTGGCGATGGGCGCCGTTTCCTCGACATCGGCGCCTGGTCGCCCGACGTCTTCAGCAACACTCGCCCGCTGTTCGAGCGCGGCTGGAGTGGCGTGCTCATCGAGCCTTCGCCAGGCCCGATGATCGGACTGCTCAAGTTCTACGGCAATGAGCCGCGCGTGGAACTGGTGCAGGCAGCCGTTGTGCCCTATGCCGACCCGGCACCGCTTATGATGCACATCACCGATGACGGCCTCAGCACGGCGACACCTGAGGTCTTCGAGCTGTGGAAGGAAAAAGGCGGCTATTACGGACAAATGACCGTCTTAACGCTCAGCTGGGAGCAGATCAACCTTTATTTTGGCGGCTTTCAGTTCGCCAACATCGACGCCGAAGGCATCAGCGTCGATCTTTTCCGCGCCATGCTGCAAGCTGGCGCCGAGCCGGATTGTGTCTGCTGCGAGCATGACAACCGGCTGGTCGAGTTGTGCGAGATGGCAACAGCGCGCGGCTACAAGCTGTTGTACTCGAACGGGACGAACGCGGTTTTTGGGAAATGAACATCTACATCACCTTCGGCGGGCGCGCCTACGATAACCAGACCAAGCTTACCGTCGAGCGCGCGCACGACTTCGGTGCCGACCAGGTCCGCGTGTTCGATGACGCTTGGCTGATTCAGAGCGACTTCTACCGGCTCAACCGCTGGATATTCGAGAGGCAGCCTCAGATGGGCTTCGGCTGGTGCAGTTGGAAACCCTACATCCTCGCGCTCACGCTGAAGTTTGTCCGCTTCGGCGATGCCGTACTGTACGTCGACGCCGACACCTACCCGGTTGCCGACCTGCGCGGTATCTTCGAGCACGCCCGCGAGCACGGCGTCATGCTGTTTGAAGAGCAGGGCTGCGCGAATCGCCACTGGACGCGCTCGAGCTGCTGGCAGGCGATGGGATCCGAACCTAAGCCCGACACGATGATAGCGTGCGGCCGGTTTCAGGCCTTCGGTGCTGGATGGCCCTACTGGCCAGCCTTCATGGAAATCTGGCAGAAGTTCTCGCTCGACCCGCGCTGTCAGTTCCACGATGTCGACCACGCTGTCGATCCTGAAGTTATCCGCAACTCGGCCGAGCAAAGCGTGCTGAGCGTGCTGGCGGCCAGTTCGCGGCTACCGCTACACCGGACGCCCGATCAGAACGGCTGGCCTGTGGCGCACGGCGGCACGTACAAGCCCGAGGACAGCTATCCGCAACTGTTCTTCCAGGATGGCAACCGCGGCGACCTGCGCGATTTGCGCGGCTCGCTGTACAGGAACGTATGAGGCGCGCAGAGACGCCACTGTTTAAGCGCATCAGCCAATCGGCCCTCGGCTGGACTACCAGCGTCGAGCAGACTTATGATGCCGCACGGTTGGCGATCGAGAGCAGCATCCCCGGCGACTTCGTCGAGTGCGGCGTGTACGCCGGCGCCCAGGCGGCACTGATGGCTCTCGCGCTGTGCGACGGCCTTGTCAAGGGTCGCCGCGTGCACCTCTACGACACCTTCGCTGGCATCCCGAAACCGGGCCGTCAGGACTTCGACGTCCGCGCGAACAAAGGCGGCGAGACGGCGTGCTCGCTTGAAGATGTGCAGCGCAACATGCGCGACTGGGGCATCCCTGACGAGGCGCTGGTCTATCACCAGGGACTTTTCAAGCATACAATGGGCAACCCGCTGGAAGATGAGCCGAAGGCGATCGCCGTGCTTCGGATCGACGCCGACCTGTACGAGTCGACCTACGACGCACTGGAGAACCTTTACCCGCTGGTGTCGACGGGCGGCTACGTGATCGTCGACGACTTCAACCTGCTGGGCTGCCGGCGCGCTGTCGTAGACTACTTCGGACACGCTGGCCCGGCGCCGATCATGTGGAGGAAGCACGAATGAACCACGCCAAGGCCAGGGTTCGCGAAGACGCGACGCGGGGAATACTTCAGCTTTCCGTACGCTGGACGGATTGAAACTGAGGCCATATGAACCTGAGGACACTTGACAGCCACACCATCGACCTTGACCTACTGCCGGAAGCTCCCACCGTGCTGGACGTCGGCTGCCGCTGGTGGGGCTTCGTCAACGAGATCCTGGCACTGCGTCCAGCAGCCCGCGTGATCGCGATGGACCCTGACCCGGACATTGAGACTGAGGAATTGAAGGCGATGCCAGGCCGCACCGAGTTTCTTTGCATGGCGCTGGCTGCGTCGAGCGGTGCAATGGAGTACGAGAGCTATTTTACCGGCGTCGGCAATTTTCTGAAGCCCTACGGTACTCCGCACTTGGAGCAGCAGGCCGCAAGTTACACGGCGGCCGGCCAGGGCAAGCGCTTGGTGGTCGGCTGCGTGACGATCAGAGATGTGATGTTGCTCACCAATGTCAAGCACTGGGACGTGGTCAAGCTCGACTGCGAGTGTGCGGAGTTTCCTATTCTGGAATCCTGGCCCGGGCCGATCGCCACTCAAATCAGCGTCGAGTTCCACGACTACGTGCACCGCACCAAGTGGGACGCGCGCTATTTTCAGGGACTCTTCGAGCGGTTGGCCAAAATCGGCTACCGCGTCGTGCAGCACGAAGACCAGTACGTAGGCGGCGGCTGGGGGCATTGGGACAGCCTGTTGGCGCTGGCGTGATCCCCAAACATTTCGCCAGCAAAATGATAGAATCAGCCCGTGCGAAACGAGCAGCTGGTAACTGAGCACATGCCACACGCGGCCACCATGGCCCGAGCCTTCCACAAGCAGGCGCCCTTCTACAGCGTCGACGAGCATCAGAGCGCGGCTTACCGCGGATTGGTGACCGCTGGCCTGCGGTACAAAAAAAAACGGCGCGTCCCCTTCTGGGCCTTCGCTGTGCGGCACGTGCGCGGCGCCATGCGCGACAACATCGGCTGGCACGGCTTCACTCGGCCTCTGCCGTTGGACGCCTACCGGCGGGCCTCCCTGACGGGCAAGCTGGAGTTCAAAGGCTTCCATCGCTCACCCACACTCCAGCCACCGTCTGATTCACTTGCGTTTGTCGACCTGCACGAGGCCATCAGCATGCTGGACGAGCGGCTGGCTCGCATCGTGCACATGTACTTTTTCGAGGGCTGGACGTGCAAGGCTATCTCGGTTGCGGAAGGCGTCAACGAAAGCCGCATTTCGCAGCTTCTGAAGCGTGCGCGCGGTCTGCTGCGCGAAGAGTTGGAACTGCGCGGCATCTCTGCCGCGAAGGACTGCGTATGAGCAGATTTGTCGGCGGCAACTTCCGGCTGGTCGGGCTGATGCCCGTTCGCAATGAGGGCTGGTGCTTAGGCCTCACCCTGCAGGTTGCGCTGAAGTGGTGCGACGAAGTGGTCGTACTGCTGCACAGCTCGACTGACAACTCCGGCCAGCTCGCTATGGGCATCGCCACTTTGACCGAGCGCGTCACTGTGCTGGCGACCGATGACACGAAGTGGGACGAAATGCGGCACAGGCAGGCCATGCTCGAGATAGCGCGGACGCGCGCGAGACCCGACGCGCGTGATGGCCCGAGCGCGACGCATATCGCCCTGGTGGATGCTGACGAGCTGCTGACTGCGAACCTGGTCGACGAGGTTCAGGGCTGGGTGCAACGTTATCATCAGCAAGACCTGGTGCAGCGCCGCCTCGAGCTGCCGCTCTACAACCTGCGTGGCGGCATGGACAAGTACCACGCCAATGGAGTTTGGGGTAACCGTTGGACGACGGCCGCGTTTCAGGACTTCCAGCAGCTGCACTGGAGTGGCGATCGCTTTCACCACCGCGAGCCGATGGGCGTGCAGTTGGTAGCTCACCGGCCTGTCGAGCACGGCCAGGGCGGCATCCTGCACCTGTGGGGCGCCGATGAGCGGCGGTTGCGCGCCAAGCACGCGCTCTACAAAATCACCGAGCGCATCCGTTGGCCGCAGAAGCCCGTGGCTGAAATCGAGAAATACTACAACCAAGCGATCTACTCCGACACGTCGCACATGGGCAACGGCCGCGATTCGCGCATCTGGACCTTCGCCGATGTGCCGCCGGCATGGCTGGAAGGCTACGAGGACCTCATGCGCGACCATCTCCACTTGGACGCCGAGCCGTGGCAAGAAGCCGAGAGCAGACGGCTGGTGGAGCTGAACGGCCGCGAGCAGTTCCGGGGGCTGGACCTGTTCGGTGTGGTGTGACGCCCGGCCCATTCATTCTGGCCTACCGCTCGCTCGGCGCATTCCTGCTTATCATGTGGCTTGAGGCTTGTCGACAATTGTGGAGCGGAGACTTTGACCCCAATGACAGCCCGCCGCCATTCGGGATAGCAAAGGGCATCGTCGCCGCGCTCGCGTTCTTAGTGCTCGCCTGGTGGCTTCTGTTCCGCTGACGTGCTAAGATTCCGAACAATATGGGCGCAAGACGTTTTTTCGTTCGTCTATTCGCCGGCTGGGCGCGCGCGCTGACGCCCAAGCCGCCCGACCCTGACGTCAGGTCGGCGCTGAAGTTGGCCAACGCCGAGATTGAACGCCTGCGAGCGACCGAGGCGGACCAGTGGGAGCGCTACAAAGAACGCTGCTGCGAGCTGATCGAAGCGCGCAGCATGACGGGCTCGGGCCCGTGGCTTGCCTTCGAGGCCCGCGCGGCTCTCGAGCGTGACCCCAACATCGGCGGCAAGGAAATCGCCAAACTGCGCGAGGCTAACCCGATCGTCAGTCAGGGCGCCTTCGGCGACATCGAGCTGGCGCTGCAAAACGTCGAATGGCGCCGCGAGATCAATCTGAGCTGGATGGAGTTCAGCCGCTGGGGCATCCAGCAAATCATGCTCGTCTCGCGGCTGTACTACATCAAAAACCCGCTGGTCCGCCGGCTCATCGACATTGCGGCGGCCTACGTGTTCGGCCGAGGCGTCGAGGTATCGTGTGCTGACGACGACGCCAACGAAGTGCTGAAGGAAGCCTTTGAGGCGAACAGCAAGGTCCTCGGCCAGCACGGCTTAGTCCAGCTCGAGCGGCAGAAGTTTTACGACGGCAATCTGTTCTTTGCTTTCTTCACCGACACGAACAACACCGGCAAAGTGCAAGTGCGCAACATGGAAGCGACGGAAATCATCGACATTTTAACCAACCCGGACGACGCCGATGAGCCCTGGTATTACCGCCGGCAGTGGGTTGAGCGCAACTTCGACGTGGCCACAGGGGCAATCACCACCGAGCAGCAGGACGCCTGGTATCCCGACATCGCCTACAGCCCGGACACGAAACCCAAAACCATCGGCAGCTATCCAGTCGTCTGGGACGTGCCTATTCTGCACCGCAAGTGCGGCCATGTCTCGAAGTGGCGTTTTGGCTGCCCGATCGTTTACCCTATGCTCGACTGGGCCAAAGAAGCGCGCAAGTTCCTCGAGGCCTGCGCCACTGTGAAGCGCGCGCTCGCCCAATTCTCCATGATGCTGACGACCAAGGGCGGCCAGCAAGCCATCGAAGGCACCAAGCAGCAGCTTGAAACCACGATCGGCCCACAGGCGCCCATCTGGGATACCAACCCGACCGCAGTCAACGGTGCTATCTTCGTTGCTGGCTCAGGCACGAAGCTCGAAGCCTTCAACTCGGCTGGCGCGGGCGGCGACCCGGAGCAGGTTCGCCAGTACAAACTCATGTGCTGCATGGTCGCGGGCGTCCCTGAGACGTTCCTGGGCGATGTGTCGACCGGCAACTTGGCCACGGCCAGCACGCTCGATCGGCCGACCGAGTTGGTTTTCCTCGAACGCCAGCAGAGTTGGCAAGAGGACTTGGTCACGATCGCCAAGTATTTCCTGAAGGCCTCGAAGGCGGCGCCCAGCGGCAGGCTGCGCGAGGCGCTGAAGCGGCGTAACGTAGACCCCGCCGGCGTCAGCATTGTCGAAATGGCGAAAGTGAAGGACGACCGCGGCTATTTCCACTACGTCGCCGAAGCCAAGCGCATCAAGAAGCCGGCCGAGCTGCAGGTCATGTGCACATTCCCGGCCATCCGCGAAGGCGACATGGTGCAGAACCTCAACGGCATCGCGGCAGCCATGACCCTAGGCAACAAAAACGGCACCATCTGCGGCATCGACGAGAAAACCGGCGTGCTGCTGCTGCTCAAGCAGCTGGGCGTCGAGGACCCCGAGCAGATTGTCGACGAGATGTATCCCGACTCCGATTACGACCCCAACCGCGCCGACCAGCAGCCCTCCCAGGTGCCCAATGTCATTCCACAAACTGGACTGCCGCCGGCGCCGGCGTCCACTTCGGACTCTGGCGACGACGATGACGACACGCCGCCCAAACCGGCAGCGAGCGGCAAAGGCAACGGAAACGGCAAGGTCAAAAAGTCAGTGCCCGTGGCGGCACACTCGCGCAACGCGCCAACGAAAGCCAAAGAGGCGCGGACGCCCACGCTGTACGAGCTGGCCGCCAGGCTCGAGCGCTACGCCGCGGAACTGCTCAACGGCGATGCTAAACACGCATGACGATGACCCGTGTTGCGCGCGCGCGCTGTCCAAGGCACTGCGCTTAGGCGACCTAGACCACGCTGTCGGCTGGGATTGTCCGAAGTGCGGCATGCACTGGAAGCCAGAACTGTTTCACGGGCCGACCGGCCTCATCCGGCACTGGACGCCGCGCCCGGTGTTTGGAGTTGCGCAACTGCGCAAGTATGGCCGATAATGACTCAGTGACCGCCGCACAGCCCGCAATCCTCAAGGCACCCTTTCCGTGGTTTGGCGGCAAGTCGCGCGTTGCATCGCTGGTCTGGGATCGTTTCGGGAATGTGCCCAACTACGTCGAGCCATTCGCTGGCTCGCTTGCGGTCTTGCTCGGAAGGCCTCACACGCCGCGCAACGAGACCGTAAACGACAAGGACGCATACCTAGCGAACTTCTGGCGCGCCCTTGCTCACGATCCAGAAGCCCTCGCGCACTGGGCTGACTGGCCAGTCAACGAGACGGACCTGCATGCCCGGCACCGCTGGCTGGTCGATCAGTCTCGCTTTCGCGAGCGCACGCTTACGGATCCGGAGTTCTATGACCCGAAGATAGCGGGTTGGTGGGTCTGGGGAATCAGCATGTGGATCGGCTCGGGCTGGTGCTCTCGACCAGAGTGGACTGGCAGAACACACGCGAGCCGCGCGCGCGGCATCAATGGCCAGCTGAACGACCTGGTGCGCCCGCATTTGAACCGCGGCGCGCAAGGAATCGAAGCGCTCAGCCGGGCACCGGAGCAAAAGCGCCCGATCTTGAAGCGCTCAGGCATCGGCGTGCATCGGCAAATGCCAGACGTGAGCGGCGCAGGCAATAGCTCAGGGCGGGGCGTTCTTGCGCCTAGCAAAGCTGGCACTGCCTTGCTCGGTTACATGGAAGCTCTCGCCGGCCGCCTTCGTCGCGTGCGCGTCTGCTGTGGCGACTGGACGCGCGTGCTCGGCCCGTCGCCGACTACCAACATCGGCGTTACCGCGGTCTTCCTGGATCCGCCTTACGACATGCGCGTCGTGCAGGATAAGGCCTGGTCGGACGGCGCCGCGCCCACCGATACGCTTTACAACGAACACGACAACGACCTCTCGCGCAAGGTGGCGACGTGGGCGATCGAGCACGGCGACGACCGGGACTTGCGCATCGCCCTATGCGGCTATGAGGGTGAGTACGCTATGCCTGATAGCTGGGAATGCGTCATGTGGAAGTCGCACGGCGGGTACGCCAACCAGGCCAACGCCGGAGGCGATGAACACCGCACGCGCGAGCGTATCTGGTTTTCCCCGCACTGCCTGAAACAGCCTGCGCTTTTTGATACGCTGTTTTCGTGAAGCTCTACCTGATGCGGCACTGCCTGACGGACGACGGTCCGCAGATGGATGGAGATCGACCACTCGACGACGTCGGCCGCAAACAAGCGAAGGTCATGCGGAAGTTTTACAAGCTGGCCCAGGTCTCACCCGACGTCATCATCTCCAGCGCCTTCGCCCGCGCGCAGCAAACGGCTGAGGCTGTGCAGCGCGGCGATACGCCGATTAAAACCACGCCGGCGCTGGATCCGGATTCGACGCCAGAGAAGGCGCTGAAAGCCATCACCAAAATCGTCGAAGGCATGAAGGATTCGCTCGACAACCCGGATAACCCGAGCGTGCTGGTGGTGACACATGGCCCGCTGATCCAGCCGCTGCTCGCCGCGGTCGCGTTCTGCTTCTACGATCAGAAGTGGAACTATGAGCACGGCTCGTGTGCCTACATCAACACCAGCGACTCTCGGTTCCGCTGGATTGTGACGCCCAAGCTCGCCGCGCACCTGGTGGGCACGAACCCGAAGAAAGTGGAGAACACCCAGGAAGCGCGTCGCACCCTCGCGCTCGAACTTCGGAGCTTGAGCGAAAATCTGCTGCGAGTCGAAAAGGCCAGCGCGTTGAATCCGCTCATCTCGAAAATGCGCACCGCGCTGAAGCGGCGCTGGTCGCGCCAGGCCACGCGCGTCACCAAGGCCATCAAGAACACGGCTAGCCTGAGCAGAACGATGGACTACGACACGCTCAAGCAGTTCGCCGCAATGGCACTGCCGGCGGCCGATGCAAAGTTCCAGGCCCAGGCTCGCAAAATCCGCGGCTACGCCTACGAGTTGGGCGCATCACACGTCAGCTTGCAACTGATACGGCCGATCGAAGCCAAGAAACCGAAGCCGGCGGCGAATCTGCCAGGCGCAGACGACGGCTACATCCAGGATCTCGAGGCGGGCGTCGACGAGACCAGCAACGAGCGCATCAGCAACCGCATCAATGAGGCTGCCGATGCTGGCCTGGGCTTGGCGGCGCTGCTCACGGCGGTGCGCCAGGAAATGAACGGTTGGAGCGACGCCGACACGGGCGAAACCGCGCGCGCGGAAACCGTAGCCGTGGGCGCGGTCTCCAACGCCTACCACTCGGGCGGCGCTGATTACGTCGATGACTGGCGCGGCGGCAACGGCCCGGTGGAAAAAACCTGGGACTGCGAAGACGACGCCTGCGAGGACTGCCAGGCCAACTCGGAAATGGGCGCCATTGACAGCGAGGCGCCTTTCGACTCGGGCGACTTCGAGCCGCCAGCCCATCCCAATTGCCGCTGTTCAGTCAGCTACCAGCCGGTTGAAGAAACGGCAGAAGTGGAGTAGAATCGCGCTATGCCAATGCTGGTGAAAGAGCTACCCGACATCGTCGGTGCAAACGCGGTCGCTCCGCTGTATTCAGGGACTGGCCCACTCTACGCCCGCGGCGTCATTCTGACGGCGCTGGGCTCAAGCAACGCGACCGTAGGCGACAGCTCTGTGAACTCGACCAACGGTGTGCACATTCCCAACGCGGCGTCTGGCGGCTTGCCGCTCGAGTTGCCAATGCATCCAGATGGCGGCAGCTCGCCGGCAGTGCTGTACGATTTGACGACGGTTTACGTCTACGTTCCCAGCGGGACGACGGTTAACGTCAGCTACATTCCGCCGTCCTAGCGTTCCACGTGGAACCTACAGCTCGAGCTGGGCTTGCCGCACAATCTCAGCGGCTGCGTTTCCGTTCATCTCGGCCCGGCCGATCTTGACGAACAGCACCAGCAAGGCTCGCCGCATGGTTTCCGCGCCGCGCCGGAAGTGCTTCGTTTCACTGGCTTCCGCTGAAGTGCGGCGGTAGCTCCGCATGTACTCCCGCCAGCATTCTAGACAGTAGGAGTGTCCCTTGACGCGCTCGCGCTCGCCGCACTTGGCACAGAGGCTGTGCGCGCGGAGGACCGGCGCAGTGGTGATCGCCGTGTCTACACCCATGTGCACATTTTACGTGAAGTGGGCTTCCAAAAACAAACCGCCCAGGTTATGGTTTGAAACCAGATGCCTTTCAAGCGGCTCAAGGAAGGCTTCCTGCTGCGAGTGCAGGAGGAAGCGACTCAGCTCTCTCACTCGGACATCTGCAGCCGGCTGAGCGACGCCCTGCGCGACATTGGCAACGACAACAACGAGTACTACTACATTCGCGACATCTTCGGCGACGACCAGTCGGGCGACGTGGTGTTCAGCTGTGGCGGCAACCTGATGAAGGCGCCCTACGAGTTCAGCGTCGTCAACG
>Ga0187771_10003703_pt1 | contig 10719 bp, 6 predicted proteins | sample 0116_SJ02_MP15_1_FD_133139 | JGI IMG/M metagenome (GOLD analysis project Ga0187771, IMG submission 133139) | Tropical peat soil microbial communities from peatlands in Department of Meta, Colombia - 0116_SJ02_MP15_10_MG | ecosystem: Environmental > Terrestrial > Soil > Wetlands > Peat | place... | reverse complement strand
CTCTGACGATGTGCAGGGCCTCGTCAATGTTCCCTTCGATCTGGATGACCTGGGCCCCGTGAGCCATGGCTTGAGACAACTTCCCGAGGGCAATTTTCCCCTCGGGAATGAGAACATAGGCTTTCATCCCCGCCTTGGAGGCATAGGCGGCTGCGGAGGCAGAGGTGTTTCCCGTAGAGGCACAGATGACCGCCTTAGAAGCCATTTCTTTCGCCATCGAAACAGCCACGGTCATCCCCCGATCCTTGAAAGAACCTGTGGGATTGAGACCCTCATATTTAAAATAGAGGTCAATTCCAGAAGTCACTTCCTTCTGGATCCGAGAGGAGGGAATGAGCGGGGTGTCTCCTTCGAGCAAGGTGATGATAGATTCCTCTTTCGTAACAGGTAAAAAATCCCAGTACTCTCGAATCACCCCTCGCCACATGGCTTTTACCCAACGTGAAGAGTTCGGATATCTAAGGTTTCTCCGAACTCCGAACTCATTACTCCGAATTGTTATTCCAATTCATTTTCGACTCGAATATACACCGTCTTTCCCAAAATCACACCCAACCGGTTAATCTCCCCCAGGGCCCGGTGAACATTCTTCTCTTTGGCCTCATGGGTCATCATCACCACGGGCACCGCACCATTGACCTGCCTTCCTTTCTGAATCACGGCTGAGATGCTGATATCATTCTTTCCTAAGATTCCGGAAATCTTTGAAAGCACTCTAGGCCGGTCCAATGCCGAGAACCTCATGTAGAAAGGCATCACAACATCATCCATCTTCTTCAGAGGAATTTCTTCTATGGCCCATTCCTGAAAAGAGAGCAGTGGCACCCGCTGTCCGGAGGCTTGGGTCAGAACATTCCTTCCTAATTCGACCAGATCGCTCACAACCGCGCTCCCAGTGGGCATCTGCCCTGCCCCCTGGCCGTAGAAGAGCGCCGGGCCAACGGCATCCCCTTTAATATAAATCGCGTTGAAAACTCCGTCCACCGTTGAAAGCAAGTGTCCTTCGGGAATCATCGTTGGATGGACACGAGCTTCTATCTTGCCCTTCTCCATTTTTGCGATGGCCAGGAGCTTAATACGATATCCAAATTCCCGGCTGAATTGAATATCCAGAGGCGTGATCTCCGATATCCCTCCGATGAATATCTCCTTAAATCGGAGAGGGGTTCCAAAGGCGAGGCGGACCAGAATGGCCAGCTTGTGAGCCGCATCAATCCCCTCCACATCATAGGTTGGGTCCGCCTCCGCATATCCCTTCTCCTGGGCTTCTCTTAGGACTTCCTTGAAATTTCTTCCCTCGTCCGTCATCTTGGAGAGGATATAGTTCGAAGTCCCATTTAGAATTCCGAAGATCGAGCGGATTCGATTGGCGACCAAGCCTTCTTTGATCGACCGGATGAGTGGAATGCCCCCACCGACAGAGGCTTCAAAGTTGACATCCACGCCGTGACGATGCGCCTCCCTGAAGATCTCGTCTCCATGAAGAGCAAGAAGCGCTTTGTTGGCCGTGACGATATGTTTCTTATTCCGAATGGCTTGCAGAATGAAAGTTTTCGCAGGTTCAGCGCCTCCGATTAACTCCATGATAATATCGATTTCGGGATCCCTGATCACATCCTCGGCTCTCCGCGTGAGGACGCCCGGCTTTAACTTCACTCCGCGGTCCGTCTCTAAATCGATGTCGGCAATTCGCTTCAAAATGAGCCTGGCGCCCATACGCCTCTCGATCAGCTTTGAATTCTTCTTCAGAATGGTGACAACGCCAGTGCCCACTGTCCCGAAGCCGATCAGACCCACCTTGATCTCACGCATTACGTATCCCTTATCACCTCCCCTTAATCCCCTCCTTAGTAAGAAGGGGAGATGGGGTGGTTGATTTATTTTAAGCATTATTCCAACATTCTATTATTCCGGATGGATCTTTATTAGATTTTGAACTTGATTCACCTGCGGTTCATCACTTCGTGCGAACTTTGTTATTTGAAATTTGTCCTCAAACGCCTTGTTTTAGAACTCTTTGAATCCCCTTGACCGCCTGTTTGATGCGGGCCTCATTTTCCACCAATGCAAACCTCACGAAGCCCTCTCCGTACTCACCGAAACCGATTCCCGGAGAAACAGCCACTTTTCCTTCTCTTAATAAAAGCTTGGAAAAATCAATCGACCCCATCTTTTTCAAAGGTTTTGGAATCTCTGCCCACACAAACATCGTTCCCTTGGGCTTTTCAATCTCCCAGCCCACTCGTTTCAGCCCATTAATGAGCGTATCCCTCCTTCTTCGATATTCCTCAACGGTTTTACGAACACAATCCTGATCTTCATTGAGGGCAATGATGCCGGCAATTTGAATGGGTTGGAAGACTCCGTAATCCAAATAGCTCTTCAATCTTGCTAACGCAGCGAGCATCTCCGCATTTCCCACTGCAAAACCCAGGCGCCAGCCGGGCATATTGTAACTTTTGGAAAGAGAGAAAAATTCCACTCCTACATCCTTCGCTCCTTTAACCTGAAGCAGGCTGGGCGCCTTGTATCCGTCGAAGACGATATCCCCGTAGGCCAAATCGTGAACGATCATCAGATGATGCTCTTTCGCGAAAGCCACGAGGTTCTCGAAGAAATTGAGGTCCACCACAACGGTGGTCGGATTATGCGGGAAACTGACGATGATCATCTTGGGATGGGGCCACGACTGTTTGGTTGCCGTCAATAATCTTTGGAAAAAATCCCCTCCCCCGATCAACGGAACCGAGCGCAGATCCCCTCCTGCAATCACGACCGAGTAGGCATGGATGGGATAGGTCGGATCCGGAACGAGGACAACGTCTCCGGGGCCTATGGTCGCTAAGGCCAGATGACCGAGTCCTTCCTTGGCACCGATGGTGACCACGCTCTCAGTCTCTGCGTCGAGATCGACATCGTAACGTCTTCGGCACCAATCGGTGATGGCGCACCTCAATTTATAAATCCCTTTCGATGCAGAGTAGCGATGATTCCTCGGATTTTTTACGGCATCAACCAACTTATTAACGATATGGCTGGGTGTCGGCAGATCCGGGTTTCCCATGCCCAAGTCAATGATATCTTCTCCCCTTCGTCTCGCTTCAATCTTCAATTGATTGACAATCCCGAAGATATAAGGGGGAAGCCTCTCCATTCGATGAAATCCCGATCCCTCAGGATGAAACAGTGACATATTGATTTCCTCTCAATGCAACCTGCGTGTCCATCCCCCAAGCCCCTGCAAAGGCGGGAGAAGAGGGAATTCCTCATTCACGATTAACATACTTTCCCTTTGTTTTCAATTGATTTCAACCGATGGTGGCCAGTTCCATTCTTCCCTTCCATCGCTTGATCAGAATATCTCTCACGCCTGCATGTGAAGGATGAACCAGCTCTGGGTCCTCTTGAATGAGCCGAAAGGCTTCCTTCCTTGCCTCGATCAAAATGGGGGTATCCCGGATGATATGGGCCACCCTGAAATCCGGCAATCCCGATTGCCGTATGCCAAAGAATTCTCCTGGCCCCCTGAGAGTCAAATCCTCTTCGGCAATCTTAAATCCATCGGTCGTTTTCTCCATGGCTCGGAGGCGAACTCTTGCTTCCTCGGAAGACCGGTATTGGGCCAGTAAAATGCACTTAGAGGGGTAACGCCCACGGCCAATCCTCCCCCTCAACTGATGGAGTTGAGAGAGGCCGAAACGTTCTGCATGCTCTACCACCATCACAGAGGCGTTGGGAATATCGATTCCCACCTCGATCACGGTCGTGGCCACGAGGATCTGAATCCTTCCTTCCTTAACCTCCATCATGATGGCTTCTTTCTCGTCACTCTTCATCCTGCCGTGGAGCAGGCCGATCCGAAACTCTGGGAAAACCTCTTTCTGAAGATGTTCGGTCATTCTGGTCGCGTCCCTGAGATCCAATTTCTCAGACTCCTCTACCAATGGATAGACGATGAAAGCCTGGCGACCTTTCTTCGCCTCCTCCTCAACGATACGATAAACCTTGGCCCTTGCGGATTCGGGAAAGACCTTGGTCTCCACAGGTACTCTCCCGGGTGGCATTTCATCGATGAGCGAAACGTCAAGATCCCCGTAAATGGTCATGGCTAGGGTCCTTGGGATAGGAGTCGCCGTCATGACGAGAACGTCAGGGTTCCCCCCCTTTTTTTTCAAAAGCCCTCTTTGAACGACGCCGAATTTGTGCTGCTCATCAATGACGGCGAGGCCGAGGCGGCGGAACTCAACCGCTTCCTGGATCACCGCATGGGTTCCGATCACCAGCTGGATATCTCCGTTCCGAATTCTTCGATAAAGATCTTCCTTCTCCGAACCTTTGACACTGCTGGTGAGCAAAGCCACTTTTACCCCTAAAGGCTCCACCCACCGGTGGAGGTTGAGAAAGTGTTGTTCGGCTAAAACCTCCGTGGGGGCCATGATGGCAGCCTGATAACCACATTCTATGACCTCGAGACAGGTTAGGAGGGCAACCACTGTCTTCCCGCTCCCCACATCACCCTGGATCAGTCGGTTCATGGGATGGGGTCTTTCCAGGTCTTCCTTAATCTCGGCCAAAGCCCTCTCCTGAGCACTGGTTAATTTGAAAGAGAGAAGATTTAATAAATTCTGGACCAAGACGCCGTCGGTTTTGAAAGAGAGCCCCGTCGCCAACGCCACCCCTCTCTTCTTCAATGCCATACCGAGTTCCAGGAAAAAAAATTCGTCAAAGATGATCCGTCGGTGTGCGTCTGAGCGCTGGAGATTGAGGGCCTCAATGGGTTCCCCCTCTGGGGGAAAATGGACCCTCCGGAAAGCTTCCGAAAAATCAATCAGGTCCTGTCGCTCCACAATCTCTGGCGGGATGGGACTCGAAAGCTCATCCGCATACCCGTCCAAGATGGTTTTTATCAACCTTCTCAAAGTTCTCTGATAAAGTCCTTCTGTTTCGGAATAGATGGGTACGATCCGTTTGAAGTTGAGATAATCCTTCTCAACATCGCCGTCGACGATTTCTACGTCAGGATGATGAATCTCTTTCTGATAATTAAACCACCTCACCTCACCGGAGAAGATCAGTTGGCGGCCCTTTTTAAACCGTTCCCTGAGATATCTCTCGTTACCATGAAACCACTTCAATGTGATCGTACCGCTCCCGTCCCCTACCACTATCTCAAAGACTCTTTTCTTCTTGCTCTGATAAAAGACCGCTCCCGACAGCAGCACCTCACCAAGACCTGTCTCCTTTCTTCCGGCTTTGAGTTCGGAGATCTTTTTCAGGTTGCTTCGGTCTTCGTAGCATCGCGGTAGGAAGTAAAGGGCATCCTCAACCGTCAGAATTCCTTTTTTCTCAAAGAGCTTGGCGAGCCTGGGCCCTACCCCTTTCACATACTGAATGGGAGTGAGGAGGCGATTCCGAAAATGCTGGGGTTGGGAGCGATTCATATATAATTCAGATTAACGCGGCGTTCCGACCTTGCCCGAACGGGATTTGTGTCCACCTCCAATAAATGGGGGCGCTACCATTTTGATATAGATCTTTTTACACGAGAGACATCGGATTTCATTCTCCCCTATCTTCAAATCGAATTGGTCATAGGAGACGGGTTGATCACAATAGGGACAACGATAGGGAAACTTCTGAATCACCTGTTCTTTCAATTCCGTCTTCTTATAGCCTCTATTTCTCACTTTTATTGAAAACGCTTAACCTATAAAACTCGATTTCCTCAAGACTATACTAAAACTGTTCCTTAGAATCAAGAAACAGTAAAGTCCCCGGGGATCCCGTCAAGGCGGGACAGACCCTGAACCTAGCCTGGTACAGGGCAGGCACGGCGGGGCTTTCAGGTGCGGTCTTAATGAACCCTGTAGAGATGCCTGAGTTATCAGAGAACAGAAGTTGAATGGGGTGGGTCAAAGTCGAAAACAAATATCGCTCAAAAGACTTATTCTGCCTTCTTCCAGGTATTGTCGGGATCGAATTTCCCCATGCCTGCGGCAATCTTCTCAGTATCTTCACCCAGATTCTTCTCGTACACAACACCATCCTGGTTCACGATAAAGGTCATGACCCCGGAGTTACCGTATTCCGCGGGATAGGCAACCAGGGCGAATCCGCCAATCATCTTTCCCTTGACCACATAATCGTATTCTCCCCCTGATGCGTGCTCGCCCTGGGCCTTCAGAATCCTATAGTAATACCCATGGTAAGGATTTCGTCTTCCACCAGGCTTCTTTCCAGTGTAACCCTCCTGGGTAGCCTTGGCCATTAAGGGACCGAGGGGGCTTTGTGGTTCGCCCTCCTTCGCCTCCCAGTAAAGGCCATCCTTCACCCCTTTCCTGCTGATAAATCTCTGGGCATATTCCAATAACTTGCCACTGTCCCGATCCTTCAGCGCGTATTCCCGCTGTGCGTCCACGTAGGCCAAGCATACTTGAATAGCATTGAGTTCGTTGCGGCCAATTCTGCGGTTGAGGACCTCTTCCTTCCCCGCCGCCGTATCGAACAGCCAAGAATCGCCCTTCTTAACAACAGGAATCGGAAATGGCCAATCTCCATTTCCTACATGGAGGATGACCTTCGCCTCATTCTCATTCACCAGTTTGTTCATTTCCTCATAGGCCTTAATGAAATGACTTCTTCCTGTTTTGTCGGCAACCTCATCTCCGGAAAAAATTAATTCCTTCCCTGAAGAACCGAAGATCGCTAACAACTCCTTCGTATCATTTCCCTTGACCGCACCAACCAGTGCTTTAACGGCTTCCTCAGGAGATTTGAAACTTTTTTGCTTAGCCTCTGGTGCAAAAGCACCCTGATAACATCCAGCCAATATTATCGCTGCCGCTATGATTGCAAAACCAAAACGACACATCGAACGCTTTTTTTGATTCCCTGTATTGATAAACATCGCTTTTTCCCTCCGTCGAACTATGATGGTTAAATCGTGTGATCGAGCCCTAACGGCGACCGCCAACATTGCCCCTGCTTACACCGCCGGTCCCTCTTGAAGGCATGCTCTGCCGGCTTTGGAAACCACGATTGCTCTGTATTCGTGCATCGCTTCCCCGCCCTACGCCCCCAAAGGCACTTTTATTCTTGCTGAGATCAAGGCTCTTTTGATCTATGCCACCAGCTCCTTTTGGCTGTTCAAGACTTTGGCGAGTGGTTACCGGAGCTTGTTGGTATTTTGTCTCCTGTCCAAAGCCCCGGAAGTCCCGACGGGTCTCCGCTCCCCTTACTGACTGACCATAACGCTCCCGGGTTGCCTCATTCCTGTAAGAAACGCCCTTCCGATGACTCACATCGTGCTGCCACCGAGTCGTCTGGATGTTTGTACTGGTAATGTTTATACTCCGGTTAATGTTTATGTTGCGGTTGACGTTTACATTAATGTAATGATTTCTCCAATCCCAACGTCCCCATGCACGACCCCAAGCTGGACCCACGGTTACGCCGTTCCCAAACCCGATTCCTCCGTGGAAACCGATAACCACCCCGGGAGGAGGGAGGAAGAAGAAGGGAGGGAAAGCCGGGTACCACCAAGGGCCATAGATCACGGTCGGATCATAGACCGGCACATAGACCACGTCGGGCTGTGCTGGCTCGATCTCGATGTCCCCGTCCTCCACAGTCACACTCTGTTCTTCGGTATCCCTCAGGTTACCTGCAGCCTGCGCCTTAGCCCTCAGTTGCTGAACTGTATCCATCACCTCGTCTTGTTGATCCAGAAAGGCATCGCCCAGCTTCTCAGTCCACTCCAGTTTATCGTTCATCATTGACAAGACCCAGGGAAAAGGCACCAGGGCCTTTACACTGGGATCCCAGTTTTTCTGATCCAGGGCATCGTTGAGCTGGTCACCCGTGAGATTTCTATTTTCCTTTATCCACCGGTCTGCATGCACAACTTCAAGGGGATAGGTAGCTGCCATCAGAATCTGGGCCAGGAGCGAGTCAGGATAAAGAGCAATCGGCGCCAGCATCTGATCCAATTCCTCTTGCCCGAATTTTCTTGTTGTCGGCTGGTCCTGGGTAAACCCCCATGGGGGCGTCACCATTAACAGGATGAGAACGCAAATTAATGTGCGTATAAAGGTCTTTCTTGTCTTCATAGCAAGTCCTTTCTCTTTGTTGATACGGTAGTTACCGATTATCTTTTCACTTTGCTTAACCGTACGATAAGTTATCGAAGAAATCAAATTCTTAAACCTGCAGCTTCTCACGGATTTACTCCATAGCGTCGACGGCTCTTTCGACAGTCTTTCCTTCTAGGGATACTTCCCTGTAAATACCCTCCACAGCCGCTGCATCCAGCCGATAGAAATCTCTTTCCACAGGAGTGATAAGCAGACCGCCCATATCGATCACCCCTGGGCTGACCACAACCCGTCCATCTCCTTCCTTGAAAAAGATATCCGGACGGTGTTTTCGACGCGGAAAGATCACCAGATGCCATTTTCCTTCCTTCCGGAAACCGGCGATATTGATCTTGGGCTCCTCGTCAACGAAGAGAACTTCTTTCAGGGCATTCAGAAACCTCTTGAAAAATCCCTTCACGGCCATCAGGTCATCTCCCTCCAGGATGATAACTTCCCGCCCCAAATCTCTCAGACGATAGAGAGAAACACCGTCAACCCGTTTCAGCAGAGTGAGTCTTTTCTCCTCACGAATCTCCTTCTCGATCGGCATCTGCCCGGATGGACCTGCATGAAAATGAAGGTGATCCGGTGCGGAAGCGCCACATTTGGGTCCGTTGTAGAGGATCCTCCAGCCTGAACCAAAATCAGCCATAAGCTGAAGAAGGGTATCGGTATGCTCGGCGATCGCCTGGCGGCGGTGGTCTAAATGGGAGATAATGAGGTGAGAAGAAAAAACAGGCATGGGATTGCAGAGGATCAAGTATTCCCTTCGGTAGAGAATTCCCCTCTGGCTCCCAGGGAGATTATCAAGGCAGAGGAAACATCGTCGCTCGTTTGCATTTTTCTCGCCTACGTCGGCCAGGCTGTTCTTGATTCTTCCGGGATTGTACTGGAGGTGGATGGAAAATCCCTTGCAACGGATATCCCGCTCCCTGACGTCCTCAAGCGACTTATATGCTTCCCGAAGCTCGAGCCATACCACCTTCTGCTCCGTGAGGAGTTCGAGACAAAGTTCGGGAAGACCCTTCACCCTTCCCCCTTCGTCGAAAGCAATGTAAATTTTATGGCTGAGAAACGAGCTCTTCTCTAATTTCTTATAGCCGATAACATGGGCTACCGTTGTCTTTCCCATGGTGAAAGGTTCTTCCCGCACAAATTGGAAGCCCGTCTTCCTGTAAAAGGCGAGGGCTTGCCTGTTTTCCACCATCACGCCGATCCAGAATCGATCGAGACCCTTTTCTCCGGCCAAACCCTCCGCCGCATCGAGAAGCTGCCTGCCCATGCCTTGTCCCTGATACCCTGGAAGGAAATAGAGCGAAGGGACATAGAGACGGCCCTCGTCCCGGTTGAACAAAAGTCGTATGTAACCCGCAATTTGATGATCCTTCTCTGCAATGAAACCATATGTGAACGGATCGTCGAACATATTGAGCAGGGACGCTTCCGTATAGTGAATGTCAAAATACGACCTCAGGTCGCTTTCGGGAATGAAGCTCGAGTATGTAGCAACCCAGGACTGCCAGGTTATTCTTCGGATGGATGCGACATCATCCTTCTGCCAGGGTCGAATCGCGACTCCCACGGCTATCGCTTCTCCTCCTCGATACATTACCAAGATGAGAAAATAGCGCGTCCGCGCCCGTTTACCGTTTCCGGAAACGTGACACGCGACACGGTCACGGATTTACGCTATGTCTATGCGCCATGCGCTCTACAATTTTCTTCCGGGCGAGGATTTCAGTGGTCCGGATCTTGTCCTTGAACGCATTGTTCCGGTTTACCTCTTCGATGCCGAGCGCCGCATCGGTGTTGCCCGGCCAGCGTCTGCAGAGGTAGATGCTCTCGTAGACCCTTCCAATACGGTATTCCCGGCAGATTCGCAATGCTGCGGCATAATCTTCACCGTAGCTGACATCGAGAAAACCGATTTTTCGCATGAGGTCGGTATTGAAAGCCCGCGGCGCACCCAGGCCATTGATTCGCAAAGCATTGTTGTGACCGTTCTCATCGGTCCATTCGTGATGGTCGATGAGCCCCGGCGGAATCTCCTCCAGCCTCGAATCGACGAGGGTGTAGGAGCCGATGACCATCGCATAGTTGCCTTCAAGGAACCTATCGACCATCTTCTGCAAGGCCCGGGCGTCGCTGTAAAGATCGTCCGAATCGAGCTGAACGGCATAGCGACCGCAGGCTTCATGCCGAAGGGCCTCGTTCCAGCAACCGCCGATGCCGAGATCGGTCCTTTTCGGGATGTGATGCTTCAGGCTCGAATACTGCCTGGCCAGATCGGAGAGGATGAGCGTTGTTCCATCTGCGGAGTGGTTGTCCACGACAATGACGTTGTATGGAAAATTTGTTTCTTGCGATAAAGCGCTCCCCACGGCCTCTGCAATCGTCTCCTTCCGGTTGCGCACGGGAATGACCACAGAAGCCTCCACTGGAAAGAACTCCGGTGTCGACTCGACCTCCCTGAGCAAATGGGATGGCAGATAAGCTCCGATTCTCTTCAAGTAATCCGTGAAAACAGCCTCCATTTCCTTCTGGACAACTTCATTGCGGGGATCGACATACGCAAAAATCTCTT
>Ga0187771_10003702_pt1 | contig 10722 bp, 8 predicted proteins | sample 0116_SJ02_MP15_1_FD_133139 | JGI IMG/M metagenome (GOLD analysis project Ga0187771, IMG submission 133139) | Tropical peat soil microbial communities from peatlands in Department of Meta, Colombia - 0116_SJ02_MP15_10_MG | ecosystem: Environmental > Terrestrial > Soil > Wetlands > Peat | place... | reverse complement strand
GTCTTCGCCCATCACCGGAGGCTTGATTTGCCCGGTTCCGGTGCCAGCCGGATGCGAACCGCCGCCTGGACTTTCGCCCGTGGATCACGATCAGAGGAACACGTTGAACCTGGGTGCGTTCGCGCTGCTGCCCGTCGGCGTGCTCGCCTCGACGAACGTATACTACGGCTCCGGATTCACCAACGGATATCCGGACGCGCAATATCCGGGCGCGTATCTGCCCCAGCACACGACGTTTGACATTTCGCTGGGGAAGAGCTTCGGCGAGAACGCCCGCTATCGCGTCTCCGTTACGGCGCTGAACGTCGCCAACCGGCGCGTCCTGCTGGACAACAGCCTTACGTTCGGCGGGTTCCATTATAACGATCCGCGGCAGATCTACGCGGAATTCCGCTGGAGGTTCCACTATTGAGATGACCGCCGTGGGAGAACGCAGGAACCTCGAAAGCGGGAAGCAACGCGATTCATCGGGATCCGTCGGCCGCGCATGGGCCGCGCTGGTGCTCGCGCTGGCGGTGGCAAGCTGCGGCGGCCCAGCCACGCATGCCGGTGCGTCCACGGAAGGCGCGAAACGTTACGCGCTCCGCGGCCAGATCGTTCGGCTGGAGGATGGCGGCAAGATTGTTGTGGTCCGCCATCAAAAGATCGAAGGCTGGATGGATGCGATGACCATGGAATTCCCCGTGCGGGACTCGCGCGATGCTGAGTCGCTGCATGCGGGCGACCAGATTACGGCGACCGTCTTCGTTCGCGGCCAGGATTACTGGATCGAGGAAGTGCGACGCGAGTTCGTGAAATGAATCGGCCATGACTTTGGTGCGCAGACACATCTCGATTCGCGTCGGAGCCTGGCTTCGCGCTCTGCGCGCGGCTGCAGTTACGCGAAATCTGCTGTGTGCGCTGTTGTTATTCGCCGCCGGCATCGATCTTGGCGCCCCTTGGGTCGCCATGGCGATCGCCAACAATGAAATCTGCTCCTGCTGCCATCGAAAAGGCGCGGCGTGTTATTGCCGCCGCATGCATCATGGCCCCGGCTGGCAGGACCGCTCCGAATGCTGCGCGAACGGCTGCGGCGCGCACGGATTGAACATTTCCGGCGCATTCTGGGCGCCCCCGGCGCAAACGCAGTTTTCTCTTTTTCCAGCCCGGGCCGAATCGTGGATTCCCGCGTACCGCTCTGCGGCATGGTCTCTGGGGTTTTCGCTTCGCCAACGTCCTCCTCCTGCTCACTGGTTCTGACGCCGTTCCGCCAGCGACGGCGCCGGTGCTGTTGCTCTGGTGCAAGCCCTAGCGGTTCAGAACATCCAGTGAAAGGAAAGGTTTTTGTGAGAGCCACATGCATTTATAGATTCGTGTTTCTTTTGTTGTGCATTGCAGGCATCGTATGGGCGCAAGAAACCGTGAATAACGCCAGCATCGAAGGCCGCGTAACGGATCCTTCGGGAGCCGTAGTTTCGGGCGCGAAGGTCACGTCCAGGCAAGTGGAGACGAACCTCACAACCACGACCGAGACCAATGGGGAAGGCCTCTTTCGCTTTCCTTATTTGCGCGTCGGACCGGTGGAGGTCACGATCGCCAAGGAGGGATTTGCTCCGGCCATGCGTTCGATGACGCTGACGATCGGCTCGGCATTCGACGTGCCGGTGCAGCTTGTCGTGGCTTCGACGTCGAGCGGCGTGAACGTGACGGGCGAAGCGCAAGTGATCGAAACGGCGCGCAGCCAGATCGCCGGGACCGTATCGCAGTCAGAGATCGACAATCTTCCACTGAACGGACGCAACTTTCTGGATCTTACGCTGCTGGTTCCGGGCGTCTCGCCGACCAACACGGCCGCCACGCAGTTGTTCGCAGAAACTTCGGCTGTACCCGGACAGGGGATCTCCGTTGGCAGCCAGCGTAATTTCTCCAATAGTTTCGTGGTTGACGGACTTTCGAACAACGACGACGCTTCGGGGCTCACCGACGCCTACTACGGTCTTGACGTCGTCAAAGAATTTCAGGTGGTGACTTCCGGGGGCCAGGCCGAATTCGGACGCGCACTCGGAGGTTACGTCAGCATGGTGACCAAGAGCGGCACCAACGCCGTGCATTGGGATCTGTACGCGTATTTCAAGAATCAGCGGTTCAACGCGGCGAATCCGTTGATCAATACCGTGCTGCCCGTCACGCAGATGCAGCCGGGAGCGAGCGTCGGGGGGCCCATCCGCCGCGATCGCACGTTCTATTTCGCGAATTTCGAATTGCGTGACCAGAACCAATCCGGTTTGACGACGATTTCGCCGGCCGCTATCGCGGCAATCAACGCGCGTTTAGTCGCGACAGATTATAAGGGTTCGCTGATCTCCACCGGCATTTATCCCAATCCAATCTACATGCGAAATTTTTTTGCCAAAGTCGATCACGAGATCAACGAGCACGATTTTGCCACGTTCCGGTATAGCCTCTACGACGTGGACAGCAATAATTCACGGGGCGCCGGCGGATTGAGCGCGGTCAGCGCGGCGGCCGGGCTGAACGATTACGACAACACCATTTCGGCCAGCAACGTCGCCACCCTCTCGTCCAATACCGTGAATGAAACGCGCGCCCAGTTCACCTACAGCAGCCTGGAGGCTCCGGTAAACGATCCGATCGGCCCGGCGGTCAGCATCTCCGGCGTGGCCTCGTTCGGGACGCTTTCGGGTTCGCCGACGGCGCGGTTGAACAAATTGTTCGAAATCGTCGACAACATCGGCCACCAGGCGGGCGCGCACGCTTTTCGCTTCGGCGCCGATTTTCTCTACAACGACGACACCATCACCTTCCCGCGCTCCATTCGCGGCAGCTATTCGTTTTCGTCGCTCGCCAACTTCCTCACCGGCGTTTACAACAACTCCGGATTCAGCCAGACATTCGGCAACGACATCGTCAACCAAACCAATCCGAACGTTGGCTTTTATGGCCAGGATGAATGGAGAGTGACTCCGCGCCTGACGTTCAATTTTGGCGTGCGCTACGACCTGGAATTTCTGAAGACCATCAACACGCAAACGGGCAACGTTTCGCCGCGCGCCGGACTGGCATGGGCGCCGTTCGCCACGCGGAAGACGGTGATCCGCGCGAGCTATGGAATTTTCTACGACCGCATTCCGCTCCGGCCTCTCGCCAATGCACTGCTTTCCTCCGATAACACGACCACGATCACGAGCACGAGCCAGGCCAGCGTCAGCCTCTCGCCCACGCAGACCGGAGCTCCGGTGTTTCCGAACATCATTACGACACTGCCGGCCGGTATTCTGTTCAACCTGACCACGATGGACGTCAACATGAAGAATGCTTACTCCGAGCAGGGCAGTTTCGAGATCGAGCAGCAGCTTGGCGGCAGGAGTACGTTGAGCGCCGGCTATGAGCACATCACCGGCCACCACCTGATCATTTCCGTGAATCAAAACGTGCCCACCTGCACGGCGTCCGGGAACAATAATGGGTGCCGGCCGATCTCGACCTACGCCAACGACAGCCAGTATTCGCCGCGCGCGGATTCCGACTACGAAGGCCTGCACGTCTCCTTCGTGCAGAGGCCCGTGCAGTGGGGCAGTTATCGCCTTTCCTACACCTATTCCAAAGCGCTTGATGACGTGAGCGAGTTTTTCTTCAGCGCGCCCATGAATAACTTCAATATTCTGCAGGATTGGGCGCGTTCCGACGACGACCAGCGCCATCGCCTGGTGCTCGACGCGACGGCGCATACGCCCATGGGCAAGGCCGACACGTTCGCGAAGCGGCTGGCCTATGGCTTCCAGTTGAGTGGAGCGTTGCAGTATTATTCAGCGCTGCCGTTCAACATCACGACCGGATCGAATACCATTCAAGGGACGTCGGCGCGCCCGACGATCGGAGGCGTGTACATCGGCCGGAACCTCGGCCAGGGGTTCGATTTCTTCAATGTGAATCTTCGTCTCAGCCGAGCTTTCGCGCTCACCGAACGCCTGCGCCTGGAAGCCTTGGCGGAAACGTTCAATTTACTGAATCACCCGAACTACATGGTTCCCAACGGAACTTTCGGATCGGGCGTTTATCCAACCAATCCGCTGCCGACGTTCGGAACCCCGACGGCAGTGGGCGATGACCGGTCGATGCAGTTCGGCCTGAAGTTGACGTTCTAGCGGTGCGTCACGAGGAGACGGGATGCACAGCTTCTTTTTGAGGACTTCGTCCTTTGAAGAACGGTGGAAGCGGGGGATCCGCTGTCTCGCCTTGAAGAGAAGCTGTTCATCCTGTCTCCTCGGATTTCGCGCTTGCTAAGGGGAAAGGAGTCCCTATGTTTGCTTTCGCTGCATTTGCCATTCTTCACGTGATGCCGGCGGCGCCGGAAACGCCGTATCGCAAGCCGCAGCTTGCTGCTTCGGCGAATCTGGTCGCGCTCGCCTATGGAGCCGGCAACTCGATTTACGTAGCCACTTCCGCCGACCAGGGCGAGACCTTCGGCAAGCCGGTGAAGGTCGCGGAATCGCAGGTTGTGCCGCTGACGCGGCATCGCGGACCGCGCATTGTGATTTCGCGCGGTGCAATTATCGTCACGGCCGTCGTGGGCCGGGTGGAAGCGCAGGGCGAGCATTCGCACGGTCTTCCTTCCGACGGCGATCTGTTCGCCTGGCGCTCCACCGATGGGGGCAAAACGTGGTCCTCTGCCGTTCGGGTAAACGACGTTCCGGCCGCTCCGCGCGAGGGGTTGCACACGCTGGCAGCGGATGGAAAGGGCAACTTGTTTGCCGCGTGGCTGGACAATCGCCGCCAGGGAACGCGGTTGTACGGCGCATACTCGTCCGACAACGGCGCGACGTGGTCGGCGAACGTGATGCTCCATGAGTCGCCGGACGGCACGATTTGCCAGTGCTGCCATCCGACGGCCGCCTATAGCGCCTCAGGCGAGCTAGAAGTCATCTGGCGCAACGTCCTGGGAGGCTCGCGCGACTTCTACATAATCAAGTCGCGGGCGCAGGGCAAGTTCGGGCAGCCGGAAAAGCTCGGCCAAGGCACGTGGAAGATCAATGCTTGTCCGATGGACGGCGGAGGGCTGGCGCATGAGGGATCGAAAACCGTTACCGCGTGGCGCCGCGCCGAAGACGTCTATCTCGCCGAACCCGGCCATCTCGAAGTGAAGATTGGGTCGGGAAAGGATGTGGCCGTAGCGGCGTCGCGCGACCGTGTATGGGTCGCCTGGGTGAACGGCACCAAGCTTCAGCTATGGAGCAACGGCAGCGTTGAGGATGTGGCCGCTAACGGCGCTTTCCCGAATCTCGTTGCGCTGTCGGCGGGAGGGGTCTTGGCGGCGTGGGAGGAAAATGGCGGGATCTCCTTGCGCAAATTAAGGTAGCGGGTGCCTTTTCGCGAAGCTGCGACGCCGTTTTCGCTCCGCTGCGACACTCAAGCTACAGTCTGGACAGTAGATATAACCAATCATTGGAGTTATTCTCAATTTCCCCAAAAATTCTAGTACCGAATCCCTTTGCTTTGCGTCTAAAATCATAGATGCCGCTTCCAATGCGGCCCGGCGCATCGTCGCTGGACAGAGGGGGCGGGCCCCTCCGACCCCGTCCCCTTCCGTTCTTCCTCCCTGAGCGGGAGGTGGTCCATGGTCCTTCTGCATTTGTTACAGTCAAAGCGTGGCCTACCCTGAACGTTTTCTTATTCCGATGCGCGAAGACTTGACGCGTTTTGGCGTAGAAGAGACGCGCACGCCTGCCGCTGTCGATCGCGTTCTTGCGCCCGGCAGTGGCACCGTGCTGATGGTGATCAATTCGGTCTGCGGATGCGCGGCCGGCAAGGCACGCCCGGCGGTCGGCATGGCGCTGCAGAATCCCGTGCGGCCCGCGAAAGTCGCGACGGTTTTTGCGGGCGGCGACGAAGAGGCGACGGCGCATGTGCGCGAGATTCTCGCCGGCTATCCCCCTTCGTCTCCGTCGATGGCGCTGTTTCAGGACGGCAAGCCGGTGTTCATGCTGCATCGCAGCGACATCGAGCCGCGCGACGCCGGCCAAATCGCTGAGATCCTGAAGCAAGCGTTCGAACGCTACTGCACCGCGAACGTGTGACGGCCTCAAGCCCCGGGAGCGGCGGCGTAGCGCTGGATCTGCGCGGTGTGCGCAAGGTTTTCCAACAGCTCACCGTCGTCGAGCGCTTCGACCTAGTCGTGGCCAACGGCGAATTTCTGGCCATCCTCGGGCCTTCCGGCTGCGGAAAATCCACGCTGCTGCGGATGATCGCCCGGCTGCTGGACCCGGACTCAGGGTCGATCGCCGTCGAGCCGGGTTCCGACCGCTTTCAAACTTCGTTCGTGTTTCAAGACGCGCATCTGCTTCCCTGGCGGACGGTTCTCGATAATGCCGCGCTGCCGCTGGAGCTGATGGGCGTTGCACGCGAAGAACGGTACGCCCGGGCGCGCAACGCTTTGACAGAGACGGGCCTGGCCGAAGCCGAGGACCGCTATCCCGCGCAGCTTTCCGGCGGCATGCGTATGCGCGTTTCCCTGGCCCGGGCGTTGGTCACAGCGCCGCGGCTGTTGCTGCTCGACGAACCCTTCGCCGCGTTGGATGAAATCACGCGCTTCCGTCTGGATCTCCGGCTGCGAGAACTATGGGCCGAGCGCGGCATGACCGTCGTATTTGTCACCCATTCGATTTCGGAGGCCGTCTTTTTGGCGAATCGCGCGGTGGTGCTGGCGCGCCGCGGCGGCCGCATCAAGCTCGATCAGCCCATCGAACTTCCGGAGCGCAACGAAGATCTGCGCCTCGATCCGCGTTACGGCGCCGCCATGAAGAGCCTGCTCGCCGCCATGGAGGAGGAATAGCCATGGGGCGCCTGAAATCGGCGATTCCGGCGCTGATCCCGTTCGTGGTGCTCACGGCTTCGATCGAGCTCGCCGTGCGGCAGGGATGGGTGCACTCCTATTTGATCCCTCCTCCGAGCGCCGTATTTCAAGCCATGATCGAAAGCCGCGACGAGTTGGTCGCCGCTGTGGCCACGACTTCCGCCAGCGCGCTTCTGGGCTTCGCCCTCAGTACAATCGCGGGTGTCACGATCGCCGTGTTTCTTTCCTCTTCACGCGCGATCCAGCGCGCGTTTTATCCTTACGCCGTCTTTTTTCAAACCGTTCCGATTATCGCCATCGCGCCGCTGTTAGTGATCTGGTTCGGCTACGGTACGCGTACAGTGGTGGCCTCGGCATTTGTCGTTTCGATCTTTCCGGTAATCGCTAACACGCTCACGGGAATCCTTTCGACCGACCCTCCGCTGCGCGATCTGTTCCGGCTGTACGGCGCATCCACGTGGGCGACGCTGGTGAAGCTACGTTTCCCAGCCGCATTGCCGCAAATCCTGACAGGGTTGCGCGTGGCGTCGGGGCTGGCGGTCATCGGCGCGATTGTGGGGGAATTTATCGGCGGCCAGGGGTTGGGTTCGGTGGTCGACGTTGCGCGTACCGAACAGCGCGTCGATAAAGTGTTTGCCGCTGTGCTGCTGGCCTCGGCGCTAGGGCTCGCTTTGTTTGGCCTCATCAATCTGGTGAGCTATCTGACACTGCGGCGCTGGCATGCGTCGGAACAGTAAAATACATTCTTATATTCCACGCAAGTTTCGACTTCGGAGGCCACAAAATTCATGCATCGGCGACACTTTCTTCCACTGCTGCCGGCCGCCATTTGGGCGGCTTGCGCGAAATCGGAGAGAAAGATCCGCCTGGCGCTGAATTGGAAGCCCGAGCCTGAGTTCGGCGGCTTCTACGCCGCGCCGTTCTCGCAACACGGCCTCAACGTGGAGATTCTGCCGGGAGGCGCAGGAACGCCGACGGTGCAAATGGTGGGGGCGGGATCGGCCGAATTCGGAATCGTGGAAGCGGACGAATTGGTGGTTGCGCGGGCGCGAGGCAACGATGTAGTCGCGGTGTTCGCCACGTTTCAGGACAATCCCCTCGCGTTGATGGCGCACGCATCGCGGAAATTTGCCGAAATCGGTGACATTTTCAAGAGCGGCGGAACGCTGGCAATTCAGCGCGGACTGCCGTTCGCGCGGCTTTTGGAAAAGCAGTACTCGTTCGCCAAGGTGAAAGTCGTGCCTTCGCCGGGCGGCGATCTGAGCGCGTTCCTAGGGGATCCCAAGTTCGTGCAGCAGGTCTTTCTCACCTCGGAATATTTGACCGCGAAGCGGCAGGGCGCCGATGCCCAGGTGTTCCCGATTTCAGGGGCCGGATTCAATCCGTATTCCGGCGTGGTTGCGACCAGTGGCGATTATCTGCGCAAGAATTTGGAGACGGTGAAGGCGATGGTCGCGGCCATGCGGGAAGGATGGCGCTCGTACCTGGATGATCCGAAAGCGGCCAATCAGCGCATGAATCCATTGAATCCTTCGATGACGCTCCAGGGATTCGCCGAAACGGCGGACGCGCAGAAGCCGCTGATCGACAACGGCGAGGCGCAGCGCAACGGACTGGGCAGCATGACGCGGCAACGCTGGCTGACGCTGATTTCGCAACTTGAAGAGCTCGGCGATCTGACGCAGGTTCCTTCGCCGGACGATTGCTTCAGGTCGCTTTAGCGGCTGCCGACGTGGGCCGCTTCGTGGCAATCTGATTGTTTATGGCTGCACTCACTGGAAAAACCGCGATCGTCACCGGCGCAAGCCGCGGCATCGGACGAAGCATCGCGCAGAGGCTGGCGCGCGAAGGAGCAAATGTTGTTTTAGCGGCGAGGGATGGAGGGGCACTGGCGGAAGCAGCGGGCGAGATCCGAAAGACGGGAGGAGCGGCCGAGACAATCGCGCTCGATTTGCGCCTTCCGGATACCGGCGCACAACTGGTCGATTTTGCGATCGGAAAATTCGGGCGCGTGGATATCGTGGTGAACAACGCGGGCGCCACCCGGCTCGGCGAATTCACCGAGCTGACCGACGCTGACTGGGCCGACGGATTCGCACTGAAGTTTTTCGCCGCGGTTCGCGTGACGAGGGCGGCGTGGCCGCATCTGAAGGCCGTGTCCGGGTCCGTGGTGAATATTTCAGGCGTCGGCGGCCGGACGCCCGGGCCGATGTTCTCGATTGGCGGATCGGTGAATGCGGCGATGAATTGCTTGACGAAATCGCTGGCCGATACGGGTGTGCGCGACAAGATTCGCGTGAACTGCATTCTTCCCGGCTACGTGCGCACGGAGCGATTGCAAAAACGGCTGGCGGCAGTCGTCAAGGAGACTGGCGTCACGCCGAGCCAGGCGGAACAGCGCTTCATCGAGGATTCCAAGATTTTGCAGTTCGGCGAGCCGGAGGATATCGCGGGATTGCTCGCGTTTATCGTCGGCCCGGAGGGGCGTTTCTTCCACGGTGCGCTGATCGACATGGATGGCGGCGCGACGAAGGCCTTATAGAAAGGCGAAAGCGCGGTCGCGCGATTGAACGGGCACGAAGCAGGAGTCCTGAGCGGCGTGTTACGCTGCAATCAGGCTGCTAGTGGTGCGATTTTTGCATTGGATCGTCTCGTTCGCATGCCAGTTTGCCTTGCGCAGTGCCGCAAGACTGGTGCCCGAGGAGTTGCGCGGCCAATGGGAAGCGGAATGGCATGGCGAATTGTGGCGCTGGACGCGGAAAGCTGCCGAATCAGGCACACAGGACGCGCGCTGGGCGCTGCTGACCCACACGCGCGACGCGATCCGCGAGGCCATTGCGGCGAGATTCCATAGCGACCCAGGTATGGACGCCGTGCACGACTGGCTGGGAAACCCGAGGGTCTGCCTGGCGAGCGGCGCCGCGGCGATTCTCGCGGTCGGGATCGCCAGCGGGGGATTTTCGGTTACCAGGCATCTGGCCGCAGGCCTGCCTTATCGCGACCCGCGCAATATCGTCGTGCTGGCGCAGGGGCCTCCGGTGTTCGGCATGCGCCTGGGATTCCGCGACGCCGAGGCGAATCTCTTCCGCGAAAAGTCGAAAACTCTGGCCGGCGTGGCCGCGTATTCCTGGCATACGTCGTCGATTGTGATTGGGCGCACGAATCGCTTGGTGACCTCGGCCAATGTGGATTCGTCGTTTTTCGACGTTCTCGGCGTCCAGGCGCCGGTGGCGCACCTGGCGGAAAATGAATTCCTGGTGAGCGACGAGTTCTGGCGCCACGCGCTGCGCGGCGATCCGAACCGCGTGGGGCAAATACTCACCGTGGACGGGCGTCCGATGCGGCTCGCCGGCGTTTTGCCGCACCATTTTTCGTTTCTTTCGGCCCCGATCGCAGTTTGGTTCTCGCGCCCGGAGCCCGCGCCTCCAGTTCCGGCGCGGCGATGGTACCTGAATCTGCGGGGTGTCGTCGCGCGGCTCAGTCCCGGTGCAGCGCCGGAGGCCGCGCGCAAGGAGCTGCGCGATCTCCAAGTGCATGCCGGCATGGCGCGGCGCAATTTCGACGTGCAGGCCACGCCGATCGAGGATCTGATTTACCGTGTGTTCCGGTCGTACGCAAGCGATCTCGCGATCGTGCTCAGCGCCTTGCTCACTTGTGCGGCCGTGCGATTCGCATTCGACGTTCGGGGCGGAACTCGGGCGAGCCGGGCGGCGAAGTTCTGGGGATTCTTCGCGCTGAAGACGGCGTTACCGTTGATTGCCCTGTTCTTCGCGATTTTTGAACTCACAGCGGCCAATGAACTGGGACTCACCGGAGGAGACGCGGGGCGCGGAGGGCCGCTGCTGCTGTGGACATCGTTTGCCTGTATGGTG
>Ga0187771_10003701_pt1 | contig 10722 bp, 5 predicted proteins | sample 0116_SJ02_MP15_1_FD_133139 | JGI IMG/M metagenome (GOLD analysis project Ga0187771, IMG submission 133139) | Tropical peat soil microbial communities from peatlands in Department of Meta, Colombia - 0116_SJ02_MP15_10_MG | ecosystem: Environmental > Terrestrial > Soil > Wetlands > Peat | place... | reverse complement strand
CTTGACTTCGTGCCGCTCCACCGCCTGCCACACGTCGGCAGGCCAATGCTTGTATAGCTGGTGCGGGTCCTGGATGTAGAACATCTCGTCGGAGTAAATGGTGTACTGTTGGTCTGCCTCAAAGCCGATGGGGACCGCGTAGCTCTTCCCTGCCAGCTCGAAGACGGCCATCATTTCCCGCCGGCCTCCCGACCGCGGCAGTACGGTGGTCACCACGTCTTTGATTGTCAACTGCTCGATCGGCAGCAGTAGCCCCGCTTCGTGCTCGAAGTCCACGTGCTTGCGTGCCGGATCGTAGGGATAGTAGGTATAGCGATATCCTTCTTTCACCCACACGGGTTGCTGGGTAAGCTGTTTCGCCGATTTCAAGTCGTAGGGATACAATTTCTTCGGATTCACATAGTAGTCCGGATTGGAGTACCCAACGCTTTCGGCGCGTCTCTGGCGCTCGGCGGCGAGCCAGTCCTGGTGGCGCTGGTAGAGGATGAAGCCGGCGCGCCCGCTCGCGATCACAATCGCCACAACCAGCGCCAGGTGAATTCTCTGCCGGGCTTCCTCACTGAGCATGGGGAGACTTTAACAGATTCAGTAGCAGCGGCGAGCCTCGTTTAGAATGAGGGCTGAGGAAAAGACTCAAGATTTTAGGGAAGCTGAGAAGGAGCGTCCATCCGTGGCAACCATCACCGAACGCGACGTGCTCGAAGCGCTGAAGAGCTGCTACGATCCGGAAATCCCGGTCAACATCGTTGACCTCGGCCTGATTTATGGGGTGAACTTCGCGCCGGCTCCCGGCGACAAACAGGACGTGATCGTGGAAATGACTCTGACCGCTCCAGGTTGTCCCGAACATGTGAACATCAGCGCTCAGGTCAAATCTCGCCTCGAGCAACTGCCCGGAGTTGGCTCGGCGACTGTGAATGTCGTGTGGACTCCGCCCTGGACCCCCGAGCGCCTCAGCCCCGATGCCAGAAAACAGCTCGGCATCGAATGAGTCAGGCGCCACTCAAATTTCCCACATTTCGGCCGCGCTCCGCCCTGCTGCACTGGTAATCCGCTGGCCGGCGCGAGCCGCCATCTCCATCACCTGCATGCCACGCTCGAAATACTCCGGGAGCGCTCGCCGCACGCGCTCGAACTTCTCCGGATAGGCCGAGGCCAGTAGCGCCAAGCCCACGCCGGTCGCCAGCACGCCGGCCGGATACCTTTTCTTCATGAACAGGATTGCCGCCCCACCGATAGAAGCGACAACCAGTGCCTTCCTCCAGCTATCCATGCCTTCTCCCAAGAGGTCGATGCCATTGTACTCCCGCCCAACGCAGGACTCCTCTCGGCATCTCACTCGCGGCCGAAGGTCCCGTTGTCGCGCCGGAACTCCTGCGGCTCGATCCCAAACCGCTTCAGCATGGACTGCAGCGTAGTGCGCTTGACCCCAAGACGACTGGCTGCCCCTTGTGATCCCGACAACACGCCGTTGGTCTCCTGCAAGACGCGAACGATGTAATCGCGTTCCATCTCTGAAAGGTTGCCGCTTGGCCTGGCCTTAGCCGCTTCCAGCTCAATCGGAGGTGCAGCCAGCACGGTCCCCTTGGTTAGAATCACCATGCGTTCAATCATGTTTTCGAGTTCACGGATGTTACCGGGCCAGCTCCAGTTCTCGAGCACTGTCATGGTTTCGTCAGGAATGCTCCCGACGTGCTTTCCCATCCGCGCTGCGTATTTCTGCACAAAGTGATGGACGAGAAGCGGAATATCGCTTCGTCTCTCGCGCAGCGGCGGCAGCAAAATGGGAAACACGTTCAGACGATAGAACAGGTCTTCCCGGAACCTCTTCTCGGCTACGTCCGTTCTCAGGTCGCGGTTGGTGGCTGAAATAATGCGCACATCCACCCGCAAGGTCCGAACGCCACCCAGACGTTCAAACTCCCGGTCCTGCAGAACCCGCAGCAGTTTGGGCTGCAGCTCCAGGGGCAATTCGCCAACCTCGTCCAAGAAGAGGGTGCCCTTATCCGCCAGCTCGAGGCGACCGATCTTCTGGCTCACGGCGCTGGTGAACGCTCCTTTCTCGTGCCCGAACAGTTCGCTCTCCAGCAACCCGGTGGGCACAGCCGCACAATTGAGCTTGACGAAATTCTCGTCTTTCCGGCCGCTCAGCGAATGAACGGCTCGCGCTACCAATTCTTTCCCCGTGCCAGTCTCGCCCAGAAGCAGGACGGTAGAATCGGTTGGCGCAACCACTCGCGTCTGTTTCAGCACTTCGTGTAGGGCGGGGCTTTGCCCAATGATCTCCTCAAATCCTAGCTCCGCCTCAATCTCGCGTTTCAGGTAAGACTTCTCCTGGACGAGTTGGTCCCTCTGCTCTTCTAGGCGGTCAGCAAGTTCCCGCAGCCGGGCGACATCCACATATGTGCCCGAAACGCCAACAACTTTGCGGTCAGAGTCCAGCAATGCCTCGATGGTTACCTCATAGGGACGCTTTTTCCCGGCATACAAGACCGACACTTCCGTGCGTTCCGCAAGCCCTGTCTTGAGGACGCGGTGCTTTACTTCATTCAGTTGTTCCGCTTCCGCCTTCCCAATGATCTCGTCGTCCGTCTTGCCGATCACTTCTGCCGCGGCCACAAGGCACGGATTGTAGATCCACGTATAGCGCAGCTCCCGATCCTGGCTAAAGACGGTGATGGGAGAGTCCTTCAGCGCCACTCGAAAGCGCTCTTCGCTCTGGCGCAGTGCTTCTTCGGCCTGCTTGCGCTCGGTGACGTCCTGCACGGTGCCGAACATGCGGCGGGGCCGGCCCGCCTCATCCCTCATCACATTCCCATCGGCATGGATGAACCGCACCTCGCCGTTGGGCCGGATCACACGATGCTCCGTTTCGTAGTGTTGCGCACCGCGATGCACATCTGCGAGCGCTTTTTCCACCATCCGCCAATCCTCCGGGGGGATCAGTTCCCGCACCCGGCTGCGGTTGAGGATATTCTCTTCCGGACTCAGTCCATAGATACGGCGGGTTTCGTGGGACCACTCGATGCGATCGGCCTCTATGTCGTAGTCCCAATATCCGACGTGGGCGATGCGCTCGGCCTCAGCCAGCTTGCTCTCGCTTTCTCGAAGATCGCGATGAGCCAGAAAGCTCGACAGAGCGTCGGTAAGGCGCCTGCCGATGGCGTCGAGAAGCTTCGTTTCCTCGTCTGTCCAAGCTCGCGGACGTGAGCAACTGTGAATCCCAAACTGCCAGGGCATTCCCGTTTTTGGGTAGAGCGCCATGGACATAGCAGACTGGATGTTGAACTGTTTCGCCGCTGCGCTTGGCAACGGGAATCCCCCCGGGTTTGCCCTCATCGGGCCCTCCGAGCCCAGCACGACCCGAAGCGTCTGCGCCACTTCCTCGTCTATCGGCATGAAGCCCGTCGTGGCTGGAAAACCCGGATATTCCGGCCGCGTTCGCTCAATTGCAGAAGTAAACGCCTTTGCTTCCGGATCGCATGGATAAAGCAGGAATGCGCGGTCGCAGTCGAAAATGGAGAGCACTTCGTCCAGACCATCGTTCATCATCTGCTGGAGATCGTCGGTCCCGAGGATGGTGCGATTGACTCTGTCCATGCTCTCGAAGAAATGCAGGTTCGCGACCCGCTCGCGCTCGGCCCGCTTGAGTTCGGTTTCGTCGTGGCCGACCGCCAGCACGGTTACGATGTTGCCAGACCGGTCATATTCCGGCGCGATGGTACAGCGGTGAAAACGTTCCGCGCCCCGAGCATCTGTCCAGCGAATTTCCACGGTCTGGGGCGTGCCGGTTTCAAACACGCGACGGAGTTTCTCCACATACTCGGCAGGGAGGGAGACACGGGAAACGTCGGTAATCGGAATACCGATCAAATCCTTCGCGGAGACGCCCATGGTTTCTTCCAGCGCCGGGTTCACGTAGATTCGGCGTAAATCCTTGTCGTAACGGACGATGATGTCGGGGATATTGTCCAGCAGGGTTCGATAGTCCTGCTCCTGTCTACGCAGCGCCTCCTCCGCGTGTTTCTGCGCGGTGATGTCGACGATAGTTGATTGAATTACCGGCCCGCTCCCGCCCTCGATCAGAATCGCACTGGAGAGAACCCAGATCAGCGTCCCGTCTTTACGCCGGAACTCGTATGCCCAGTTCGATAACCCTCCGCTCCGCTTCAACTCGTCCAGCACAACTTCCCGGGTGTCCGTGTGGGCATAATGTTCCCCGATTTGGCACCCGCGTGCTTCGGCTGGGTTCTCGTACCCCAACATGTGGGCCCAGGTTTCATTGCAATCGAGGATCTCCCCTTCCAGGCTGGTGATTGCGACGCCTGCGATGCTCTTCTCGAACAGCTTCCGATATCTCTCTTCACTCCCGCGCAGCGCCTCCTCCGCCGCCCTGCGCTCGGTGATATCTACGTTCACCCCGATCGCCCGGGAAAGCCCCGTGCTGGCATTACGAATCACCTTGCCGCGCCAGCGAATCCATCGAGTCTCTCCCTTGGGCCGCAGGATGCGGAACTCCATCTCGCCTTCTTCCCCGCTTCCGGCGATGTGGGCGAACTGGGCCCTCACCCGCTCCAAGTCTTCGGGATAGACGTGCTCCCAGCAATAAGTCGCGAGATTGGGAGCGACATTGTCGGACGCGCCCCAAATCTCAGCCACTTCGGGTGTCCACACCCCCCGGCCGGTTTCGAGCTCGACCTCAAAGACGCCGACGTGGCCGGCTTGCAGGGCCAGTCCTAGCCTTCGCTCGCTCTGGCGCAGCGCTTCCTCGGCCCGCCTACGTTCGGTTACGTCATGTGCCATGCCCCGCACAATCGGCGACGCTACCCCCTCGGTGCGTAGCGTGCTGCTGTATTCCCAAATCCGGCGCTCTCCATTGCGTGCTACCACGCACAGGAAGCCCCTGTCCGCCCCGTCTATTCTTATGCGCTGAAGATACGCATCGAACTGCTCACGAAACTCGGGCGCGACCAGTTCCCGCATCGGTATCTTCAGCAGCTCTTCAGCTCCGTATCCCAGCACTCGCGCAGGGGCTGGGTTCACCGATATCAGCTTCCCTTCAAGATCGTGGGTGCACACCAGATCTTCGCTGTGCTCGACCAGATCGCGGTAACGATCCTCGCTGGCACGCAGCTCGTTCTCCGCCGCATGCCTTCTCCGCTCAGCAAGCAATCTCCGCAGGATGAACAGCACCGCTGAGATGGCTGCTAACGGGTAAATAACCCGACGATATGGAGCGGGCGCATCATAAGCGAGCCAGAGCACGACGACTAGAGTCGCCGCAGCAAGCACACCCAACGCTACTCGTAACTTCCCGAGCCTCATCGGTGCCGCAACCTCATCTGCGGAACGATCGTTCCAATAGGTCGCGAAGACGGCGACTGCAAGCAAGGCCGCAGGCCGGCCTATCACAGTTCCGGTGGCGGCGTAGGCCGGAAATATCCACTTCAGGCAGGTGATCGTCGCAAACGCTCCACCCACGACTCGGTAAATGGAACGCGCTGGTTGCGAAGGTTCCACCCAGGCGCGCAGAAGCAAGCCCGCCGATAGAAGCCAATTCCGCACATATTCGACGCTCCCGAAGTCCGTCCAGTCCCGGCCAATGCCGCGGTGATGGAGATAGATAAACCGGAAATACATAAGTCCCACGGCGATCGAAACTTGGGCGAAATCGATGAAAGAGATCCATTTCCATTTCAGCCGGCCTTCCTCCAAAGGAGGAAGAAAAATGAGGATGGCGATGCTGGGGTAGATGAACCACCCGAGAAACTCTAGCGGCTGGAGCAGATAGCCATTGGTCAAATGGACATCCTCCAGGAAATCGTGGACATCCCCGGCCGCATTCAGCGCCATGTATGCCGCAGTCACCATCCACACTGCGCGCGCGAGCTTCGAGGATCGCGACGCGGCAAAACCACACGCCAACGCCCCTGCGGTTACGACGAAGGCCTCGAAGATGTCGGTGAAAGCTATCTGATAGCTCTGTGGCAGGACGAAAAGGCGAACGACATCCAACAGGACGAGGGTAACGCTAAGGAAGAGGAGGATTCGTCCCCACTTGTGGACCTTGATGCGTTCCCAAAGATCGGCAGCACTCATAGCCAACCTCTACTTCAAGGGAGTATCAGCCATCGAAACCGAACATCTGCGTCAGAAGTGGAGCTCGGCACCTTGCATCGGGCGGTGCCTTTTTGTCCTTGGAAGCAAGGCTCGCGCGCCAACTCGCGATAGCTGCAGTAATGCCTGCCTCTTCGGGGGAGGACGCAAACGAAATCGTTATTATCGCAGCTGGATTTGCGACCGCGGTCACAGGTTCCTGCTTTGTTACGAAAAACGAACAAACTACGAGCCGCGTGGTCCGCTATTTCTCGCGCAGATGCGCAGAACCCCGAGGTCCCGAGTCTGGGCAGTAAGCGCACTGCCGCACCATGCGGCGGAGACAAAGCGACTTTCGAATCGACAATCAGTGCCATCAATCACCTAATCCATTACGGCTCGGTCCGTTATCCGCAGTCCCTTGTCAACAACCGAAAATGCCTCCCGCAGTTGCTGCTCATTGATGCACAGCGGCGGGTTGGTGAAGAACGTGTTCCATCTCACCAGTGTGTACAGTCCCTGCTCGCGCAAGAACTTCCCAAGGGCCGCCATTTCCTCTGACGTACCATTAAAAGGCGCCATCGGCTCCAGCGTCTTACGGCTACGCACCAGCTCGACGATTCCAAACAACCCGATCGACCGGACGGCCCCCACCGACGGATGCTTGGCCTGAAGCTCGGCTCCGAGCTCCTTCATAATCGCACCCATTCTCCTTGCATTTCCGATCAGGTCATCTTCTTCGTAGACGCGAATCGTTGCCAGCGCAGCCGCGCATCCCATTGGGTGCGAGTTGTACGTCAACCCGCCGAAAAAGACTCTGTCCTCGAAATGTTTAGCGATATGTGGCCGCATGCCCACCGCACCGAGCGGAAGGTAGCTTGAAGTGAGTCCTTTCGCCATCGAGATGAGGTCGGGCACGACCTTCCAGTGGTCGACCGCGAACCATTCTCCGGTGCGGCCAAACCCGGACATAACCTCGTCGGCAATCATGAGAATGCCATACTTGTCGCAGAGCCGCCGGACGCTTTCGAGATATCCATCGGGCGGAACAAGTATGCCATTTGTGCCCGTAACCGGCTCGAGAATGAAGGCTGCGATGGTGTGCGGCCCTTCCAGTTGAATCGTCTCTTCAATCATCGCGATGGCAGTTTCGGCTGAATCCCATCCCCGTTCGATTCCGTGATACGGGTCCAGCACACGCACCACGCCCGGAATGCCCGGTTCGGCAGCCCAGCGCCGTGGATCGCCCGTCAGTGAAATGCTGCCCGCAGTCGCCCCATGATAAGAGCGGTAACGCGCTATGATCTTCTGCCTTCCCGTGAAAAAGCGCGCGATCTTGATTGCGTTCTCGTTGGCCTCGGCGCCGCCGTTGGTGAAGAAAAACGTGTCGATATCGCCGGGGGTAATTTCTGCCAGCTTCGCGCCCAGCCGTGCCCTTGGTTCGTGAGCCAGGAACGGATTCGCGTAGCACAGCGCTGCCGCCTGCTCCTGAATCGCCCGGATGACGCGCTCGTCCCCGTGGCCAATGTTGACCGACATCAACTGGCTGTTGAAGTCAATGAAGCGCTTGCCCTCCGGTGTCCAGAAATAGATTCCCTTGGCTCCGGCGACCGGGATAGGGTCAACTTTGGATTGCGCCGACCACTCGTAGAGTGTGTGCTTCTTGCTGAGATCAACGATTTCTTGTCCGGTCATCGTCGGCGTTGCAGTAGCAGTAGTCATGGATCCTCAAATAGTAGCGCCCTTCACCCCGGGAGGCACCCAAGCACTGAGGGAAAACGAGGGGAAATACCCCTGGCGAAGTCCTTGTCTTGAATCCCCAGATTCCGATGTCGGCATTCGGACCTTAGAGATTATGAACTGAGGACCGATGCCTGGCAACTGGCGACAGCTTTCCCAGCAACGGCAGCCAGCGCAGCCTCCAGCACGTCGAGGCCTTCATCCATCTGCGCATCCGTGATGACGATCGGCATCAGCAGCCGGATGACGTTGCCGTAGGAACCGGCAATAATAGTGACCAGTCCGTGCTCGTAACAGAACTGCGCGATTTCTTTGGTTTCCGTGTCAGCCGGTTCACGCGTGGCACGCGAACGGACCAGCTCCAACGCTCGCATCGCGCCCAGTCCGCGCACTTCGCCGATCAACTCCCAGCGCTGTTGCCACTCGGCAGCGCGCCGGCGAAACATCTCGCCCAAATGATTGGCGCGGGCGTTGAGATTCTCTTTCTCGATCAGATCCAGCACGGCCAGCGCCGCCTCACACGCCGCCGGATTTCCGCCAAACGTGCCGCCAAGCTGGCCAGCAGCGGGACCGTCCATGATTTCCGCTCGCCCGGTAACAGCCGCTAGGGGTAGACCGCCGCTCAGCGACTTCGCCATCGTAATGAGATCAGGTTCCAGGCCGAAGCGCTCACAAGCAAACGTAGCGCCGGCGCGGGCGAAGCCGCTTTGGACTTCATCCGCAATCAAGAGAATCCCGTGCTTGCGGGAAATTTGAGTGAGCGTTGAGAAGAATCCGTCTGGCGGCGTGACGAAGCCACCCTCGCCAAGAATTGGCTCGACGATTACGGCGGCCACCGATTCAGCCGCAACCACGCGCTTGAATGTGTCTTCGATATGTCGAGCACAGTGGACCTCGCATTCTGGATACTTGAGCGAATACGCACAGCGGAAGCAGTAAGCGTACGGGATACGGTAAACATCGCTCGGAAAAGGTTCGAAGCCCGCCTTGTAAGGATGGGGCTTGCTGGTCGCCGCCATCGCCATGTACGTGCGCCCATGAAAAGCGTCTTCAAAACATATGATGGCGGCACGCCGGGTATGGAAGCGTGCAATTTTGATGGCGTTCTCCACCGCCTCCGCGCCGCTGTTGACGAAGATCGTCTTCTTGGCGAATTTCCCGGGCGCCAGCGCGTTGAGCCGTTCCGCCAGAGCGACGTAACTTTCGTAGGGCAGGACATTGAAGCTGGTGTGCAGAAAGCGGTCGAGCTGGCGGCGGATCGCATCGACTACCGACGGCGCGCGATGTCCGGCATTCAGGCTGCCAATGCCGCCGGCGAAGTCAATCAGGCGGTCGCCGTCCACATCCTCGATCACTGCGCCCTCCGCCTTCGCGACGAAAACGGGTGTGGCGTGGTAGGCGGCTTGAGGAACAGCCGCGTTGCGGCGGCGCATCAGCTCGCGCGAGCGCGGGCCAGGTATCGGAGTACGGAGTTGAATTGTCGACATCGTAAGACCCTTGGTGGCCAGTGACCAGTTGTCAGCGGCCGGTAGATTCCCTCTCTTGAACTCGCCACTGACCACTGACCACTGCCGTTCAGTGCCTTCAGTGCCATCCGATCGGCGCTTCGTTCAAGTTGATGTGATTTCCCCGAGCGCTGGGAACTGCCCAGGATCCTTCCCCACGATCCTACCTAGAAAGCGAGCTTCAAAGCGAACTGAAGGCTGCGCGGGGGACGCGTGTGCTTGATCAAACCGAAATCTGCGCCGTCACTCAGATTGCCGTCCGGATTCAGGAACTGCGCGTGGTTGAAAACGTTAAAGAGTTCAGCCCGGAATTCGATGCGCGCGCGTTCCCCTAGCGGTGTGATCTTCTGAAACGACAGGTCAAAGTCGTTGATGCCAGGACCGCAGCAGAGCGAGCGCGGCCCGCCCAGCGATCCCAGTGGGGCATCCTGAAAGGGGCAGGTCGTGGTCGCCGAGGGATTGCAGAAGTAGTAGCCGCCATTGCTGCGAGGGTTCGAGAACTGAACCGGACCGGTGATGATCGGGCGTCCTGGTGCTTCAAACCCATTGACATCGTTTTCCAGTTCCGAATCATCGGCCGTCTTCATCTCGATGGGAAAGCCGGACTGGAAGCTGGTGATGCCGGAAACGGCCCAGCCGTCGAGCAGCTTGCCCTTCACTCCCTCATACTCCGGCACCGGAAGCTCCCACAAGTAGCTGAGCACAAGACGATGCCGAGCATCGAACAGCGACAACGACCGGTTGCAGCTCATGTCTCCGAGCACGCCGTTGCAGATCGGTTTGAGCGCATTTTCGAAGCTGGACGCGTCATCGATCGACTTGCTGAACGTGTAGGCAATCTCGAACTGCAGACCATTCGACAGGCGGTGCTCGAGCGACGCCTGCAGAGAGTTGTACGCTGAGTTGGTCACGGTGTCCTGAGCGAAGATGCTCTCGAAAACCGGGGTGCCGTCCGAAGGACAGCCACTTCCAGTCAAGGGGTTGCATCGCGGCGACGAATACGGGCGCAAGCCCACAAGCGTAATTCCGTTCGGCGCCACGCTGCTCACAGTTGTCCCGCCCGGAATGAAGGGCATGGGACCGTATGGCAAATGCAGCCCCTGGGGAGCAATGGTCGTGGTTGGCGGAACGGCAAACGGTGAATCAGCAGAAAACACACCGCAGGCAACGCCAGATGCCGCAAGATCCAAGCAGGGTTGCGGCAGCCCAGGGCTGATGTCGCGCGTAGCCAGGAGGTGATGTCCCTGCGAGCCCACGAATTCGAGCGAGAAGACCGTGTTCTTGAACAGTTCGCGCTCAATTCCCAAGTTGTATTGTTCGGTGTACTGCGCGTGAAGCCGCGGCTGCAGTTCTCCGAATAGCAGAATGGGACGGAACGAGG
>Ga0187771_10003700_pt1 | contig 10722 bp, 8 predicted proteins | sample 0116_SJ02_MP15_1_FD_133139 | JGI IMG/M metagenome (GOLD analysis project Ga0187771, IMG submission 133139) | Tropical peat soil microbial communities from peatlands in Department of Meta, Colombia - 0116_SJ02_MP15_10_MG | ecosystem: Environmental > Terrestrial > Soil > Wetlands > Peat | place... | reverse complement strand
CTTTCCCGATCGCTTGACGTCTGCGCGACCTAGCGGGACCAGGTGCTCCCCATCCGGCACCTCTCCCTTGGTGGCGTAGAGCAACTTGTGCTCGATGAACAGCACGGGATTGTCGTCCCGGATGGCCCCAGTGAGGAGTCCTTTGGCGTCGGCGGGGGTCGAGGGCAGGACGACCTTCAACCCCGGCACGTGCAGGAACCAGGCCTCCAGGCTTTGCGAATGCTGCGCTGCGTTCCCACGCCCGCCCCCCTCGTGCGTGCGGATCACCAGTGGTACTTTGAGCTTCCCGCCGGACATGTAGTGCATCTTGGCCGCCTGATTCACGATCTGGTCCATGGCGCAGGTGGTGAAGTCCACATACATGAGCTCGGCCACCGTCCGGATCCCGGTCATGGCCGCACCCAGGGCCGCGCCGATGATGGCCGATTCAGAGATCGGCGTACTGCGCACCCGCTTTGGTCCAAAGGTATCCAGCAACCCCTTGGTCACGCCAAAGATCCCGCCGTATCGTCCGATATCCTCCCCGATCAGCATCAGAGACGGATCCCGGCGCATCTCCTCTTCCAACGTCGTGCGGAGGGCTTCGACGAATGTGACCTCTGGCACGGGCCCTTCTCCTTCTCCTCGTCGCCCTCAGGCGAAGACGTCCTGCAGCGCTTCCTCCGGGGATGGCCAGGGACTGTCGAGGCCGAATTGGGCGGCCTCGGCGATGGCGGCCATCGCTCTCGCTTCCATCTCCCCGAGTCTCGCCTCCGTGGCGATGCCCGTATTCAGGAGGTGCCGTCGAAACCGCGCGATGGGGCAGCGCGCCCGCCATTCTTCCATCTCTTCTTTGGACCGATACGTGATCCCGTGCCCCTTGTCGCCGGTAAAGTGACCGAAGAACCGGTAGGTGAGGCAGTCCAGGAGGGTCGGCCCTTCCCCCGCCCGGGCGCGCAGAACCGCCTCCCCCACCTTGGCGTAGACCTCCAGGACGTCGTTCCCGTCCACGCGCACTCCGGAAATCCCGTAAGCCCGTCCGCGCTCGGACAGCGCCGGGAGCCCAACCGACTCATGCAGCGGCGTAGAGAGCGCATACTGGTTGTTCTCGCAGACGTAGAGGACTGGCAGCTTCCAGAGGGCCGCCAGGTTGAGGCTCTCGTGGAAGGTCCCTTGATTTGCCGCGCCGTCTCCAAAGAAGCACACGACCACTTGGTCCGTCTTCCGGTTCTGGATACCGATCCCCGCCCCCGTGGCGATGGGGAAGCCTCCTCCCACGATCCCATTGGCCCCCAGGTTCCCGCCGTCGAAATCCGCGATGTGCATCGAGCCGCCTTTGCCCTTGCAGTAGCCGGTCGCCCGTCCGAGCAGCTCCGCTATCATGCGGTGAGCATCGGCCCCCTTGGCCAGGCAGTTGCCATGACCGCGATGCGTGCTCGTCATGTAGTCGTCCCGCCGCAGATTCGCGCAGACCCCCACCGAGACGGCTTCCTGCCCGATGCAGGGATGTACGTTCCCTCGGATGAGGCCTTTTTCGAACAGCTCGATGGCCTTCTCCTCGAACCGGCGGATGAGGAACATCTGCTCGTACATGGCGAGCTGCAAGGTGACGTCCATTCCCATGATCGGTACCCCCAGGGTGAGATTCCCGGGACGACCCCTTACCCAGGACGAACGGGGTGGCGAGGAGCGGTGCGCGGATCTACTGGGCCCGCAGAAACCCAGTCGACAGCCACGGGACAGCGGCAACCGCGATGAGCGCGGCCATCACCGCCGCCAGGTACAGGAAGACGCGACCCATGGCCTCGTCGGGGGAGACCTTACCGATCGCGCAGGCGGCGTAGAACCCAACTCCGAACGGCGGCGCGAAGAGCCCCACGCCCATGGCCAGGATCACCACCATGGCGTAGTGGACATCGTGCACGCCCATCAGGCGGGAGACCGGGAAGAGCAGCGGACCGAAAAGTACCACGGCTGGAATGCCCTCGAGAAAGCTCCCCAGGAGGATGAATACCACGACCGAGGCCGCCAGGAACCCGCCGCGACCGCCGGGGACCCCGGCCATGAGCTTCGCGAGTCCCTGCGAAAACCCGGACTGGGTCAGCGCCCACGCCATCGCCGTGGCCGTCGCGATGATGAGGAGGATCGCCCCGGACAGCGAGGCCGTCTCCACCAGCATCGGATAGATCCGTCGCCAGTCGAATTGGCGGTAGATGAGGAGGCCGATGACAACGGCGTAGGCGATGCCGACGGTCGACACCTCCGTCGCCGTCGCGATCCCCTCAATCACGGCACCCAGGACGAGAAACGGCAGCACCAGCGCGGGGAGGGCGACGAAAAACTTCTTCAGGATCGTCAATACGGTCGGGCGGTCCGTGCCCTCCAGCCGGTCCTGGCCGGACCGCACAAAGACGATAGCCGCCATGGACAGCGCGGCCACGGCCGCCGGAATCAGCCCTCCGGTAAACAAGGCGGCGATGGACACGCTCGTCACCGACCCGATGATGATCACCACCAGGCTGGGCGGAATCGTCTCGCCCATAGCGCCCGATGCCGAGAGCATTCCGACCAGTTCCCCCGGCACCCATCCGCGGCGCTTCATCTCGGGGAAGAGCACCGGGGCAACCGCCGCCATGTCGGCGGCTTTGGCGCCGGAGATCCCCGACACGAAGTACATGGCAACGAGCAGGACATAGCCCAGCCCGCCACGCACGTGGCCGATCAACGCGGCGATGAAGTCGATGAGCGCCCGTGTGATCCCGGCCATGTCGATGAGGAGGCCGAGGAGCACGAACAGCGGGACGGCGAGCAGCACGAGCGTGGACATCCCCTCGGTCATCCGGCCGACCACGACCGACAAGGGCATCGGGGTCGTCAGGGCCAGGTACGAGAGGGTTGCGACGGCGAACGCGAACGCGATCGGCACGCTGGAGGAGACGAACAGGCCCACCAACACGACGAAGAACAGGATGAGATTGACGTTGCCCAGGCGGGCGAGAAACGACTTTGCGAGCACTGCCACCAGGCTTACGCCTCCCACCAGCAGGAGGGCGCCAACAAACATCCGCAGCGAGGCGGTCCCGGCCAGCCGCACGAGGATGATGATCAGCATCAAGATTATCCCGACCAGGATTGCGGAGACACTGTACGCCGCCGACACATCCAGAGCGGGCATCGTGATGGCCGACTCGGCGACCAAGAACGTCTTGGTGGGGCCGAGCATCTGCAAGGCGAAGGTCGCTACGACCACAAGGACCGCGACGTCGATCCGGGCGCGCCACCTGCGGGAGGCGCGTTGCACGAAGGCCGTCAACCGCATGTGCTCGCCCCGACGCAACGCGACGGCGGCCCCGAGCATGTTCAACCAGAGAAAGAGGGTGGCGGCAAGTTCGTCCACCCAGAACAGGGGGCGCCGGAAGGCGTACCGGGCGACAACGCCCGTCAGCAGGAGGACGAACTCGACCAGCACGAGGACGGCCGCCGGCGCCTCCGTGCTCCAGCGCAGGATCTCATCAGCGACATGCACCCATCGCCGGCCGGCCGGGGGCGCGGAGCTCGCGGCACCGTCCTTGGCCACGCTGTTGTCCATGCCGCTCCCCTATCCGAGTTGCCCGGCATACCGCTCCAGCGCGCCCCATGCGGCCTCGCCGAACTTCTGCTTCCACTCCCGATAATACCCGGCGTTCCGGAGCACGTCCCGGAACGGGGCCGTATCGGGGGTGTTGAAGACCATCCCGTGCGACACGAGCTCCTTCGCGATACTGTCGTTGAGGCCCTCCACATCGGCACGCTGCTTCACCGCCCCCTCGTTGAACCGTCGGATGACGATGTCCTGGAGGTCTTTGGGCAGCTTGCGCCAGGCGTCTCCGTTGGCCAGGATCCAGAAGCCGTCCCACATGTGGTTCGTCAGTGAGACGTACTTCTGGACCTCGTAAAGCTTGAAGAGCTCGATGAGTCCCAGCGCGTTCTCCTGGCCCTCGGCGAGCTTCGTCTGTAGCGCCGAGTAGGTCTCGTTCCAGTTGATGCTTGTGGGGGCCGCGCCCAAGGCGTTGAACATCGACGTCCACATCGGGCTGACCGGCACGCGGATCTTGAAGCCTTTCAAGTCGGCCGGAGTGACGATGGGATGGGTGCTGGTGGTGATCTGCCGGAAGCCGTTGTCCCAAATCTTCTCGAAGGTGAAGAGGTTGGCCTTGGCGATGTCGCCCCGGATGTGCTTGCCCAGGTCCCCGTCCATGGCAGGCCAGACCTCCTTGTAGCTCTTCCAGGCGAACCCGACTCCGTTGATGGACGCGACGGGGACGAGGGTCGCCAGGATCAGGCCGGACAGATGGAAGAACTGGACCGCGCCGGCGCGCAGCTGCGAGAGCACGTCCGTGTCGCCACCCAGCTGGCTGTTGGGGAAGACCTGGATCTCCAGGCGCCCGTTGGAGTCTTTCTTGATCGCCTCGATGGCCTCGGCCATTCTGATGTTCATCGGGTGCGTCATCACCATGTTGTTGCAGTACTTGTAGGTGAATTCGGCCGCCCGCGCCCTGCCGCGCAGGATCCCGACGCTGGCAACCGTTGCTCCCGCCCCGACCACGAACTGCCTGCGAGTGATGGTGCCCATAACTTGATCCTCCTTTGAAGTGTCTCCGATCACGCAATCGAATCCGCCGGCCCTATCACGACTCTGTGACGTCCCCATAATGTCGAGAACGCTCACAGCAACCCCGTTGATGTGCCAGGTTGCCCGACATGCCGCCCGTCCCATTTGCCGGCATCCCGCCAAACCACCCGCCCATCGGAGTCAGCAAGAGAGTCCCAGCGGGCGATGAGAATGTATTTTGGGTCCACCCGGACCAGCGGGCAGTACAACACCAGTGCGGGCAGCGAAGAATACCGCCGCCCCGGGGCCGGGTGTCAAGCGGAAACTCCCTCGCACGATGGAGATTCGGCCGGGCGCCGTCAACGGTTTCACGGCACTAGGATCACCTTGCCCCCCTTTCCAGCCTCCAGCAGGGCCAAGGCTTCTTCCGCCTGCTCGAGCGGCATCTCGTGGGTGATCACCGGTTCCACGACGAGGAGGCCGCACGTCAGAAGTTCCAACATCCGCGTCCAGGTGCGGAACATCTCCCGCCCGTGGATCCCGATGATCGTGGCTTCCTTGAAGACCACATCCGGTCCCAGGTTCAAGCGGACGGGATCAGAGGGGAGTCCTACCAGGGCGCACCTCCCACCCTTCCGCAGGTACTGGAAGGCGCTCTCCAGTGCCACCGCACTCCCCGACGCCTCGACGATCGCATCCACACCCACCCCACCCGTGGCATCCAAGATGCGGTCCGCAGTAGCAGGCTGCCGCGGGTCGAGCACGATATCGCAGCCTGCTCGCTTCGCCAGGACGAGTCGCTCGTCTCGAACGTCCAGACCGATGACGCGCGACGCCCCCATGGCCTTGGCGGACGCCACGGCGAACAGACCGATGGGGCCGCAGCCGACCACTACGACAGAGCTGCCGCCCACGTTCAGCTCCAGGACGGCCCGCAACGAGGTGCCCAGCGGCTCCAGCATGGCCGCCACCCGTGGCGGGATCGTCGCCGGCAGCCGGTAGGCGCACAGCTCGGGAATCGTCGCGTACTCCGCAAAACAGCCGTCTCGGTGAATACCGAAGAGCTTCAGGTTCTTGCAGATGTGTTGGAGGCCGTTTCGGCATTGGTAGCACGCCCCACAGGGCAGGTGGGTCTCCCCCGCCACATAGTCCCCGACCCCAAGCGCCCGGACCCGGCTCCAGACGCCCACCACCTCGCCGCAGAACTCATGGCCCATCACCAGGGGCAGCCGGATCCCGGCGCCCTGGGCCCATGTGTTCCACTGAGCGATGTGCAGGTCAGTCCCACACACGGCGGAGGCCTTGACGCGCACGAGGACCTCCTCCGGCCCCGGGTCGGGAACGGGGACGCACCTCCGTGTGACCCCGGGACCCTCGCTGGCCTTCAGGACGGCCTTCATGTCCACGATGCATTGCCTCCAATTCTGGCGGCGGATCACTCGTCAACGCCGTCCGGATCTACTCGCAGGAATCCCGCTCGCTACCTCACGCAAACGGTCAGCCCCCCGTCTACCGTCAACGTCGTCCCAGTGATGTACTTGGCCTCATCCGAGGCCAGGAAGAGCGCCGCATGGGCCGTATCCCAGCCGTCCCCTTGCCTTCCCATGGGGCACATCCCCGCCCGCCAGGTGAGCATCTTCTCCACGTCGCCGCCATAGGCGCCGGTCAACTGCGTCTTCACCATGGGCGTATCCATCAGGCCTGGAAGAACGGCGTTCGCACGAACGCCCTTCGCCGCGTACTGGATCGCGATTTCACGGGTCATCGCAATGACCGCGGCCTTGGAGGCCGCATAGGCGACGGCGATGGCTGGCATGCTCCGGATGGCATTGGTGGAGGCAATGTTGACGATCGCCCCCCGGGTCTGTCGCTCCATGTGGGGGAGGACGTGTTTGCAGGTGAGAAACATGCTCTTCACGTTGATCCGCATGATCCGATCCCAGTCCTCCTCGGAAAGCTCCACCGGGCCGCCTGGAATGGTGATGCCGACGTTGTTATGGAGGACGTCGATGCTGCCGAAAGTTTCCAGACACGCATCTGCCATGCGCCGGCAGTCGGCCGATGATGTCACGTCGCAGGCCAAGGCGACGGCATCGCCGCCCTCCCTGGCAATGAGCCGCCGCGTCTCTTCTGCGGCGGTCAAGTCTCGGTCGACCAAGAGCACCCGGCCACCCTCGCGCGCGTACAGGATGCTGGACGCTTTGCCATTCCCTATTCCGGGGCCGATCGAGCCGGCTCCCGTCACGATGATCGCTTTCCCCCGCATCCGCTCGCCCATCGCCTGCCCCTTTGCATTCCTGAAACCCGCCCGCGCCGTCCCTCGATTCATCGGCACAGCCGGCGGCACCGCCTAGGCCTTCCCAAAAAGCCTCCGGACCTCCGCCACCACCCATTCCCGGCCGGGCATCACGAAATCTTCCATGGGTGAGCTGAAAGGATCGGGAACGTTCCTGGCGCCGATCCGCATGACGGGGGCGTCCAGCGAATCAAAGGCCTCTTCCTGAACCACCGCGGCGACCTCGGCGCCCCAGCCCGCTCGCCGCCAGGTCTCGTGCACCGTGATCAGCCGCCCCGTTTTCCGTACGGAGGCAAGAATCGCCTCTTTGTCCCACGGCACCAGGGTGCGCAGGTCGAGGACCTCACACTCGATGCCATCCTCGGCCGCCAGCGTCGCGGCGGCTCGTAGGCTCTCGTGCACCATGCGGCTCGTTGCCACGAGCGTGACATCCTTGCCGGCCCGCCGCACCTCCGCCCGGCCGAACGGGATATACACCTCCTCGTCGGGAACCATCCCCTTGAGCCCGTAGAGCATCTTGTGCTCGAAGACGATGACGGGGTCCCGACCGGTGAGGGCCGTTTTCAGGAGGCCGTAGACGTCGGCCGGCGTCGAGGGAATTGCCACCTTGATCCCCGGGATGTGCATGAAGAGCGTCTCCACGCTCTGGGAATGGTGCGCGGCCGCCGAGCGTGCCCGGCCGTCCGGACCGCGCAGGACGATGGGCAGCGCCCCCTGCCCCCCCGACATGTACCGGATCTTCATGATCTGGTTGACGAGGGCGCTCATGCCGGTGAAGAGGAAATCGGCGAAGTGAAACTCCACGACCGGGCGGCAGCCTGCCAGGGCGGCGCCAACGGCGGAGCCATAGATCACCTCTTCCGAGATCGGCGTGTCAATGATCCGGTCTTGAAACGATCCGAGCAGGCCCTTGTATTGCCCGAAGATTCCGCCCTGTTTGGCGATGTCCTCGCCGTAGGTGAAGATGGTGGGATCCCGCTCCATTTCTTCTTTGAGCGCCCGGCAGATAGCATTGGCATACGTCATCTCGATCGCCATGGCCGCACCCCCTCAGTAATCGTAGCCCGCGTCACTCACGAAAAGGTCGCTCAGGGCCTCGGAGGGGTCGGGATAGGGGCTCTCCTCGGCAAACCGGACCGCCTCGTCCGTTTCGACCTCGTAGCGCCGCCAGATGGCGCATCGCTCTTCCTCGCTGAGCATCTGCTGCTCCACGAGGAACCGCTCAAACCGGCCAATGGGTTCCTCTCGCCAGCGCGCGTCGACGTCTTGCGGGTCGCGATACTTCTGCGGGTCCCCGACAAAGTGTCCCTTGAGGCGGTACGTCTTGGCCTCGATGAGCGTGGGTCCGTCCCCTCGTCGCGCCTTCTCGATGGCCGTGCGCGCAGCCCGGTGGACCTGCAGGACATCGTTGCCGTCCACGCACAGGCCTTCCATGCTGTACGACTGCGCCCGAGTGGAAATGTCCTTCACGGATGTGGACTCGACGGTGGGCATGGTCGAGGCATAGCAGTTGTGCTCGACCACGAAAACGATCGGCAGTCGATAGATCGCTGCCCAGTTCAGCCCTTCGTGGAACGCCCCGCGATTCGACGCTCCGTCGCCGAAGAAGCAGGCGACGACCTGATCGGTCTTCTTCACCAGTTGGATAGCCATGCCGGCGCCTGCTGCAATCGGAATCCCTCCGGCAACCTCCCCGTTTGCCCCCAGGACACCGAGGGAGAAGTCCATGATATGCATGGACCCGCCCTTTCCCTTGCAGTAGCCCGTGGCTTTCCCGAAGAGTTCCGCCATCATCCGCTTGCTGTCGGCGCCTTTGGCCAGCATGTGGCCATGGCCGCGATGCGTGCTGGTGATATAGTCGTCCGTCCGCAGTTGGGTGATCACCCCCGCCGCAATCGCTTCCTCGCCGATATAGAGATGGATGAACCCCGGGATCTTCTTGTCCAGAAATAACTGTTCCGCGCGCTGCTCGAAGACACGGATGCGAACCATAGTCTCGTAGAGCCGCGTCAACTCCCTCCTCTCGATGGCCATACCGTTCCTCCCGTCATGCTTTGCGGCAGGGCGAGCGCCGTGATTGAGAGCCTCCCTCTCGGGCCGGGCCGCCGCGGGCGGACCATCTTCAGGGATCTTCCTGAGTGGTCGGGATGCCGGGCGGGAGCGGACGCGGGATGCGAGAGGCCTGCCCCGGAGCCGGGGCTCCGGGCGCCCGTGCGCTGGGCCGCAGGGATCCCGCGACCGGTCAGGTCAGCGGGATCCGGGTGCTGGATTCTCAGAGAACCGGGAAGCCGCGCGCGACAGGACGGTTCCGGCAAGAGGCGAGGTGAGACACGGGCCGGGTCTGATCGGCTGCAGGGAAGGGGAGACGATCGAGGGGAAGCGGCACACTGCGAGAACGTGAAGCGATACACCGTCCGGCCTACCGCCGACGAAAAGAAGGTCTGGCCGGGACGAAAGGGCGCTTTCGCGTTTTCCCGCACTGCCACGGCCTTTCCACTGAGAGGCGGACGGACTCCTCAGACGATAGATTTGATCATGTGCGCCCTGCCCGTGTCAAGCTATCCGCCGGTGCCCTAATCTCCGGCTAAGCCGGGGAGAGCGCGGCGATCCGCTGCCGCACCGCGACCAGAAGGGCGTGGTGAGCTGCCGCACTGAGCCGGAGAAGAGTCCGCCGGGCATGGGACACGACTTTCCCGACGGTGTTGAAGAGCAGGAAGCGGAGGCGCTTCGGCCGCGCGGTTGCGAAATCCCCGGGTAGGGTGGGCCGCTTGAGCGCGCTGAGCAGGTTGTAGGTCAACGCGTTGAGGCGGAACCAGGCCGCGTTCGCCCCGAACTTGCCGCTGGGGAGGGCGGCCGCCGCCGCGAGCTCGTTCTTGAGGATGTGATGGGTGTGCTCCACGGTGCCCGCTTTCTCCCGGTGCCACCGGAGGAGCGCGAGACCATCCCCCTCGCGGTTGGTGACACCCGCGACGTGCTGGACCTGGCGCCCGTCGGCAAAGAGCTCCTGTACTCCACTACTACTGTCCGGTTGTTGCGTCAGAGCATTGCCGTAACTGCTGGACGCTTCGTGGGTTAGGACCCATCATGTACAGAATCGATTGCAACTTCCGGATACACTGGGCGCCCCCTCTCACCGAAGGAGCCGCCCGTGCATACCGGACGCCTCGTCTTCGCACAGTTGATGGACTTCCTGCCGCTCTCCAACTTCCGTCGCTGCGTCGCTCGCGACCAGGGCGAGTACTAAGGTCAGCGGCTTCTCATGTCTGGATCAGTTCCTCTGTTTGGCCTTCGCCCAACTGACGTACCGCGAGAGCATGCCCGAGATCGAGACCTGTCTCCGGGCGATGCAGCCCAAGCTGTACCCCCTGGGCATCCGGGGCCGCGTCGCGCGGAGCACCTTGGCCGATGCAAAGGAGACGCGCGACTGGCGGATCGCCGCCGACTTTGCCCAGGTCCTCATTGGGATCACCAAGCCGGTCTATGCGACGGAGCCGTTCGGGGTGGACCTCGCCGCGACCGTGTACGCCTTCGACGCGACGACCGCCGATCTCCGCTTGGCGCTTTTCCCCTGGGCTCGATTCCGCCAGACCAAGGGGGCCATCAAGCTTCACACCCTGCTCAACCTGCGCGGGAGCATCCCAGAGCTCCTCTATATCTCCGAGGGCAAGCTCTCCGATGTCAAGGCCCTCCATGTGCTGATCCCCCTGCCGGGGGCCTACTACGTGCTCGACCGCGGCTACGTGGACTTCGCGCGGCTGGCCCGGCTCCAGCCAGCGGGCGCGTTCTTCGTGACCCGCGCCAAGGTCAATCTCCAGTACGCGCGCCGGTACTCGCACCCGGTCGACAAAGCCACGGG
>Ga0187771_10003699_pt1 | contig 10722 bp, 9 predicted proteins | sample 0116_SJ02_MP15_1_FD_133139 | JGI IMG/M metagenome (GOLD analysis project Ga0187771, IMG submission 133139) | Tropical peat soil microbial communities from peatlands in Department of Meta, Colombia - 0116_SJ02_MP15_10_MG | ecosystem: Environmental > Terrestrial > Soil > Wetlands > Peat | place... | reverse complement strand
CAAGACACCAGAGGACGCAGTCAAAACCTACATGTACATGTACAAGTACCGCAGAAACCTTTAGCATCTATACGAGACTCCCCCGGAATTGTCGGTGGATCATACGCCACCAAAGAGCAATCTAAAAGCGCTTATCACGAGACTCGCGAAGGAAGGAGCAACCGCAGTAGACGAGAGGGATTCGAAGCGGTTTCTGAGCAACTACGGAATTCCGACAACGAAGCCATACTTGGCGCACAATGTAGGAGCCGCACTACGTCTCGCAAATGAAATCGGATATCCTGTGGTGCTCAAGATTGTATCCCCGGAGATCACTCACAAGACCGATGTGGGTGGAGTTGTGACTGGGATAAACTCTGATGAGATGCTGAAGTCGGAATATGAAGCGATGATGCAACGCGTCAAGGCCAGCCACCCGCAAGCGAAGATATTGGGCACAACTGTCCAGAAGATGATCGAGAAGATCGACTATGAGATCATACTGGGGGCTAGAAAGGATCGAGATTTCGGCTCGGTTATCCTCTTCGGAATGGGGGGCACAGGCGCCGAAGTACTCAGGGATTTCTCCATCGGCCTGCCACCAATGAATCAAACATTGGCACGAAGACTGATGGAGGATACGAAAGTACACAGGATGCTTCAAGGCTTCAGGGGAAAACCGCCTGCCGACATGAGGCAGTTAGAAGAGATCATTGTTAGATTCTCAAATCTAATAGTGGATTTTCCCGAAATTGCTGAGATTGACGTCAACCCTCTCGCAATATCAGGCGGAAAAGCGTACGCTCTTGATGCCAGAATAGCCGTCGACAAGAATGCTCTCGCTCGCGCGTCGCCTTATTCGCATTTGGTCATTACACCCTATCCGACAAGGTACGTAACGCCTTGGAGGATGTCGGATGGCACGGAAGTTCTTCTGAGGCCGATACGACCTGAAGACGAGCCTCTGGAATATGAGATGCTTTCAACACTCACCGAAGAAACGCTGAGGGGTAGATTCTTCCAGGTCATCAAGAACATAGGTCATGAGATGCTGATCAGGTACTGCAACATTGACTACGACCGGGAGATGGCGATCGTCGCAGAACTAAGGCAAGGCGAGAAGAGAAGAATAGTCGGCATTGGAAGACTGATAATCGAACCGGATTTCAAGAAGGGAGAGTTCGCAGTCGTCGTGCACGACGATTATCAACGTAAGAGCCTCGGATACAAGCTCGTCGACATGGTAATTGGAATAGGTCAAGAGAAAGGACTTGAGAAGATCTACGGACTCGTACTGAGCGACAACAGGGCGATGCTCAGAATATGCGACGAACTGGGATTCCACAGAAGGGATCTTTCTGATGGCACCACTTGGGTCGAGTTAACTCTGAAGTAGGCTTATCGAACGTAATGCGAGGACTAGTTCGCATATGCCTCTTCAATCGCTAAGAGGATTCCAGACTCTGAAGACCCACCATTGCCTCACAGGTTCGATGCGTCACATCTACGAGTTCCACGACTATCCCATCAGTGAGGATCTTCTACTGGGCCTCGGCGCCGGAATTGGTTTCGTCTACTGGCACATGAAAGGCACCGCACCATTCTTCGGAGGGCGTGCGAATGTCGGACGACCAGGCGAAGAAGGACTAGAGAAGACAGCAGGCAGACGCACAGGTGTTCGTATCGAAGTCCATCGCACGGCTAGCGCACGGAGAGCTGAGGCCGCTGTGATCGACTTGCTCAAGACCGGCGAGCCGGTGATGGTTCAGCTCGACATGGGATTTCTCCCGTACCTCAATTTCCCGAAAGAATACCACTTTGGCGCTCATGTGGTTGTGCTCGCCGGATACGACCCCGAAACTCGCCGGGTGCTCGTGGCTGACCGAGACGGAGAACTGCACTCTGTATCACTCGAAATGCTAGCTAAAGCGCGTGGTTCCAAGTTCAAGCCCTTCCCTCCAAGAAACATGTGGTGTACATTCGATTTCAGCCACAAACGTCCGCCGACGCGAAACGAAGTCACGCAGGCCATCCGTGAAGTGACGGCTGGCATGCTCAAGCCGCCCATCGCCAATCTGGGTGTGAAAGGCATTCGCACGGCCGCCGACCGAATACTCAAGTGGCCGAAGGTTATGAAAGAAGACGACCTTCGTTACGCCTGTTTCAACGTCTCCGTCTTCATTGATGCCAGAGGTGGCACTGGAGGAGGAATCTTCCGCTACATGTACGGGCGCTTCCTCAAAGAGGCAGCACCTATTGTGGGCAACGAACAATTCACTAAACTGGGCGAAGATATTCATGCGATCGGGGATCAGTGGCAACATGCTGCGCAGATCTTTGAAAAGGCGCACGCTGCAGCCAACCCCTCAATGCTGCTTCCAGAAGCTAGTCGACTCATTCTCAATATCGCAGACAGGGAACAAACGGCTTGGGAGCAACTGCGTAACGTTGCAGTCGGCCCACACGGCAGCGATGGATAACTCGAAGAACAGGGACAAGTCTTGAGTATCACATTGGCAAACTAAAGAAAGCGAGACCTGTAGACTATATCGATCGACTGCAGGAGCGTAGCGCGCGATATCCGCGTGCCTGTGAGGTTTCTCTTGCTGCAGCGAGCTGAGCGCTCCTTCATGATACTGCTTTTCTCTCTTTCGAGAATCTCTCGTATTCCTTCTTCTCAATGATGTCTCTTAGATGTTGCACGACCCGCCAGATCTCATGGTAAGTGTTGTAGAGCGGTGTCGGCGCGATCCTTACGATGTTTGGTGGACGAAAGTCAGGAATCACGCCGCGAGAACGTAGGGCTTCGCTTATGCGCAATCCCTCCTCATGTTCAATCGCTACGTGGCCTCCTCTACGTGCATCTTCTCTTGGCGTTCCAATCGAGAAATCATACGGGCTCTTGGACAGGAGTTCATCGACTAGATGTATCAGGTACGAGGTCATCTTGAGCGACTTCACCCTGATGGCTTGAATGCCGGCCTCCAAAGTGACCTTTAAGGAGCTTTCAAGAGGCGCTGAACTAAGAATCGAGGGCGATGATATCTGCCATCCTCCTGCACTTCTCGAATGCTCGAACTCCAATGACATGTCGAACTGCTTGTCCTTGACGTAGCCAAACCATCCTCCAAGAGCAGGCTCGCGGTCAAAGTGCTTCTTGTTAACGTAGAGGAACGCGGTGCTCCCAGGCCCACCGTTCAAGTACTTGTAGCTGCACCAAAGCGCAAAGTCCACACCCCACTTGTCGAAGTCGTGAGGAACCGAGCCGACTGAGTGGCAACAGTCGAAACCTACCACAATACTTCTTCTATGCGCCTCTTCAGTAAGATACGGAATATCTAGAAGCTGCCCGCTCCTGTACAGGACAGATGGGAGGAAGACCAGCGCCACGTCTTGCTCCATCAACTCAACGATTCTTTCCTCATCCAGAAAACGGCCATCCGCGCTTCGAGCGAGAATCAGATCCTTGTCGGGGTTCATTCCTCTGAGTTTCAGGATGCTTCTGAGAGCATAGATATCTGAGGGGAAATCGAGTTCGTCTGCGATAATCTTCTTTCGTTCTTCGCTAGGCTGGTAGAATGTGTTTACAAGTTGGTGGATGTTGACCGTAGTCGTTCCGGACACGACAACCTCGTCGGGCGTAGCGCCAACGAGGCTCGCGCACATTGCGCCAAGCTGCTCGGAGAAATAGAACCATGGATGTCTTGCTTCAAGCCATCCTCTTACGCCAAGCAACGCCCACTCGTCTAACACTCGGAGAACCGAATTCCTAGAATCCTTGCACAGGAGGCCAAGGGAGTTGCCATCCATGTAGATGGTTCCACCTGGAACGCAGAAATTCTCACGAGATTTCGCAAGAGGGTCTTCTAAGTCGAGCTTCCGTGCGTAGTCCTCGTCTAAATTGAATACGTATCTCATCATGGGATTCGCCTCACTCAGGAGGTCCTACCTGTGCTTGGGAGATATCCTTCTGATACATCTTCTGACCTGTTGGTATGTGCTTGTCCCGTAAGCGGACTAACGGCCGATGAGCCCACATCTCCTCCGAGGTCGGCCTTAGCATCATTAGAATTACGGCTAAGACTCTACGACACCTTCCCTCTGAGCGGCACACACCAGGCCTTGAGTGGCACCAACCCACCTAACGCGTGAGCCAGATGAGAACGACCCTTGCTGGCCGGATCAATTGAATCAAATGTACGAGTCGCTTGAATCCACACGGTCGATTTGAACTGTTATTCCATTCGCAAGTACTCATCAGGGATCTGACCACGTGTTCTGCGAAATTGGTCGCGTGAGCGTGGGATTAGCAAACAAACGTGCGCATTCACCCAGAGAAGGTCGACATTTCTAGGCACAGCAAGGCAATGACGTCCAGAAGTTCATAGGAAGGTTGATCCACATTCCCACCATCTGTGTTGCAATTCAAAGAGGTCGAAGCGTTTGAGAGGCGAAGGGGCGTGGTATGCCCGAAGCGGCGGCAAGCTTCGCGAACTGTATACGATCATGCATTTGCCTTACACTTCAATGGTTCTCTCCTATGTTCTGATCGGGGCGGCTGTTTCCCCCTCTTTCCACCCGGACCGGGTGATTTCTACTCTATTGGCCTACTTTCTAGGACTGGGCCTTTCGGCGCACGCCTTGAACGAGCTGCATGCTAGACATTGGGGGGAGACGCTGGCAAAACGTGAATTGGAAATCTTATGTGTAGTGCCGCTGGTTGCAGCACTGTTAATCGGCGCATATGGAATGGCTTTCCTCTACTTTTCGTCGGGGGGCCTCCCCGCCCCGCTCGTGCTGCTTGCGTTCATCTTCCTTGAGACTTTCTTCCTGTTCGCGTACAACCTCGACGTTTCTGGCGGAAGATTCCACACCGACGCATCATTTGCGTTTTCATGGGCAGCTTTGCCCGTGATTGTAAGCTACTACGTGAATGCTTTGACGATAACAGTCGTGGCTCTCCTAGTTGCCTTGGCAATGGCTGCCACGGCCGGGATCGAAATCAACTTATCGCGCTGGTGTAAGGACTTCAGACGTAAGAGTCAGTTAACTGAGATGCGATTCACGGACGACATTAGGCTGAATGTGAGTACAGCTGAACTTATCGCAAGACCCGAGAAGTCTCTCAAGCTCAATGTGGTTGCCGTGGATCTTGTTGCTCTCGGTTTGACGGTGCTCAAATTGTTCTTTTGATATGCTCCTCCGTGACTGTGAAGGCTAGTTATCTTGGAGATCCCTACTGGATTTGTCGAGAAGGCAAGACTCGTCAAGACAATCTTCACAAACGTAGAAAGAGAATACGACGCGCTACTCCATACGATGACATTAGGGTTTGATTGGACTTGGAGAGCGCGCATGCTGTCGAGAATATGTTATGATCGACCGATTTGCATACTGGACCTTGCTTGTGGGACGGGGCTGGTCACTTTCGCGTTGTCTCAATCAGTAGGATCGGGAGGCCTCGTCATAGGATTAGACCCGAGCACGTCTATGTTGCGAACAGCCATCAGGAAGAAGCGTTCGGCAAGAACGCGTTGCTCAATAGAGTTCGTAAGAGCTGCTGGAGAATTCATGCCTTTCCGCAATGGAGCCTTTGAATACGAAACGATCGGGCTAGCGTTGCGCAACTTCGGCGACAAGTCGGCCATGTTTGGCGAGGCGCACCGAACGCTGACGAATTCCGGGTGGCTTCTATCAGTAGATTTTGTGCTCCCGGACAAGCCGCTCATTCGGAAGTTGTACATGTTTCACATCTTCAACATACTTCCTACTTTAGGTCGACTTGTTTCTGGTAGCTGGCACAGAACCCTAGTGTACCTTGCAAGATCAATTCAACTCTCGTCGTCGCCCGCGGAGACATGTATGATGCTGTCGAGACGCGGCTTTCGACGGACATTTTCCGAGAAGATAACGCTCGGGATAGTTGCACTGATAGGGGGTCAGAAGTAGGTCAATGGTCCGATTGAGTCGACTGGTCGAAGTTTCCCAAGCACTCAGACCCTCAAATCATCGGCGGTCCCAAGGCATAAGTCAGCCTCTGAAACCCACTATCACCAGAGATCTGTGATATGAGAGTCCTATTGTTGGGAGTAGGAAGGATAGGATTCGCGATGCTCAAGGATTTGGTTCAGAGTTCTGAGGTTTCCAAGGTCGTCGCTGCTGATGTAGATATCCAGAAAGCGAGACGAATTGTCAATGAGTTAGGAAGTGATAAGACAACCTCTGAACACTTGGACATAACTGATCGCGATAGAACGGTCAGGTTGATGAAGGCGGAGTTCGACGTTGTCGCTAGCGCTCTTCTAGCCGAGGGTAATGTTGAAGCTGCCAGATCAGCTGTGGAAGCGGGGGTAAGCATGGTTGATGTCGGCAGAACTCCCCCCAGCGTGTTTGAACTAGACCGAGATGCACAACAACGCGGAGTAACTATTCTGCCGTCGTGTGGGTTGGACCCAGGACTTGACAGAATACTTGAAGGGTACGCAGCGAGAAAATTGGACAAGGTTACGGAAATCCGCATGTACTGCGGGGGTTTTCCACAAAAGAACACCCTAGCGTATGACAACCTACTGCGATACAAGGTATCGTGGTATTGGAAGCGAGCAATAGAAACAAGTCTTGGTGAAGCAACAATACTACGAGACGGCAGAATCGTTCACGTGGAAAAGCTCTCTGGTCCGGGAAATCCAGAAATCACGGTATTCCCGGAACCCGTCGGAGAATGTGAAGCCTTCTACACCGGTGCGCCGTTCGACACAATTGAACATCTTGGACTAAAAGATGTGAAGAATGCGTGGGAAAAAACTGTGCGGTGGCCCGGCCACTGTGAGATATGGAGGAAACTCATTGATCTTGGGCTGACGAGCACCGAACCACTTGAGGCAAAGGGTTGTCAGGTGGCACCTATGGACTTCCTGGTTGAGCTCGGAAACAAGACCCTTCAATATCAGAAGGGAGAGGGAGACGTAGTTGTGGAGAGAGTTTGTGTCGCAGGCGAGAAAGACGGGGAAGAGAGACAATTTGTCTACGAGTTGATCGATTTCTACGACAAGCAAAGAGATGTCACCGTGATGGGTCGTACGACAGCGTATCCGTGCTCAATCTTGTGCCAGATGATCGGACGTGGCGAGATAGGAGAGAGAGGAGTAATTCACGCAAGTAATATAGGCTGGAACGCGGAACTTGCCAGCAAGTTCTTTGATGAGCTCAGGAAGAGAAACATACTCATTAGTGAAACCTCAGTTCAATCGTTAACGTGAAACCGCTTTACCGCACGACAAGCTTGGCGCCGTCCTCTCCCACAGTTTCTCCAAGTTTGAGATTGGACGAAGATTGAGCCGACCCGCTCGCTAGGGGTGGGCTGAGTCTTCCGCCGGCACTGGAGTTGATGACTCGAACAAGTCGCCTGAACTCTCGTTTCATTTCCTCTACCCCGAAATTCCTCAGGAGATCTCCACATCAAGGTAATGGAGGGGACGCGAAGGTACCGGATAACGTCAATGCTCGCCCATGTCCGGGAGCCCTCTCCATCTCGACGGACTCAAGACAGGAAGCAAGGCATGAAATACCAAGTTTCGCTGTATAGATGGAGCAATCGTTCAGGGACGGATGATGGATGGATTTCTCGGAACTGGTTCAGAAGCGGTACAGCGTAAGGGCCTATAGATCTGACGCTGTCGAGGATCAGAAGTTACAGCAGATTCTGGAAGCCGCTCGTATGGCGCCGACCGCGGCCAATAGGCAGCCCATTCAGTTCATAGTGATTCACACCAAAGGGCGAGAAGCTGAGCTGAAGCGCATCTACGGACAAAACTGGTTCGTGCAACCACCTTTGATTGTCTGCGCGTGCGCAATTCCTTCAAAAGCTTGGGTCCGAAAAGACGGCAAGAACTATGGCGAAGTAGATTTGGCAATCGCGATGGATCATTTGATCTTAGCGGCAACTAACCTTGGGTTGGGAACCTGCTGGATCGCGGCGTTCGATTTCAAGGCCGCCCGTGAGATACTGCACCTGCCAGATGATGTAGAACCAATCGCGTTCACTCCAATCGGCTATCCGGCCGATCAGCCGACGCCTAAGAAACGGAAACCGTTGTCCGGACTTGTCCGATATGAACGCTGGTGACACGAAAGTCTAGCATCGACACTTATGGATTCTTGACTTGCTTCCCTTCCTGTCTATTCATGCCACGCGAATGATGAAGCCTCGATCACATACCGCGAGGCATCAGTGACTTGGCCTCGATTCGTGAACACGCCAGAGACGGCCACACGGCAAGGCACGGCAAAAGAGCATTGTGAAGGAGCAGCCATGTAGATGCTGCCATCATAGGTGAACGAAATGTACCGATCAACTGTTAATGGCTCACCAGACACTGCGATCGAGGGGTTGACGGCGAAATACAGGTTTCTCGGGTCTCCCTCGAAGAGACGATAGTCGTCCCCGAGATGCGGCGCGATATATTTCACAAGGTATCCAACCGCGTTCACTTTCCGGCCAATGTACATGGATGGGTGATTGTAGAGTTCTCCTATCGAAACGTCTTGAGGGCGAAACACGTCGCGATCTAGTGTGAAGAATACAAAAGCGCTCAGGAAGACGAGTATGAGCACTATCGCCAGAAGTCGAATCCTTATAGTCTTCTCATTCGGAGCATTCTCCATCAGTAACTCACCAGTAATGGTTGCTTTGCCGCTCCTACTTCGGAGATAGAACTTCTGATTTTGCTCTCTGTTCAACTTAACCCTTAATCCAAGCTGTTCGGAAATAGGGTCAGATCCTAACGTAGCGGTCAATAGCAGCGCACGATGGGCATGTGCCTGAGACCTCAAATGTGACAGTGGTCGCTGACAATGTAGCTATGATGCTAGATCGACCGCAACTGAGTCGCCGACCTCCAGCGCACAGACAAGATCTAAGCGGCCGTCGAGTGCTGCTCGTTTCCTTGTAACTCGAGACGTTAGTCCACGACATGTGGCGTGGCGGAGGAGTCTTGGCCGTAAGTTGGAGAAGTCCAGAGAGAAAGGACATATCCTGCTATCCAGATCTTCACTACTGGTACTCAATGCGTCAGAAATGGAATACCACGCTGGTTTCTGTGCTTCTCCTCGTGTCGCCGGTCATGGCTGCGCTTGTTGAGCTTCAACCTTCGAGTTCTCAGGAAGTTCTTCTTGGAACCGTGGCGAGCGTCAGCAGCGCTTGTGCCCCGACGTTTTGTGGATCTCAGCCGTTGACTAAGACGAACCGTGTCTGTCCGATGCTGTGTATGTTATCCTATGAGGTGGAGTTGGTTGTGCATCTCGGGCCGCCTGGCAGTATGTCTCCAGATAGGGTCTACGAAATCTACATAGTACAAACTGGTGCTTCGAGCCCAAGCGAGATTCAAATGCGTGCTGCCAACCTCAAGGCAGGGGATCAGATCTCACTCCTAGCGCACAAGGCAGGTTTCTGTGCCTGTGGAGGCCAATGTGACAACTGCTGGGTCGCAAACGATTTGGACTGGCAATATGTCTCGCAGACTACTTGGTCCTGTGTTTCTTTTGCGACTTGCACTGGCGGAAATGGAGCAACCACTTACTGCGTGTGCATGGGTGACGGAGCAACGACTCACTGCATGGGCCTGATTCCGCCAGAATGCCAAACAGCCACGGTAGTTCCGTACACGTGTACGACCACGTGGACTCACACTGGAGCACCGCTACCTGTTCCGAATGGAGTTTGTCAAGAAGTTGTCCAGACGCCACCGAACCTGATCATAGACTTGTGGAATCGATTCTGGAACTGGCTTCACTGCATCTTCGGATTTTGTGTCTAGCCTTATTTTGAGCCGCAAGGCTGACGCAATTGAATGACGTTGTTCAATGATACCGCTGCATTGAAAACGTTCGGCCACACGACTTACATTGGTAGCGTTGTACCCGATGGAACCTCGGCCTACTCAGATACATGAATCCGGACTTGAATGTGTTTCGAGAGCGACAGTGAGGGCATTTCTGTCTCAATTTCCTCATGTTTGACACACACGCAGTTTGTTGGCAAAGACTATTATAGGTTCTGACTCGTGCCCTACGTGCGAGAACAGGCTACTGGCGCCTGTTCCATGCATTTGTAAGAGCACAGCTCATTGAAAGCTTGAAAAGACTGCTGTTGATGGTTTAGAAGGATGGTGGAGAGCCTTCCCCAATATCCTCAGGCTCATCAAGGAAAGGCACTCATCAAGGATCCCCTTCAATCGACAACGTCGTGTGCCAAAGGAGGACTTGATGCGGATCCTCGAGGCCGCTCGATGGGCGCCAACGGCTCACAACATGCAGAATTACGAGATTATCATCATTGACGACAGGGAACTCCTGAGGGAGATAGGAGAGATCAAGTCCAAAGCTTCGGAAGACTTCATCCGAGAGAACTATCAGCAGCTCTCGCGCTCGAAGAAAGAGCTGCGGCGAAAAAAGGTTGGAATTCTCGGCACATCGTTCCAGCCTTCATGGAGAGACCCTGCCAGACTGGATGAGGCTGTTCGTGAGACGAAGCCGGAGCCTCTGAAAGAGACCATCCGAGGCAGCCAAACGATCCTGATAGTAGTCTATGACTCGAGAAAGCGAGCGCCTGCCTCAAAGGGTGATTTCTTGGGCGTTCTGAGCCTTGGCTGCGTAATGGAGAACATGTGGCTCATGGCTCAATCCCTAGGGATCAGCTTTCACGTGATGAGTGTGTTTAGCTCAAGCGGGGTCCATAAACAGCTT
>Ga0187771_10003698_pt1 | contig 10726 bp, 6 predicted proteins | sample 0116_SJ02_MP15_1_FD_133139 | JGI IMG/M metagenome (GOLD analysis project Ga0187771, IMG submission 133139) | Tropical peat soil microbial communities from peatlands in Department of Meta, Colombia - 0116_SJ02_MP15_10_MG | ecosystem: Environmental > Terrestrial > Soil > Wetlands > Peat | place... | reverse complement strand
GATCACAATGATAAAGGCCATGATGAGAACTTCCCGGCCCATCATAAAATCGACAGAAACAATTGGAGCAGCCAACACCCCTGAAAAGGCGGCTAAGGCTGATCCCAAAACAAAAGTCCACATATAGACCTTGCTCACCGGAATCCCTAAGGCGACGGCCATTTCCCTATCCTGGACCACCGCCCTCATCCAGAGTCCGTACCTCGTCTTATTTAAGAAGATCCATAAAGCGATCATGATCGCTATCGAAATAAGAGCAATCACGATACGCATCAGCGGGTACTGTAACGTGAAAAGCGGAAAACGATAGGCAATAGGAGAACTCAGCCTTCGGGGGATGCCACCAAAGGTCATCAGCACCAAATGTTGGATAGCCAGCATCACACCGAAAGTACAGATAATCGTTGTGATGGGTTTGTCTTCAATCGTCCTGAGTAAACCTCTCTCCATGAGGATGCCGACAATCCCGACACAAAACGGGGCGATGACCAAAGCGATCCAAAAATTTCCAGTCAGCTCAATCAAGTACCACGCCACAACAGCCCCTAACATATAGAGGACACCGTGGGCCATGTTGATGATATGAAGAAGACCAAAAATCATATTGAGGCCCAGAGCAATCAGGGCCATGATCAATCCCCAAACCACCCCATTCAAAAGAGCCACGGCAAGATTGGAGATCAAGGATTTGTTCCCTCCTGAGTCTGAGCGGAAGATCTAAAGTGATGAATATGGCATCCTCCTCAGGATATCAAATCATTCCGAGAAGGATGCCATAGAGGTTAAAACTTATCTCTTTAATCAAAGTTTATTTCTAAGGTCAACAGACGCTTCGTAAATAAGCTTCTCTTTGGGAATACGCTCAATGACCTTCAATTTGAGATCAGGTTCTACCCTTGAAATGTAGTGATCGTGGAACCCCTGATGATCCTCTTCCCTCATCATCAGGTCTCCTTGCGGAGCCCATGGGCCAGCCTTTATTTTCAGATTGCAAACAGCCTTGACGAAGTCAGGATTCTTTTTGCTGTCTTTCCAGCCAGTTTCTTCCACAGCCAACTTGATCATATGAGGTACCTCCCACATGCTCCACATATGGGATCCTGCAATGGTATTCTTCGGGTCGTTAACATCTTTTCCGTCGTCAGTAACCCCACAGGCATTGCGGTAGGCCTTCTCAAAGGCTTGCAAGTTCTTTGGAACCTGGTCGAAATGTCGAGGATGGTATTCGAGATAGTAGGCGCCGGCTGATTCCTTGCCTACTTCCTCTTGTCCTATACCCTCGGTGCAGCAAATAACGGTATACCTCTGAAGCCGCTTATGGAGACCGAGTTCCACACTCTGTCGCATAACACCCAGGGCAGGTGCGCTCAGGAAGGCAGTAAATAAGACCTCTGTATCCGGTTCAACCTTTTGTAAAAAAGGAACAAAATCACTCGCATTTTGAGGTGCAGGAATGGTCTGGGTTTTCCCGCCTGCTGCTCTGATTCGATTTCCGAATTCTTCTGCTAGAGAGTGACCCCAGGCATAATCCGCGACCAGGAAAGTCCATTTCTTGCCAAGATTATCGAACCCCCATTTCCAGCCAGCTGCAGCCTGCATCTGAGCATGGGTATGAATCCGAATATAATAAGGGCTGGCATCTTTCCCGGTGAAGCTGGCGGTCATCGCACCACCGCCAAAATAGGGGATCTTGTATTGTTGGGCGATGGGGAAACAGGCCATTTGAACCCCGGAGTGGACGGAACCCATAATCATATCCACCTTGTCTTCTAAGATGAGTTTTTTAAACATACTCGCCGACCAAGCAGGATTCACTTTAGTATCGTAGTCAATGAGTTCTACTTTCCGACCAGCAATCCCTCCCTCGGCGTTAAGCTTTGCCACTGCTGCCTTTGCCACCTTACCCAGCCAATAGCCGTATCCAGTCGCCCCAACGGTATACTCCTGTATCATACCTAGTTTAATAGGTGGTTCTGCTCCGTAAGTAAAAGGAACAGGGGCCCAAGAACTGAGACTCAATCCCGCCGCCCCGAGTGCGGTCGTTTTGATGAAATCTCGACGAGAGATTTCCTTTTTCAGGATCCCTTCAACTCTTTTCTTCGACTTTTTTCCTGCCATAAACCCCTCCCCTTAGGCAAAGCCCCCATCCAAACGAAAGGGGGTCCCGGAAATAGAATACCGTTAATATTCTTCCGCTTCCTGCCCACCGCAGGCAGGGATCCAGCCTTTCCCACCCGAGGCGAGATTGGACAAGACCCAGTCAATTTTCAACGATGGAAAACTTACCTCTCTTAAGCTCACATCACCTCCTTCCTGCCATTGGATGGCCTTTCATTCTACGCTTTTTCTGGAAGGGCCATGTCGATCAGCTCTGTCAGATCGTAGAGTTTCATCTTGCTCCCGATGGCCTGGGAGGATTGGTTTAAATTGTAGTGACAGAAGGGGCAAATCGAGACCATATGTTGGGCACCTGTCTCCATTCCCTCTTGGATTCTGAGAGAAGCATTCTTTTGAGCCCAATCGTTATAGCCGGTCATGACGCCGCCTCCGCCTCCGCAGCAGTAAGAATTGGCCTTGATCCGCCTCATCTCCCTCAAATCGATCCCGGGGATCGCCTTCAGAAGTTCCCTGGGTTTGTCATAGAGGCAATCCTCATCATTCAAGCTGACATAAGCACCTGCCCAGAGTTGGGTTCCATCTTTATCGACGATAAATTTTGTAAGATGTCTTCCCGCATGGCAGGGGTCATGGTACGTCACTTTCCAAGGAACGGATTCGGATAGTTTCAATTGGCCTGACATGAACAGATCGTGCAGGAATTGAGTGATGTGGGTGACCCGAATGCCCTCCATCATCCTTCCATAGGCATCAGCCTTCGAATAATCCTTCAGGATAGCCCTGTAGCAGCCTGCACAGGAAGTCACAATTGTTTTCACGCCCTTTTCATCGTGCAATTTTCTAAACATCTCTAAATTCGATTCGGCGATCCTTTGGAAGGCCTCCACATCACCAAGCCTCATCGCTGTGGAGCCGCAACACAACTCGCTTTCTCCCAAGGTGCCGAAGTCCAAACCCAGCTTATTAAAGATCGATGCGGCGGCCTGAGGGATCGCACGCTCTGGGACGTTATAGGCACCTGTGCATCCGACAAAATAGAGAATCGGGGCAGGCTCCTTCAAGATATCCTTGATGGGCTTTTGCTTCCCTTTCTTGAAGGGCCGGGTCCAATCCAACCTGACCCTGCGTGGGCCTTGATAGGGATTATCATAGCTGCTTAAGGATTGTGCAATCACCTTCTGCTTGGGCATGGGCCCAACGCCATCGGCCACAGCTTTCCTCCTCATCGCCTCGATGATCTCCGGGATGAATGGCTTATGATCGAGCTGGCATTGACTCTGGCATCCGCCGCAGATATTGCATTTATAAAGCGCATCCACCAGCGCATCATTCCATTTCAAATCTCCGCTCAAGAGGCCTCGGGCATAGGCAATTTTGCCTTTGGAGGATTTAAATCCTTCGAAACCAAATTCTTCTCCGGCAGGACAGATGGCAGCGCTGAAAGGAGGGGGACCGTAGTCATAGGCTTCCTTACAAGTCCCGCAGGCCGTACATCTCCAGACCGTATTTTCAAATTCTTCAAGCGTGGGGATATTCCATTTCATGTTAACCTCCATAAGAACAGAAATTACAAATGTCAAAATCCCAATTTCAAATGAATGTCAAAGTCCAAAATCGAAAAATTGAAATTGGAGCTTTGGATTTGATTTGACATTTGAGCTTTGACATTTGGCATTTAGTTGTAATTAGATTCCCAGTTTCCCAGGGTTCATAATATCATTTGGATCGAGCCATTTTTTAATCTTCCTCATCAACGACAAGTAACCCGGATGCGCCCGTTTATTGATTTCCTTGGCAAAGTCAACAGGAGGCTTATAGGGCATGCCGCCGTTGTCGAGATCCACCTTTAAACACTCAACAATCGCTTGCCTTGCATTTTCCGTTTCCTTCGGGTTCTTTTTGTTAAAGGGGGTCATCGCCCTGAGCATCCCGTAATGGACACCCCGGTACATACTCATCCGGATAGAAGGTGACAGATTGCGACCGATCATAATCTTTTTCCATTCTTTATAAATAGGGGCCCACCGATTCGCAGGTGTAAACGTTCCCGGCCAGGAGATTCCCGCTCCACCCATCTTGCAGTAATTTTTCGTGGAACCCACAATCTGGCTGGGTAATTGTGTTCTCGCCCTCAAAGCTTCCTCTGGGTAATGGGTCACCTGAATGCTTGTTCCCTTCTTCTTCTCCTCATCCACGACCTTTTCCCAGATTTCGGTTCGTGCCTCTTTCTCCTTTTCCGTGAAGGAAAAGGTGGTCGCATAGCTAAACCACTCTGGAGCGCTATCCGGCTTGGGTTTGTAAGGATAGGGGATTGGAACTTGCGAAAGCCACCAGGATACTGCCGTGAGATCATCACAGATCTCATAATTGCTCAGGTTGAGCATGTACGAATACATGTCATCCACATTATCACACGAGACGGTGAAGATCTTTAAGATAGGAGGAATGTGATGAACCGCAATGCCAAGTTTCGTCACGATACCCGTCGATCCGAGCCATCCCTTGAAGAGTCCGTCCATCTGCGGCATGGGCAAACAGCTGTGCCAGGCTTCCGGATTGATGGCGCAGGACCCTACTCTCACCAGCTCACCGGTTGGGAGAACAACCTCCATGCTTGTGATCTCCTGGCTGTTCAATCCATACCTTGCATTCATGTGACCAATTCCGTGGCTGATGGCACAGGAGGAGACCGAAGAGGAAGGCGGACCCACAGGCCAGCCGAACCTGAGATTATGTTTGTACAAGGCATCGGCCAACTGGCCGTGAGAGACGCCCGGTTCAATCACGGCATACAAGGCCTCGGGGTCGAGTTTCACAATCTTATTCATCCCCTTCAAATCCAAAAGGATCCCGCCATGCTCAGGGATACACAATCCTCCGATGTTGGTACCTGACGTATAAGGCACCACTGGGATTGTTTCTTTATTGGCAAACTTGAGTAGCTTTTGAATCTCTTCTACGGTGTGTGCCTTGACCACATAGTCAGGCAATTTGGGTTTGACAAAGGACATATCATAAGAATAGGCATAGAGGATATGTTGGTCTGCCGTGGCGTTCTTTTCCCCAACAATCGATTTCAATCCTTTTAAAATTCTTTCTTTCTTGTCGGCCTTGACCGCTTTAACCGCCTTAGTTTTCTTTTCTTTCTCTTTAGCTTTCAATTTGGGACCTCCTTTGAAACTGAGATAGCCTTCAAGAAATATCGATTTTTTTCTCTCTTTTTCAAATCACCTCCTTTGTTCAAGAGCTTATAATCTTTACTAAAATTCAAAAAATCTGTCAAAATCTTGCCCATCATAATCTTCGATATTTCAAAAGTCAAGTTCTTTATCTCGCACGGTCTTAATTGAGCTTGCCATATTTTTTGGCGGCTGCGACGAGAGCCTCCATATTCTCTTTTGGCACCATTGGCCACATATCGCAGCCAGGCCAGATGGCGTTCACACCCCTATCTACCGCCTCCTTGACAGCCTTGTCCACATCATCCGGTTTTCCCTGAGACAAGACGCCATAAGCATCTAACTCTCCAAAGATCAAGGCATTCGGACCGAGCTTCTTCCTGGTTTCAGACACATTATTCTTTTTCTCCACGCTGATGGCGTCAGCGCCGCAGAGAGCCATCTGGTCTACAATCGCATTGGTATCTCCACAAATATGAAGCACCTTGGGCGACTCGACTCCGGCAAATATCCGCGTGAGGGGAGGCCGAACCAGCGATTCGAACATGCGGGGGCTTAATATGTCCGGTCCGGCACCCATTTCACGGACAGTCACATAATCAGCACCGGCTGCCCTATAGATCTTTATGATCTGGATGAGAGCTCCAGCCAGTTTGTCAAGAACCTTGCCCACCATCTCTGTTTTCTTAAAGGCTGCCTTTGCGAGCTGAGAAAGGTCAACAAGCTGTCCGGCCAAGGTGTAGGGTCCGAGAACCCAGGCGCCGATGGCAACCTGGTTGCCCACCTCCTGCTTCAACAGGCGGAGCGCCTCTGTGACCACCGGGATCCTTCCGGCCTTGGCTAAATCGGGGGGAACTTGAACGTTCAGGTCTTCCACCTTTTCTGCCGGGTGCTCGATGATCGTAGGATAAAGAATATCTGTTGCGTGGGCATAGTAATTCACTTTGCTCCCCAGCACCTCAGCCTCCACTCCCATATCGAAGGGAACCACCGCACATGGAAAACCAAAGAGCTGGTAACTTGAAGCAGCCATGCTGGCCATTTTGCGGGGGTCCGTGTGGATCTCTGGAAATTTCCAGCCGTATTTTTCCAACCCGTGGATCGTGATATTACCCATACCACTAAAAAGGGGAATGTAATCGATCTTTTCCTTTCTGAAGAACTTGAGGACTCCTTCTCTTGGACTCAGACTCGTTGCCATCTTATTTTTCTCCTTTTTCTTTTTCGAATTGTTTAACGACATCAGGAAAGAGCAGGTTCAAAGGATGGTTCCCGGAAGGCAGGAAGTTGCTCTCGTCAAAAGCCAGGGCCGCCATCATGCTGCTGGCCGCTGCAACGGCCGGAAACACACGGCTCGTACCCGTTAACGGCCCGTAAAAGAGAAAGTCGCTTGCCAGGGCCGCGATGGCGTGCACCCCCGCGTCGATGGCCGGAAACTTATCTCTCCCTTTTTCTCCAGCCGCCTTTCTCCACATATAGGTGCCATTGGAGGGGGCAAAGCCTACAGGGAAGCCAAACTCATTCTTAATGAGGGTGTTCGCCACCAGGGAGAAGGTCGTGGCGGGCAAATTCATCACCGCGGTATCGACCAGGATGCTTTCAAAATTGCCTTTCTCCACAAGGGGTAACAGATTTTTCAAGGATTTCACCCTGCCCGTTGGTTTCTTATCCTCCATGTCAAAGACTTGGATGACGACATGCTTGATTCCCAATTCCTTGAGCTCTGATACCTGAGCATTGATGTCTTCATCCCACGGCGTGATGCTGTTGTAAAGAGCGCGTCCCTGAAGGCCTCGCTTAGCAATGTAACGGGCTGCGGCCAATCTCGTCTTCTGCTGCCAGATATCGATGGCGAAAGGTATCTCCGTAACACTCGTAAAAAAATCGATATAACCTTTTATTTCCTCTTCTGAATTGGCCACCATAGCGATCAGACACGGAACCCCTGTCTCTCTGGAAATATTCTCAAGTTCACGGATTCGCTCTTCGGCCGCTTTCCGATTAAACTTACCCCCTTTTCTATCCTCCAAAATTAAATCACCCTTCTGGAACATATTCCCAATCAGGAGAGGAGGATTTTCCCCTAACTGCCCCCCGACCTTTACACCGCCGATGTTACAAACCTTCTGCTTCGTCTGATATCTAAACATTTTTGTTAAGACCCCCTTTCCTTATGCTCAGCAAAGCGCATGGCGCATGGAGTGTAGCGAATAGCAAGGAGCGGAAAGGTGGCCTGAAAAAACTTTAGAGCCGAACCTTTAAGAGTTACATTTCCGGGCTCATTAACAATTTCCAAAGCTACCTGATGCAAAGCAGAACGATCACCCATAAAATCTAACAACGGCTTTCTAAAGCTTTGGAAGGCCAGCTCTCTGCTCCAACGATTCCACCAAATCGATGTCCCTCATTTCCCCTCGGGAAGTAGATGGGCGAGATTCGGAAACTTATCCTTCATATTAGGGATCCACATCGCCTGGACAAAGGTCTTTTCAAATTCGGGCACAAGTGTGAGCTCTATGTAATCCACCCGTCGCGCATGATAATCAGCCTCTTTTCTCTTATCGACGTCAAGGAGGGCCATGCGCGCGCCATCCCCTGCGGCGTTCCCCACAGAATAGACTTTGTCCGGGGGGACATCGGGAAAGAGTCCAAGCATGGCGGCGGACTGTTTATCGATGTAGCTGCCGAAGGCACCTGCTAAAATCACCTTGTCCAGTTTTTCCACGCCCAAGGTTTTCATCAAGATTTTGCTGCCGGCATACATCGCCGCCTTGGCCAGCTGGATCGCCCTGACATCACTCTGACAGATGACGACATCCTGGCCGATGGAAGTTTCTTTTGCCCACGCAATCACGAACTCCATTTGGCCGTCCGTCTCGCGCAGGCGAGGCGTATCGAGATCCTTCTTAAACCGCCCCGTCTTATCGATGATCCCTGCTAAGAAAAGTTGCGGGACAACATCGATAATCCCTGATCCACAAATTCCTTTGGCCCGGACCTCCTCAGGGGGCAGTTCCGTATTCCACTGGTCTTTATCAATCACCTTGAAACGAACTTCCCTGGTTTCTTTATCGATGACAATCTTTTCAATCGCTCCAGGAGCAGCACGCATTCCGAATTTCATCTCAGCACCTTCAAAGGCTGGCCCAGTAGCACAGGATGCTGAGATAAGCCGATTTCGATTGCCCAGGATGAGCTCTCCATTGGTTCCGATATCAATGACCAGTTCAACGCTGTCCTGGTTGTAAGGAGTCTCGGCAATGAGAACACCCACATTGTCCGCACCCACGAAACCCGCCTCGATGGGAAGCACATGGACATAAGAACCTGGATTAATTCGGATACCCAAGCTGCGGCATTCAGCCCCTTCTGCGACCTCCTTTTGAGCATAAACGCTACAATTGAGACAGCGTCTGGATTCCTGGGCCGCCATCTCTTGATCAAAACCTATCTCGACCTCGTCGAAACTCATTCTTTTCTCGATAGGGATGGCAGGCATGACCATCCTTGGCTCTTTCTCCACCCCTTCCTTCGGCACTTCTTCAATTCGTTTAGGCGGTGCAGGTCTGGCAGTCTTTAAGTCCATTCCCGCAAGATAGAACTCAATGGAGGTCGCCGCCTCCTTGCCTGCAGCAATCGCCCGAACGGCGTTCGCCGGGCCGGAGACCACATCCCCTCCGGCAAAGACCCCTTTGATATTGGTCTCAAACGTCGTTCCATCAATCTTGATGGTTTTAGATGGCATCCTTTCCACTTCGATAAAATCCTTATCGTCCGGTCTCTGGCCGATCGCGACAATGACTGTATCGGCCGAAATTGTTGGGGCTGGACCGTCTCCAAACTCCGGAGCAAATTTCCCCTCTTCGTTGATGACACTCGTGCATTGGACTGTCTCAAGCCCAGCGACTTTACCTTTCTCCGTTAAAATCTTTCTGATCCCCAAACAAGGATGGACAATAACCCCTTCTTCCTTAGCCTGCTCAATCTCCAGGTCCTGGGCCGGCATCCTGTCTTTACAGGTTAGATCAGTCGATTCCAGGCAGATGAGGTGAACTTCCTTGGCTCCAAGACGTCGAGAAAGTCTTGCCGCATCGATAGCCACGCTCCCTCCGCCGATGACCACGACTCTATTCCCCAATTTCACCTTCGTCCCTGAATTCACCTTTGTCAGAAAATCAAGGGCATAGATCACACCTTCAGCATCTTCACCTGGAACACCGATCTTCTGACTTGTCCATGCACCCGTAGCGACATAGACTGCTTTATATCCCTGTTTGAAAAGATCATCAACGTTTTTCACAAGCGCATTCGTTTTTATTTCCACTCCTAATTCTTCGATGTACCGGATCTCATCATCCAGGACATCCTTAGGCAGACGGTACTCGGGGATGCCATAGCGCATCATGCCGCCGGTTTTTGGAGCAGATTCAAAAACAGTTACCGGATAACCCCGCCTCACCAGCTCGTAAGCACAGCCAAGCCCTGAAGGCCCTGAGCCAACGATGGCAATTCTCTCCTCCCTTGCTCTCTCAACCGGAGTCGCCTTTTGCCTTCCAGCCTTGCGTTCAACATCAGCCACAAATCGATGAAGGGAACGAATGGAAAGGGGCTCTTCCACTTTACCCCTCTCGCATTCAGACTCGCAGGGGTGAGTGCAGATACGGCCAAGAACTCCGGCAAAAGGGAAGGAAAGCCTGACGACTTCGAGGGCCTCATTGAATTTCCCCTGGGCGATGAGATATAGAAAGTCCTGGCCGTTGATCCCAGCAGGACATGCCACCTGGCAGGGCGCATAAGTGCCTTTGTCGCCTGTCTCCACTTCGGGGGGTATCTTGAGTCCCCAGTCACGGGCCTTGATGTCAAGGGAATGATGCAGGGAGGGTGGGAAGGGAGAGAGGCCGATATATCTCGGATTGACGTTGAGAAAGATATGGTGCATGCAAGTATTACCGACCAAAGTCATGTCGACGATATCTGTGCGCTTAATTTTTGCAGCAGCGGCCACTTCTGATGCGATCCCGTTCAGACCATCGATTATCGCATTGTTCAAGATCTCCAGGCCGTTTGGATTGGTCATGGTGTAGCTGATCCGGGACATGACATCCTCGCCGTAAACCACCTGAGGATTCATCATGGAAGCCGTGGTGACGACCGAACCATCGGTGAGATCACAGAGGTAGCCCGCCACTGTCGAGGTCCCCACATCCACTGCCAGACCATATACCTTTTCCACAAACCCTGGCTCTATCTTGATGATCTCTTTGCCCTGCCAGACGGAAACGGTGACCTTCCAATCTCCCTCGCGTACGGCGCCCTGTAAGTCCAAGAGGACCTCGTAATCGATGGTGAGATGACTCAGACTGAATTTCTTGCTCAGTTCGGTCTGAAGACGCTCCCAATCACCAACGTTATCATCCAAAGTAGCTCTT
>Ga0187771_10003697_pt1 | contig 10726 bp, 8 predicted proteins | sample 0116_SJ02_MP15_1_FD_133139 | JGI IMG/M metagenome (GOLD analysis project Ga0187771, IMG submission 133139) | Tropical peat soil microbial communities from peatlands in Department of Meta, Colombia - 0116_SJ02_MP15_10_MG | ecosystem: Environmental > Terrestrial > Soil > Wetlands > Peat | place... | reverse complement strand
GTGGTCGCGAGCTACGGAGGAGACACGAATCTGTTGGCATCGAGTTCTGCCGCACAGACTTTGAACGTGCAGGATTTCACCGTTGCGGCGAATCCCACGACCGTGAGCATCAGCGCTCCCGGGCAGAGCGGTTCCACAACCTTGACCATCACTCCCCTTGGCGGCTTCAGCCAGGCATTGAATTTCAACTGCACCGGACTTCCTTCGGAGGCAACGTGTACGTTCGCGTCCGCTGGGACCAACAAAGAAACAATCACCATTGCAACCACGGCCGCCTCAGGATGGAAACGGCCTTTCGGGCATGGCTCAGGCCTTTTCTATGCGATGCTGTTGCCCGGAGTGATGGGACTGGTGCTGCCCGCAAGGAAGCGGTCTCTGCGCGGCCTGGTCATTCTGCTCGCCATACTGGCAGTGTTGGTTCTGTGGATGCCGGCCTGCGGTGGTGGTGGCGGCGGCGGTAGCAACACCAATCCGGGTACGCCAACGGGTTCCAGCAATGTGACGATTACTGCGTCGACTGCCGGCACCGGCAGCTTGGTTTCGCACGCGGTCACGGTCACGCTCAGCGTTCAATAGTTGGCCACACACTCAATGCGCTTGGGGCCGTCCGGAGCGCATTTTCTTTGTTGGGCTGTGGTCATCCCGAACGCCGACGCATTTCAGTCGGCGGAGGGATCTGGCGCGGTTCTGCAGGAAGCCAAACGAATTGAGTCTTTGCAATGCCCCGACGCGCAAGATCCCTCGGTCGGCCGGTGAAAACGCCGACCTTCGGGATGACCGATGTGCGTAGGCCGCGACTCGCCCAGCTCGCCAACAGGGGCGGTAGAATAGGTTTTGCGCTCAGCTTAGGAGTCCGCGCCCTTGGACGACACTTTCAGCCTCGAATTACCCAGCCGCAAAACCGTGCCCTCGCTGGTCACGCTGCAGCACTTTCGCGACATCCCGGAAGCTCTGCTGGCAAAGGGCAAACTGGAATCGGCGGGCATTGAATGTGTCCTTGCCGACGGCAACCTCGTCCGCATGGACTGGCTGCTTTCAAATGCGATTGGCGGCATTCGTCTCCAAGTACATCACCAGGATTTGGAATCAGCCCGCGCACTTCTGGAGGAACCGATCCCGCCCGAGTTCGGCGAGGAAGAGCTGGGTGAGCCTTTCGTGCAACCGCGCTGCCCGCGCTGCTATTCGCTGGATATCGGTTTTGAAAAAATCGATCGCTTCTGGACTTACGGTTTGTGGCTGCTGCTGTCGTTTCCGATCCCCATCCGAAAAGGAAATTGGAAGTGCTACACCTGCGGCACCGAGTGGGTCGAGGAATGAGATCCTGCTTGGGTGGCCGGAAAACCTTGGGGGTCAACCCCAAGCGGAACTAATCTTTTTTCGGGATTTGCCGATAAGCTTAGCGTGGCCGATCCCACCGCAGGTCCGCCGGTTCCGAAACCCAATACGCATTTTGTCGCGCGCCAGCCGATTCTTACCCGCGAAGAAAGCGTCTTCGGGTACGAGTTGTTGTTTCGCAATGGCGTGGACGATTACTTCCGCGGAACTGACGCCGAAGCTGCTTCCCGCAGCACCCTGAACACTTCCATGCTGATGGGACTCGACGTTCTCTGCGATGGCCGCCGCGCCTTCATCAACTGCACTCGTGAGGTCCTTCTTAAGGACTACGTGACGTTGCTGCCTTCGGCGCAGACGGTGGTCGAGATACTGGAGACTGTGCCTGCGGATGATCTGGTGCTTGCCGCCTGCCAGCGGCTCAAGGAGGCTGGATACCTGATCGCGCTGGATGATTTTGTAACTTCCGATCCGCGCACACCTCTGACCGACTTCGCCGACATCATTAAAGTGGATTTGCGGCGCATCTCGCTCGATGAGGCGGCAGCTATGGTCAAACGTCATGGGCCGTGGCGCTGCCGGATGCTGGCCGAGAAAGTTGAAACGCGCGAGGAGTTTATCGCTGCCAAACGGGCTGGGTTTCTTTACTTCCAGGGATATTTCTTCCGGCGTCCGGAAACGTTACACACCCATGAGATTCCGACCAACCAGCTTCACTACATGCGCATGTGGGAGGCGGTAGCCAAGCCCGAGCTGGACGTGCGTGAAGTCGAAAACGTGATTAAGAGCGAAGCCTCCCTCTGCTATCGTCTGCTGCGGTATTTGAACTCGCCGGTGTTTGGTTTCGGCACCGAAATCCACTCGGTACGGCATGCGCTGGCGATCCTGGGGGAGCGCGAGATCCGGCGCTGGGTTCGCCTGGTGGCCACGCTGGGCGCTGGGCAGGACAAGTCCAGTGAACTGGTTTTGTCCGCCCTGGTGCGCGCCCGCTTCTGCGAATTGCTTTCGTCCAGAATTCCACACGGCCAGTCGGACCTGTTCCTCCTTGGCCTGCTTTCTTTGATGGACGCGATCCTGGAAATTCCCATGGCACGAGTCCTCGAATGTGTGCCTGTAGACCGCGAAACCGCTAGGGTTCTGCTCGGTGGTGAAAGCCCCTTGCGAAAGTTCTATCAGCTCATGCTCGCCCAGGAGTCGGGGGAGTGGCAGGCGACCAGCGACCTCGCACGCCAGTTGCACCTCAGTGAAAGCGAAGTCGCAGCCAAATATTGGGAAGCCGTGCGCTGGGCGCAGCAGGTGAGTACCAGGTGAACCTGTAGCTGTGCCATCGCACCGATCGTCTTGGTCCTACCCCATCCCGCCGTATACACTCAGGATTTGAAAACACTCAAGCACATCCTCTCCCGCTACATAGCGTTTCTCTGGGCGTTGTTAAAGCCACTGGGCGCATGGGGCGTGCTGGCGGTAGCGGCGCTGGATGGAGCTTTCATTGGCCTACCGATGGACGCGGTTGTCGCCAGCTACGTTTACCAGGGCCGCGCACGCTTTTTCCTGTATGTGCTCGCGGCGTCGGCGGGATCGGTGTTGGGCAGCTGCGTGATTTACGTGATCGGCTATAAGGGAGGCGAGGAGCTGCTTCGCAAACGCATTCCGGCGCAGCGCTTCGAAAGGATCCATTCCGCCTTCGACCGGCATCCGTTCTGGAGCCTGATGTTGCCGGCGATGCTGCCGCCTCCTACGCCATTCAAGCTTTTTGCCTTAGCCGCAGCGGTTTCGGAAATGGGATTCGTGCGCTTCGTGCTGGCGATCTTTTCCGGGCGCATGGTGCGGTTCTTGGTGCTCTCCCTGCTGACTCTAAAATTCGGGCCTGACGTGGTTCGCCTGATCGGGGTTTTATTTCACGAGCATCTCTTGCTGGTAATGCTGATTGCTGCGGCAGCAGTGGTAGCCTGGCTGATGCGATGGATACAAGGCCACTCAACCAACAGTGTCCCCGCAAATCATACCGACGATTCGCCAAGGTCGCAAGGAACCGGCTAGAGGTGCCGTGCGAAGCTGCGGAGTCGAGCTAGACGAAGCGTTTGAGCTTCGTTCGTTTATGCGGCTGCGATGTGATCGCTATCCCTGCTGAAGGCGCTGTTCAGCGCACGCAGTGCCAACGGTGTCGCGAACATCGCCATCGTAAAGAGCAGGTCACCTTCGAGGGCATGGCGGAAGAACGGCAGGCCGAGTTCGTAGGACGTCAGAATGCCGGTCAGGTTTCTGGGATACGGCAGCGTACCTACGGCCCAGGATGTGAAGTTGGTAATCAAGAAGAAGGAAACCGAACTGGCGAGCGAGGCGCCGATCACACGGAGGGTTCTGGGATTCTTGCCCAGCGTCGTTCCCAACCACAGGATGGCTCCGTACCACGCGAAGATCACCAACTGATCCCAGAGAAAGACGTAATGGTAAACCAGCTTGGTGAGAGCCAGGTCCGAGGCGACCAGCAAAGCCAGCGGAATCCAAAGCTGGCGGCGGGATCCGCGGGCGCCGAAAAATAGCAGCGATCCCACTACCGGCGTGAACATCCAAGGGTGAGGAAGAAATCGAATTGCAACTGCAAATAGTACGAAAATGTAAGCCAGCATGGTCACCTCGCGCTATTCGATTGTGGCGCGCTACCCGAAGCCGCGTCAAGTTAGTATCGGCAGCGCACGAATTCGCTTCTTGGTCGCCGCGTAGATCGCATTGCACAAGGCCGGGGCCAGTGGAGGCACGGGAGGCTCACCCGCACCGGTGGGAGCCTCGGTACTGGGCACAAAGTAAGCTTCGACCACGGGAGCTTCGTTCATGCGAATGGGGGCGTAATCATCGAAGTTTCCCTGTACTACGCGTCCCTTGCCGATGGTGACCTGGGCGCGCAGAGCGTTAGTAAGCGCGTAGATGACCCCGCCCTGGATCTGCTGCTCAAGAATGTTGGGATTCACCACCTGACCACAATCAATCGCCGCGACGACGCGATGAACCCGAGGCTGATCGTTCTCCATGGAAATCTCGACGACTTCCGCCAGGTACGAACTGAAACAGCCGAAGCAAGCGATTCCCTGGTAGTGCCCGGCCGGCAGAGGCTTTCCCCAGCCGGCTTTTTCTGCCGCTAATTGCAGCGCACCACGCATGCGCCCAGTGCGCCAAATCGTATCGAAATACTTGATATCTTCGTCTCCCGCCAGCAGATGCAGGCGATATTCGAGAGGATCTTTTCGAGCAGCAACGGCAAGCTCATCGATGAATGACTCGCTCGCAAAACCCGCCTGCAGCGCGTAAACCGACCGCATCCAGCCCGATGGAACAGGCGTTTGCACATCCACATATTCGAGAAGAGCGTTGGGAAATGAATAGACCAGGCTGGCTTCATCTTTCAGATCAGGATCGATTCCACCGTCTCCAGGAGTTCCCTTCTGAGCGCTGATCGAAGGAGAAACAATCCGATGCGTGAAGGCAAGCGGCCAGCCTGCGCCGTCAAGCACGGCGCTGAGCTGGTGATAACTCGCGGGGCGGTAGGTCGAGTTCCGCATGTCGTCTTCACGGGTCCAGATGACTTTGACGGGAGCGTTCACGGCTTTCGAAACCAGCGCAGCTTCAATTCCATAATCGTGCTCGAGACGGCGCCCGAAACCGCCTCCCATTAGAGTGACGTTAACTTTCACCTGATCGGGAGCCAGGCCGATGGCCTGCGCGACAGCGTCGCGAACGTCTTGTGGCACCTGAGTCGGCGCCCACAGCTCGCAACTCGAAGCGCGGAACTGTGCCGTACAATTGCCCGGTTCCATAGGAGCATGCGCCATGAAGGGGAGTTGGTAGCCGGCCTCAAGTCGGCGACCGCGGGCCTTTGAGACATCGCCAACCGAATACAGGGTTGCTGGTTTCGCAAGCGCCGGGTGTTTAGCTTCAGCGAGGCGAGCGAGGGCTTTTTTTACGTCACGAATTGAATAAATGGCCGGGTTTTCGGAAGCTAATTTCTTCAGCGAGTCATAGATCGCGGCCGAATTCAAGGATGCGTTCGGGCCTTCGTCCCATTGAATGTTGAGCACCCGCCGGCCTGCAATCGCGCCCCACACGCTATCGGCGACCACAGCGACCGCGGAATCCCCAATTTTTCCTACGTAGCTCACACCAGAAACATTCTTGGTTTCTTTGTCATCGAAAGTTGCAACCTTGCCGCCAAATACCGGACATCGCGCCAGCACCGCGTATTTCATGCCGGGCAAACGGAAATCAATTCCGTATGCTGCAGTGCCATCGACTTTCGAAGGAACATCGAGCCTCGGCACCGGCTTGCCAACAATCTGGTAATCCTTCGCCTGCTTCAGTGGCGGATCGGTAGGAACTGGTAATGTAGCGGCCTTGCCGGCCAATTGGCCGTAAGAGAGGCGGCGATTCGAATCCGAGTGGATGACAGCAGAGTTCTGAGCCTTACAACTCGCGCGGGGCGCGCCCCATTGCAAAGCGGCTGCGCTGATCAACATTTCCCGTGCAGCCGCGCCGGCTTTGCGCATCGGATCCCAGGTGGTGCGCACGCTGGCGCTTCCGCCGGTGGTCTGGTCCCCGTACAGAGTGCTGGCGCCGGCCTGCTCGATGCCAATTTGCTTCCAGTCGGCCTCGAGCTCCTCGGCCAGAATCATGGGAAGAGATGTGCGCACACCCTGGCCCATTTCTGAGCGCGCAACCACGATGGTGATCTTTCCGTCGGGTGCGATTTTCAAATAGGCATTTGGAGCAAACGTGTTCTTCGCTCCGCTGGAACCGTGGGGCAAATAGAATCCGATCACCAGCCCAGCGCCAGCGGCCGCACCCACGGTGAGGAAGTCGCGGCGAGAAAGCGGGCTCATCGGGCGCCTCCTGCGGCGCGATGAATCGCCCGCCGGATCCGGTCATAAGTCCCGCAGCGGCACAGATTGCCGTTCATTGCCTGCGTAATCTGGTCGTCGGAGGGCTGTGGAGTCTTTGCCAGCAAAGCTGCAGCCGCCATGATCTGCCCGGCCTGACAATAGCCGCATTGCGGCACCTGCTCGGCGATCCACGCCTGCTGCAAAGCGTGCAGTCCGTTTGCCGATAAGCCTTCGATGGTCGTTATGTTTTTGCCAGCCGCTTGCGAGGCGGGCGTTGAACAGGAGCGCACTGCAGTTCCATCGACGTGCACGGTGCATGCTCCACAGAGGCCAGCGCCACACCCGAACTTGGTGCCAGTTAGCTGCAGATTGTCGCGAATTACCCAAAGCAGCGGCGTATCCGGCGGAACGCTGACCCTGCGATCGCTCCCGTTTACGTGAAGAGTGAAATCGGCCATGGGAAAACACTTGTACGGCAGACATCGTACTCAACAAGAGCGGAAAAGTGAAATGGGGCCAGTCAAGCAAGCGAAGCAACTTGGGATGAACGACGCAGACCGGACTTACCTCAGTGCGTCTCCTCCTCGGCGGGAGCTGTGTCCAGAGTGTCGAGTTTCTGAGCCACTGGGTTCGGCGGCATCTCCGGCAGCGGTTGGAACTCACCAGGGTCTTTTCCCGCGAGGGCGACCTTCATGAAATCCATCCAGATGGGAAGGGCGGCGTGCGCTCCAGTCTCTTTCCCCCCTAGCGACTTCTTCTCGTCATAGCCTATCCAGACGCCAGTCGTCATCGAAGGTGAAAATCCGATGAACCATGCGTCAGTAAAATCGTTCGTTGTTCCGGTTTTTCCACCCAACGGATATTTCATGCTGGAGGCGGCGATTCCCGTGCCGTGGAGCACGACTTCGCGCAACATCGAAGTCATGATGCGGGCTGTCCGGGCGCTGATCACGTCTTTCACCTCAGGATAGTCTTCCTCCATAACGCGCCCTTCGTAATCGGTGACCTTTGTGATGTAGCGGGGTGTAACACGAACGCCGTCATTGGGGAAAACGCTGAAAGCGGAAGTTTGTTCGAAGAGCGTGACTTCCGCCGCGCCGAGGGCCACGGGAAGGTACGGGGGCAGGTTCGAGGTGATTCCAAAACGATGGGCATAGTCGATAACGGTCTTGATCCCCATGCGGTCGGCGAGCTTCAGCGCGGGAATGTTCCGTGACTGAGCCAGAGCGCGGCGTAGTGTGATCGCGCCTTCGAATCGCTCATCGTAGTTGTGCGGAGTATAGGGGCCAGAAGCAGTCTCGAAGGTCACCGGAGTATCAATAATGGTGTCATCCGGCTTGTCACCTTGATCAATCGCCGCAGTATAGACATATGGTTTGAAGGAAGACCCTACCTGACGCAGGGCCTGCGTCGCGCGATTGAATTTGGATTCGTCGAAGTCTCGCCCTCCCACCATGGCCTTAATCCCGCCGGTTGCATTATCAATGGCCATCAGCGCGCCCTGCGCCCCAGAATCCTGCTCGAGGCCTACGCGGGCCTTCCCTTCAGAGGAGAGCGCCAAAATTCTTACGTAAACGATATCGCCCGTTTTCAGAATGCTCGGGAGCTTACCCTGCGTCCATGCCGCGTCAGATTGCGCAAGAGTTGCTGCATAGCGGCCGAACTTAACCGTTGCCGAACCGGGTACTACGGCTGTAACGACAGCGTGGATGTATCCGCCGATTTCCGGTTCGGTGTCCCAATCCGGATGCAGATAGCCGGTGAGTGAGAAACCCTGGCTCAGAACATTGTCAAGATGCCCTTTCCATCCGTGACGCCGTTCGTAAGCAGCCAAACCGTCGAGCACAGCGTGATTGGCTGCACGCTGCAAGTCCATATCGAGCGTGGTATAAACTCGCAGTCCGCTCTGATGGACCTGGTCGGCGCCATACTTATTTTCGAGATAACGCCGGATCTCCTCGACAAAGTAGGGCGCCAGCGAGTTCGGATCCTTCTGCACATTGAGTTGAATCGGCTGATTCCGGGCGTCATTTGCCTGCTTGGCCGTGATCTTCCCGTCCTCGAGCATGGCGTTGATTACCAGATTGCGCCGTTTGAGCGCACGATCGGGATGGTTGATCGGCGAGTACAATCCCGGCGCTTTCGGTAGACCTGCCAGCAGCGCGGCTTCATCCAGCGTTAACTGTTTCGCGGGTTTGCTGAAGTAATACTCGGAGGCTGCTTCGAAACCGTAAACGCCGTGGCCAAGAAAAATCTGATTTGCGTAGAGGGTGAAAATCTGTTCCTTCGTGAAGCGCCGCTCGATCTGAATTGCGAGCAGTGCCTCCTCGATCTTGCGTTGAAACGAGCGATCCGGGGACAGAAACAGATTGCGGGCGAGCTGCATGGTGAGCGTCGAGGCGCCCTGTACTTTCCCTCCTGACTCGATATCGCGATACGCCGCTCCGACAATGCGCCAAACATTGATGCCCCAGTGGCGATAGAAATCTTTGTCTTCGATTGAAATCAGGGCTTCACGCAGAATGGAAGGAAAATCGTTATAGCTCGCCACCACGCGCCGCTGCAGCGCGAAGGAGCCGATGACCTGGCCATGGTCATCGTAAAGTTCGGTGATTGAACTGGGGCGGTAATGCTCCAGTTGTTCGACCTGCGGCAGATCCGTGGAGTAGACCAGCAACAGCCCGGCCGACGCGCCCACCAAAGCTGACAGCAGAAACAGCAGCCCAAACAGGACGCGTCCCATCACCTTCCGTCCGCCGGTTTCGACGGCAGGAAGGTCTTGGTAAATCACTTTCATGGGAGATCAGGAGCAGGATAGCAGGTCTAGTGTGAGGGAGGTCGCGCAGAAAAACAAAAAGCAGGTTCCTCCAAACGCCTCGCCGCACCAAGTGCGGCTCCGAGCAGCTCGGAATGACAATATCGCGAGCAAATAAATCGCGCGTCCGAAGACGGGCGAACAAGGCAGCTGCCAGGTCTCGAAAACCACGAGACCTGGGGCACTCATCAAGATTATTAGCTGGGACGGCTCTTCAGGACTTCGATGGCCTTCTGCAACTGCTCGTCCTGCTGCGGAGGCTGCGCCTTCTTAGTTTGATCCGGAGGCGCTGCGTTCTCATCGTCGTCAGGTACAGGCCCATCGTCGTCGGCATCCGCCACAAGCAGGTTTGGCGTGACCGCCGAGTCCTGAATCGCTTTTCCACTAGGGCTGTAATATTTCGCCACGGAGAGGATCAGGGCGGAACCATCGGGCAGCTCAATTACTTTTTGAACCGAGCCTTCGCCAAAGGTCTTGTCGCCGACTACATCGCCGCGGGCATTTTCGAGAATTGCGGCGGCCACAATCTCGGCTGGCCCAGCCGTGCCCTTGTTAACCAGCACGACTACGGGAAGATTTGTGATCGCTTTTGTGGGATCGGCGTTAAAAGCCTCGCGCGGATATTTTTGTCCTTGCAGGTAAGTGATTGTGCCGTGATCGAGGAAGAGGTTGGCCGTCGTGATGCCTTCCTTCTCCTCGCCCTCGGCGCAGTTGCGCAGATCGAGAATCAACTTCTTCGCTCCGTCTTTCTGGAGCGCCTTGATCTTGCCTGCAATCTCCTGCGACTTGCCCTTGGTGAAAGCGTCGACCTGGATCTCGCCGATGCCCTCGCTCACCATCTTGTCAGTCACGGGCGGAATGTTTACCACGTCGCGCGTGATAACGACTTTCTCGGGCTGAGCTCGACGCGCTCGCACTACGGAAACGGTCACGTTCGAGCCCGGCGTCCCGGCCAGCAGATTGTGGACCTCGGCAAGCGACATCTCGCGCGTGCTCTTGCCCTCAATGGCTTCGAGAATGTCGGTGTCCTGAAGACCCGCTTTGTCGGCGGGACCGCCCGGGATCACCGAAACGATCGCGGCATAGCCAAAGCGCTTAGAGACAGCCGCTCCGATGTCGGCCTTGCCCTCGCCCTGGTGAGATTTATAGAGTTTGTATTCCTCTGGCGTTAGATAGCTGGAGTCTGCATCCAGCGACTCAAGCAGGCCGTGCAGCGCGCCCTCGGTAACCGCCGGTATGTTGGGGTCTTCGACGTACTCGCTGCGTACGCGCGAGAGCACTTCGCTATAGACCTGAAGTTGCCGGTAAGCGCCGTCGTTGTTGGAGGCGCGAACCCCGTCCATGCCTCCGACGACCATGAATATCAACACAGCAGCCGATGGAATCAGAATTGCAGCCTTTACTTTTGTCGACATCGAAATGGTTTTCTCAAAAAAGGAGGTGTGTACAACTGGCTTCATTATATCGTGTTTGATGCTTAGGGCCTGAACCAGGAGTTGGGAAATTACCGACATACCAAGCAGCCATAGCCATTATCTTTGATCGCCTTATAATATATTGAGTATTAAGCACTTACATCGCTTTTTCTCGACGTTAATACTCCACAGTTGATCCGTTTCTCGGCGAACCAGATCGTTTCCGAACTGGAAGCAACAAACCCCTCGTAAGCACGTCCGAGAGACACTGGACGGTGAAGGACCAAGCGTAG
>Ga0187771_10003696_pt1 | contig 10727 bp, 10 predicted proteins | sample 0116_SJ02_MP15_1_FD_133139 | JGI IMG/M metagenome (GOLD analysis project Ga0187771, IMG submission 133139) | Tropical peat soil microbial communities from peatlands in Department of Meta, Colombia - 0116_SJ02_MP15_10_MG | ecosystem: Environmental > Terrestrial > Soil > Wetlands > Peat | place... | reverse complement strand
GCACTGGACGCAGGAGGCCTACCCCGCGGACACGGTCAGCCTGCGCTCAGTCACCTCCGACAACTTCGTCATCGTGAATACCGCGGCGGGCGAAGACGGCGAGCCGGAAGTGATTGGCGAGGTGGATTTTTCGAGCGCGCTCACCACCGTGCACCCCAAAGCCATCTACCTGCACCAGGGCGAGCAGTACCACGTGGACCGCCTCGATTTTGACCAGCGCAAAGCCTACGTGCGTCCCGTAAACGCCGACTATTACACCGACGCGATCCGTTACACGCAGGTCCGCGTGCTCGATCCCGCCGAGGAGGAGAGCGTGCCGGGCCCGGCCTGCCGCGCCCACGGCGACGTGCTGGTGCGTTCCCAGGTGGTGGGCTTCAAGAAAATCAAATTTTGGACCAACGAAAACATCGGCGCCGGGCAGCTCGAGCTGCCCGAAAACGAAATGCACACCACGTCCTACTGGATCACGCTGGAGCGCGCGCTGCTCGACGCGCTGCCATTTTCCCTCTCCGAGCGGCAGAACGGGATGCTCGGGCTGCTCTATGCGCTCGAATCCATGGCCGCTCTGCTGCTCATGTGCGACCGGCGCGACCTGGGCACCGCCATGGGCGAACGCCCGCCCTCTCCCGGCGGGCCGGGCGCGGCGACATTGCCGAAAGTCTCCGAAGTAGCAGGGGCGCGGCATGCCGTGCCCCAAACCTCGCGATCTCCACAGGCGCCGACCGGCGTGAATGATTTTTTCGAACCCAATCTCTATCTCTACGACGCCTATCCCGGCGGTATCGGCTTTTCCCAGCCGCTCTTCGATCTGCACGCTGCGCTGCTGGCGCGTACACGCGAACTCGTGGTCTCCTGTCCCTGCGAGCAGGGCTGCCCGTCCTGCGTCGGCCCATCGCCCGATTCCGGCGAGCGCACCAAGCAAGTTGCGCTCGCCATCGTGGAAAGGCTGTGTCCCATGCCCGGGTAGCCGCGGTCAGTCCCGAGGCCCCGGGATTTTCTGACCGTGGGCTTCAACTTTCTTTTCGGCATTTGATTTTGATCGGGTAGGTACTCGAACTCATGACCTCGCTCCTCCAGCAAAAACTCTCCCGAGCCGCGGCCCTGCGGCCTGTCCCTGCGGCGGCCGCTCCTCGCCACGCCGAGGAACTCCCCGCCGCCGCGGAGGAGTTGGCGCGCATGGTTGCCGCCACTCCCATGCGCAATTCCCACGGCGAATACCTTTCCGTCCGCCGCTGGTTTGACGGTCACGAGTGTGGCGACTCGCTCGACCTCGCGCTTCGTCGCCTGCTGGCCCTGCGCGGCGAGATTCCGCGCGAGGCCGTGGATCCCGCGCAATGGCTTTTCCTCGACACGGAAACCACCGGCCTCGCCGGCGGCACGGGCACGTACGCCTTCCTGGTCGGACTGGCCTGGTGGGACGCCGGCGGCCTCGAGGTCGAACAACTCTTCCTCCGCGACTACAGCGAGGAACACGCCGTGCTCGAAGCTCTGGCTGGCCGCATGGCCGAGCGTTGCGTGCTCGTCACCTTCAACGGCCGCTCGTTCGACTGGCCGCTGCTGGAAACCCGCTACCGCATGACGCGCCGCATTTCCCCCGCCCCTCCGACGGCGCATCTCGACCTGCTGCATCCCGCGCGTCAGCTCTGGCGGCTGAAATTCGGCTCCGTCCGCCTCATGGATCTCGAGCAGCACGTGCTGGTCCCGCTGGGCGGCATTGACTGGCGCCGCGAGGGCGACATTCCCGGCGCGCTCATCCCCCAGGCGTATTTTTCCTATTTGCGAGGCGGCGGGCCCGAGGCCCTGTCGCAGGTTTTCCGCCACAATCAGATGGACCTGCGCGGCCTCGCCGCGCTCGCCACGCGCCTCGTCGCCCTGCTCACCGATCCGGACGCCTCCACCAGCGACGCGTTCGAACTCTACGGTCTCTCCCGCCTGGTCGAGCGCCGCGGCTCGCCGGAGGACGCCCGCCGGCTCTACGAACGCGCGCTCGCCGCCGGCCTGCCGGAGGAAGCCGACCGCGCCGCGCGCCGCGAGTTGGCGCGTCTGGCCAAACGCGAACACGATTTCGATCGCGCCACCGAACTCTGGGAGGACATTTTGGGCGAGACGCGCGACGGCCTGGATGCTTACGAACAGCTCGCCATCTATTATGAGCATCGCGCCGGCGCGCCCGAACAGGCGCTCGAGCTGACTCGCCAGGCGCTCGCCGCGCTTCGCCTGGCATGGCAGCGAGCCAGCATTGCTCCGGCCGCTTATCGCCGCCTTCGCCTGCGGCTCGGCAAGCGGCTCGAGCGGCTCGAAAGCCACCGGACGGCCCACGCCTCTGCGGCCGGACTCTTTGCTTCCGGAAGCTCCGTCCGCGCATCTAAGAGAAATCCCGTTTCCACTGTCCCGTCGGGCGCCCGTTCAAGCGCAAGGAGCGGATAGACGGACGGCGTGCCCGCGTCGAAAATCATCTGAGAGGTGCGATATGGCCGGCGTTGGTGATGCCTATTTCCAAAAGCAATTGACCGTGCGGCGGGAGCGCCTCGAAGCCGTGAATGCCCGCAATGGCGCGAGCGCCGAAATCAGCCGCCTGGTGGCCGAGGTGGACGCCGCACTCGCGCGCCTCGACAGCGGCACATTCGGCATCTGCGAGGTCTGCGGCGGCACGTTGGATACCGAACGCCTCATCGCCGATCCCCTCGCCCGCGTCTGCCTGGAGGAATTGCCGCCCGAAGAGTTGCGCCGGCTCCAAGACGATCTGGAGATGGCCGGGCGCATCCAGCGCGCGCTGTTGCCTCCGCAGACTCTGGCCGTGCACGGCTGGGACGTTCATTACCGCTACGAGCCCGTGGGACCCGTCAGCGGGGATTACTGCGACCTCATCGTCGTCAGCCAGCCTTCCAGCGAACTCTTTTTCCTCCTCGGCGATGTGGCCGGAAAGGGCGTGGCCGCCTCGCTGCTCATGTCCCATCTGCATGCCATGTTCCGCAGCCTGGTGACTGTGGGTCAGCCGCTCGCGGAGATGCTCACCCTCGCCAGCCGCCTCTTCTGCGAGAGCACCGCGGCCGGGCAGTACGCCACCCTCATCGCCGGACGCGCCGATTCCACCGGCCACGTCGAACTGGCCGGCGCGGGACATCCACCCGCCTTGCTGCTGGGCAACGCCGGGGTGACTCGCATCGAATCGAGCGGCTTCCCGTTGGGCATGTTTTCCGACGCCCACTTCACCACCCGGACGATTGACCTGCGCCCCGGCGATGCCCTTCTGTTCTATTCCGACGGCGTAACAGAATCCCGCAGCGCCTCCGGAGAAGAATTCGGAGTGGCGCGTCTCGCGCGTTTGGCGGAAAACCGTCGCGGGACCGCCCCGGCGGACCTCGTGGCGGCCTGTTTTGCGGAAGTTCGCTCCTTTTCCGGCGCCCAGCCGCGCACGGACGACATCACGCTTATGGCCCTCCGCCGCTCCGTCTAGTAGCACAGGCATTCTTGCCTGTGCACCGGTCGAACGGCGCAAACTGATCATCATCCATGGTCGCAACCTGACGCCCGGACCTGTAGGGGCACGCCTGCCCGCGGTGGCGGGACGTGTCGTGCCCCTGCCACCACGCACTATGCCCGGTCCCCCCTCCTGTCTTGACACCGCCTTAAGCATCTCGCAAAGTTAATCGGGCAGCCGTTCCCCTGCCCGCACTCTCTTGGGGTACCTCCACCAGCACGTCGTCGAATTCGTCACGCGCTACGCCTATGGCGGAATCTTCACACTGCTCGTATTTGGAATCGTGGGCGTTCCCATTCCTGACGAGTTTCTGCTCACCTTCGTCGGCTATATGGTGTTCCGGCAGCACTTGCGCTTTCTCCCCGCGCTGGCTTCCGCGTTCGCCGGGAGCGTTTGCGGCATTACGCTGAGCTTCCTTCTGGGCCGCACGGCAGGCGCCTGGTTGGTGCACCGCTACGGCCGCTGGGTGCATATCGACGAGACGGACTTGAAGCGGGCGCACGAATGGTTTGAACGCCTGGGCGGCTGGTCGCTCACCTTCGGCTATTTCATCGCTGGGGTGCGCCACCTCACCGCGCTGGCGGCCGGTATGGCGGATTATGAACCGCCGAAATTTGCCGCGTACGCCTATGGCGGCGCGCTGCTCTGGACCACTTCGTTTATCGGATTAGGCTTTTATCTGGGGGAGCGCTGGCACGAAGGCAGCCAGCCCATCCGCCATCTCTCGCTCGTAGCGCTGGGCGTCGTCGCCGTCGCCGTCCTTCTCGGCGCGTTGTGGCACCTCCGCCGCCGGCGCTCTGCCCAGGGGCCTTAGTCCCGAATCCGGAAGTCGGCCGCTCTCCAAAATCGCACGCTCGTTCCGCCAACTGTTCGGAGCACATCCGCATCGCACAACTTATCACTGACCTAGGAGGTCCACCATGAAACGAATCGAACTGTGCTTGTGTCTCCTGTTTCTGGCCGCGCCAGCCGTCAGGGCCCAATCACCGGAACCGAAATTCATCGCGGATACATTGGTCGTGCAGGCCGAGGGCACCTATGAATCGGACCCGGACCTCGCCACGCTGACCTTCGATGTCACCTCAGAGGAAAAAGAATTGAAGACGGCCTACGGCAAAGCCTCCCAGGCCATTCAGAAGATTGTCGCCCTCGCCGCCGATAATGGCGTCGCGAAAGAAGACGTTTCCAGCGGCGTTCTGACCGTCACGCCCATCTACGGAGGAGACCGGAAGAAGCGGGCCAAATCGTTTATCGTCCGGGGTCAGGTCGTGCTCAAGGTCCGGGATTTTTCCAAGCTCGGTGCGATCATGGACGAATCCGTCACCGACGAGATCACCGATTTCCGCTCCCTTACTTATTCCCTGTCCGATGAAGAGGCCGCGAAGGAGCGCGCCGTCTCCGAGGCTATGCGCAGGGCCGTCGGCCGCGCCACCGCCGCGCTGCAACAAAAAGGACAAAAGGTCGGAGCGCTGCGGTTTGCGAACCTCGACGTGAGACAGTTGATGGGTGTGGCGCAGTACTCGGTGACTACCCTGAGCTCAATCAACGTCGAGGCCAGCGGAGGGGGCTACTCCCATAAGGCTGCAGCGCCCGCTCCGCCACCGCCCCTGCCGCGGCCTGAGAAAATCACGGTGAACGCTACGGTGCAGTGCGCTTTCCAGATTCAGTGAGCGAAAAGAATTCAGTAGGCAGTCCGGATCGGAATCTCTTCCGGCCCACGCTACTGGGCCGGGGTCGCTAGTTCAGGCATAGTTGGCCGCGTCGGCACCCAGGCGATTTCGTCGCCAGCCGTCTTCCGCGGCTGTGCAGGCGCCGCGGGCCAGCCCATCGCCCTCGTCAATTCGTCGTATAGCGCCCGGTCTGCGCCGTCCACCACCAGGCACTCTGCCTCCACGCACCGCAGATATACCCCGCCCCTGGGCGTCTGGAATTCAAAATAATTCGGCCGGCGCAGCAGCGCAGTGCGTTGCTCGTATCGCATCTGGAGGGCCTGGCTCATCCCCCCGAACAACCGCGCTGCCTCCTCATCGCTCGCCGCCGCGATGCGCCACACCAGCAGCGCGCGCTGCGCGCCCGGGCGGGCTTTCGCCGCAGGTTTTGCTTCCCCATAGATGGCGTAACGGTCTCCGGTCCAGGCTGCGGCCAGTTCTTTCGCGCGCGCCGCGCCGCAGAACTCCTTGAGCCATTCGAGCAGTAGAAATTCGCCCCCCACGCTGGCGTCGAGTTTTTTCCAACGGGCAGCCGCGCCCGCAGGCAGCGCGGGCAGATCCACCGCCACCGGCGTCAACCCGCGAAGATACAGATCCGGATGCAGGATTTGCTGGGTCGAGGCCGGGGGGTGCTCGAACACGCGGTTGAATCCCGTCCATCCGTCGTACTCCTGCAGCAGCTTCTGCGTGAACACCGCTCCCGAAAGATACGGGAACAAGAGCACGTCGCGGATAAACGGCGGCGCCTGGTCGAATTTGGAGTCCTTCTTCCCGCCGGTCATCAGGTCCGGGTCCAACAATTTGTCCAGGTCGGGCAGCTCGCGCACGCTCAAGCCCCGGTCCCGGTATTGCCAGTCCATCATGGCGGCGAACGCCGAACCCTCCAGCACCGCGTGACGCGCGAATTCCGCGTCCTCGTTCGGTTTGGCCGCGTCCGCCCACTTTTCGATGGAGAAATGCTCGTCCTGCAGCGCATGGGTCAGCTCGTGCGCCATCACCTCGCGCTGGTCCGCAGGATCGATCCAGTCCGCGATATAGAACTCGCGCGTTTTCGGATCGTACAGCCCGGCGATTTGTTCGGTCAGCAGGTCCAGCAGAAACGGCTCCCAGTCCAGATCCTCCGGGACCAGCCCCAGCTTTTTGCTGAGCAATTCGTCCGCCAGCCGCTCCTCTTTTTCCTTCTCCTTCTCGAAGTCCTTGACCAGGTACTGCCGGATTTCCTCCCTCGAGCGGACACTTTTCTTCAGCTCCCCTTTCGGCGGCAAATGCAAAATCTCGCTCATCTGCGCGAGAACTTCATCCGTTGCCTTCAGGAAATCCGCGCGCGTCTGCCCGGGCAGCGGCGGAACGGCCAGCGGCTGCGCCCCGCCGGACGGGTGCTCCTGCGCCGCCACACCGGGCCAGTTCCCGGCAACCACGACGATGGCCGCCACCGCCCCGACCAGGAGCAGCAGTCTGCGCGTCAGTTCCCTTTTTTTCATGAACTCTCCATATCCTCTCGAATTAGACGCATGGGCAGGGTGAAAGGAGGCACATGTCCTCCTGTTCTCGGCTCATTCCCACGCGCGCCCACAGTGCGGGGGAACGCGGTGGGAACCTCTCGCATTTCACCCTGCATCGTCCCGTCCTCGGGCTGACCAGGTTCCGTTAATGGAACACACTGTGTAAACTGGTGTAATCTCTCGTAGCCTTGGGGGCTCCTAGCTGAGGTTCCAGTGCAAGCCGGTATCCACCTGCGCCGGGCGCGGGAACGACTGGGTCTAACCTTTCGTGATGTCGAACAAGCCAGTCACGAACTGGCCGCTCGCCTGGCGCGTCCTGAGTTTATCATTCACATCAGCCGTCTGGCAGATATTGAGAATCACGGCGTGATCCCGAGCCTCCATCGGCTGTTCGCTCTCTGCACCATCTACCATCTCGATCTCGGCGAAGCCCTCACCTGGTTCGGCCTGCCGCTCACGGAGATGTACCGCGACGGAGCCCACTTCCCCGGCCCGCTCACCCACCTCGCCGCTCCCCCCATCTGCATGCGCATTCCCATTCGGCTGGATCCCGGCTTCGATCCTCGTTGGACCGACGATTTCACCCGCCGCGTGGAGTCCTGGGGCTACCTCGAGCCGGGGATGATGAACGGAAAGCGCCGCTATTGCCTGGCCTACGTCGGACTGGAAGATCGCACCATGGACCCGCTCGTCCGCCCAGGAAGTCTCGTCCTGGTGGATCCCGAACGCGATGAAGTGCGCAATTCCGGCTGGAGGAACGAATTCGATCGGCCCATCTACTTTGTGGATGCCCGCACCAGCTATTTTTGCTCCTGGTGCCTGCTTGAGGGCGACTACCTGATTCTCCAGTCCCACCCGCTCTCTCCGGCGCGCCCCAGGATGCTGCGCTATCCCGCCGAGGCGGAGATTATCGGACAGGTGGTTGGCCTGGCGATGCGCCTCGATCCCGCTTAGCCCGTTCCTCCAGGACCACGTCCAGCACCGCGCCCACATTGGCCAGAAAGACCTCCCTCAAGTACGCGGGCGATTCGGAAGGAATCAGCAGACGGTAGAACTCCGTTTCCCGCCAGCGCCGCATTTTCCCCCAGAACTCCCCCTCCATATCCTCGATGCAGGCGCGCAGGTCCCGCTCCTGTTGTTCCAAGGGCATTTCCAGCACGCGAAGGAACAGCTCCTCATGGCAGTGGTTAAGCGCCTGCTGCACGGATTCCCGTGAGTAGCGGGCCTCCAGCCCTGCGTGCACGTAGCTGCCCGTGGCCAGGTCCCGCAGCGACGAGAGATAGAGCAATTTGCCGAATTCGGTCGGTATGGACGCGAGGGTCCGCGCGGTAATGTCTTCCACCACCCGCCGCGTCTGTTGATAGCTCTCTAGCGATTCCACGACAGTCTGTTCCGATTCTGGAACATTTCAAACCTTGTCGGCGCATCCGCCCTCCCAGGCCCGACCCTGGCCTGCAAGGAGGGATTTCATGAGAAAAACCTTGGGCTCCCTTTCCCTGTCTTTGGTTGTGGTCCTGCTTCTCGGCTGGATGCTAGCAACGCCAGTTCACGAAATCAATCGGCTGCATGCCGCTCCCGTCGTTGCGGACGGCGGCCCGCCGATGCCTCCCCCACCGTGGGCGGCGTGAGCGGTCGCGGCGATTGGCACTGACAACTGGCCCGCCCGCCGTGCCGGTGCGGCACCGGGCGGGCCAGCTTGTTTTCCCATCCCTCACTGGGTCGGAGTCTTTCCCCAAGGGGGTCCGGACTTGTTATCATTGTTGATGTATGGACCCCCAGCAACTAACGCTGCTCCTGGCGTTTGTGGAGTGGGCCGCTGAGCTTGGCCTCTGCTCTCTCGCCCTCGGGCGCCGCGTGTGGCGCATCCTTCCCTGTTTCGTCGCTTATCTCATTGCCTTGGTGGTCGTGGACGCTGCGCGATGGGATGTATTCCTGATCGCAGGCATGAAGTCGCGCGCCTACCGTCTGACGTATTGGTTGTCTCAGCCTGTGTTGATCCTCGCCCGCGCGGCAGTCTTGGCAAACATCTGCCGGGCCGCCCTGAGGCACTATTCCGGTATCTGGAGACTGGCCAAGCCTCTCCTCATGGTCACGGCAGCCCTTTTGATGGCTTTTGCCGCCATACGTAGTAACGCGTCGAACCGCATGGTCTCGTACCTGATCTTTGCAGAAAGAGAATTGGAGTTTGCGATCGTGCTCGCGCTCCTGGCGCTGCTGATGTTGAGCCGCTACTACGGCGTGGCGCTCGACCGGCCCCTGAGCGGCATCGCTCTGGGCATGGGACTCTATTCCTCTTATGTCATCGTGAATTACAGCGTCATTCTCCAGCAATTTCAGGTGCCCTGGTGGGTCTTCAGCGCTGGCAACACGGTGGCCTACACCGTTGCGCTGATTATTTGGATTTACACCCTCTGGGCGCCGCTGCCCGAGCCGGTCCAGCCGGAACTGAGCACCCCGGAAAGCTACGAACGGAATACCCTGGCCGTCACCGGGCAGATGAAGGAAGTGAATGACCGCCTAGAGCAGTTAATGAAACGTTGACCAGGTCGCCTTCCTGGTTCGCAGCCGGCTTCGTTCTGTTGCCGCCCGTCGGCTGCGCCCGGCACGTCGGCCCGGGAGCTGCCGGTAGTGGCTGACGCACCAAGCTTGGATTTTGCTCTTCCCTCAGCCCCGCTAAGCATGTATACTGACTCGGTCATTTACTCCTGCAGGCTCGACGTTCGGTTCGGCGCGCGGAGCGACCCGGGGCGCTGAAGGACGGCGCCGTTCTCGGGGCTGACCTCGCCATGACGGAACTTGTCTTCTACATCGCCGCCGTTGTGGTTCTCCTGGGAGCCACTACCCTGATCCTCCGCGGACTCCGCGCCATTCCAACCGGCGACCGCAGCCGCCTGCCTTCCACGGCCGAATTCTTTCCCGTTCATTGCCGCTACTTCCCCCAAATGCGTCACGCCCTTTCCCTCGACGATGCCGCTTGGCTGGCGGGCCGGGGTTCCCCGGCCGTTTACCGGCCGTGGAAGAAGGCTGTGCGCCGCGCCGGGCGCATGTATCTGGTGGGAATGCGCGAGGACTTCGCGCGCTTGAATCGCCTGGCCCGGCTCGTCTCCTTGTATTCGCCACAGGTCAGAGCGCGCCAGGAAGCCGAACTCCTTCGGCTGAATCTGCGTTTTCAATTGTTGTATCGGATGGTCTTATTGCGGTTCTGGCTGGGCCGGCCCGCCCTCGGCCTTTTGGGTCAGATGGCCTCGCTCATTGGCAGCTTCGGCAGCCGTTTGGAGCAGGCCGCGCTCGCCCTCAACCTGCCCCCCGGCGCTGTCACTCCCTGAGCGCGGAGGCCCCTCGCTGGGCCAGCGCCTGCTGCACCGCGGACACCAACTCGTCCACTCGGAACGGTTTGTGCAACGCGGCGCACCCGCTGGCGGCCAGGAAATGGGCCACTTCGGTGCTCTGCCCGTCCGCGAAGGTAAAAATCAGCCGGTCGCTCAATCCAGGGCGCCGGTGCCGCACCCATCCATAGAGTTCCTGCCCGCCAAGATGGCCGGTGAGTTTGAAATCGGCGATGATGACGTCCACTTCCGTGCGTTCCAGCGCCGCAGTCGCCTCCGGAACGTTGGTGGCCACGTACACCGTATGTCCCCTCTCGCGCAGGATTTCCCGTTCCACTTCGAGCACGGCCTCTTCATCGTCCACCAGCAGGATGGACACACCTGTGGATCCCCGCCTCGCAGCAGCAGCCGGCCGCGAGGGCGCTTCCATCTGCTCCCCAGGCGCGCCCCCGGCCGTCACCGGCAAATACACCAGAAAGCTAGCGCCCCCGGCGGGAAGATTGCGCACCGCGATCTCCCCTCCGTGCTCCTTCACAATCCCGTAGCAGATACTGAGCCCCAGCCCGGTTCCCTCCCCCACCGGCTTGGTCGTATAGAAAGGATCGAACACGCGCATCGGTTCCCGCACTCCCGGCCCGCTGTCCGCCACCTCGATCAACACCCGGTCCCCAGCGCGGCAGGTGCGCACCCAGATGTTCCGGGGCTCCAG
>Ga0187771_10003695_pt1 | contig 10728 bp, 7 predicted proteins | sample 0116_SJ02_MP15_1_FD_133139 | JGI IMG/M metagenome (GOLD analysis project Ga0187771, IMG submission 133139) | Tropical peat soil microbial communities from peatlands in Department of Meta, Colombia - 0116_SJ02_MP15_10_MG | ecosystem: Environmental > Terrestrial > Soil > Wetlands > Peat | place... | reverse complement strand
TTCCGCTGTGCTTCAAGCTCGGCAGCCAGTTCATGCCGGCGTTGTATGAAGGCTCATCCTTATATATGCCCAGCTCGCTGCCTGGCATCTCAATTACTCAGGCGGTTTCGCTTATGCAGGAGCAGGACCGCATCATTCGCTCGTTTCCTGAAGTACGGACTGTTTTTGGCACCGTCGGTCGGTCCGACAGCGCCACCGACAATGCCCCGCTCGACATGTACGACACCACCATCATGCTGAAGCCACGCGATCAATGGCGCCCCGATATGACCTACGACAAGCTCATCCGGGAGATGGACGAGAAGCTGCAGTTTCCCGGCCTCACGAATACGTGGACCATGCCCGTTGAAAACCGCCTCGACATGGAATTGACCGGCATCAAGACTGCAATCGGCATCAAGATTCAAGGCCCTGATGTCGCGCACATCCAGGATCTTGGTGCGCAAATGCAGCAGGTTCTTGCATCCATGCCCGAAACCAGTTCCGTCTATGCCGAACGCGTTTCGCAGGGCTTCTATCTCAATGTGGATGTGAACCGGCCTGCGGCCGCCCGCTACGGCCTTACTGTCGCCGACGTTCAGAGCGTCGTTTCGTCAGAGATTGGCGGCATAGATATCGCCGAAAACATCGAAGGTCGCGAGCGTTTCCCAATCGCCGTACGCTACCTGCACGACTTCCGCGATACCTCCAACTCGCTGTCGCGAGCTCTCATCCCAACCCCTTCGGGCAAGCAGATTCCCGTCGGTGAGGTTGCGCATATCTATTACTCGCGCGGTCCGGCCATGATCCGCGACGAAGATGGCTCGCTTACTGGCTACGTCTATCTGAATCTTAAAACCAACGATTATGGCGGTTTTGTCAACCGTGCCAATGCTCTGCTGCAGCAGAGACTCACGCTGCCCACAGGCTACACATGGCGCTGGGTTGGTGAGTACGAGTTCGAGATGCGCGCCAAGCAGCGGCTCATGATCATTCTGCCCATCGTCTTCTTCGTGATCTTCATGCTTCTCTATCTTGTCTTCAAGTCCGTCGCCGAAGCTGCAGTGCTCATTTTCCCGACGTTCTACGCCATGTCGGGCGGGCTGCTGCTGCAATGGTTTCTCGGCTACAACTTCAGCGTCGCGGTGTGGGTGGGCTATATTGCGCTCTTCGGCATTGCCGTCGAAACCGGAGTTGTGATGGTTGTGTATCTGCATGAAGCGCTTGAAGAGCGGTTGAAGCAAGGCGCGCCGCTGACTGAGGCCGATCTTGTGCAGGCCACCATTGCTGGGGCAGTTCAGCGCCTGCGCCCCAAGCTGATGACTGTCACTGCGGTTATTCTGAGTCTCGCGCCCATTCTTTGGGAATCAGGTATTGGTTCCGATGTCATGAAGCCCATTGCGACTCCCATCGTCGGCGGCATGATCACTTCAACAATCCACGTGCTCATCCTCGTTCCGGTCTTCTTCCTGCTGATGAAGCGGCGGGACCTTCGCGCAGGGAGGCTTTAATCCAATCAAGATCGAGAGGTAGAGATGGAAATCTCAAGAACGTAGGAGACCTATAACGACGCTGTGAGTTCTTCTTGCGCTCCGGTCTGTATTGGGCTCGTTCGGGCGTCTCGTCTTCTGAATTCGCGTTTTGGTACTGAACAGGGCGAAGAAATTCGCCGGAAAACGAGGTAGTATCATGCTGAAGTACGTCCTTGGGTTCGTTTCGGGGATTATCGTTGTACTGCTGGTCGCATTCTTCTGGCTGCGATTCGGCTTGATTGATCCGCAGGCAGATGTACCGGAAAATGCTCTCGAACAGGGAATCGCAATGCCTGCGCTGGACGCGGCGGTGGACCGCCGCGTGCCAGAGGTTACCAATCCCGCTCAGCCAACCGCTGACAATCTACTGGCGGGCATGAAGATTTATCAAGCGAACTGCGCTAGTTGCCACGGTGACATTCAACGGCCGGACGGGACGTTTGCAAACGCGCTCTATCCGCGGGCTCCTCAGTTTATAAAAGGCACTCCGGACATGCCCGAAAACCAGAATTTCTACATCATCGAACATGGAGTGCGTTTGAGCGGGATGCCTGCATGGCGGGATGTGCTGAATCAAGAGGAAGCCTGGCAAGTGACAACTTTTCTGAGCCACATGGACAAACTGCCGCCTGAGGTAACTGCGCAGTGGAAGACGTTGGCCAGAACGGGTCAATCGGAGAGATTATTAAAATAGGCAGGACTTCTCGCAGATGAATTTAGCGGACGTATCGCTCGCTTCAAGAGAGGGGCCTGCGCAGGAAATTGTGGGACGAATTCTCAGGACCGGGCGCGCCGACACTCGACTTCGTCTTCACCGTGTGCAATAAGAGGAAATCGCACGCGCACTTCGTGATGCCTTAATGGTGCTTGATCGCAGGATCGGACTATTCCGCTGGCTGCCGCTCGCAATATGAGAAGATGACTATCAAGAGCGAAATCGACCAAATTGGTCGATCGTAGCCAACTTCAAATGAAGCATTACCGAAAGGGCTTGAATGGGAGTGCAGAGTCTCGTCTTTCGTACGCTCGAAAATGTAGACGATTTTGTAGTCGGTCAAAGCACCCAACTTCACCAAAGATCAACAGCGTTCAACCAGCGGGCTGCAAAAGGTTCAAAAATAATCACTTAAAATCAACAGATTTCCATAAATTTCAATAACTTACGAATTCTGGTTCGGGACCAGGGGGTCGGAGGTTCAAATCCTCTCTCCCCGACCATTTATTTTCAAACATTTACAGACTCATAACGTACTCGAAAGTAGACCCTGTGGTTTTGGCCCATGTACTCTAGCGCCGGAAGATGCATAAGATGCGTCAATAAGGGGTATCTTGCCGAATACCGGATGCAAGACCATCTACAAAAACATCTACAGCCGGAAGATTCCCGAGAGGTCGAACGCTGGTTCGGCTTCATCACCGAGCGCATGATCCGGCGCGGCGCCATTTGTAGTGTGAAAGAGTTGGAGCACGCTATTTACCAATGGCTTGCCGACCGGAACGAACAACCCAAGCCTTTCACCTGGAAAACTACTGCTGATGTCATCCTTGACAAGGCGCGACGTTGTGAAGAACTAGAAGGGACGGCACACTAGATCCGAATTTGGATGCGCTTGGCGTCGCCTTCGGGTTTGATCATTAGCAGCGCCTTCTTGAGCGACTCACAGAGCCTGCGCGCATCGGCCTCGAAGGTGGGGCAGTCGGCAAGAACTTCCAGAATCTGGCCTGGTTTCATCGAAAAACTTTCGGATTGAATCTTCAGCGCCGGCAGCGGGCATTTCAGGCCGCGCGCGTCGATAAACTTGTCTGCCATATCGGGGCTCCTTCGAATTACCGGGTTGCAACCGGAATCGATAAGATTATCGGCACCATCGCGCGGCCCATTAACAATTTGCGGAAATGGAAAGACGGCACGTGGGGCGCGACGGTTTAAGGGAAAGCAAGCAGCAATCTTCCCAAATTTGATAAGCATGCACTTTCCCAAATATGACCGTAGCGAAAATATTCCCATATTTGATGTCAGCGGCAATTCCTTCAGATATCGATTTAGGTTCCGTCGTCCTAGCCGAATATATGATTGGAAACGGCTGTTATCGCCAAGCCAGTTTCCGGAGGGGAGATACCTCGAATGAAACAACGGCGAAAGATTGCCATCTATTGGGCGTCCTCATGCGGTGGTTGCGAGATCGCCTTTGCGAATCTGCATGAAAAGCTGCTGGTTGCCGACGAGCACTTCGAGCTTGTCTTTTGTCCCTGTCTGGTGGACACCAAAGTCGAAGACGTCGAGCGCATGGCGGATCGTGGCATTGCCATCACATTGTTCAACGGCGCTATCCGGACAGACGGGAACGAGGAAATGGCCCATCTGATGCGGCGCAAGTCCGAACTGTTGATCGCTTACGGGGCCTGCGCGATGAGCGGCGCCATTCCCGCGTTGAGCAATCTGCACAGCCGCGACAACCACTTCCAGGCCGTGTATCGGGAGAATGCGACCATCGACAACCCGGCAGGCGCGCAGCCTCAAGCAAGCACGGCAGTGCCGGAGGGAGTCCTCGTTCTGCCGCGCTTCCATGCCGCAGTCAAAAATCTGGTTCAGGTGGTCGATGTGGATTACTCGATTCCCGGATGCCCCCCGGAGTCCACGCAACTATGGAAGATCCTCGAAGCGCTGATCGCGGGCACGCCGCTGCCCGCCAAGGGAAGTGTGCTCGGCGCGGGCAGCTCCACCTGCTGCGACGAATGCAAGCGCGAGCGGAAGAAGAAAACGATCCAACGCTTCTACCGGACCTTCGAGATCATTCCCGACACGCAAAAGTGTCTGCTGGAACAGGGAATTCTGTGCATGGGCGTGGTAACGCGGGATGGCTGCGGCGCCCTTTGCCCGCAGGTGAACATGCCGTGCATAGGCTGTTATGGCGCTCCTGAGGGCGTCGATGACCAGGGCGCCAAGATGGTGGCGGCCATCGGTTCCGTACTTGACATCGGCGAGTACAAGGGCATGACCGAGGAGCAGATCCGCGAGCGCACCGACGCAGTCATCGACACCCTGCCCGACCTGGCAGGAACCTTTTACAAGTTCAGCCTGGGCCGGACGCTGCCGGAGGGAAAAGCGCAATGAAGAGAATCTCGATCAATCCCATCACGCGCCTGGAAGGACACGGCCACATCGAAATCTTCCTGGACGAGGCCGGCAACGTGGCCAACACCTATTTCCAGGTACCCGAGCTGCGCGGTTTCGAGCGCTTCTGTGTGGGCCGGCCAGCCGAAGACATGCCCGGCATTACCGATCGCATCTGTGGCGTCTGTCCCGAAGCGCACCATATGGCGGCCACCAAGGCGCTGGATCGGCTCTTCGACGCCGATCCTCCCAGCGCGGCGAAGAAGTTGCGGGAATTGCTGTACATGGCCTTTTACGTTACCGATCACACCACGCATTTCTACGCCTTGGGCGGTCCGGATTTCATTGTGGGCCCGGATGCACCGCCCGCCGAACGCAATCTGCTTGGCGTGGTCCGGAAAGTGGGGCTGGACACGGGAAAGAAGGTAATCGACTGCCGGGCGCGGAACTTTGAAGTCATCCGCATGTTGGGCGGCCGCTCTATTCACCCTACTGGTGGTGTGCCGGGCGGCTGGAGCAAGCCGCTCAGCGAGGAGGAACGGCAGCGCATTGAGCAGATCGCGCGCGAAAACATCGAGTTCTCGCACTTCACCCTGAAGGCCTTCGACGCGCTGGTGCTGGGGAATGAGAAGTTCGCCAAGATGATTTCATCGAAGGCCTACACCCACGAAACCTATTCTCTGGGAACGGTGGACGCCAACAACCAGGCCAACTTCTACGACGGCCAGTTGCGCATTGTCGCGCCCGATGGCGAGGAGTTCGCGAAGTTTCCGGTCGCCGACTACGCCCAGCACATTGCCGAGCGCGTGGAGCCGTGGACGTACCTGAAGTTTCCCTATCTCAAGAAGATCGGCTGGCGTGGATTCGTCGACGGGCCGGAGAGTGGGGTTTATTCCGCCACGCCGCTGGCACGGCTCAACGTCTCCGACGGCATGGCGACGCCCCAGGCCCAGCAAGAGTACGAGCGCTTCTACAAGACGTTCGGGAAGAAGCGCATCGGCAAGCGCTTCGCGCCGGTGCATCATCATCTGGCCACGCACTGGGCGCGGCTGATCGAGATGCTTTATGCGTCGGAGCACATGCTGGAGCTGGCGACCGACGCGGAGATTACTGCAACCGAGACGCGACGGATACCCACGCATGTAGCCGGCGTTGGGATCGGCTCGGTGGAAGCGCCGCGCGGAACGCTGATTCATCAATACGAAGCGGACGAAAGGGGAATCCTCACCGCCGTGAACTTGATCGTGGGCACCACCAACAACCACGCCGCGATTTCCATGTCCATCAAGCGCGCGGCCGAGAGTCTTATTCGCGCCGGAAAGGTTGTGGAAGAGGGCCTGCTCAATCGCATCGAGATGGCATTCCGGCTCTACGATCCGTGCCTTTCCTGCGCGACGCACTCGTTGCCAGGAACGATGCCACTCGAAGTCAACTTGCGCAATTCCCGGGGCGAGGTTGTGCATACCATCCGGAGGGAGGGTTGAACGATGGCCGGCAACGTGGTGATCGGGATCGGCAACCCGCTGGTGAGCGACGATGCGGTGGGCATCGAGGTAGCCCGGCGACTCAAGCGGCAACTGCCTCCGGCCAGCGGTGTTGAAGTCCGCGAGCTGTACAGCGGCGGCCTGTGGCTGATGGAGGCCATGGCGGGCTTTGACCGCGCCATCCTTGTCGATGCCATCACCACCGGCGGCCGGCCGGGTACGGTCTATGCGCTGGAAATCGACGACCTGGCCGAGGCGCGCAATACCAGCACCCTGCACGATGGCAGCCTCTACGACGCGCTGGAGTTCGGCCGTCATGTGGGTCTGAAGGTTCCTTCCGTCGTGCGACTGCTCGCGGTCGAGGCGCAGGATGTTTCCACCTTTCACGAAGGCCTCAGCGTCGAGGTCGAAGAGGCGGTGGCCACCGTGCTTGAGACCATCGAGCGGGAATTGAGCGATTCCGGCCATAAGGGGGACGAATGAAGATCGGCGTCTATCTGTGCCAGTGCGGCGGCAACGTTACGGCCGCCATCAGTTACGACCGGGTGAGTGAAGCGCTCTTGTGTGGCGACCCCCAGGCGTACACCGAGCGGGTGGACTTCCTGTGCTCAGCAGAGGGCAAGGAGGCTTTCCTGGAGAGCTTGAAGGCGAAGCATCCGGATCGCGTGGTGGTGGCGGCCTGCTCGCCGCGCGAATATGAAACGCTCTTCCGGCAGATTCTTGCCGACGCGGGGATCAACTCCTACTACCTGCAGATGGTGAACGTGCGCGAGCAGATTGCCTGGGTGACCGCCGATCCAGCCCGCGCCACGGAGAAGGCCATTACCGGGTTGCGCGCGGCCATGGCCCGCGTCCGCCGGCAGGAGGCGCTGGAGAGCCGGGAGGTTGAAGCCTCGTCCGAGGTGTTGGTGATTGGCGCCGGGACGGCCGGCCTGCAGGCGGCGCTGACGCTGGCCGAAGCCGGCCGCAAAGTCATGTTGGTAGAAAAATCGCCAGCGATCGGCGGCAAAACCGTCCTCTATGAAGAGCTCTTCCCCACGATGGAATGCGGTCCGTGCCTGCTAGAGCCGGTCGAGGCCGAGGTGCTGCACGGCGATTACGCGCACAATATCGAGCTGCTGCTGCTCTCCGAGGTCGCGGAACTGAACGGCTATTTCGGCAACTTCACCGCGAAGATCCGCCAGAGGCCGCGCTGTGTGGGCGAACAATGCATCGGCTGCGGCCTGTGCGTCGAGGCCTGTCCGGCATCTTCGCCCAACCCGTTTAACTGTGGGATAAGCGAAAAGAAGGCCATGTCGCTGCCCTTTTTGGGGGCGCTGCCCAACGCGCCCTACATTGATCAGAACGTCTGCGTGCGCGCGCAGGGCCGGCAGTGCCAGGCCTGCGCCGATGCCTGCCCCATTCCCGGCACGGTGCGGCTGGACGAGCAGGAACGCACGCTGGAGCGCAAGGTGGGCGCGGTCATCGTTGCCATCGGTTCCAAGCTCTATGACAGCGGTGAGATTCCATTTCTCGGCTATGGCAAGATCGAAAACGTCTATTCCAGTCTTGAGTTCGAGCGCATCGCCGCGGCCAACGGTCCCACCGGCGGCCATATCGTCACCAAAGCAGGCAAGGCGCCCGCGAGCCTGGCTATTGTGCACTGCGTGGGCAGCCTCGACGCGGCGCGCAACCCGCACTGCTCGGGCATTTGCTGCTCCTACGCGCTCAAGTTCAATCGCATGGTTGAGCATAAGCTGCCCGGGACCAGGGTCTATCACCTCTACAGGGAACTGGTAGTAGCCGGGAAGGACGGCTTCACCATGCTGGATCACGCCCGGGAGAATCACAACTCGGTCTTCATACGCTATCGCAACATTGATGAGCTTGCGGTGAGCACGGCAGGCGAAGGCCAGCGGATTGTCTACACCGACGCCGGTGGAACGAAGGGCGCAATCGATACCGATATGGTAGTGCTGTGTCCGGCCATGCTGGGCGCGGAAGATTCAGACAGGCTGGCTGTGATAGCCGAACTGGGGCGCAATCAAGCGGGCTTTTTCGACGAGCTGAACGGCAGGCTCCATGCGGCGCAGAGCAAGGTCAAGGGCATCTACTTGGCCGGCTCTTGCCAGGCGCCGATGGATATTCGCGAGGCCACCAGCCAGGGAATGGCCGCGGCCGGTTACATCCTGTCGAGTCTTGTAGAAGGCAAAAAGCTGACCGTCGATCCCATCTTTGCCTCGGTTATCGAGGAACGCTGCTCCGGCTGTCAAATCTGCGGCGGCGTGTGCCCGTACAAAGCTATCACATTTCTTGCCGAGGAGCGCGTCTCCTCGATCAATCCTTTGCTCTGCCATGGATGCGGCACCTGCGTTTCGGCCTGTCCTGCAGGCGCCATCAAGGGCAACCACTTCACCAACGACCAGATTCTGGCGGAAATCGAGGCGATACTGCAATGACACATCCGCAAGCAGCTCAAGGCAAAGCCTTTGAACCGAAGATCGTTGGCTTTCTCTGCAACTGGTGTTCGTATGCGGGCGCCGACAAGGCGGGCAGCGCCCAGACGCCGTACCCGCCAAACGTCAACGTGATTCGCGTCATGTGCAGCGGCCGCGTGGACCCGCAGTTCATTCTGCGGGCCTTCCAATCCGGCGCTGACGGCGTCCTGGTCCTGGCATGCCACCCAGGCGACTGCCACTACAAGGAAGGCAACTATCGCGCCGCCCAGCGCCACCGCATCCTGCTGCGTCTGCTGGCGCAGTTCGGCATCGCGCCGGACCGCTGCCGTTTCGACTACGTTTCGGCTGCCGAAGGAGAGAAGTTTGTGCGGGTGATTCACGAGTGCGTGACGGCCGTCAATGCGCTCGGTCCGCTGCATCTTACAGCCGAAAAAACCACTCTCCCGGTCAAAGAGACCAAGCGCGCTCCGGCCACTGCCGGAGCAAAGCAGTCGCGAAAGGTTGCGTAGACCGGCGGAGCGCCGCCTGGACCGTGCCTGCTGGACACGCTGAATCGAAATGTAAAGAATTTCAGTATTTTGCCGACAATAGACATGAAGACAGGGACCTGCTCACATGAAGCACTTCGGCATACGGCATCCTCTTTTTCTGGGGGGCGGTTCGCTTGTACTTGTCACGGCAGCCGCCTGCGTGACCAGCTTGGCGGCAATGCATGCCATAGGCGGCATTTCCGCCGAACTGATCGCCTCCGACCATGTGCTCGAGTTGGAATACAGCATCGAAAGCCGACTGAACGATGAGATAGCTGGCGCGCAGGCCTACCTGTTGGATCCCACTCGAAAAGATGAACTCGATCGTTATGAGAAGAATGGCCAGGCTCTGGCTGATGCCTTCGAACAGTTCAACACTCAACTAGATCATAATGGCGGCGAGAAGCTGCAACAAATGGTCAGTGCCTCATTAGCCTATCGTTCAGTCCTCAAGCGTTCAATTGCGCTCCAGCAGCAGGGAAACAGCGCTGCGGCTGTGGCTGCCCTGTTCGACCGCTCCAGCATCCAGTTGCGCAATAGCATCGCCACCGGCATCAGCGCTCTAATCACCCAAACGCAGAATCATACGGAGGCCCTGCGCCAGAAGCAGCAGAGCGTCAGAACGACGGCAACCATCGGCGTTCTCCTGCTAATGCTGGCAACAGTCTTCTGCACTATCTTCGTCTTCTTATACGTCAGGCGCAACATCCATCGCGGGACAGCGGAGATCGCTCATCGTGCGCAATCTATCGCCGAGGGCAACTTGCTTCTTGATGACATCGACGTCAGTGGTGCTGGTGAGTGGGGTGAAGCCGGTATTCGATTTAACGAGATGCGCCACTATCTACACGATGTGCTGCTGGGAGTACGGACGCTAGCCCACAACCTCGCCGGTGAAAGCAACACCATCACGGAGTTGACCCGCAAGAACGCCGAGGGCGCGGAAAACCAATGCGGCCACATAAACCAAGTGGCCACCGCCATGCAAGAGATGGTCTCTTCCTTCGCTGAAGTATCTAAAAACACGTCCAGCGCTTCGGAGTTCGCACATCAAGCCGCTGAGACTGCGACACAGAGCGGAATCGCCGTCAACGATTTGATCCAGCGCATGCGCACTATCTCAGACATGATTGTAACAGCCGCGACCAAAGTCGAGGATCTTGGTAATACTTCTGACAAGATCGGATCGATTGTAGCTGTCATCGAGGGGATCGCCAATCAGACCAATCTCCTTGCATTGAATGCGGCCATCGAAGCCGCCCGCGCCGGCGAGCACGGTCGTGGTTTTGCCGTCGTCGCAAGCGAGGTCCGTTCTCTGGCTGAGCGAACCATGGCTGCAACTCGCCAGATCGCTGAGATCATTGGTTTGGTACAGGGACAAACCACGCAAACCGTAGCTCAAATTTCCGCCGGGGCTAAGGAGGCTGAGGCCGGACTCTCCAACGTCGCCGCGGTCTGCTCGTCCCTGGATTCGGCCATTCAGTCGGCGCAGCAGGTGGGTGAAATGATCGCTCATATCGCAGCCTCTGCTACTGAGCAAACCGCAGTTGCCGAGGAGTTCAACAACAATATAGCCGAGATCGCGCGAATCTCCTTCGAATCCTCGTTGAACACCCAACATGGAGCTCAGGCTTGTGAACAGCTTGGTTG
>Ga0187771_10003694_pt1 | contig 10728 bp, 10 predicted proteins | sample 0116_SJ02_MP15_1_FD_133139 | JGI IMG/M metagenome (GOLD analysis project Ga0187771, IMG submission 133139) | Tropical peat soil microbial communities from peatlands in Department of Meta, Colombia - 0116_SJ02_MP15_10_MG | ecosystem: Environmental > Terrestrial > Soil > Wetlands > Peat | place... | reverse complement strand
ACGAGACCCCAGAAGGTGAACGAGCTGGATCCTCCGGCCGGAATAGACTGACTTCCCCCTGTCACCACGAAGACAGACTGATTCCCACTCGTCCCCGTGCTGACGGAGTAGCCCGTGCCGGTCACGTTGTAGTTGCCGATCAAAGAAGTCACGTTTCCGAATCCAATCTGCATCGTCGGAGCCTGCAACGCGGCGCTGCCATTGTTGTGATAGGCAACGCCCTCCTCTATCACCGCGTAGCCATACCTGTTGATTGCGTACTTGCTGATCACGCTGACCTGGGGGAGCGTCTGCGAGTGGGCGGCGGGCCCCAGAGGCATCAGCAACAGTAGGAACAGCGCCACCAGTACCACTGCCAGTAGTCTCTGATTCTTCAACCGGTCTAGCGCGGTCCTTCCATGTTATTATTTTAAGCGTTCTTTTGCCTCTCCTGAGGCGGAAGAGGAATGGCAAAGCACCCGCGGCAGCGCCGTCATCCGCTGCTTCCCAACTCAGAAGAGAGCATAGTGGCAGAGATGCTCAATAGAGTAGGCGCCGGTTCCGTCGACGAACTGTTCTCGGACATCCCACCCCGCTTGAGGCTGAAGCGACCGCTCAGGATTCCGGAGGGGCAGTCGGAGTACCAGGTAAGGAGAGACGTCCAGACCAAGCTGTCGTTCAACAGGACGCTGCCTTCGTCGATGTGTTTTCTCGGCGGGGGTGTGTGGCCCCACTATGTCCCGGCGGTGGTCGAATCAATAGTCGCCAGACAAGAGTTCTACACCAGCTACACTCCCTATCAGCCCGAGATGAGCCAGGGGATGCTTCAGGCGCTGTTCGAGTATCAGAGCCTCATGTGCGAGTTGCTCGGCATGGAGGTGTGCAACAGCTCCCTCTACGACTGGGCCTCCGCTGCCGCCGAGGCTGCACGCATGGCCGTACGAATCACCGGAAAGAGGAAGCTCCTCATCGCGGAGAGCACCGGCCCTGGGCGTGCGGACGTCATAGGCTCCTACGTCGAGCCTCTGGGTCTGACCGTCCAGACGATTCCGTTCGATCGCAGGACTGGTCGCCTGGACTTGGCTCAGGCGCGAAAGATGCTCGACCAGGAGGTCGCGGGAGTCTACTTCGAGAACCCAAACTACTTCGGCATCATAGAGGAAGAGGCGGAGGAGATGGTCTCGGCCACCCACGAATCTGGGGCGGTCGCCATGGCCGGGGTGGATCCGATGTCCCTTTCACTCATCAAGGAGCCCGGAGCCTACGGAGCGGACATCGCAGTGGGTGAGGGACAGCCTCTGGGCCTGGCCATGAACTACGGCGGACCGCATCTCGGGATTCTGTCCGTCAAGGACCTGAAGCTCGCCAGGAGCATGCCAGGCCGACTGATAGGCCTTACTTCGACGGTCTCCGACCCCGACCAGAAGGCATTCTCGATGGTGCTGCAGACAAGAGAGCAGCACATCAGGAGGGAGGCAGCGACATCGAACGTCTGCACGAATCAGTCGCTGATGGCCGTCGCCGCGGCCAGCTATCTTGCACTGCTGGGCAAGAGCGGGTTCCGCAGGCTCGGAGAGGAAATAATCTCCAATTCACACTACGCGGCCAAGAGACTCTCTGAGCTGAAGGGCATCGAATTCCCCCTGTTCGAAGGCGCCTTCTTCAAGGAATTCGTGCTGAAATACAGGTACGCCGTGGCGCAATCCGTCTACGAAGGTCTCGCCAGAGAGAACATCATGGCCGGTTATCCCATGGACGACAGGTTCGCGCTTGACGCACAGGCGGGGCTCTTCTGTGTCACGGAGATTCACACCTCCTACGACATCGACCGGCTGGCCAGAGCTTTGGAGGAGGTGCTCTGAAAGCTTGGTCGCCAGAAAATTCAGGCAGGCCTTCTGGGACGAGCCTCTTCTGAAGGACCTGTCCAGAGCGGGCAGAATGGGCTTCATGCCCCCGTCTGATGAGCTGATCAGGAAGACGGTCAAGGACCCGCTCTCCTACGTGCCTTCCAGCATGAGGCGAGACCCACCTGAACTTCCCGAGTTGTCTGAGCTTCAGGTCCTTCGCCACTTCAACCGGCTGTCCCAGATGAACTTCTCCGTGGAGCTGGGCATGTACCCGCTCGGAAGCTGCACCATGAAGTACAACCCCAAGGTTTCGGAGATGATAGCGTCGTCGGACGGCCTAAAGTACGCCCATCCGCTTCAGCCCGATGACACCGTCCAGGGCCTGCTCTCAATCTTCTACGAGCTCGGCAGAATGCTCAGCGAGATAACGGGCATGAACAGGTTTTCGCTTTCGACGGCGGCCGGTGCCCAGGGAGAGTTCGCCGGTGTCCTGATGATGAGAAGGTACCTCAGGGACCACGATGGAATTCAGAGGAACGAGATGCTGGTACCGGATTCGGCCCACGGGACAAACCCGGCCAGCGCGGCCATGGCGGGGTTCAAGGTGGTCAAGGTGCCTTCGGACCAGTCCGGACAGGTCAGGGCCCAGTCAGTCAAGGAGCTGACCGGCGACAGGACGGCGGGCATGATGTTCACGGTCCCAAACACTCTCGGGCTCTTCGAGAGCGAGGTGCTGGAGGTGTGCAATGCGGTGCACGACGCCGGTGGCCTGATGTACTACGACGGCGCAAACATGAACGCCCTGCTCGGGAAGGCGCGCCCGGGAGACATGGGTTTCGACGTGGTGCACCTGAACCTCCACAAGACATTCGCTACGCCACACGGTGGTGGAGGGCCGGGCGCGGGCCCTGTGGGTGTGGTGAAGGAACTGGCTGACTATCTGCCAGTGCCCGTCGTAACGAAGCTGAACGGGGAATACCACCTCGACTACGGCCTGAGGCACACCATCGGCCCCCTGAAGGGCTTCGTGGGCAACTCGGCCGTGCTGGTGCGCGCGTACACCTACATCAGGCTGCTCGGCTCTTCAGGCCTCTCCGATGTCTCCACCCTGGCCGTGCTCGCCGCGAACTTTCTGTGGAAGACCCTTGATCCGGAGGCATTCCCCACGTCACACGGCAGCGGACTCTGGAGGAAGCACGAGGCCATAGTGTCGGCGAAGGGGGACCTGCCGGGTACGGCCATGAAGGTTGCAAAGGCCATCCTCGACAGCGGAATGCACGCTCCCACGGTCTACTTCCCGCTGATAGTCAACGAAGCTCTGATGATAGAACCCACGGAGTCGGAGCCCCTCGAGGTGCTGGACGAATACGCGAGGGAGATGAACAGGATTCAGAAGCTCATCGCGGAGGGGAAGCTCGGCGACGTTCCAGAGAACACAAGCGTGGGGAAGGTCGACGAGGTGAAGGCGTCCCACCCCATGACCCTGAAGGTCCACTGGTAGAACGATGCGCTGTGGGGTCAGGCAGGAAGCCCCGCTAAGGTCTTTATATCCTTCAGTGAGAACTCTTACGGTAGCGTTGGACACGGAGCTGACGAGGAAGGTCACCGAGAGCCTGAACCAGCTAGTCGATGAAGAAACGACTCGCAGGCTGGGTGAGCTGAACATCGTAACAGAGGTGGCTGAGCTTCAGGACGGCTCGATCAGCATCAGGTTCCAACCACTCTCACCCTACAGCCCGCTGAGCGTGAACATGGGCAGGGAGATAAGGAAGGCAGCGCTCGCGGTGCCCGGCGTCAAATCGGTCCAGGTCGAATGCAGCGGTCACCTGATGGACAGCCTGGTAAACAGGCTCGTGAACAGCGAGCCAGGAACAAAATAAGTCGGAGTAAAAACGATTACATCACGTTCATCGTGGCGTAGTCAACTTTCTGAGTACCAATTGTTTATAGTTTTGGCTGGTGGGTTCGTAAATCTCTCGGTTTTAAAGGGAGGGTCGCGCCCCACCATGTCCGAACTAGACCCTACCGGAGGAGTTGCAGCCATAGGCATTGGAAGCGCGGGCAGCCGAATCGCTTCCCTGCTGAGCAGAGAGCACCTTCTCGTTGAAAGATTCGCCTATGTTTCCCTGGACGCGGACGACTTTGAGACGGTAAGCGCTGGGGAGAGGATACTGATAGACGGGCCGGTTGACCAGAAGCTAACTCCCGCCATGGTCAGGGGTCTGGCCATCAAGTCTTGTTCGAAAATCAGGGACGTTCTGGGCGGGGTCAAGGTGGTCTTCGTCATCGCGGGCCTCGGGGGAGCGACGGGGAGCGGGCTAGCTCCTCTGGTGGCTTCCATCGCGCGCGAGTGCGGTGCCACGACCGTGGCCGTCGCGGTGATGCCATTCGACTTCGAGAAGAAGCTCAGATTCTATGCCGGGACCTCACTGAGGCGCCTGCGGTCGGTCGCGCGGGGCGTCATCGTGATAGACAACGACGCCATGCTGCGGTCTTCGCCGAATGACTCGACGCTGACCGACGTGTACGCCTCCGCCAACAGGGAGGCGGTGAAGGCCCTCTCGTCGCTGCTCTCGAAGTCTTCGGACTCTTCCGTCCCGGTAGGCCTGAACAAGGTACTCGGCACGGTGCTCCAGGGTGGCTACTCCCTACTGGGCGTGGCCAGCTCGGACTCCTTCGACAAGGCCGAAGAGGCGATGGCCGGAGCGGTTGTCTCGATAAGCAAGATCGCCGAGGCCAAGGAGGCCAGTCGCGCGATCGTGGTGCTCACGGGCGATTCCTCGGTATCGGCCAGCGAAGTGGGAGTGGCTGTACAGCGGCTGGGGTCCATGATGGACAACCAGGCGGTGGACGTCGAATACTGCGTGAACTACTCCGGTGACAGTCAACTCCAGGTCAGCCTGCTGGCCTCAGGGTTCAAATCGACGAAGTACGACGACTTCGACCCCCTGACTCGCATCCTTGGCAACAGGACGGTGGACGACGAGATGGACTTCGCTCTCTCGGAAGGACTCGAGCTACTCCAGCCCTGCGAGTGACCTAGCCAAGAAGCTTCTCGGCTTCTTCGATATCGGTCTGCTCCACCTTCTTGAACAGAGGCTTCAGTTCGCCGAGGCGCTGGCCGGCTCTCACGCTCAGCTTCGAAAGCGAATCCCACCCGTAAGCTGTGAGAGGTTCGCGGAACCCCAATTGAAGCCAGGTCTCGGCCGAAGAGAAGGGAAGGAATGGATAGAGGAGCACGGCGAGCGCAGCTACTAGGTTGCAGGAGTAGAAGATCGTGGTCGGTTCGCTGTCCTTGTTCTCCCACGGGGCCCGGTGCTGGAAGTACTGGTTGCACCGGGAAGAGAGGTCGAGAATCCTCTTGAGCGCCCTGTCATAGTGCCCCCGCTCCATCTGCGAGGCCACGGCCTCCGCGGCGAGCCGAAGCTCTTCGACCAGCTCTGTCTCTTCACTTCCGGGCACCCCCGGCTCAGGAACCACCCCTCCGTGGTTGTTCCTGACGAAGATGAGTGACCTGTAGGCGAAGTTCCCTATGCTCGCAACCAGCTCGTTGTTTATTTTCTCGCGGAACTCCTCCCAGCTGAAGTCGGCGTCCGACTGGCTGTAGGGCACTATCCTGGAGAGGTAGTACCTGAGGTAGTCGGGAGGGAAGTGCTTCACGAAGTCCGATATGGTAATCGACCAGTGCCTGCTCTTTGAAATCTTCCTTCCACCCAGGAGAAGGTGTCCCCTCGTCGGGATGAAGTCCGGCAGGCGGTAGGTCCCTTCTCCCATCCGCATGCTCGGCAGGAAGAGGTAGTGATGGTAGACGATGTCCTTGCCGATGAAGTGGAAAATGGTCGAGTCGTTCCAGAAATCCTTCCCTTCTTCTCCCACCATCCCTCGCTGCTTCGCCAACTTCAGGGCCATGGTGATGTAGCACAGGTGGTTGTCGAACCAGCCGTACAGAACCTTCCCTCGGGCCTCCTTCAGCGGGATGGGGACTCCCCATTCGAGGTCGCGAGTTATGTCCCAGTCCTGCAGACCGTCCTTGATCCAGTTGAGGACGTAGTTCTTTGCGTCAGGCTGCAGATTCTCGTTCTCTTTGAGCCACTTCTCCAGATCCCGCGAAAACGCCGAGAGCCTGAAGAAGTAGTGATCGCTCTTCTTACGAACCGGTGCCCGGCCGCAGATCGAGCAGACGGGGTTGAGAATCTGTCCGGGCTGTATGGTCCTTCCGCAGCTCTCACACCCGTCAGAGTACTGGTCTTCTGCGCCGCAGAAAGGGCACCTGCCCTTGACGTACCTGTCCGGAAGGAACTTCTTGTCGTTCTCGCAGTAGAACTGATCCACCTCCGCCACAAATACGTGCCCCCTCTCGAAGAGCGCCGTGAAGAACCTCTGTACGAGATCGACATTCTCGGGAGAGCTCGTCCTATCAAAGAGGTCGTACACCACACCCACGGAGCGGAGATCCTCCTCGAACTTCCTGTTCCATGTGGCTACGTATTCGCTCGGCTTCTTGCCCTCCCGCTCCGCGGCGATCAGTATCGGGGTCCCAAAGTCATCGGATGCGCAGACATGCAGTGCGTCCCGGCCTCTGAGCTTGAGGTATCGATAGAACGTGTCCGCCGGGAGGTAGGTGCTCGCCACGCCGCCCAGGTGGAGGTTGGCATTGGCGTAGGGCAGGGCCGCCGTGATTATCGTGCCGGGTCTGCCGTCCGTGACTTCCAATTTCTTCGAGCACACCCTCGCCGGTTCTCATATAGCCTTTTGCGGCGCCCTCGGGTCGCCGCCCGCCCTAGGATTCAGATGGCCCAACTTTCGCCGTATTTCTTCTGCTCTTCGGAGGGCTCGTCTATCGAGATTCCAACGGACTCGAGCATGGCTCGCGCGATTTCTGTCTCGGTCTCCTTGGGGACGCCGTAGACGCTGTTGGTCAGGTTCGAGTGGTTTTCCCTGATGTAGAGTGCCGCCATGAACTGGTCGGCGAAGGACATCTGCATTACCTCCGGAGGGTGGCCCTCGGCCGCGACCAGGTTGGTGATGCGCCCCTTCCCGATTAGGTAGACTTTCTTCCCGCCCGGCAGCGTAATCTCGTCTACGTTCGGCCTCACCTGCTTCGACTTCTTGGCCTTCGACATCAACGTCTTCACGTCAATTTCTACATCAAAGTGGCCGGCGTTGGCCAGGATGGCGCCCTCTGCCATCTTCTCGATGGCGGCGTAGGGGATGACGTTCTTCTGGCCAGTGACTGTGATGAATATGTCACCCTTTCCAGCCGCGTCCATGATGTTCGTGACCTCGAAACCGTCAAGGTGCGCCTCGATGGCCTTGATCGGGTCCACCTCGACAACTGTGACCCTGGAGCCCATCCCACTGGCACGCTTGGCCACCCCCTTCCCCACCCAGCCGTAGCCCACTACAACGACCCTCTTGCCCGCGAGCAACAGGGCGGTCGCCCTGAGAATCCCATCGAAGGTGCTCTGCCCGGTCCCGTACCTGTTGTCGAACAGGAACTTCGTCTGTGCGTTGTTGACCGCGACCACCGGATACATCAGCCGCTTCTCTGCCTCGAGCGCCCTCAGCCTCACGACTCCCGTGGTTGTCTCCTCGGATCCGCCCACGATACCCTTCGCCCTGGCTACGTGAGCAGCGACGTGCAGGTCCCCGCCATCGTCTATGAGCTGCTCCGGACGCGACTCCAAAACCTTCTTGATACACGAATCGTACTGCCGGGGGGTCTCTCCCCTCCAGGCCCAGACCTCCGTTCGGGTCGCCAGGTAGCTGGCGATGTCGTCTTGGGTCGACAGCGGGTTTGCCGCGGCGAGCTTCAGATCTGCGCCCGCCTTGAGGAGCGCGTCGATCAGGACAGACGTCTCTTTCGTTATGTGCAGGCAGACGCCCAGTCTGACTCCCTCGAGCGGTTTCTTCTTCGCATACTTCTCGACGAGCACGTTCAGGGTGTGCATGTGGTTCTTCGCCCACAGGAAATTCTTCTCGCCTTCAGAGGCCAGCTTGGGGTCGGCTATCTTCGTCATTTCGATGCTTCGCGCCTCGACGGGTGCGCCTGCACTACATTAACCGTTTCTTCCAGGAGCTTCTTCACCGTGCTCCCCTGTTCCCTCATGACGGACAGGACCTCGTCGTGACTCACACGCGCACTGATTCCCGCCGCCCAGTTGGTGGCCACGACCACCGATGAGTATCTGAGTCCGGCCTCGTTGGCCAGCACCGCTTCGGGCACACCCGTCATTCCCACGACGTCCCCGCCCATGGCGCGAAACATCTTGATCTCAGCGGCGGTTTCATACCTGGGACCATCGACGCAGATGTACACCAGGCCCATACGTAGCTCCATCGTCAACCGCCTCGCCGCTTCTGCGACGGCAGAATCCACTTCTCTGCTGTAGGGGTGGGTCATGTCGGTGTGAACGACTTTCTCGTCGAAGAAGGTGCTTCTTCTGGACCTGGTGAAGTCTATGAACTGGTCCACCAGGCCCAGCTGACCCGGAGCGAAGTCCTCCCTCATCGAACCCACGGCACAGGTCGCCACGACGCTCTCGACACCGAGCTTGCGAAGGGCGGCGACGTTCGCCCTGTAGTTTATCCTGTGAGGAGGAAGCGTGTGCTGGGGCCCGTGGCGAGGAATGATCCAGAATCGCCCCCCCGGCGAGAGGTACGCCGACGCGTTCCCGTATGGGGTCCTGACGACGGTGCCACGTCCGAACTCGAATTGCTCTGTGACTCCTGTCCCGACTATCACGGCAACCGTGACTGCACTAGTCCGTCGCATACCTGACCAGGGTTTGAACCTCGTGTCCGACTAGCTTTTCGCGGCCCTTCATGGAGGCAAGTTCGGCCACGAATGAGAAACCCACCACCTTTCCGCCCAGCTTCTCGACCAACAACATCGCAGCCTGCGCCGTTCCTCCAGTGGCCAGCAGGTCGTCCACGATGAGCACTCTCTCGCCTTTCGAGACGGCGTCCGAGTGTACCTCCAGCCCTTCCTTCCCATACTCAAGCTCGTAGTCCATCCGGAGTGTTCGAAAGGGGAGCTTGCCGAGTTTCCTGGCCGGCACGAATCCCACACCGAGCCGGTCGGCGAGCGGAGCTCCGACGATGAATCCTCTGGCTTCTATGCCCATGACCTTGTCGATCTTCTTCTTCCTCCAGTGGGTGTAGATGGCGTCTGTGCTAAGCTTCATCATCTTCGGGTCCTTCCAGAGCGTTGTCAGGTCTCTGAAGACCACTCCCTTCTTCGGGTAGTCCGGAATGCTCCTGATGGCCCCTTTGAGTTCCTCTTCTATCCGGACCATTCTAAGCTTTCAGCCTCGCATTGCCCAGTGAATTGCCGCAGGCACAACCGCGCTTCGCCGGCAGGGTCCTTACAATCTCTCTTATCAACGCCTTCAACTTCTCGGTGTTCCTGTTGAATACCTTGATTACCTCATCGTGTGACACGGGCTTCGCCTTCGGGTCGCCTTCAAGCCCGGCGTCGTAGTCCGTCACCAGGGATATGTTGAGGTAGCAGAGCTCCATCTCTCTGGCGAGAATCGCCTCGGGATACTGGGTCATGTTGATGACCTGCCAGCCCTGAGACCGGAAGAATCGGCTCTCGGCTCTGGTCGAAAATCGAGGTCCCTGGATAACCGCCACGGTCCCAGACTCGTGGACCTTCATGCCCAGACGCCCGGCTGCCTCGATGCCGACTTTTCTCATCTCGGGACAGTATGGGTCAGCACTGCTGACGTGGGTCGTTTCAGGGCCGTCGTAGAACGTGTCCTTTCTGCCGGAGGTGAAGTTCACGAACTGGTCGCAGAAGACCAGGTCGCCCGGCTCCGCCTCTGGCACCAGGCTTCCGACGGCGCAGGGACCGATAACCCTCGTAACTCCTATCTTCTTCAGGGCCTGCACGTTCGCCCTGTAAGGGACCATGTGAGGGGGGAATTCGTGGTGGACTCCGTGTCGCGGGAGGAACGCCACCGACCTGCCGCCCACTCTGGACACTGTGAGCGGGGCGCTGGGACTCCCGTACTCTGTGACCACGGCAACCTCCCTTGCGCGCGTGAAGAGGCTGTAGAAACCTGAACCGCCGAAGACTCCAATCTCCGCACGTGTTTCCATGACGGGGGTGCCGCGATTTCCTCTCTCCTTTAATCCTTTGAGAGCCGCCTCGCGGGGGATCGAGGTTTCTACGGGCCGGTGCCTTCTATGAGCCAGTAAACGTTGCCGTCCGCGTCCGCGAACATGCCATTGGTGCCCCAGTCCTCCTTCTTCACTTCCCTGGTGAACTTTACGCCCCTCGCCTTCAACTTGGTTGCCTCCGCGCTGGCGTGGTTGACGTAGAACGCGATTCCCGTGTTTCCGGGCTCGGGTTTCCCTTCACACAAGTGGAGCTTCGAGGTAGCGCCCTTGGGCCACGTCAGCACCCAGTGACCCTCGGACGACGTTTCGAACCCGAGGTTTTCTTCGAACCACTTCGCGGCCTTCTTGCTGTCGCTGACGACGACAGCCACCGAGAATTCCTTAGAAGCCATGTGACCAAGGGGAGCCACTGCTCCTTTTAATCGTTCTCGCGAAGAGTTGAAATACCCGCGTTGGAAAAATGTGGTATGACGCGCTCGTATGAAGAGCTGCTCACCAGGGCACGTTCCAGCCTGGACAAGGACGCAAAGAGGTCGGGCGCGTTGCGCCTCGAGCTTCCCGAACCCGACGTCATCTGGGTCGGGAACAAGACCATCTTCAGAAACTACGGCGAGTTTCCCAAGCTGCTGAGACGAGAGCCAGGCAGGGTCCTCATGTTCCTGGCAAAGGAGCTGGCCACGGCGGCCTCTCTCGACGGAGAGAGAGCAATCTTCATCGGTCGGAAGGACAGGGACTCGTTCACCCAGCTGCTGCAGAGATACATGAAGGACGCGGT
>Ga0187771_10003693_pt1 | contig 10732 bp, 6 predicted proteins | sample 0116_SJ02_MP15_1_FD_133139 | JGI IMG/M metagenome (GOLD analysis project Ga0187771, IMG submission 133139) | Tropical peat soil microbial communities from peatlands in Department of Meta, Colombia - 0116_SJ02_MP15_10_MG | ecosystem: Environmental > Terrestrial > Soil > Wetlands > Peat | place... | reverse complement strand
TAGTCTTCAACATTATTGTCATCAAATAGATTTATGTAAATCATGGATTTCTGAAGTTTCATCCTTATCTGTTTTTCTTCGATCCCGACTATTGGAGAATTGTTGGTAATCTCGAATTTTAACCCGTTCTTATTATGCCTGATATTAAATTTGACCCAGAGATTTTCTTCCTCAAGTGCCGCGAAATATTTTTTAGCCTCATTTTTATCGATCATATCATTGAACATTGTCATGCCGGCAACATAATCACCTATATTGTTTACATTGAGATTTTTTTTAGCAAAATAAAGGGATTTAACATTTGTCATTACTGCATTCGTAATAAGTTCCTTGACACAGTAATAGATAATATCCGTTAAATCTTTCCTGTTATACTGGTTAAAAATACTTTTTATTGTACTTTTTATGGAATCGTTTGATTCCTTATCATTATTAAATAACTTAATGGAAACAGAACTGCCGCGATTTATTATTTCCATCGCAGATCCTTTTTTTGTTTCATTAATCTGACTCCCCTGTTACAGTGTGCCTTGTCGGTTCACTTTTACGGTTATTTCAAGTCCTTTTATGCTTTTTATGGTAACCATACTGTCTTTTTTTATATCTTCATCCGAAACTGCTGACCAGGTTTCACCATGAAAAAATACTTTCCCTCTGCCTCTGGTGAAGTCAGTCACGGCAAGTCCATTCTGGCCTATCATCCCTTCTTTACCTGACATCGCTTTTCTGTATAGAACTTTTGAGATAAGGTATACAAGGCTTATAAAAACAAGGAATGTAGTTATAGTGACTACGGCTATTGAGGAATATGAAACTCTGAGGAAGGGCAGTGGAGAATCGAAGAGCATGGCCGAACCGATTACAAGACTGATCAGAGCGCCTATTAGAAGAAACCCATGTGAGGTAGTGAAAACCTCTATTAAAAATAAAACGAATGCAAGGACAATAAGGATGAAACCTGCAAAATTAAAGGGGAGATACTGCATTGAAAAAAGTGCAACTATCAGAAGCAGTGCGCCTGTGGCTCCAGAAAAAATAGTTCCCGGATGAATTATTTCATAAAGTATCCCGTAAAAACCGAGAATCATAAGAAAATAGACCAGGTTTGGATTGGCCAGTACAGATAAAAGTGATTCTGCCCAGTTTTTTTTAATAGGCCTCAGTGTAAAAGCGATATTCTTACCATAGATCTGCCTGACCAAATCTGTTTCATCTCTTGCTATGTAATTAATAACTCCCTTTTTAAGAGCCTCTTCACTTGTTATTGAAACGCTTTCTTTTACAGAGTCAACAGCCCAATCGATGTTTCTTTTTCTTTCCTTCGCGATCGATTTGATAAAAGCTATGGAATCGTTTTCGATTTTTTGAGATAGATGCTTTGCATTTTCATCCTCTTTTCCTGTGCCCCCCTGGCTGCCGATTGTCACAGGATGAGCTGCGCCTATATTGCAGGCAGGAGCCATAGCTGCGAATTTCGCCGATAATGTTATAAAAACACCCGCTGAACCAGCCCTCGCTCCGGATGGAGATACATAGACAACCGTATCAATTTTTGCATTCAGCAATGCCTGCACTATATTCCTTGTGGTGTCCAGCAGGCCGCCGGGAGTGTCTAATTCAAATATTATGGCATCGAATGATTCTTTTGAAGCCTCGTCGAGGCTCCTGACAATATATTTTTCTGTTACCGGTGTTATCGCTTCTCTAATTTCACAGACAGCTACCTTTTTTTCAATGGGATATGATATTACCGTTATTAAGAATACAGAAGCAAATGTGCCTAGTGCTTTCATCAGTTACCTCAAATAAAAAATGCATTCGTTATTTTAATAAGTATAGTATTGACAGTCAAGAAAGTCGAGAGTTACGGGATTATGATTTGATTGTATATATAGATGAAAAGTTTCCTGCTATAAAATTAATAATTATCATTGATAAATTTAATATAACAGTAGTGATTTTACTATCCTTGAATACAGGCATGAATGTAATAAGACGGGAAGTGTTGCCTACTGATAAAATAATTCCGATTATTATAAGGAATTGTAGAAGTCCTACTATGCCCCCGAGAAGGCTGTCAAGCCATTCAAGTTCCAGGAATTCTACCATATCAATGAAAAGATAGGTCAATTTTTTGATTATAACATAAATCAGGATGAAAATGAGTATAAAGACTATTATATAACCTATTCCGTAATATTGCCGGGGGAAGATCGGCACTATAATCGGTGCGAATCGACTGGCGGCGAATATTCCACCGATGATAGACAGTAGACTGAAAATCATATAAATAAAACCCTTGCTGAAACCCCAGGCGAAACCTGCGATTAATAATATTATTAAGACAAAATCGATAGGATTCATAGTATCTCCTTTAGATAATATCGGTATTATATGATTTCTTGTTATCGATAATAATAGGTTTTATAATAATTGACTTTTATATCTGTAAATATTTAATCCCAGAGCCATGAAGTAGAGGAGATTCTATGAAAGGTGTGATAGTAGCCGCCGGTTACGGTACCCGATTTTTACCCCTCACAAAAACAATTCCGAAGGAAATGCTTCCGCTATACGACAGGCCGTTGATTGATTTCATTCTTGATGAGTTCGAAGAGGCTGGAATCAGGGATATTATTATCATATCGAGCAGAAGAAAGAAAATGCTTGAAGATTATCTTGACAGAGACATCGAACTTGAAAAATTTCTGGGAGATGGGAAAAAATACGATGCTCTGAGGGGAATAAAACCAAGAAATATGGACTTTTGTTTCATCAGACAGCAGGAAATGAGGGGAACAGGGCAGGCGCTTCTCCTCATCAAACCATTTATTAAGGATGAACCGTTTGTGGTGGCTTATCCCGATGATATAGTTTTAAATAATCCGGGCATTTCAAGCTTGATGATCGATCTTCATAAGCAAAATGGGAAAAATATTCTTGCGGTCAGGAAAGAGACTGTTAACCTTTCCCGTTATGGTGTTGCCAAACTAAAAAAATCAGGAGATACTCTGGATATTGAAAAGCTTATTGAAAAACCCTTAAATGAAGATGCGCCATCAAACTTCATTTCAATTGGCAGATATTTATTTACGCCAGAGATTCTGGGTATCCTGGAGAAACAATACAAGAATCATGCGAATGGCGAGTTTTATCACACTGAGGCCATCAATGTACTGGCTGCCGCCGGAAAAGTGTCAGCTTTCGAGATAAAGGGTATAATGCTCGATACAGGAGAGCCGGAAAGTTATCTTTTGTCACTTTTAATGTATGTCAGCAGACATCCATCTGGAGCAAAGATACTTGATGAATTTTTAAAATCTAAAACATAAACATGCATTGATATCCGAAGGGCCACCGCTGTTTAATCCCAGGTAAACTTCCTCATTATATAGAGCGTAACAGGTTAGTCCCATAGTAGCGATGCCGGCAATTATTCCCCAAGTCATCGAAGCATGATAAAGCTGGTTATAAAAATTATAGTAATTTATTGCATTGGTATTTCCAGCATTGTAATACTGGTCCAGGTAATACTGCTGTTCGTAATCAGCGTAAATGTTCAGGCTTACGCAAAAGAGGGTAGCTCCCCAGCCGGCATAGACCCCGTACCATATCAACCGCCGTTCCCACAACGGTGTGCCTTGAGTTTTATTGAGAAAGGCATCAATTTCATATTGATAGTTTGAATTATGAAGGGTAAAGGTGTTATAAAAGGGGTAGTAGTTTGAATCAGCTGTTTCTATAGTAAGCCTGTGAAGGGTTTCTATTGTCAGGTTTGTAAGAACTAGTGGCGTATTTCCTTCATAAGACGAATCGATATAAACAAGAGCATTGGTAGGTTCAGACTTTATGCTCACAATTCCACCGGTTTGGATCTGTTCTATTGGCTTGAAGATTAAATTTGTTCTATTAGTAATGATATCGGCTTTAACTACAACCTGTGCAAATCCCTGTTTCAATAAAGAAAAAATATGCTTGCCTCCGGGGATTGAAGGGTAATATAAAGGGGTCTTGCCTATAAAAATTCCGTCATAATAAATACTTGCCTCTTCAGGCTTTGAATCGATTATTACATCTCCAGTATCTCTATTCAGGCAGAAACTCCTTACCGGCTTCACAAAATCAAATACTCTATCAGAGAGCTTATCTTCCCTGCCTGAAATTTCCATGTCAATAGAATTTGTCTCTTTCATGAAAAAAGTAACTTTCATTTCGACTTTTAACTGGTTTGGTCCTTCCCGCTTTTCCAGCAGGGAATAGTTTCCCCGTACTTCACAATAATTATTGGTGATAATATTCGTTATGACATTCGTTAAAATATTTGTTATGCTTTTCGTAATATTGCTGGATATTGCGTTGCTGATCAAGTCTCCGCTCTTGATGACATCGATAGGCATAAAACATATCGAATTGGTTAATTCCGTGAATTCAGTAATTACAAGAGACATGTAATTTTCCCTAATTAATTTCGGAAGGTTGGTGTGAATGGTGTTAGTTACGATCATGTTAGTGATTAAATTCGTGATCGTATTCGTGATTATTGCGCCTGAAATCTGATTGGAAATAGGTAGAATATTTGAAACAGGTGAATTTGTTTTGATAATTGTTTCAATTTTACCAATAGAAGTAACAGCGTTGTACTGGGTTATTAAAGCGGGCTGTAATAAAAGATAATTGCTGAAAATTGAATTTGTGGCTTCCGCAAGATTTACCACATTTGAATTAAGGCTGAAATCAACCGATTCAAAAGGAATAAAAGATGTTTCGTATTCTATCGGCTTTAAATGGCTTTCAATCATATCAGGTAAAGCATTTGTAAGATAGTCAAGATCTTCCTCGTGAGTAAGGTTGCGAAAGGGGTATATTATTATTGTGTAGCGATTGGTGAATGAGTTTAAGATAGCCTTGGATAAATTGTTTCTCTGTCTTTCCTGTTCATCCCTGACAATTCCGGGCGTGCAGGAACAAAAAAATAATAGCAGTAGACCTAATCCATATTTAAATTGTTTGATTCCATTATGCGAGATCCATGAGTTCATAAATCTTTATCGGCTTGTCATCCCCTTTTACATAAATACTGTCCAATTCTCTCACAACAGCCCTTTCTTTGACTTTCTCATAGGTAAATTGACTTATTATAATGCTTGTTTGATAAAATTTATTTTCATCCTCAAGATCTTCAGCCATCTCCACATTGCCTCCTATCGCTGTATAATTTCTCTTTTTTTCAGAACCTATGTTGCCTACCGTAATATTGCCTGTATTTATGCCGATTCCAATATCTACAGGTTTATTGCCCAATTTTACCTGTTCATCATTAAAGGCTTTCAGCGAATCAATCATCATGAGAGAGGCCCTGCATGCATTAAGTGCATGATCCGGAAGATCGATCGGCATTCCCCAGAAAGCAACTATAGCGTCACCTATATATTTATCAAGGGTTCCTTTCGTTTCCAGGATGATATTTGTCATTCTTGTAAGATATGAATTCAGGAATTCTATTAGATCCTTTGGCCGCATACTTTCCGATAGAGTTGTGAAACCCCTTATATCTGAAAATAGAACAGTTGCCTCTGTACCCTGACCCCCCAGTTCTATCTTTTCAGGGTTTGCAATAAGTATATTGACAAGATCCGGGCTGATGTATTTTGAAAACGTGGATTTGATAAAGCGCTTTTCTCTTTGCTCTGTAAGAATTATAAATATCTCACCTGCTACAAGAGCGATCAGTCCTGTTAAAACAGGGATAATAGTTATTATTATTGTATTAAATTGAAAAAGCACGAAGCCTAGGAGAAGGGGGAATATCATTACGAGAAGGATTGCTATAATAGCGTTTGATGTACCGCGTGTCAATAAATACCCTGTCAACAGAATAAAAAGTATTAAATATATGAGTTCGGCAAACCAGGGAATCTCAAATAGAAAATCCCTGTTTAAAATTGTACCTATAGTGTATCCTATATGTTCTATGCTGTACATATCTCCCATTGGTGAAGGCCATCTGTTGTCCGATATACCGGATACAGCAACTCCGGCCAATAATATCGAACCTCTGGGAAATTGCGCCATTTCAGCGTTTTTAAGTGACAAAAAGTTAATAAATCCAGAAGAGGGTGTAGCCCTGTAGTTTATAAAAAGCCTGAAATGATCGTCGACCGGTATTGAAATATCGTCTTCTTTGTCTTTCCATTTGGCATGCTTGATTATTACTGTACCGTTTTCAAGAACGACATTGCTCAATTCGGCACCTGTAAGCTTGACAACAGCACTTAGGGCTATCGAAGGGTAATATACATTTGTTAATCGTAATTTGCCGTTTTCTTCTGCATAATACGATACCGGAAGTATAAGGGGGCATTTGCAGTAAACTGATTCATCAGGCTCGATCGGCTCAATATTGACAAATCCAGAAAATGAAAGGCTGTCTGATATCTTTTTGATTATCGATTTAACCTTATAATACGCTATGATACTTTTATTTTGCAGTCTTAGACTTGTTCGCAATTCAAATCTCCTTAGGTTTGAAACATCGGGGGAATCGATTGAAAGTCCGTTTTTATGGAGGTAGATTATGTCATTTTTGTCGGTTATATAATTTTTTTCGTCAAGTTTAGGTTTAAAATCTGGTATTGTGTAAAGCATAAAATCATCACCTGCCGGCTGCCTGAAAGAGGAGAATGCTTTTGCCAGAAATCTGTCGCTTTCAGGTTTCGGGCTGGGTTTATCGAAAAATATATCGAACAATAAAAGATCTGGTGGATAAAAATGAGGGGTTTTATAGATTGGATTGGATGAGCTGAAATGTCCAAGTAATTCAGCCCATACTTTTCTGTCAACAGGATAGCTTTTATAATAGTTTATGGTATCATCATCAAGATAAAAGATGGTCATTTTTGAATATATTCCTGGTGCCTGATTACGGTGGATCGCTCCTCTGACCTGGACAGAGATACCGGATTGAAATGCCCTTGAAATGAATCTCCATTCTATTGATAGGTCTTCAATACCCCTGAAAATTTTTCTGACTGGAGGAAAATTGTATTTATCCGGCAGATAATAAAAACCTGCTGTAAATAATATCACTGCCATAGAAATAAGGGTTATAAACCCGACTTTATTAGTCCTGCCAGCTTTTTTACCCATGGCCATAAAGCCCTCTCAATAAATTTCTATTGTTTGAAATCAAGAAGTTCATAAATCCTTACAGGTTTTATTTTTCCTTTAACACGTGCCAGGTCAAGCTCCCTTGCGATTACATTGCCCATAATTTTTTGATATGTGTACTCACTGATGACTATCTGTGTTCCGTAATAATTATTCAGACCCTTGAGCCTTGAAGCGAGATTAACAGAATCTCCTACTGCAGTATAGTTTTTCTGGTTTTCAGAGCCGACATTACCGACAATTATGCTGCCTGTATTAATACCTATATTTAAAACTATTGGAACAAGGCCTTTATTCTGTCTTTCCCTGTTGAAATCAGTGACTGAATTAACCATCTTCAATCCAGCTTCACAGGCCTTGAATGCATGTTCTGGAATATCGACAGGCGCTCCCCAGAAAGCCATGACAGAATCTCCTATATATTTGTCAAGAGTTCCGCTGGTTTCCATTACAATATCAGCCATCCTTGAAAAATAATCATTTAAAAATATTATCAGTTCTTTTGCGCCCATTCCTCTGGTTATATCACTTAAATTTCTTATTGTAGAAAAAAGAAGAGTAACTTCTTTGTCTTCACCCCCTAGTTGTATCATTTCGGGACTCTGAATTAGGATATCGACGAGTTTAGGGTTAAGATAACTTGAGAAAGTCGTCTTAATAAAGGATTTTTCCTTCTCTTCTGTAAAGAGCATGTAGATCTGAACAGTTAACAGGACCAGAATGCCGCTTATACCTGGAACAAAAGTTGCAATTATTATATTGAACTGGAAAAAAGATATCCCCAGTATTATAGGAAATAAGACCGATAATGCACCGGCGCTTATTATGTTCCTCAGGCCCTTCGATGTTAAAAAACCTACGGAAAGAGTCAAAAATAAAATATATATTATATTGACCCATTCTGGGACTTCAAAAAGAAAATCACGGCTGAGTATTGTCCCGATAGCATAGCCAAGATGCTCAACTCCGTACATATCTCCAAACGGCGATTTGTATAAGTCAAGGCTGCCTTTTTTGGAATACATACCGATAAAAAGAAGAGAATCTGCAGGAAGTTCAGTATCCACAATATTTTTAAACGGTACTTTTTTTATAAGGAAACTGCCTGGGCCCGCCCTGTAATTTATATTCATAACATAATTTTCATCAACAGGAATAATAAAATCTTTTTTACGGCCGTTATAAAAAGCGTTTTTTATTTTTAATTCATGATAACCAGCAACGACATCGGAAATTCCGGCTTTAAGCTCATTGAGGACGATTTCGAGGACTATCGAGGGATAGAAAACATTTGTAATCAAATATTGGCCGTTTGCTTCACGTATCTTATAAACTACTGGTAAAATAAAAGGAATACCGGGGATGGCTCTGGAGGAATTTTCCCTTGCCTCGATGTTGGCAGCTCCGACGAATTTTAAATAAGGTGGAAGTTCCTTGAGAAGGGGTGAAACGACTGGATAAGCTGTAACGTTATTTGATGTGTTCAGATTTATTTCAAATCTTCTCAATGCCCTGACCCTTTCTGAATTATAATCAAGAGCGTGCTCTATCATTATCTTGTTCCTGGTACTGATGGATTCCTCTCCCCCTGAAAGCAATTCATTTAAATTGAGTCCTTCTATCGGTTCAAGGATTATATCCTCACATAGTGTACCTTTGAAATTTTTAAAAGAGTTTTTAAGGGCTTTATCGCTCTCAGGGTTCTGGCTCGGATCGCTGAAGACGATATCAAAAAAAGTCAGTTCCGGCCTGAAGGGAGAATCATTTAGAAAGTTCAAAGTGTCAGCCCAGACTTTTCTATTGAAGGGCCATCCACCGTTGTCTGAAATCGTTTCATCGTCGATAGCTGCAATAACAATCCTGTTATAGATACTGCTTTTTGGGCTGGTCAACACCTTATCGTCAAGGTAGTTCCTTACTCCGAACCTGAAATCCACTGAATTGATCTCAATGCCCTGGATGATTTTAAAATCCGGAAATACGGCAGGAACTGCATAATACAATCCAGCTGTTATACAGAATATAAGAGTGGAAAGAGATATCACTATAAAGTATTTATTTGATATAAAATTTGTCTTTTCTTTTTTCATTGTTCAACCTCAAAATTTTCAGTACCGGGTTTAAAAATGACACCAGCGAGAGGAGGAAGAGTTATTTCCAGAGAAAACGGCTTGCCGTTCCATGGCTCGCCCGAGGATTTTACTCCATCTCCGGTTCCTGTACCGCTGCCTCCGTATTTAAACGAATCGGAGTTGAAAATTTCCCTGTAGAAACCGGTGGCTATGGTACCTACTTTATAGTTGTACCGGATTACAGGAGTAAAATTCAAGACTACTACTATGAAATTCCCATTTTTTGCCCTTCTGATATAACTTATTATGCTGTTATCAGAATCATAAAAATCGATCCATTCAAATCCTTCCTGTCCAAAATCAATTTCATAAAGCGCAGGTTCATTTCTATAAAGCAGGTTGAGGTCTGAAACCAGAAACTGTATTTTATAATGAGATTCGTATTGCGTAAGATGCCAGTCAATACTTTTTCCCTCGCTCCATTCATCCCATTGTCCAATTTCCTGCCCCATAAATAGCAGTTTTTTCCCTGGATGAGTCATCATATAAGTATATAAAAGGCGTAGATTTGCGAATTTCTGCCATGTATCTCCCGGCATTTTAGAGAGAAGAGAAGCCTTTCCATGAACAACCTCGTCATGAGAAAGAACCAGTATGAAATTTTCACTGTAAGCGTAGATCATTGAGAATGTTAGTGTTCCCTGGTGATATTTTCTGAAAACCGGATCTTTACTGAAATAAACCAGTGTATCATGCATCCAGCCCATGTTCCATTTAAACCCAAAACCAAGTCCACCAATATAAGTAGGCCTGGAAACGCCGCCAAAAGCCGTTGATTCCTCTGCGATGGTCATTGCGCCTGGAACCCGGCTATACACTATCTCATTCAACTTTTTGATAAAATCTATTGCCTCAAGATTTTCTCTTCCGCCGTACTTATTAGGAATCCATTCCCCTTCATTCCTGCTGTAATCCAGATAAAGAATGGAAGCAACAGCATCAAATCTCAGCCCGTCTATATGGTACTTGTTAAGCCAGAAGAGAGCATTGGAGATCAGAAAATTTCTGACCTCATTTCTGTCGAAATTGAAAATTTTTGTTCCCCAGTCCCTTTGTTCCCCTTTCCTGTCGTCATAATGCTCATAAAGTGCTGTTCCGTCAAACCAGCATAAGCCATGAGCATCCTTTGGAAAGTGGCCAGGCACCCAATCAATGATCACACCGATATTATTTTGATGTAGATGGTCCACGAAGTACATAAAATCTTCAGGTGTCCCGTAGCGGCTGGTAGGTGCGAAGTAGCCGGTTACCTGATAACCCCAGGAACCGTCAAAAGGATGTTCAGCAACCGGCATTAATTCTATGTGAGTATAATTCATCTTTTTCATATAATCCGCTAGTTTAACAGCGGCTTCCCTGTACGTAAGAGAACGGTTATTTTCTTCCGGAAGACGCATCCAGGATCCGAGGTGAACTTCATAAATAGTCATAGG
>Ga0187771_10003692_pt1 | contig 10732 bp, 7 predicted proteins | sample 0116_SJ02_MP15_1_FD_133139 | JGI IMG/M metagenome (GOLD analysis project Ga0187771, IMG submission 133139) | Tropical peat soil microbial communities from peatlands in Department of Meta, Colombia - 0116_SJ02_MP15_10_MG | ecosystem: Environmental > Terrestrial > Soil > Wetlands > Peat | place... | reverse complement strand
CGTTGTTCGACATGGTGTTCGTGACGTAGACATAGTCGCTCGTCGGGTCGAGCGCGAGGTACCGCGGGTCCGCCCCGACGGGGATCGACCCGACAACGCTGTTCGTCGTCGGGTCGATCACTGCCACGCTGCTCGAATTCGTCGTCGCGAGGTAGAGCCGGCTGTTGAGCCCGTCGTACAGGAACCCCCTGGGAGCGACCGTTGCCGGGATGACGCCAACCAGGCTATCGGAGGTCCCGTTCAGCGTTGCGTCCCAGGTGCTACCGTTGGGTAGGCCGGTCCCGGTGAACGTTATCGAATATGTGGGGAGGGAACCCGCGGGCAAGGCCCCAATGGCCGGCCGGGGCCCCCCAGCAGGGGAGATGGGGTAGGAGGAACGCGGAACGATTCCCGCGGAGGTTTCTACGGCGACGGGGAGGAACCCGACGACCATGACGACTACTACCAAAATTCCGACTACGGCGGACGGCGACTGCCGCATGTCTTGGGGATGATGCGCCACCGTTTATCCCTTTCCTGACCGCGTGCGGACAGACGCTTTGTCCTACAGTGTGGGGGCGTTGTTGGCCGTGCGGAGCAGCACCCTGAACTTCACTATCATGTCCCCGACGGGCCTTGGTGTCGCGAGAATAGCCGGGCCCTGCCATCCAGCGTTCACCGGAACGAACGTTACGGGGCCGACCAAGCTTGTCTCCCCATCAGCCCGGGTGCTTCAGTGAACCTGTCGTACACCAACACGGTCCAATCTAGCGATCAGAACGAAATCCTATGTCACTTCAGAGACCCCAGTGCACAGAAGAACATCCAGTTCTACTGCTGGAGCGACCCGAACGGCATCTGCTTCTCGCCGAACCCAATCCAGGCGGTGAACGTACACATCTGGTTCGACGACTGTTGTGTTGCGGGAGCTTCGGGATGCTAAAGACACGACAGGCCAACCTGAAACGATGGCTCTTGGGCTGGAGGTGCTCGACGAGTACGTACGTATTCGGGACCCGTGGGGTGATGCCGCCACGGTTGCGGAAGGGCTTCGGAGTCCCCTCTCTAAGGATTATCCGTTATGCAGGGAAGACTGACTGATGCGTCGGGAGGGACCAAGCCAACTGGCTCTTCCTCGATCCCTGCCGTTTCACTTCCTCGCAGCGGATATCGACTTGGCTTGGGAGGAGGGGTGGCCGCGACGGCCGTTGGCGTACTGCTTCTTCTCTCCGCGTACGGCCCGTGGGGGCTATTCTTCCATTCGACCTGCGCTCAGACTGGGCCAATCGCCAGCGAGCAAGCCTGGGTTCCGGTCATTCTGCTAAACTCCCCCTACGGAGGGATGGCACAGGGCACCGCCTATGTGCCAAGCGACCCCGACAATAGCTCAGGTCACATCTTCGGATGGAACAGCAGCAACGGCAGCGCGGCCTGGTCTGGGTTCATGGCGAACGTCAGCGTTCTCCTGGTGAAGAACGAGACCGCATGGGGGTTCGGCCCGAATCAGTTCTGCAAGACTGGGTTTCAGACTTCGGCCTCTCCGACCGGCAGCGTCGCACTCGGATTAGGGCTAATGGGTTCCGGGAACACGTCGGATGCCGGGGAGCCACGGACTCTGAACTACACGCCATTGCCAGGAGAGGTCAATCTGCGAATCATGAACGCGTATACGATGGCCACCGGGGGCGAGGTTTCGACGTGTGGAGGGCCGGCTCAGACTCAACATGCACGCTCGTCCCAGCTGACCACGTGGGTCCCCTTTGAGTACCGAGGTCTCAACCTGACGGCACCCCTCACGGTGGTCACCGAACAGATTTTCACTTACAACTTCCCAGCAAACTTTGGGACCTGGCAGATCGACGATCTGTCCGCGCCGGGTGGGCCCGGGGGTGGTTGGGCGTTCTCGTATACACCATGCGGGTGACCGCAGACTTGATCTCGGGGGACCAAAGGGCGGCTAAGCGACCGAGGGGGCGACCCCTCGGCAGGGTGACCCTGTCGCACGCCCGGGGTTGTCCATGGTGGGGCCCTTCCGAGCGAGCCGGGCGCGGAGGGACCCGCCAAATTAATTTTGCTCTAGGTATCGTCCTCTGACGAGCGACTAGATCTGGCCATGGTCACTCAGCCATGGGGAGAAGGCGTACGTTTCCCGCGCTCGATCATGGGTCGGTGTGGTCCTTCGTGGGGACCGGACGGTTCGTCGAGACTACAGCGGACGACCCCTCCGGCTTGCGATGGAATCGAGACTCTACGGCACGCCTCGACGTCTCGCACGCTGTAGCACAGCCCCGTGAGGTCCTAAGGAAAGCGACATACAGATGGATGCCATGAGGGTTAGGCGATGGCTGGGGTGAACCGGGACGCCTCTCCGCATCTTCGGAGAGAACATGCCCAGAACGGGAGGGACTGGAAGGCAGGGGTCTAGGTGGAGCGAGCTGGTCGATCATTGCCCGAGGCCCGCTCGACGATCTTGTTCCGGGGGCGAACCCACCGTACCGCCAACGGCACGGGGCCGCCTTCGGCGAAAAAGGCAATCGGCCGCGTGGCGTGGATATGTTGTCGCTGTATCAGTCTTGGTCGCGGTTTCGCTAGCGCTTACTTGCCAGCTTCCTACCGCTGCCGCGGCGTCACCTCTCATACTACAGTGCCCTCCGAACTGTCCTTCCCACAACCGGCCTCCTTACTCTGTCGGGTTTTCCGACATCGACCTACCTGTGGGCGCGAACTGGACCGTCTGGCTAAACTCGACGTCGGGGTCTTCTTCTGAGAACCAAAGCTCGACATCTCGCTCCTTAAGCTTTTGGATGTACAATGGCACGTACACCTATTCCATCCTGAATTCACAGGTTGGCAGTCAAGTTTACGTCCCCTCGCAATCGACGGGTAACCTCACGGTCAGCGGCCCTACCAGCTCGATCCAGGTCCCTTTCGTGGAGTACTTCACCCTGAACTTCACCGAGACCGGTCTCGTTGCCGGGACCTTGTGGAACGTGACCATCCTGAACGACACGCTGCCGTTTCAGACTATCACTAACATGTCCAACGCAACGTCCACGGATTTTCTGTTGCCTAATGGAACATACAACTTTACCGTGGCCAACAGTTCGGCGGCGAATCTCACATACGTGCCTGTCCCGGACTTCGGTCAAGCGCGGGTCAGTGGATCGACCACACTCAAGTGCGTCTCCTTCACGACGAATCTGAGCCAGTATAATCCGAATGAGTCACTCTATGCTCCCGGATTCCGCCATCCTCTATCGGGTCCACCCCGGATCTCGGCCTCGGAGGTTCCGTGGAATTCGAACGCACGGATTGATGGTTGGGGTCTTACGAGGCAGGAGAACGTGTCCTGGTTCGTCCGCGGCCTCCGTCCCCTCACTTCGATGGTATTCGTCTGGCAGGTGATTCCAAGTCACCACCGGGGGGCGATCATGGTGAACCTGGAAGTCCCAGCATTTTGGAACGTAACAATCATTCCCCCTTCCTACAATCACACCACTGTGTCTCTTGACGTCTTAAACCCGAACACTTGTTATAGGTGGACTCTCACCGTATCGAACCACTTCGACAACCAACCGAACACGGCTACGCAGCATGGCCGTTTTTGTACCCTTAACGGTCCGCCAAACGGATTCGCAGGGTGGGTCTTGCAGTCGACCCCTCAGGTCAACCGATCCCTGACGAACTCGGTTGAAACGGCCGGAGTCTCCGGCGCGGAGGTGTTCGTTGAAGCTGAATGCGTAGGGCCACACTCAACGTTCGTTCCCACTCTCTTCTATCCCGGTACGACGCAACCTGACGGTTTCTACAACTTCACTTTTCCCTACACTGCCTCCTCTCCCACTCTCAGTTACTTCGGTGCTTCAGGTTGTTCGGACCGGTATGGCGTTACGTTCGGAGCATCATACGTCGTTGGTGCTCAGGATCAGAATCCTCAGAGCCAGGCATACTGGAGTGTCGGAAGCGTGGCGGTAAGCGAGCCCCTCTCGCCCGTCAAAGATGTCGTGGAAATCATCATCCTCCCGGACGTCACCGATACAGTCCAGGTCGCTCTTGCCCTGATCCACACCACTGTTGCTGGGACAACGTTCAACAATATCAAGTGCGGGTTCACATATGTGGTGAACGGTTCGGGGAGCTGGGTAAACCAATCGAACTACGCGGGAACCATCCGCATCGGGAACACGACTAACGTGGCCAGCCAAACTTGGAATTCTCCTGGAGGGTGGGGAGTCAATAACTCGCTCAACGTTGTCTACGCAATGGGGTCGAATTTTGCAGAGCCACTCGTGGGTAACGTGAGCGCGACGCCCTACCAACTTGCGCCGAAGCCGGCTCAGGGAGTCAATACCAATCCGACCAATGCTACTGACTGGGTGAACCTTATTCAGACGCCACCATCGGAGAACCTGCCTCCGGGATGGCACGAGGTTTTTCCGAACCTCGGGCAAGGAAAGAATGACCCAATTTCAGAGTCAATCTTTGCGTCAGGAACCTACACTTCAACGACCGGGTCGGGGTACTCGTTTTCCTTTGGCGTCGGGTACCTGGGAGTGAGCCTGTCGTGGACATTCACTGACGAGTCCCTTACAACGATTTCCACCTCTCTTTCCTCAACTGCCTCCTGTTCATTCGCGTGGACAAACAACACAATCAACAACTCCGGAGGCAGTCCGTACTTTTACTACTACGATGGGGCTTCCGCCGGGTCATACACCAGCGTCCCTTTGATAGAAGCCTACTTCATGGGTTTCTGCGGCGGCGATGACGAACCAACATGCTAGCCGCTCGAGTCGTTAGGGGAGACAATCGGGTTCTATGATGACTCCGGGCATAGGTCGCACTCTCGGCCGGGCCGCTGAGGCCGCTAGGCAGCCTCGGGGCCCTCGCGGGGGACAGATCGCCCTCTCCGTGGGTACGGGAGTTGCGGCCGCGCTCGTGCTAGTTTCATTGGCCTGGTCTCCTCCCGGAGCGTCGCCCACGCACGTGGAGTGCTCCGTTGTGGGTCCTGTCGCCAATGTGTCATCGTTGTACATTCCCGCGGTCTTGGTCAACTCCCCTTACGGCGGGGGCGCCTGGGGCAACGGGACGTTCCCCGCGACGTTCCCAGGCATCTGGAACGGACCACCGCCGCGGGGGGTCAAGGCCGTCGCCTATGGTACGGGCGCCTTGAACGGAAGTGCCGAAGGTGCGTTCTTTACGGTTAACGCTTCGATCAACAGCGTGCAGAACCTCACAGTCCCGGGACCCGGCCCAGGTTCGCCGTGCTCCCTACCGTACTCGGTGAGTCTTGGGTCACCGCCCTACTACCTAGAGGCCGGCGGAGGAATCTTGCCCCAGAACAGCACTACCGATGTAGGTGAACCGTCGACCGCGACGATTGCCGGAACCCACGGAGTGTTCAGCGTCGCTTCGTTCAACAACAGTTTCACTCAGTCCAACGAACTGTCCCTATCCACATGCGGGGGAGCCGCAAGGTCGATTTCGCTCATCGAGTCAAGCTACCTAGACGTATCAGTCCCGGTTCTCGGCCCAAACGGGAGCCAAGAATACCCCTATACCATCCCGGTGCAGGAGACTTATCACTACTTCTTCCCGGCAGACTTTGGCACCTGGCAGATTGACAACCTCTCCGCCCCGGGCGGCCCTGGCGGCGGGTGGGCCTTCTCGTATCAGCCCTGCGCTTGAGGCCCCAACTCGGGGCGCCCGCAGGGTTACGGGGACCGGAACTCGTGACCATACCGGTAACTGAAGGCAGCCGGGCGCGGAGGGATTTGAACCCTCGACCGCCGGGTTAGGAACCCGGTGCCCTATCCAGACTAGGCTACGCGCCCCCGAAGACGACTCCGGTCCCCGCCATATCACGCCTTCGTCGCTCCGGTAGTCCCGGTCGGCGGCAGGATCCGGTCGTACCGGTGGTCGACCGCCGAGACGAAGTCGCCGGCCGACTCCTGGAGGATCTCGATCCCCTCGAGGTACTCTCGCATCGTCGGCAGGACCGGCCGTCGCGACGTCGGCGGCTCCGAGGGTCGAGGGGTGGTCCCCCCCATCGCCCCGAACAACCAGCGGTCCGGGCCGGTCGCGAACAGGAACGGGTAGACCCTCGACTCCCGGCTCAGGGTCGAGAAGAGCTCCTCCGGTCGGGCGTCCTTCTTGGGCGTGCCCGTCACTAGCACGACCTGGTCCGCCGCTCGGCCCTGGAACGGGGGTAGCCGGGCCGGGTCGAGGATCGTCCGGTGGACGACCCACCCCCGCTGCAGCATCCGACGCTGCGAGAACGGAAGCCCAAGCGGACCGACCAGATGCGCGCCACGGCCATCCTCGGCGACCCCGAATGGCCGGCGGACCAGCTCCGAGGCGGCCCACCACTGGTGCGCCGAGAGGGTGAACGGCGCCGCGTCCTCCGCCTCGTCCGCCATCCCCCCACCGAGGCCGTGCGGGTAGGCGAGCGTCCCGTCGAGCCCCGCGACGTGGCACCAGAGTCCCTCGAAGTCGAAGTAGACCGGAACGGTCGGTCCCTCCGTATGGGCGGTGACCGCCGTCGGACGGGGCGCGAGGTGGCCGGCATCGATCCGGCCGAGGAGGCGGTCGACCTCTCCCGGCTTGCGCTGGAACACGACCGCGAGCACCACCTGGCTGCCTCGCCAGACCACGACCGAGCCCGGGTCGGCGGCGACGGTGCTCACGAGCTCCTCGAACCGATCGGCATACGGCCGAGAGAGCAGGAACGTCACGAGGGGTCGGCCGAAGGCGACCGGGTGGGGTACGTACCGGTCGCGGAGCCAGCCTTCGTCATAGGCTCGGCGACGGATCGCGTGGTAGGTCGACCGGGGAACGGTCGCCAGCCGAAGGCGCTCGCGCTCGCGGTCGGGCCGGGCCGCGAGCAGCACCGCGATGACGCGGGCCTCGGCCTCGGTCAGCCCCCGCACCGACGGTCCTCTCGCGTGCTGCGAAGGTCTAGCATGGGGTCCAGCCACGAGGGCCGGCCCCGAAACCTCGCTTTAAGAACGGCACCCGTTCTCCGGGTACCCGAGGCACCACCTCGTGGTACGATGAGGCCCACTGCTCGCACCGGGGTCGTCGTCACCGTCGTCTCAGTGGCGGTCTCCTTCTTGACGATATGCGTTCCGGGGGCGGCGGGCGCCCACCCCACGCCCGGGACGGACGCTGCGGCGTCCACCGCAACGTCCTGGGCGTACGGCACGGTCCGGTCCGCCACGGCGACCGGTGCCGGCGGAATGTACGCCTACTCTGCGACCGCCACGGCCGGGTTCGCGGTGATCCTCAGCGAGACGGCGATCTCCACCGGGAACTACACGCTCCAGGTCCACCGAACGATGGGTCTGCTCCTATCGGTCACGTATTGTCGTCCGTCGTGCCAGCACCCGGTCGAGACCGCGACGGTCCGGTTCCACGCCTGGGAGGACGTGGGCGCCGCCGTGAACCTCACGACGGCGGCGAACGTGACGGTCAACGGCAGCCCGGTGGCCGCCTTGGGCATCGCCTCCTCTTCCGCGTCGGTCGCGGTCGGCATCCGCGAGACGTCGTCCGTCGTCCTCAGCGGCGCCCTCTCGAGCTCCCGCAACCTCAGCGTGGACCTCGACGCGAACTCCTCGACCATGTACAGCCCCGCGCTCGGGCTCGTCCCGCTGGAGATGTCGACCGGCGAGGCATGGACCTCGACGAGCGCCTTCGTCGGGACCGGCCTCGCCTCCTGGTCGCTGAAGGACACCCGGATCGGCGGGCTCCATCCCGGCACGGTCGACCAGGCGGGCAACCTCAGCCTGAACCAGACCGGGACCGTCAGTGTGGGCGGCGACGACCCGGGCACGGTCGTCCATTTCGGAGGGACGAGCTACGACGTGCTCAACCTGACCATCACCCGAGGTCCGTTCGCCCTGCGAGAGGGGTTCCTGTTGATCCCCACGGGCTCTGACCTGTTCGGGCCCACGGCGCCGTCATGGCTGACCGCGAACGCGGTCGGCACCGGTTCCGCGAACGTTTCGCCGGCCAACATCGATGTGACGAGCCGACTCAACGCCCCCGGTCACCTCGGCTTCGAGGGCTCGGGGATGTGGCTGCGGTCGGCCACGACGAACCCCGCCCAGGACGCGGTGGCAGGTCCTGGGACCGGCCCCGCTCCCGCGGTCTCCTCGCCGGCGACCGGCTCGAACGCCACCTACCTGCAGGGACAACCCGAATCGGTCGGCCAGGCGACCACCGACCAGAACTGCCTCGCGACCGGCCTCGGGTGCCCCGCGGGTGGCGCCGCGCGTCTGCCGATTGGCACGTTGGTCGCTCTGGGCATCCTCGGCGCCGCGGCCGTGATCGCCGCGGGCGTCATCGCCGAACGCCGGCGGCTTCCGCCGACGTCGTACCCGAACGCGGCGCTCTATCCCCCGGGGACGGCCTCCCGGCACGCGACGGCCGAAGTCCGGCCCCCGGGAAAGCCTCCCGCCCCAGCTGAGGACGACCCGCTCAGCCACCTCTGGTAACGGCACGGTCGTCCGCCGGTTCCGAGCTTCGCCCTGGCGGGGACCCGGTCGCAGCCGGACGCGGGTCCAAGCACAACAGGGGAAGCAGGGGAGCCGTGTGGCACCGGCAGCCGCTCAGCTGGGGGAGGGGTTCACCAGGGTCTCGACCTTCACCCACGCTACGAGCAGCAGGACACCGACCACGACGAAGAAGATGATCCCGAGGACCGCCCAGACGACCATCTGCTCACGCAGAGCGGCGTACTGCCGAGCGGCCGCGAGCTGCTCGAGCCGTGGGATCTCCCGCCACAGGACATAGTTCACCGCGGCCGAGGCGAGGCAGTACACCGCCGGCACGATGTCGCCGGCCCCTCGCCCGAGCACGAGGTCGAGCACGGCGAACGCGAGGAAGACCAGGAAGAGGAGGCCCGCGACGAGGGCGAAGAGGAACGCGAGGCTCCGCGAGAGCGAAAGCAGGGCGCGCACGGTTTCATCGGCTGGGGCACCGGGCGGCGCGGGAGACGGCGATAGGGGGGCAGCGGAAGGACCGGGGTCGAGGCTCGTCGCGGCCATCGGTCGGAGGTAGCCGGCGTCCCCCTTAACCTTCCGCAGGAGGGCGGAGGGCCGGGGTCATCCCGACCGGGTAGCGCAGGATCGCCGCGACGCCGGCGAAAGCCCGGGCGAGCATCTCGCCCTCCTCGCTCTCCGTAGAGACGATGCGGGCTGTTGCCCCGGAGTCGATCGCGCGGCGGAAGAGGCTCTCCACGTAGTCCTCCCGGGCGACCTCGGCAAGCGAGCTCGCTCCGCACGAGGGGCACGGTCGGCTCCCCGCAGCCTCGAGCTCCTCGTCCGAGAGGCTCTTCGAGAACGCCTTCTGGCAGTTCCCGCAGCGGAACGTGACGAGCTGCCGCCGGAGGCCGTCGGAGACGAGGAGCGTCTCGACGGCGCCGAGGTCGAGGGCGTGGGCGACGTCGCGCTCCCCGTAGGCCGCGAGCCCGGTCTCGGCCTTGCGGATCTCGGCCAGGAGGCGCTGGACGAGCCGCTTCTCCTCCGTCAGCTCGAGGCCGTGGAGGGTCCGCGTCGCCTTGTCGACGAGCTCCTTCAGGCCGTGCTCGTCCGTGTAGCCGGTGTCGAACAGCGGGAGGACGACCTTCTGCTGGAGCTCATAGTGCAGGAACCCCTCCTTGTAGAAGAACTCCTTCGTCGCCCCCGGTCCCCCGAGCAGGATCCCCTTGAGCTGGTCCTTCTTCGGCAGGAACAGCTCCGCGGACATCTCGGCGACCTTGACGAAGAACTCGTGGGCCGCGTGCTCGATCATCCGCTCGAACCGGTGGGCCGACTGGCCCCCCCGCCCGTGCTTGCTCGGGACCTGCGACTGACGGTTCCTCAGCGATTCGACCCTCTTGCCGCGCAGGAACCCGAGCGTCACCTCCGCCCGGTCCATGACGATCAGCCCCCACAGGTCCGGCTCGTGGACCATCGAGAGCAGCGGGTCGAGATAGAACGTCGAGTCGCACCGGTAGAGGTACGTGTTCAGCGGTTCGGGCGGCTCGACGATGAACGTCACCGTCTCCGAGCGGTCGGCGCCGACCGCCTTGCTGCCGACGAAGAACGCCACGCCGTGCTCGGGGGGCTCCTTGAACGCCCGGACCCGCCCCATGAGCGACTCGATCGCCCACATGACGTTCTTGCGGGTCGTACGGCTCTTGATGTTCGAGCTCTGGGCGTACTCGTTGCGCAGGTAGCCCATCACGTCGGAGATCTGCTTGCCCGGAGGCACGTAGAGGCTGATCAGCTCGGTGGCACGACCTCGGACCGCGCCGATCTCCTGCAGCTTACGCTGGAACGAATAGCGGGCGAGCTGGGGGTCCAGCGGCTCCTCGGTCATGCGGCCGGCCCCGAGGCGGAGGGCTCACCGGGGGACCGAGCGGTGCGGCGCCCGTTCCCCGGGCCGCGGAGTCAGAGGAGGCGGCGCACGTGCTCGTCGATGACCTCTTCGGGGTACGCCCCGACGATCCGGTCGACGAGCTTGCCCTGCTTGTAGAACAGGAGGGTCGGGATGCTCATGATCCCGAGGGCGCCGGCCTTCTCGCCGTTGTCGTCGGAGTTCATCTTGCCGAACGAGACCTTCTCCTTGTACTTCTCGCTCAGGCGGTCGACGATCGGGGAGACGACGCGGCACGGCCCGCACCACGGGGCCCAAACGTCGACGACGGCGGCCGAGGTCCCCGACGTGAACTTGTCGAACTCCGCGGTTCCGATTTCCCGTACGGCCATGG
>Ga0187771_10003690_pt1 | contig 10736 bp, 11 predicted proteins | sample 0116_SJ02_MP15_1_FD_133139 | JGI IMG/M metagenome (GOLD analysis project Ga0187771, IMG submission 133139) | Tropical peat soil microbial communities from peatlands in Department of Meta, Colombia - 0116_SJ02_MP15_10_MG | ecosystem: Environmental > Terrestrial > Soil > Wetlands > Peat | place... | reverse complement strand
TCACCAACCTTCATCCGGCATAAACCGGCTCTGTATTTTGATAAAACTTCTAACGAGGCATCTGGGGCTCCTTCCGTGTAAAATAAAGGCGCCTCTTCCGGATTCTTGATCTCAGACCGAATAAATCCAATCGGTTTCAGCAAGTATCCTCTCATGCTTAAGACTCCATATTTTCATATCCAACCTCTATCCTAACCGCAATCCTATCAACGTGACCTCCAATAGGCGAGAGGTTCTCCAAGGTGAAGGTCCACCCCTTCATAACCAGACTCGAATTAACAATTCAGTTTCCTTATAGCAGCTTAGTCCCTCTTTCTCTTACTTGCTTTCTCGACTAGTACTCGTTCTCCGTCAATTCTAACGAGTAATGAATCCCCATTCGCGAATGGGAATTTTGCAGAACGAGATCTCTACGCTTCTCTTTCTTGACGTAACATATCAACTTCAGAAAACAATCGAAGCAATGATTCGTTTCAGGTCAAATTGACGTGACTTGTGGAATGCGCCTTGGTCGAACAACTGCTCCAAACCATCATAACCATACGCCATTTCACAGCACCTTTAGCCCCGTAGGGCATTCTAAGACTATAAGCCAAGCAGGTGGATTATCGATATAACGAAACTGAATACATGATACATTCACGTCTTTGATGTAAGACGACAAGAAATCCAAAGCATGGGTTTCAAAGCCAACCGCCTCAAGCGTTGGTTTGGTTACATCAATTATCAATCGTTCTTCGTCGATCCTAATGAGTAACGACTCCCCATTAGCGAATAGGAAGGTGGCGTCTTTGACGAAGTCTGCGGGAACATAAATGATGCCTGTCTTGCCCCGTGAAGCAGACCCGAAACGGCCCACAGCCTCTTTGATGCCTCTGATTATCTATCGGATACTGTATCAGAGAAATCATATATCGTACGTCAGATATTATCTAATCACAAAACCGCTACGGGATAAGTGTAACCGATCTCAAGTCTTGATCGTTTCGGTTCTCTTCTTTGCCAAAAAATCCTTAGCGTTTTCGATAATAAACGCCTTTGTTCGGCCAATTGAATGCATACTAGTGTCAATCTTAAGGTCATAGATCCGCAGGTCTGTGACGTCAATCCCATAGTATCTCTTGTATCTCCGCTTCTGAATCTCCTCGCGGGCCAATGTCTCCTCTCTTGCGGTTGAGAATGAGACTCGTTCGCGTTGCGCGATCCTCTTGAATCTTATCTCATCAGGCGCTACTAAGAGTAATTTAAGATCAGCCAAGTCTCCAACCATCCAGGCGGCGAGTTGCGCATCAATCACGACGCCGCCTTCCTTCGCGATCATCCTCGTTCGTTCGTCAATCATCTTGTCAACTGCAGGGTCTTGCTCGGCTAGTTGGCTGAAGATAGCTAGCGTCATCTTGTTCTCTTTGGCCAGGTCTCGAAAGATCTCCCCAGCGCTTGCGTAACGTAATTTCAATGCGTTAGCCAGTGCTTTCGCATAGGTGGATTTACCAGTTCCATGTGGACCACTTACAGTGATCACTAAGCCTCTCGTTCCTCCATTAATCACCTTTTTCACCTATTCTTGTCCCTTCCAGGTATTCAGTCGCCATTCCCTGCCGATCTTTCGTTAATGGGGGCCGATAGATCTCGTGCAGGGTGACTACTGAGAGATACTTGGACTTACCGATCAGAGGTCATGTTTAGTTCTCTCTTGAGTGATCCGAGCATGACGGAATGCAAGATTTGAGGCAGTTGACTCTAAGCTCGCAATCACTAACACCAAGCTTGACCGCATCAAGGTACGGTTTCGCCTACTGTAGGATATCGCCCTCCTGTAAGACGGGCGCAGAGCAAAAGATTCATCTTCACATTCTTATCACTCTGGGGGTGTGGATGATATATGATCTGTGCATGCGTTCTGATTAGGACTGAGCATGGCAAGTTTGAAGAAGTGGTTGGAAGATTGAGGCGGATCAACGAAGTGAAGGAAGTATTCCCAGTCCACGGACGATACGATGTCGTTGCAAACGTTGAGGCATCCGACTATGAGACACTTGGAAGCGCAGTTCTTCGATTGAATAGGATGGGCGGGGTTGTCTTCACTGAAACTGCTCTAGAGGTTAAGATGAAGGAGGCTTAGCTATGCCGAAAGCCTGCGTCTTGATCAAAACCGTTCCCACGGCTGTTGACAGAATCCTTGATGAAATAAAGAAGATGAAGGCAGTAAAGAAGGCTTACTTAATCTACGGCAGATGGGACATAGTCGCCTTCATCGATGCTCCCACCGAGGAGATTGGGAGACTCACGGCGACCATAAATTCGACTGAGGGCGTCAGGAGTAGCGAAACACTGCCAGAAGCCTAAGCCCACCCTTAACGTAATGTTCCAGTTAACAGACCATTTCCAACAATGAGGCATGCGAGTCGTTAAAAGACAGCTCTGGCAAAAGGAGATAATACTCATTCCGAGATCGCGTTAACTGAATAATATTCGTCCGCTCCAAACATGTCAATGCCATACAGAGGCGTAATGAGAAGCGCCGACAGAACAGCGACTTGACTCTGCGCTGGCTGCATGCTATTCGATTTAGATAGAACGTTGTGTGATTCCCCAGAATAACCTCCCGAGAGAGCACTAGTTCTGATAGCCCCCGTGTTGTAGGCTAGCGAAGACCAATTTGACTCCTGCAATAGGTGGAGGCGTTCATGTTTTCTCAATTCTCACTTTAATACCGTCACCGAATACGAGCGCGCGGTATGTCCTCTCAATTCTGTCCCAGTTCTCCTCCCGGTCGAGTGCCCAGTGCCTTCCAATAACCGTCACAACATGTCCCAGTCCTATTTCGTTCGCTTCACGTTCAACATCGTTAACGTATCTGGCTCCGCTCTCTGGTCGTTCGCCTCGACGTCCAAGGATTGCATGTATGCGCACGTCCTTTAATCCCTCGGCCTTCGCGAGCTTCATTAATGCTCTGAGATGTTCGATTGAGCCGTGTGAACTGTAGAAAGATACGATGCCGAGTAGATGGAGTGCGTGTTCAGTTCGTCTTGCTTTGCGGAACAAGGCCGTTATGTCTGCATTATGAAAAATGCTTCCATCCGCTATGGAACTATCTATTCTCACCCTGTCCGAAGGTATTCTCCTCCCCGCACCAATATGCAGGTGACCTACCTCTGAGTTGCCCACCGTTCCAGGAGGCATTCCCACTGCTTCTCCAGAGGCAGCGAGAAGAGTATGGGGGAACTGTTTGGTGATAGAGTCCATTGTGGGGGTGCTTGAACTTTTTATTAAATTGCCATACGTCTCCTCCGAGTAGCCCCAACCGTCCAGTATGATTAGCATGAGCCGTTTTCTCATTGCAGGAGTGTAAGGGGAATGGGTTATGAGAGATTCTCCTGACATTACTTGTGGTTTTCGAATTCCTATTATTTCTAGGGCCGTCGGCGCTATGTCTGTCAGTGCGCCGTTTCTGAGCTCTATTCTCTCACATAGTCTTCGATCCGGCTCTATCAGCATGAAGGGCACAGGGCTGTCCGTGTGTCCTGTATCTACGGTGCCGTCGGGATACATCCATTTCTCAACAGTGCCATGGTCAGCAGTCACTATGGTGGTTAGTCCCAACTTCCTGTTCTTATCTAGGACGATGCCGAGACATGCGTCCACTGTCTCAACCGCCTTTCTTATCGCATCGGCATTCTCCACATGCCCCAGTACGTCCACGTTTGCGAAGTTAATTATGATGAGAGCCAATGATTGATTCTCGGCAGCCATTATTGCAGCCTGAGCCACTTCATTAGCTCGCATCTCCGGTTTCTCGTCATACGTTCTTACATTGAGTGATCTGATTAGCATTCTCTCTTCACCCGGTAGCGCTTCCTTGGATTTGCCGTTGAGGAAATATGTGACATGTACGCTTTTTTCTGTCTCAGCAATCTTGGCTTGTCGAAGTCCGTTCTGGCTTACTGTAGCGCAGAGGGTATTGCCTATCCGTTCCTCAGGTGGGAAAGCCACCTGTACGTTAAGGGATTTATCGTATTCTATCATCGTGAGGAAGCTAAGATTAAGTCCTTTCACGATTGGAAATTTGTCAAAATCTTTCTCTGTAAAACTTCTGGTGAGTTCAATCTCTCTTTCGCCTCTTATATCGAAAAAGAAGACGCAGTCAGCCTCGTTTATGCGGCCGATGGGGTTGTCGTGTTGGTCTACTGCTATGAGAGGTTGAAGCTGTTCGTCTTCTTCGCCCCTAGCGTACGCTTCTCTAATTGCTTGGGCGATGGGTGACAGCTTATCTTGGTCTTGGTTGTTCATTGCGCACAACCACTTGACTATGGGCGCTCGCTATCAACTTTATACTGTGTATGGGATGCTGAGTTAAGGATACGGATCACTAAAGCGATGGACCTTGACTTTTTGACTTTGGTGATCCACAGTCACGTACATCAAACGTGGTTGTTCGATAATATTGTGTAGATAACGAAATAAAGGCAATCACGCGAAGGCTAATGTCGGATACGTTACAAACACTAGTAGTTGGTTGAATGGGGCAAGCTAAGGCTTCGGGAGAAGAAGGAAATGCGGATTTGAGGTTGGATATCGCACTCATGAACAAAGCCGCGTATCCCGAGCCCACTCATAGAATCGAACTCGTCCAGACCCACATCTCCCTAGTCTTCCTGACAGACAATTATGTTTACAAGATAAAAAAACCCGTGAACTTCGGATTCCTGGACTTTTCGACGCTAGAGAAGAGGAGGTATTATTGCGAGAGAGAGGTGGAACTCAACAAACGCCTCTCGCCAGACGTCTACTTGGCGGTTCTACCTGTAACCATGGACAGCGCTTCAACCGCAACGATAGATGGGAAAGGTCAGATTATAGAATATGCTGTGAAGATGCAGAGGTTACCCACGGAGAAACTAATGATAAAACTGCTGAAAGGAAATTGTCTGACCCGCGAAATGGTCGAAGATGTGGCAAAAAGTATCGCCTTATTCCACGCGAAAGCTGCCAGGTCAAGTGAGATCGACAAGTTCGGAAACATAGAGACGATAAAGAAGAATACGTACGAGAACTTCGCGCAGACCCAGAAATACGTTGGAAAGTCCATAACAAAGTCTCAGTACGACGCGATAAGGAGCTTCACGGACGATTACCTAACGAACAGAACCCACCTGTTCAGCAGAAGAGTGGCTGAAGGCAAAATCAAAGATTGTCACGGAGATCTCCACTTAGAGCACATTTGCATAACAGAGCCGATTAAGATATTTGACTGCATCGAGTTCAACGATCGCTTCAGGTATTCGGATACCGCTGCAGACATCGCATTCCTCGCCATGGACCTCGACTACCACAACCGAAGGGACCTGTCGACGGCACTGATGGATGACTATGTTAGGTTCTCAGGCGATAGAGGGGTGCTGGACATGGTGAACTTCTACAAGGTGTACCGCGCATACGTCAGAGGTAAGGTGACGAGTTTCCTTCTGGACTCCTCAGAGCCCTCCTCTCAAGCTGAGGCAGTGCGCACAGCTCAGAAATACTTCACCCTGGCAGCATCATATGTCCATGAGGAAAGCATGACTCATGATGGGCCTCGGCAAAGTCGACTTAATCTTGTCATCACATGCGGGCTCATGGGTACCGGCAAAAGCACAATCGCGAAGATAGTGGCGGAAAAGAATGGATGGGCATTGATATCATCAGACGAAGTAAGAAAACAACTCGCCAAGATACCCGCCACCCAACACGAATACGTACCGTGGGGTAAGGGAATATACACAACTGACTTCACTGAGAAGACTTACAAGCGAATGAACGAGATCGCGGAGAGACTCCTAAGAAAAGGCAAATCCGTCGTGGTGGACGCCTCCTTTGCAAAGAAAAGGGAAAGAGCGGCGATTTACGCCCTAGCCAAAGCAACTGACGCTGAGTTCACGTGCATAGAACTCGTCTGCCCCGAGGACGAAATAAGAAAGAGGCTCAAGACAAGGGTAGATGAGCAACGAACAATATCGGATGGTAGGTGGGCAATCTTTCCTGACCAGAAAGCTAAGTTCGAGAAAGTGGATGACTTCGCAAATGAGGAACACATACTCGTAGATACGGGGAAGCAAAAAGATGAATCAATCGAACAGGTAATGCACGCACTTGAAACGAGACAGGTCAATTAACGTGAATTATACGGAAATCTTGGTATGTTGTTTCCTGTACGTTGTAAGATAACGTCTGTTTAGTTCTATCGTGTCCCGCACTGACAGGTTAGCTTTCTGAGATTTACTATCGTTCCTTCACCATAACGGTTAAGTCAGTTAAGATGAGTAGCTGGCGAAGATGAATCATGCCTTTCAAGATCAAAGATCCACAACTCGCCAAACAGGGCAAGTTGAAGATTGAATGGGCAGAATGCCGCATGCCGGTTCTCATGAAGCTAAGAAGAGAATATTCGGAATCGAAGCCCCTAAGTGGAATGAAGGTCGGCGGCTGCCTGCACATAACCACAGAGACCGCTGTCCTTGTCAGAACATTGAAAGCGGCGGGAGCCCAGACTTCCTGGTCAGGATGCAATCCTCTCTCAACACAGGATGATGTCGCAGCCGCTTTAGCGGACGAAGAGATAGACATCTTCGGTTGGAGAGGCCTATCAAAGGACGACTACTATTGGTGTATCGAGAGAGTCATCGAGACAAAACCAAATCTCACCCTCGATGATGGCGCGGACCTTGTCTTCACACTACACGAAGCCCACTCGGGGCAAGCAAGGCAAGTGATCGGAGGAACAGAAGAGACCACGACCGGAGTCCATAGGCTCAGAGCCTTAGCGGAGGAAGGGAAACTCAAGTATCCGATTATCGGGGTAAACGATGCAGAGACGAAGTGGGACTTCGATAATGTCTACGGAACAGGCCAATCTTCAATCGACGGAATCATAAGAGCAACCAACGTGCTCATAGCGGGAAAGAACTTCGTCGTCGGCGGATACGGCCACTGCGGGAGAGGAATAGCCATGCGAGCGAAAGGCCTAGGGGCGAACGTTACCGTAACTGAAGTTGAAGCAGTAAACGCCCTGAAAGCAGCCATGGAAGGCTTTCGCGTCATGCCGATGATTGAGGCCGCGAAGATTGGAGACATCTTCATAACCGCTACGGGATGTAGCGACGTGATCACCACCAGACACCTAAACCTAATGAAGGATGGCGCCATCCTCTGCAACACCGGACACTTCAACGTCGAAGTTTCCGTGACCGATCTCGAAGAGCTCGCAAAGAGCAAGAGGGAAATCAGACCGAACAACACAGAGTACACACTCCCAGACGGAAGGAGACTCTACCTTCTGGCCGAGGGTAGACTAGTAAATCTTGGAGCCGCCGAAGGTCACCCATCCGAAGTGATGGATATGAGCTTCGCCAACCAATTCCTATCCCTCATCCACCTTGCAAAGGAAGGCAGGAACCTGAAACCCGGTGTTTATGATGTCCCAAAGGAACTGGACAGGCAGGTAGCGAGCATAAAACTGGACACGATGGGCATGAGACTAGATGAACTAACCCCTGAACAAGTCCGATACATCAGAGGCTACGGGGCGGGAACATGAGATACCACTAGCCCCCTGCTACAGAGCCGTAGAGTAGAACGGATACAAGATCGTGGTGGAAAGCCAAGTACCTTAGCCAGAATCTTATGTAGTGATTATCAGGGCGCGTCCACTACGGTTGGGCATTTTTGAAGTGCCTTCGGAACCTCGCAGTCGGGGTCAACATCGCCACAGCTTTAAGCCTAATCCTCGTCGAAGTTCGCAATTACACCGGTCTCTTCCGTCAACTCCTCTCCTCAATCATCCTCATTGCTTGTGAAATAACGAGCAGACATGCACTTTCCGCGCACTACGAGTTCGCCTTCTCATTGTTTCTTTAAACCAACTAGCAGAGTAACGTAACCACTAGCCACAGTATTCACTGCTGCTTGAATGAAGGTTGTACCGCCGATGAATATTGCAAACGCTGTTCCCGTGAACTTTGCAGCGTTCGAAGGCGTAATAACATCTAGGATTAAGGCCATCGAAACGAGCAATGTTCCTCCCTGTATGCCGGGAGAGCCCAGGGCGATCAAGCCGAGTGGAACAGCCAGGAGCAGCATCTGCTGCGAGTAAATCTCTGTCCCTGTGTAGCGGGCAGCAATAAAAACCACGGCCAGAACCCCCATGACGCTACCGCACCGATTCAACGAACTTCCCAGCGTTATCACAAGATCCACAACATCAGATCGAATACTGAAATGCTCTTTGAAGATCTTAAGCCCCATCGGAAGAGCCAGGTAGGATGACCCAGTCGCCAAACCCGTAGTGAACATACTCGCCGAATACTTCCACAATGTCCTAGAACTAACCTTCGAGAGCAATTTGGTGATCAGGAAGAGGGCTCCCAACGAGGCCAAGCTGAGGGAGAGTACCAGACCCATGGATATCGCGTACGCCTCCAAGGAGACGTTTCCAAGATTATAGTACAATGTCGCGCCCAATGAGAATGTGATTAGTGGGAAGACTTTCAGGAGAATTTCAAACGCCCGCTCCTGATACATGTAAACCATCTTCGAGACTCTAACAACTCTTCTGAAAGATGATGATTTCGATAATCCGAAGGAAAGAAGCAACCCGAAGATTAAGGCTAATGTAACGGGGCGAAATGCCGCAATAAGCACAACCTGCGCGACGTATGAGAATGTTGTCACGGAGAATTCTCTTGAAGCGGTTGCTGAGGGCAGGAGTGGAGATAGAGCTATTGACGCGAACAGGGAGCAACCCATTACTAGTGCTGCGAAGAGAAAGGTAGCGGTTTTGACTACGGGCCCAGCGAGGTCGCTTTCAGCGATCAGTGAGCAAGTTGCACCGAAGATTATCACAAAGACGATCAGAGGTGCTAGAAAGATGAATCCGTCAATGAACAGGTTAACTATCGTCGAGAAGATGCGAACGTCGATGGGAGTGACGTATGCGACGACTAGGCCAACGAGAAAGCATAGGAGCAATAAGTACTCGAGGCGAAGCTTCATACTAGCCAGTTCCAGACGACTTATGCGCCGGCATATTACAGATGCGTATCCGCATTGCGTTTATGCCCGCGTTCCTCGCTCTTTCATGAGTTCGATGAGCACGTTAATGCTGTATAGTAGGCTTAAGGCGCCGCCTGGGAAGAACGCGCATTCGAGCGCTTCAACGATCTCCTCCTTCGTAGCCCCCTTCTCCAATGCCCGTTTCATGTGATTCTTCATCGCATTCGCGTCGCCCGGGTTGCGCGCGGCTATGGCACATAAGAAGAAGAGTTCCTTCATCTTCTCTGGGAATATGCGTTTCCTGAGCATCACAAGCTCGTATAATGCGTCGTATGCCTCAAGGAAATCTGGATCTACGTTCGCCAACATTCTGTAGGATGGGTAAATGTAGCCGCGCTTCTTCGACATGTAGTCCAAGAGTCTTTTGGATTTTGTCTTCAACCCTAGAACCTCAGCGTCACTACGACTACGAAGCTCGAGTATATTTGGACAGTAGCTTTGTTGACGCCGGGAAGTCAGAGAGTTCAGGCACGGGTACGGGATGAACCTGACTAATGTATACTGTTCTATGTGCCTAGTAGCCTAGGTTTTCATTAACCAGCAGAACCGTTGTTTCTGTTTCATTGGGCCTTCTCTCGAGGATCGTGATCACATTGCACAACCTATCAGGGCTGTCGCACTTCTCCTCAGTACACAACCCTGTGGTGCCGCAAAGACTTTTGGAGTTGAGGCGTTTAGCGTTCATTGGGGCGGCGAGTTCTCTTATTCTAACTATCGCTTCATCAATACCCTTAACAATCTTGTTGGCTCCTGCAATGATGATCACTTTTCTTGGGCCGAAAATCATTGAGGCAACCCTATTCCCGGTTCCATCCGCGTTCACCAGTTTCCCATCTATCGTAACAGCGTTCGTACTAGATACGAAGACGTCACAGGTGAGTTGGCTTCTTCGTATGTCACGTTTCTCAGCCTGCGTTAAGTCGGAACGCCAATGATCCGCAACCGGGGTGCCACGCTTAAGAAGCGCTTCGATTAGGCCGATTTCCCTCACCGTTACTGAACCGCCTACGCCCACATTAGCGTCCACGGGTATCATTCCAAGAAGAGTCTTTAGGGCTTCTTCCTTGGAGTGGAGGCTGCGAGCATCGAACCCGTTCTTCTTAAGATTCGATAATGTTAGGTCAATCATCCTTTCGGAATACCATTGCTGAACTTGGTACATGTGGCTGATGTCGTGATCCAAGCGAGTAAAGGCTATCGAATATAGAACCAGTTGAAGCATGCAAAGAATTTACTATATTGTTCAATTAGCCAGCGAGAGCTCGCACCCAGGTTACGTCAACCGGAAACCCCTGCAAATCTTCTTTAAATAGAATAATCGCTGTCACAACTCTTTAGTCGGTAGACTAAAGAGTCATACTAGGACCGAGGCTGGACGGCGAATGAGCGAAGTTCAGATTCAATGCGGGGAAAAGTCAACACATCTCAAGTTCGACGTTAATAGGCCTGTTGAAGTGGTCACCTCAAAGCGGGCGCCGGTGGATCAAAATTCATTAAGCAAGTCGATCTCGGAGCCAATCGCATCTGGCGATCTCGCATCGTTTGTTGAGGGTAAGAAGAAGATTCTTGTTGTTGTGAATGATCACACGAGGCCGACGCCCACAGCCGCGGTTCTTCGTCTTCTACCACTTAGGGGAAAGGAGGCTACG
>Ga0187771_10003689_pt1 | contig 10736 bp, 7 predicted proteins | sample 0116_SJ02_MP15_1_FD_133139 | JGI IMG/M metagenome (GOLD analysis project Ga0187771, IMG submission 133139) | Tropical peat soil microbial communities from peatlands in Department of Meta, Colombia - 0116_SJ02_MP15_10_MG | ecosystem: Environmental > Terrestrial > Soil > Wetlands > Peat | place... | reverse complement strand
CTGCAGCTCGGCGAGCGTGCGGCGGCCGTCGACGGCGAAGGCCTCGAACTGCTTGAGACCGGAATTGGAGAACTGCGAGAGGCCAGCCGAGATCTCCTCGGTGCGCTTGTCGAGATTGTCGGCGAGGCGGCGGATCGATTCCGCCGCCAGCGCGATCTCGCCTTTGCCGTCGGCGCCGCCGGTCAGGTTTTCCATGCCGGCCATAACTTGGTCGAGGCGCTGCGAATTCTGCGCCAGCGTCGAGGTCACGGTCTCGATATTGTGCAGCGAAGCCCGCAGCGCGGTTTCGTTCTCGGCGACGAGGCCGTCGATGTGGGCGAGTACATCGCGCGCCGCCTGGGTGACGTCGGCCTCGGCGCCCGCATTCGCATAAAGCGTCGGAAAGCCCGCCTTGTCGGCGGCGATGAGCGGCGCATCGGCCGATCCGCCGGTGAGCGAGACCTCGGCGAGCCCGGTCAAACCCTGGAATTGCAGGGCGACCTTGGTGTCGGCGCGCACCGGCACCGTGCCTTTGAGCGAGATCACGGCCGTGACCTTGCGCGGATCGCGCGCATCGAGCGCCAACTCCTTGACCTCGCCGACGCGCAGGCCGTTGAACAACACCGCGGCGCCGGGCCGCAAGCCCGACACCGAGCCGGCGAACACCACGCGGTAGCTCGCGCGTTCGCCGCCGCCGCTCATCTGGAACCAGAACAGGAAACCGAACAGGGCGGCGATGACGGCGAGCGTGAACGCGCCGGTGGCGATGTAGTTGGCCTTGGTTTCCATGACGGGCCTCGCTTGACGGTCCTAATGGTGGACGGCGCGCGCGCCATCGCGCTCGATCTGGCGGGCGCGCTTGCCGCGGAAGTAGGATTTGAGCCAGGGGTGCTCGGACTTGAGCATGGTCTCGATCGGCCCCGTCGCGATCACGCGGCCGTCGACCAAAACGGCGATGCGGTCGCAGACCGCATGCAGGCTGTCGAGATCGTGGGTGACCATGAACACGCTCAGCCCCAGCGTGCGTTGCAGCGTGCGCAGCAGCGCGTCGAACTCCGCGGCGCCGACCGGATCGAGGCCGGAGGTCGGCTCGTCGAGGAAAACGATCTCGGGATCGAGCGCCAGCGCGCGAGCGAGCGCCGCACGCTTGACCATGCCACCGGAGAGTTCTGCGGGAAATTTGTCGGCCGCCGCGGCGTCAAGGCCGACCATTTGCAGCTTGGCGAGCGCGATTTCGTCGATCAGGCGCGGCGACAGATCGCGATGCTCGCGCAGCGGAAACTGGATGTTCTGCCGCACCGTCAGCGACGAGAACAGCGCGCCCTGCTGGAAGAGGACGCCCCAGCGCCGCTCGAGCGAGCGCCGCTCGCGCTCGGTAAGGCCGGCGAGATCGCTGCCGAACACCTCGATCACGCCCTGGCGCTTCGGAAGAAGTCCGATGATCGTGCGCATCAGCACCGATTTGCCGGCGCCCGAGCTGCCGACAAAGCCGAGGATCTCGCCGCGGAAGACGTCGAGGCTCACGCGGTCCAGCACCGTTGCGGCGTCGAAGCCGACGACGAGATCGCGCACGCTGATCACCGCCTGGTCGCCCGCCATGGCCATTCACATCCCCACCGCGGCGAAGAACATGGCGAACAAGCCGTCGAGCGCGATGACCAGAAAGATCGACTTGACCACGGAGGCGGTGGTCTTGAGCCCGAGCGAAGCGGTGCTGCCTTCGACCTCGAAGCCCTCGACGCAGGCGACCAGCCCGATGGTGAGCGCCATGAACGGCGCCTTGATCATGCCGACCTCGAAGGTCGGCAGCCAGATCGCTTGGCGCAGCCGTTCGAGGAAGATGTCGGGCGCCATGCCGCCGTAGAGCCAGCACACCAGGCCGGCGCCGTAGAGCGCCGCCATCGAGCCGAGAAATGTCAGCATCGGCACCGCCAGCACCAGCGCGACGATGCGCGGCAGCACCAAAACTTCGATCGGATCGAGGCCCATGGTGCGCAGCGCGTCGATCTCCTCGCGCATTTTCATCGAGCCGAGTTCGGCGGTGTAGGCGCTGCCGGAGCGGCCCGCCACCATCACGCAGACGATGAGCACGCCGACTTCGCGCAGAACCAGGACGGCGACCATGTCGACGACAAAGACGTCGGCGCCGAAGGCGCGGAACCGGAAAATGCCCTGCTGGGCGAGAATGGCGCCGATCAGGAACGTGCTCAGCAGGATGATCGGCACCGCGCGCAAGCCGACGCGATCGAGATGGTGCACGATCGAGGTCAGCCGCAGCCTGCTGGGATGCGCGATCGTCGCCAGCACCACGACGGTGAGCGCGCCGAGCAGATGCGCCAGCAGCACGAGCGAGCGGCCCATGTCGGCGACGTTGCGGCCGATGCCGTCGAGCGCGATAAGGATGCGGTTTTCGGCGACGGCGGCCGCCGCCGGCGCGCGATTGACGAGCTCAACCTCGGCCATGAGGCTGCGATCGGCGTCCGACAGGTTGACGACGCGCGCGAGCGCGCCTTGCGCGGCGAAGGCGCGCTTGAGCCGCTCGATGAGCCAGGCGCCGAACATGTCCAGCCGTTCGAGCTTGGCGAGGTCGATATCGATGTTGCGCGCATCCTGGTAGCGCCGCGCCGCTTCCTCGATGATGCGTTCGAGCTCGGCCGCGCGCTCGCCGGTCCAGGCGCCCATGACGGCCAGCGCGACGCGCTCGCCGTCGACCGTGCCGGCGAGCGAGGCGGCGCTCAACGACACGCCTTTCTTGCCGCAGTGGCGGGGCGCGGCTCTTGAGCCATGCCGATATCCCCGATCATATTGCCCCTCGCATGGAACTTTCCGTTCGCATCGAACGCTGGCCGCTCAAAGGCGCCTTCACCATCAGCCGCGGCAGCAAGACCGAAGCGGTCGTGGTGGTGGCCGAACTCAGCGATGGGACCCACCGCGGCCGCGGTGAGTGCGTCCCCTACGCACGCTACGGCGAAACTGCGCACGGCATTGTGGCGGCAATCGAGGCGGTGCGTCCCCTGCTGCGGTAGGGTATGGATCGGACCGCCCTCCAGCGCGCCATGCCCGCTGGTGCTGCCCGTAATGCACTCGATTGTGCTTACTGGGACGTTAACGCCAAGCAGACGGGGCGCCGGGCGTACGAATTGGCCGGACTTTGCTCCCCTAGGCCGCTTGTCACCGCCTATACCATTTCGCTGGCGGCGCCGGCCGCGATGGCGGACGCGGCGGCGCAGGCGGCGTGGCGGCCGTTGCTGAAGGTGAAGCTCGGCGGCGCGCACGGCGGCGAGGATGACGGCGAGCGCATTGCAGCCGTGCGCCGCGCAGCGCCGAGGTCGCAACTCATCGCCGATGCCAACGAGGGCTGGAGCCTTAAGACTCTCGGGCAAAACCTCGCCGCTTGCGCGCAAGCCGGCGTCACCCTGATCGAGCAGCCCTTGCCGGAGGGCGGCGACGAAGCGCTCTTGCGCGTGGCGCGGCCGATGCCGATCTGCGCCGACGAAAGCCTGCGCGATCGCTCATCGCTCGATGCCCTTGCCGGCAAGTACGATGCCGTCAACATCAAGCTGGACAAGGCCGGCGGTCTCACCGAGGCGCTGGCGCTCGCCGCCGAAGCCGAACGCCGCGGATTCGCCATCATGGTCGGCTGCATGGTGGCGACCTCGCTGGCGATGGCGCCCGCCATGCTGGTGGCGCAGCGCGCCGGCGTGGTCGATCTCGACGGACCGCTCATCTTGGCCAAAGATCGCCCGGACGGGCTGCGCTTCGAAGAGAGCAGCATCTTTCCGGCCGAGCCGGCGCTGTGGGGATAGGAGGGCGGCGGTGTGCGTGGCCGGTTGCGGCCGCGATGTTGCCGTTGTGGTAATGTCCCACAAGCGTCGGCCACCACGATTGCGCGCCTGCGGCGGTTGTGCTGTTTGCGTTGGCCTGAGCTGGTGAAGCGATGTCCACGGACCCGGTGCCATTGTCGGAGCTGTTGACGGCCCTGCCGGACGACGCGGATTTCGATGCGGTCTACGCCGAACTGCTGGCAGACCAGCGCGGCCGCTGGTTCCTGACGGAATATTCCGTCCGCAATCGCGGCGCCGACAGGCGTACGGTCGTCGGCCTAGCGGCCGGCGTCGAGGAGGCTGCGCCGCAAGTTTCCCCTGCCGATGAATTCGGCGACTTGGCTGCGGCGCTCGGTTGGATCGAGGGTGAGATCGCTGCGAGCGCGACGCTCGGCCGCGACGGTTTCGCCGCCATCGAGCGCATTCAGGACGTCGCTTTTGCGCTGCGCGAGCGCACGGTCGACGCGGCGCTGTGCGATGTGCTGGAAGCCGCGAGCGGCGAATTGGCCGACGCGCTGACGCGCAACGACGGCGCGGTCGAGCGCGCGCAACGCGCGATCGCACTGCTGCGCAATCTCATCGGCAGCATCAAAGCGCTTGTCGCTCGCGCGACCGCTGCACCAAGCACGGCTACCGAGCCGGCGGCCGAAGCGGGGGGCGCGTCGGTTGCGGAGCGCTCGGCCGCCGAAACGCGCGAGGATGACCAATTCGCGGCTGCGATCGGTGCGCTGGCGGCATCGTTTCCGGCCGACGGGAGTGCCGCGCCGGAGGCGGCGGGGGCAACGGAAGCGTCTCGTGCGGTCGAGGATTGGACCGTGCCGGTCGAGGTCGCGCCCGATTCATCCGTCAAGGATTGGACCGTGCCGGTGGAGATCGCGTCCGATCAGGCCGTTGAGGATTGGACTGTGCCGGTAGAGATAGCGCCCGATCGGGCCGTCGAGCACGTCGGGACCGAGCCTGTTGCGGTCGCGCGCTTTGAAGAAGCACCGTCGGCGGTCGGCGAAGCTCAAGACGCCCAGCTGGTGGAACGCGACATAGAGGCGCCGGCGAGCGAGGATGGTGCGGTGGAAAGCGAAGCCGCGATGCCAGTTGTCAACGCAGCAGCGGCGGCTAGCGAGGCCGAACTTCCGCGCAACGATGACGCAACCGAAGCCGGCGCCACCGCCGCGGCGACCGCGAGCCAATCGCAGAGCGGCGAAATGATTTTGCTTGCGGCGCCGTCGAGCGCAACAGTATCGAGCAGGGAGATGTCGAACCACGATCCGAACCAGCATCCCAGCCAAGAGCCATCCGGCGATCTGCCGGCAAGCGGCGAATCTGCCGGTGAACAAACAGCCAGCGAAGAAACAGCCGGCGAAGAGGCAGCGAGCGAAGCGCTCCCTCGCGAAGAATTTTTCTTCGGGCAGCTGTTGGACGAGCAAGCGCTGCACAAGAGGGCGCCGGAGGAGTTATTGAGCGGTCAATCATCCGAGGACGGCCCAATTCTTCCGCAACCGACGTTTGGACAAGAGCCTCTCGGGCCAGAAAGTACGGGGCAAGAGAGTCCGGTACAAGAGGCGGCCGCGGCGATCTCGCCGCCTTCGCCCGATCATACCGAGCCTGCCGCCGTTGCAGCTGACCATATTTCGGGCAATGAGACGCCGCCTGATGAAGATGCGGCGCGATTGCACCAAACCGCAGACGCCGCGGCCACTACGGCGGATCACGCAGCACCCGCCGAGGAGAATGAGATCGACTCGATACTCGAGCCCGCGCCGCTCGATCAGGCGCTGCCCGATTCGCGGGCGCTCAGCGGGCCCGAGGAAGATCCGGGCGATTTGTTCGAGCCGCTACCGCTTCCGAGTCCGTTGTTGACGCCGCCGATCGAGGCGCCGTCGCCTGCCATTATCACGCAGCAAACGCCGCCGGCTGAGCAGCCGGCGCCGGCAGTTTCCGCGCCGGAGCCAGAGCCGGCTCGATTGCCGCTGGAGCAGCCATCGCCGCCGCGCGCTGCGGCAATGCCGGTAACGCGGGCCGTTCCCCGCCCGGCACCAAGCGATCCGCGCGATCCGTTGACCGCCATCCGCGCGCTGAGCGAGGAAGAGCTGATCGCGCTTTTCAGCTAACCACCTTCCGATACCACGCGATTCGGCTTTTCTGATGTTTGAGGTCGCGTCGGCGAGCGCGTTCAGCATTTGTTAACCGACGCGGTTCTCCCATAGCGATTCGGGCGAGCGGCATGGAAGTTGCTTGCCACGGTCTGTTGCGGATCAACAACGAGGCCCAGGCGAAAGCTTTGTTTGCTCCAGGTACGGCCGGATCGTCTTGGTCCGCACGACATGATCATCTGGAGGCCAAGATGCGCAGACTAACCGGTGCCACTGTGGCGATCGTGGCGTTATGCGTAATGGCGTTCGTTCCGACCAACGCGTCGACGCGCGATCTCGACGGACGCTACGCCAATGAGCCGCTGCACGCGTGGTTCGATCAGCTGGCCAGCGGCAAGGGCTTGTGCTGTTCGTTCGCCGACGGTTTCAGCATTCAGGACGTCGATTGGGACACGCGCGACGGACGCTATCGCGTGCGTATCCACGGCGAATGGATCGTCGTCCCCGACGCCGCGGTGGTGAGCGAGCCGAACCGCTTCGGTCCGGCCGTGGTGTGGCCGTACAAGGACACCGAGGGGGCAACGCAAATCCGCTGCTTCCTGCCGGGCGCCGGCGCGTAGGTTCCCGGGCCCCATTCCCGCACCAGCGGGAATTAAGATAGGGACTTGATTGCGGGAGAGACCGCCGGGTTCCAGTTTTTGCTCGCCGGGAGTGGAAACAGCTCACGCCACCAGGCGGGAAAAAACCTCCGGATCGACATTGCCGCCGGAGAGGACGGCCACCGCAATTTTGTTGGTCACGTCGACCTTGCCGGTCATCAGTGCGGCAAGCGCGACCGCCCCGCCCGGCTCGACGACGAGCTTCAATTCGGAAAACGCGAAAGCGACCGCCGCGGCGACTTCCTCGTCGCTGACGACGACGCCGGCGCCGACCAGCGATCGGTTGATGGCGAAGGTGAGCTTGCCCGGCATGCGCGCCATCAGCGAATCGCAGATGGTGCCGGTGAGCGCCGCGTTCTGTTCGCGGCGGCCGCTGCGGAACGAGCGGGCGTGGTCGTCAAAACCCTGCGGCTCGGCGGTGTAGAGCGCCGCCGTCGGCACGCGCGAGCGCACGGCGAGCGCAATGCCGGCGGCAAGTCCGCCGCCGGAGGCGGTGACGACCACGACGTCGGGGGCAAGGCCGAGCGCGGCCAAATCCTCGACGATTTCCAGGCCGGCGGTGCCTTGGCCGGCGATGATCAGCGCGTCGTCGTAGGGCGGCACCAGCACGGCGCCGCGGCGCGCGGCGATGTCGCCGGCGATCGCCTCGCGGTCTTCGCGCGCGCGGTCGTAGAGCACGAGTTCGGCGCCGAGCGCGGCGGTGCGCTCGCGTTTGGCGCGCGGCGCGTCGCGCGGCATGACGATGACGCAGCGCATGCCGAGCAGTCGCGCCGCCGCCGCGACGCCCTGCGCATGATTGCCGGAGGAAAACGCCACCACGCCGCCTGCGCGCTGCTGGGCCGGAATAGCCGCCAGCCTGTTGTAGGCGCCGCGGAATTTGAACGAGCCGGTGCGCTGCAGCGTCTCCGCCTTGAGAAAGACTCGCGCGCCGGTCAGTGCGTCGAGCGCAGCCGAGGTGACGAGCGGCGTGCGCAAGGCGACGCCGGCGAGCCGACGGGCGGCCGCATCGATGTCGGCTGAGGTAGGCAACGAAACCGAGGCTTCCATGGCGGCAACGGTAGCGCCGCGATCGGCCGGCGGGCAAGGGCCGTCGTCTTTCCTTCCGCTCGCGCGGACGGGGCACGTGAGCACGCTCGCAGCCAGACTGTCAGCTCAAAAGCCTGTCACTCGGCCCTTGCGCTCGATGGCGAGAAGGCCGACCGCATCCGCAAGCCGCGACGACCGGGAGCGCTAATCGCGGGCCGGTACCGCTACTGCTCGAACCTCCCGGCGGCGTGCGCCAGCATGGTGTAGACCTTGCCGGTGTCCGACGTGAGATAATTGCGCGCCACCGCGGCGCCGCGATCGCCGCGCGAGACGTCATCGAGCAGCTTTTCGAACTCGTGGATATATTGCTCGACCGTTTGCCGGAATTCGGGATCGGCGCGGTATTTGCGGCGAATTTCTTCGAACGCCTTCTGACCCTGCGCGGTATAGAGGCGCCGATTGAACAAATTGCGTTCGCCGCGCTTATAACGCTCCCACAGTTCCGCCGCGGCCTCGTGGTCGATCATGCGCGCCACGTCGACGGCGAGCGTCTCGAGCGAGTCCGCCGGCTCGCCCGACGCGCGCTCCTCGCCGCGCGCGGCTTCGCGCCCGGCGGGCGGCGCAATCGACGGGCTCTCCTCGCGCGTTGCGGCGCGGGTCAACAGATCGCTGAGCCAGCCGCTGCCACCACCGCCGCGCCCGTTGCCGTCCTTGCCGGCCTTGCCGCCCTGCACCGGGCTGAGCGAAGGCTGCTCGGAGCGGCGCACCGGCGCTCCGGTGATGTCGCGCGTCTGGCTCGGCGGCGCGCCGGTGATATCGCCGCGCATCGGCCGCACTTGCCCGCGCGCGCCGCCGGCGGCATAGACCGGCTCCGCCTCGCGCCGTATCGGCTCGACCGCGTCGAAGGAACGGCCGTGCCGGGCGACGATGCGATTGAGCTCGGCAAGCGCTTCGATCTGGTCGACGATGACGCGGCGCATCTGCGCCGTCGTCTCGGCGGTCTCCTGCGGCAGTTCGAGGACGCCGCGGCGCAACTCGGCGCGCGTTGCCTCGAGCTCGCGCTGCATTTCCGCCGCCATGTCCTTCATGCCTTGTACGATCTCGGTGAAGCGCGCGGCGGATTCGCTGAACAGCCCGTGCACGTGCGCGGCCGCTTCGTCGTAGACCGTGTTGAAGGCTTCGCCGGTGCGCTTGCGCTCTTCCTCCGAGGTGGTGCGCACCAGCTCGTACTGCTGTTCGATGGTGCGCACGCTGTCATTGCTGGTCTCGGCGATGATCTGCGCGATCTCGCGCGCCCGCGTCGTCGCCGTGTCGAGTGATTCTTCGAGCAGGCCGGAGAAGCGCAGCAGCCGTTGTTCGAAATCGTCGGTACGCGAGTCGAGCATGGTGACGAGCGCGTGCATGCTGGCCTGCCGCTCGGCGACCGAATCAGCGGTGCGCCGATTGCTCTTCTCTAACAGCTCCACCGCTTCGGCGAGCGAACGCCCGTGCGTGCCGAACTGGTTCGCCAGCTCGCCGAGATTGTCCAGCACCTTGACGGTCACCGTGTTGAAGGCGCCGAGATGCTGCTCGACCTTAGCCGTGGCGGTGCCGCTCTTGCTGTTGAGGTCGTTCATGGCGGCCACGAATTCGGACACGCGCGTCACCATGGTGTGCTCGATGGCGTTCATGTTCTCCTGCGCGCCGCTGAGCACCTCCTGCAGCAGGATGTTGGCCTCGCGCAGGCGCTCGAACAGCGCGGTGGTGTCGGAGCGCAACATGCCGTGCGTCTCCAGCATGTCGGCGACCGTAGCCGCGGCGGTCTGCTTCGACTCCTCGACCGCCGCCTTGGTGGCGCTTTGCAGGTCTTCGAGCGTGCGTTTGATCGTCGCCTTGGCGGCGTCGGTGACGCCGAGCGCGCCCTCCTGCATTTGACCGAGCGTGCGCGTCATCGAGGAGGTGGCGTTCTGGCTCGCTTCGTTGATCAGGCGGGCGATCTCCTGGCTGTTGTCCATCATCGACTGGGTGAAGGCGAAGCTCTTGGCGTCGATCGCCTTCACCGCCTGGTCGGTGACGCGGGTGACCTCGCCGGTGAAAGTCTCGCCCCTGGCGGACAAAGCGACCAACAGCCTGCTCGACTTCTCGTCGAGGACATGGGCCATTCCGTTGGTGACACGGTTCACGCCGTCGGCGAGTTGCTCGCCTTTGGCGGATAGCGTCGCCAATAGCTTGTTCGACTTGTCGTCGAGGACATTCGCCATTTCGCCGGTGACGCGGTTGACGCCGTCGGTGAGCTGCTCGCCTTTGTCGGACAACGCCGCCAGCAGCTTGTTCGACTTGTCGTCGAGGATGCGCGTCATCTCGCCGACGCGCTCCGTGACTGCCGTGTTGATCTGGTCGGCCTCCCTGATGTGATCGCGGCCGATCTCGGCGGTTCGGCCCAAGAGCGAGCGCTCCACATTGTCGATATTCTGCTTGACCACGTTCGTGACTTCGGTCGAAAGCGCGGACAGCGTGCGCTCGAAACTGTCGGCGTTCTGCTTGACCGCGGTGGACACCCCGTTCGAAAGCATCGATAGCGTGCGCTCGGCCTCGCCCGTGGTGCGGGTGATGGCGTCACGCGAGGCGACGACGCTCTTGGCGACGAGATCGGTGGCGATGGCCGCCGTCTTGCTGAGCGATTCGTTGGCGGCGGCCGCGCTCTTGCTGATCGTCGTCGACAGCGCGCCGGCGCTTTGATTGAGCGAGGCGGTGGCCTCGGTGGCGCCGCGGTGCAACGCTTCCGCCGCCGCCACGGTCGCCGCCGTGCTCTTGCCCAGCGACTCGGTGGTCCGGGCGGCGAGCTGCGTGAGAGTGCGCTCGGCGTTGCCGCTGTTGGTCTTGATCGACTCGGCGAGTTCCTCGACCCGCGAGTTGAGTAGATCCGCGGCGGCGCGGGTGCGGGTTTCCAGTTGCTGGGTGACCGCCTCCGCCCGTCCGACGAGGAGTTGCTCCAGATAGCCGATGCGGTTGTCGAGCGTATTGGCGACGTCAAGCGCGCGGTTGCCCAGCGCGTTGTCGATGTCGGCGATGCGATCGCCGACGGTCTCGGCGAGCTTGGCGCCGCGCGTGTCGATGACGGTGGTGACGTCGGCGATGCGCTTGTCGAGCGCGGTGACGACTTCCTTGCCGCCCTCGGTCAG
>Ga0187771_10003688_pt1 | contig 10737 bp, 5 predicted proteins | sample 0116_SJ02_MP15_1_FD_133139 | JGI IMG/M metagenome (GOLD analysis project Ga0187771, IMG submission 133139) | Tropical peat soil microbial communities from peatlands in Department of Meta, Colombia - 0116_SJ02_MP15_10_MG | ecosystem: Environmental > Terrestrial > Soil > Wetlands > Peat | place... | reverse complement strand
GGGCATGGTCTGCATCAATCGCCAACTCGTTCTCGAAGGCGTGTTGCGCCTCGTCGTACCGCTGTAGCTTCCAATAAAGGAAACCTAGCCCGAAGTGCACCTCGGGTTCTCGCGGAGCGGCTTTGACCGCAGCTTCGAATTCCACGGCGGCATCGGGAGTTTTGTCCAGCCCATCCAGCGCCTCGCCCAGGAGAACATGGGCAGCCACGGAGTCGGGATCCTTTTCCGCGATCTTCCGGAACTCGTCCATGGCGCAGGAATACTGTTTGGCCTTCAGGCAGCTTTGCGCCAGCGCCTGATGAAGCTCCGCGTTGCCGGGGTCGGCTTTGGCCGCGATGCCCAGATGTTTGGCCGCAAGCGCGAACTCCTGCGCGCCATAGTAGCTCATGCCCAGCAGCGTGCGCGCCTGCTCGCTACGCGGATCGGCGGCCAGTGCCGCGCTGAAGGGCCGAATGGCGGCGCGGAAACGCCCTTGCTTGAACTCCGCCAGTCCCAGGTTCAACTGCACACCAGGCAATTTCGGATTGAGAAACAGCGCCCTGCGATAGGCGGAGGCGGCCTCCGCGTACTTCTGCTCCCTGGATAGGACCGAGCCTAGGCTGGCAAACGCCGCGGCGTCGGCGGGATTGCGAAGCGTCACGGCGCGCCACGCGCGGGCGGCCTCATCCAGCTTGCCCTGACGTTCGAGGGCCTGCGCTTCCGCTGGGCCTGCCGTTTGCGCAAGCAAGCGGGCCGACAGCCCGAGCAGGACCAGCGCGGCAGGTGTGAGCGTCCGATTCCTCATATCCCACTTCGTCACGGAAATCCTCAGGTCTGAAGACCTGAGCTACAACGACACAGATATACGATACCGCAAAAAAAGCCCCGCTCGCGCCAAACTGGCGCGAGCGGGGGAAGAGCTAACCGACGCTAACGGCCGTCCGGCTAGTAGGTGGCCCTGACCGAGATCTGGATTACACGCGGATCCCAGGCCGAGTTGACCTTGCCGAAATTGCCGCTGCCATCGTTGATATTCGTGTTCACACCGTTGAACTGCGTGTGGTTGAAGGTGTTAAAGGTTTCGAAGCTGCCTTCAAAGTGCAAGCGCTCGCCGGCGGCGAAGGTCTTGCGCAAGGCCATGTTCCAGTTTTCGCGGCCCGGGGCGCGGAAGAGAGCGTCGTATCCGAGGTTGCCCCAGCTCGCCAAGTTGGACACCGCGGGAAAAGGATCGTTGTTGGAGAAGCCCGCCGTGCCAATCCACTGCACGGTGCTCAAACTCGTGCCGGTCCAGCTCGTGGTGCTGTGGGGATACTGGACAGCGCCTGCGAAGTTCGGCCGAACGGCGCAGGTGCCCACAATGGCGGAGCAAATGCTCGTTTGCCCCTGGCTAAAGTTCAGAGGCAGGCCAGATTGCAAGGTGACCACGCCGGTAATCTCCCAGCCGGCGAGCGTGTCTTTCACCAGCCTGCTGGAGGAGTGCCGCCAGAAGGGCAGGTCATAGACGAAGTTGACGAAGCCGATATGCGTGCGGTCCAGATAGGACGGCCCCAGGTCGAACCGCCAGCCCACATAGGGGTTGGTGACCTGGTCCAGATCGCCGCCATCGCCGCCGGTACTCGTGGTCGGGTCAATGGAACGAGAGTAGGTGTAACCCGCCTGCAGCTGGAGGCCGTGCATTTGCGTGCGCGCCGATATCTGCAGGGAGTTGTAATAGCCGTTGGCGTCGTTCTGGTCCTGCCTCATGCTCGTGTTGCCCAGGTACGGCAGATAGGTATTGAGCAGGTTGCCCCCGTTGAAACCAGACGAAGTGAAGAACGTCGTTATATTGTTGGTCAAGAAGTTCAACGGAAGCAGGTTGGGCTCAATGGAGTAGCTCTCGTGATGGCTTTCGTTCCCCACGTAGCCAACCGTCAGCACCGACCGCTTCCCGAGTTGCTGCTCAATGCCCACGCTGTACTGGTACGTCGTGGGCACCTTGTAGTCCTGGGAATTCAGGAAGACCTGCGCCTGGGCCAGCACCGGGAGCGTGGCGGCGGAGATCGAAGTATTGGTCTGATCCACGCCGACGTGCGGATTGGAGAGCCAAACGTAGTTAAGGTTAGCACTGCCGCCGAACAGGTTGCTGGCGGCCTGGTACATGTCGTTGCCCTGGATGCGTTCAAAGAACATGCCGAAGCCAGCGCGCAGGATGGTCTTGCCTTCTCCCGTGAGGTCGTAGGCCAGACCAACGCGCGGGGCGATCGTGCCCCAGTAGTTAGGCACGAGGCCATTGCTGACTCCGGGCGTGATCCCCGGAACGCCCAAGCCGTTGGCGTAAACCTGGAGGCCATTGGCCAACGGGTTAGAAACGGTTCCCAGGAACGGATTCCCGCCTGTGCAACCCGCGTTGGAAACCACGTGGGTCAGACTGACGCTCTGAGGGCCAGAGCAAATCTGGTTGCCTGAAGGAACGTTGCTGACCGACCAACCCGCGGTGCCGTTGCCAGTGGTGCTCATCACCCATCCGGTATTCGCCCATCCAGCCGGGAATGCCGGGGTGCCGGCGCTGCTAACAGTGTTCGGTATCATAGCAGGCGGCGGGGTCGGGTTATTAACAAGGGGAGGGATAACACTGCCACCTGGCGGAACATAACCAGGCAGACCGGGTTGGCCCACGCCAAACGACACAAGGGCGCCGTTTGCGTTCCACAGGCTCGGGTAGAAGTTGGACATTTGGCCATTGACCTCAGCCGTGTGGGGAATGCCGTCCCAGCGCATGCCAAGGTTCAAGGTCAAGCGGCGGGTGGCGCGCCAATCGTCTTCGACGTACGCCGCCCAGGACATGCTGTTCCAGTGGCGATGATCCGCAAGGGCCGCCTCACTATAGGCGCTCGCGAGACCCAGCAGGTAATCCGAAAAGTCATACTGAGTGAACTGCCCGCCGCTGAAATCGAACCCTCCCTGCGGCGCGACTTGCAACTGCTGCATCTTGCGGAAGTTGGCCGCGCTGAAACCCATCTTGATCTGGTGGGCTCCGTGGGTCCAGGAAAGATCATCGCGCCCCTGGTAATCGTCCACGCTGTTGTTCCAGGGGTTCCAGTTGTTGTTGAAGACAGCTCCCGTTCCTCCTATCAGCCGGATTTGCGGGAGTGTGCCGTTTTGGAAGCCAAACAGCTTGTTGGCCTCCTCCGGCCCCGGCGACTTACCCGAGTTGCCATTTCCGACGCCGGCGCAGGTGCTGCCCGCTGTGCAGGTCGCGTTGAGCGCTGGAACGCCCGCGTTCAATATCGAGGTGGAAAAGGGAAGCCCGACAATGGGGTCCATCATGATGCGGTTCCCGTCATAGTTGAAGGCCATCTCGTTCAGCAGCGTGGGGCTAATCGTGTGTGTCAAATGGGCCACGGCGCTATAGGAGGGGTTGCCAAAGGTATCGCCGGAGGTTGGCTCGTTCGTCCAACTCCAGCGCGTGGGAATATCCGTCTGGGACACCTGCTCCGAGATCCAGTGCCCAAAGATGGACACCTTGCTGTTGAAGGTGTGGTCAAAGCGACCGAGTTCTTCCCTAACGCCCGTCGGCGCCGGGGCGCCGCCCGAGAACGAGTCAACCGATGTTGAGTTCGCTACGGGCGGGAAGATGCCGGCCGCCGCCATGGCTGCGGCGTTCGGATCTATCAGCACCACGGGAATCTTGTTGCCAGGAAATGCAAGTGAGTGGTTAGAGAAGTCATTGGGATTGGCGGGGGAAGCAACCAAGGGTACGCCCGCAGCCGTAAATGCGGCATTCACGCTGGAAGACACCTTGTTACTCCAGGGCATCTGCGGAGCACCTAGCCCAGTATAAGCTGGGTTCGCCTGTAGCTGCGCCATAGTCTGGCAAATCTGATTTATATTGCTGCCCTGATTTGTGCCGGCATACGGAACACCGGCGCCCAAATAGCCGTTGCCGGGGTTCAGCAGCGGGAAGCCGATGACGTCCCCAGCAGGGCAATTAGTGCCCCCGCCATTGGATTTAATAGGATTCGCAAGGTCAAAAGCCACCATGGCAGTCATGTCACCGCCGTAGCTGCTCGTAAACGGGTTGCCAACGTTAAACGTACCGCTGGACAACTCTTTGCGCCACTCCATGTTGTAGAAGAAGAACGTCTTGGGGTTGTCCGGGTGGATTTTGCCGATAAACGTAGAGACCGGGCCGCCCGCGTTGAATCCGTACAGGTTAAAGTGTTTCAGGCCCGCCAACTGGCCGGGGCTGAAGAAGGGCGTCCCATCGAGGCTTTGATCGCGCCCATACCACCATGCGGATGCATGCAGCTGGTCCGTGCCCGACTTCACTACGGTGGCCACCGCTGCGCCGGACACCAAACCGTACTCTGCACTGAAATTCGAGGTCATCACGCGAAATTCATTGAGAGCGTCCAGCGACGGCATGACCATGGGGCCAGAACCGCCGCGGTCCGCGGCTTCGCCGCCATCAATGAAATACAGGATGTGAGATTGGCGATTGCCGTTGACGCTGAAGTTTTGGTCGCCGCCCATGGGCGTCGGCGTCTGGAAGTCCGACTGATTGCTGGCAACCCCTGGCACCTGGGTCACCAACTGGTAGAGGCTCCGACCGTTGGTATCCAGCTGGGTGATCTGCGTGCCGGTGATGACCGTGCTGATTTCGTTGCTATCGGTCTCCACGGCAATCGGAGCAGCCTCCACTGTCATAGTGACGTTCGCCGCGCCGATCTCGAGTTGGAAGTCCACGCGCCTGCGGTCGTTGACCTGGAGCACGATGCCCTTCTGCTCGGCAAGCTTGAAGTTTGGTGCTTGCGCCTGGACGGTGTAGTGGCCAATGTGTATGTCCGGGAGCACATACGAGCCGACGTCGTTCGTCGTAGTATGCGTCACCACGGAGGTATCTGTATTGGTAGCGGTGATCGCGACGTTGGGTACCGCGGCCTGGGACGGATCGGTCACGGTGCCGAGGATGGTCGCTTCCTGGGCCAGCGCCAGAATCGGCAGACCCAGAAACACCACGCACAAAGCGGTAATGCGTACAACCCACTTCATGGAAACACAACTAGGCAAGACAGAATGCATTCATTCCTCCCACACACCCTGGCGGCTTTGGCGCCGCCATTGAGGTGACCTGAGTCTCCTCCCCTGCCATACCCATGTCAAGCCCTTTTTCGGATACAGATGTGTGCGAGGGGCTGGCGCTCCTCAGCCGGCGACGTCACGGCTGTCGGGATTTCCTTGCACCGCAACAAGCTAGCCTGATCGGCATGCAAATCGCTTGCATATAGCGCCGCCCCCAGCCCCGCCTCATTTGGCAAGGGCATCTGCCGCCGCGGCGGCGAGAATGGCCGCTGCGTGTTGGCCGTCCTATGTCTAATTCTCAGCGGATAGCCGGAAACGCAGCGGAGCATATCCTATGCCTGCCACGCCGCGAGAAGCGGCCATTCTTGGATGCCAACTGCTGCAAGGAACGAGCATCCCTAAAGAATGCTATATTCCGTGTACGGACTTTTCGAGACGCTGGAGCGTGCGCGGGGGAACTTGCGCCCGCGCCTAAGGGGTCGCACGACGAATGTGGCGAGGCGATTCCGAATAGCTTGAATGAGCCGTATGGGCGGGGGAGATTCCTGGGCATGATGGAACGGATCACAGGTTGCGCGACGGCCGCAGTGGTTCTGCTGGCGCTCTTCGCCGCACAAGCCCCAGGCCCCACAAACGCTATTGGCACGGGCCAGCCGGGCAGGCAAGCGACAACCAGCGGCCCCGCCGCGGAGAGCCCGATTCGATTCGCCTACCGCCCGATTGACTTTCAATTAAACAGCTGCGAGACGCCCGAGCGACATGCACCCGAGACCATGGCCGGCGGCGTGGCCATCTTCGACTACAACAACGACGGGCGCCTGGACATCTTCTTCGCCAACGGGGCCGACATTCACACGCTCAAGAAAGACTCGCCGAAGTACTGGAACCGGCTGTTTCGCAACGACGGCAACGGTGTGTTCACGGACGTCACGGAGCAGGCTGGCCTAAAGGGGTCCGGTTTTGACGTCGGAGTAGCCGTCGGCGATTACGATAACGACGGCTACGAAGATATCTTTGTCTCCGGCGTGTACCGCAACACGCTGTATCACAACAATGGCGACGGCACGTTTACCGACGTGACCGCCAAAGCTGGGCTGGACAAGAGCAACGATCCTGAGTACGGCCCCCTGTGGTCCGTGGGCGCCGTCTGGGTGGACGTGAACAACGACGGTTTGCTGGACCTGGTGATCATCAACTACCTGAAATGGGACGTGCAGCACGAGCCCCTTTGCGAGACCAACGGCCACCGGGACTATTGCCACCCGAGGATGTACAAGGCCACCCCCAACCAGCTGTTTATCAACAACGGCGACGGGACATTCCGGGACGCTTCCGTTGAATGGGGGTTGCGCGCACATCCGGGAAAGGGCATGAGCGGTTCAATCGCCAGCACCAATCTCGACGGGAAGATGGACCTCTTCGTCACCAACGATAAGCTTCTGAATTTCTTTTTCCGGAACAAAGGCAACCGGTTTGAGGAAGCCGCTTTCGACGCCAACGTCGCGCTGCGCGAAGACGGCATATTCATCTCCGGGATGGGCTCCGATTTCCGCGATTTGGACAACGACGGGTACCCCGATATTTGCCTGGTCGCCCTGGATAACGAAACCTTCCCCATCTACCGCAATACCGGCAAAGGAACGTTCGAGGAAGTCACGGAATCGAGCGGGATGACCAAGCTCAGCTTGCCCATGGCCGGCTACTCGCCCACCATCGCGGATTTTGACAACGATGGCTGGAAGGACATCTTTGTTTCCGGCGGACACGTGGAGTCGCCGGAGGACGCGCCGCTGATAGCCGTCTTCCAGCCAAACTTTGTGTTCCGCAACCTGGGGGGCATGAAATTCGCCGCGCTGACGGACCAGGCAGGACTGACTTCGCGTCCTCCCGCCAGGCACCGGGGCTCTGCCATCGGCGACCTGGACGGCGACGGACGATTAGACGTGGTGGTGAGCGCTATCAGCGCCCCCGCGGAGATGTGGATGAACGAGAGTCCGGGTCACAACCACTGGCTGGAGTTCAAGCTTCAAGGAACCAAGAGCAATCGTGACGGCATCGGCGCTCTCATCAAGGTCGTCACCAAAAGCGGAGCCCAATACAACCAAATGACCACCAGCGCGGGATACGCCTCCTCCAGCGCCGGACCCGTTCACTTTGGCCTGGGACCCAACGCCTCGGCCGACCTAGTGGAAATCCGCTGGCCCTCCGGGATCGTTCAGCGGCTGCACGACGTCGCCGGTGATCGCATCCTCGCCGTCAAGGAACCCTCGCAGTAAAGACGTTCTTCAACTGCAGGGGGGCTTGTCCCAAGGGACGCTCGCCCGCGTGCTAGACTATGTGTTCAACGCCCATGCGAGACGTCAACCCCGTCCTCAAAGTCGGCTTCGTCAGTCTTGGTTGTCCCAAGAACTTGGTGGACAGCGAAGTCATGATGGGTCTTCTGGCCCGCGGCGGCTACCAGCTCACCCCCCATGCGCAGGAAGCGGACGTGCTAGTGGTCAACACGTGCAGCTTCATCGAGTCCGCGCAGAAGGAATCCATTGAGGCTGTCCTGGAAATGGCCGAATACAAGAAGTCCGGGGCGGCGAGGAGACTCATTGTCGCTGGCTGCCTCGCCGAGCGCTACCGCGCAGAGATTCTGCGGCAAATCCCGGAAGTGGACGCGGTGATTGGCACCGGGGAAATCGAACATGTTGTGGCGGCTGCCCAAGAAAACTCTCGGTGGTCCTTTGCTCCGGCGGCCGACTCGCTGGATGCGAGCGCGTCAACTCTCGCGGCGAGCGCCAAGCCGAAGCCGGCGGCGCCTGCCTTTCTCTACCACGACCTCATGCCGCGCGTCTTGTCCACCCCGAAACACGCTGCGTACATCAAGATCGCCGAAGGCTGCGATCATCCTTGCAGCTTTTGCATCATTCCGCAGCTTCGAGGCGCGTTCCGAAGCCGCGATCCAGAATCGGTTGTGCGCGAAGCGCAGGCGATGGCCCGCGCGGGCGTGCGCGAGGTGACCCTGATTGGCCAGGACACCACTTCGTACGGCGAGGACCTAGGCGTCCACGACGGCCTGGCACAGCTCCTCGAGCGTCTTGCCGGCGTTGAGGATCTTCTTTGGGTGCGCTTCCTCTATTGCTACCCCAATCGCGTCACGCCCAAATTGCTGGAAACCGTGGCCGCGCATCCCCGGCTGGCCAAGTACCTGGACATCCCCCTGCAACACGCCAGCCGACGTGTTCTGGCAGCCATGCGGCGCGGCGGAGGTGCGGACGCTTTTCTAAGGCAGCTGGAGCGCATGCGAGCGACGATTCCCGGCGTGTTCCTGCGCACGTCGTTCATCGTCGGCTTCCCCGGAGAGACGCGCGCCGATTTCGAGGAGCTTTGCGGTTTCGTTCAAGCCGCGGAATTCGACTGGCTCGGCGTCTTCGAATACTCCGACGTGGAAGGGGCCGGGAGCCGCGACCTGCGCGGGGAAGTGGCCATGGAGACGATTGCGGAACGCCGCGGACTCCTCATGGCCATTCAGCACAAAGTTTCCAAGAAAAGGCTGCGCGCGTGGGTCGGCCGCGTGGAAACCGCCATCGTAGAGGGACCCTCAAGAGAGAACCCTTTCGTGTGGGAGGCGCGCTTGGAAGGCATGGCCCCTGAAATTGACGGCAAGCTCCTTCTGACTGACCTGGAATCTTCCCCGGGGCTGGCTGCTCAGGAAAGTGACGTCGTGCGCGCGGAAATAACCGACTCCGGCGACTACGATCTCATCGGCCGCGTCGTGGAGATTCTTCATCGGGCCGTGTCTCCACGTGTCTCGGCGCTTCCGGGCGGAGAACTCCGCCGCATCTCGACTGGAGCGCCGCTGCGCGTGCTAGGCTGAGCAGGACCGGGCATTGGTCCGCGAAGATGGCGCGAAGTGGACGAATGGCTGAGGAAGCCGGGCTGTGCTGATGAGGCATCACTGCCCCATCTGTGAGAAGCCAACCGATTCTTCGGTCCATGCCGATTTCCCGTTTTGCAGCGAGCGCTGCCGGTTCCTCGATCTTGGGAATTGGGCCGCCGAACGCTACGTCGTCTCGGAGCCGGTCATCGAGGAAGACTCCGACAAGCCGCTCGGCCCGCCCGACCACGATGACACCGAACACTGAGCCCTCCGCCGCTCCCGCCGCCCAGCCGGCCCGCAAGAAACCGCGCATCGCCTTGGCTATCGCCACCGCATTCGGCGTCGGCTATATACCCAGGGCGCCCGGCACCTTCGGCTCACTTGTCGGATTATTGCTGGCATGGGGATCATGGTTCTTCTGGGGAATTCCCTGCCTACTGTTGTTTCTCTTGGTTGCCGCCGTAGGAGTTTGGAGCGGCGGGCGGGTCGCTGCCTTCGCCGGGATAAGAGACCCGCGATACGTGGTCATGGACGAAATCTCCGGCCAGCACCTGACCTACCTGCTGGGGTTCGCTCCGGCATGGCGCAGCATAACGGCAACACACTCCTTCATCGCGGGCCTCGCTCTCTCCACGTTCCCGCCGGTAAGCTGGAAATACTTGCTGCTGGGTTTTATACTTTTCCGCGTATTCGATATTTGGAAACCTTTCCCAGTGCGGCAAGCGGAGCGCCTGCCTGGCGGCTGGGGGATCATGGCAGACGATTGGGTTGCCGCCGTCTACGCCGCGCTGGGACTGTGGATCGCGAGATATCTGGGCCTTTAATGTCGGCTGCGCATACTCCAGGAACGAACAGCATCCCGCACATCGAACGTGTTGCGCCAAGAGCGGCCATCCCCGGCGGAGAAGTTCGCATTTACGGCAGCGGCTTTTGCGCGGGCGCGCAAGCCCGGCCAACGGTGCGCTTCGGCGAAGCCGAGGCCAGCCTTCTGCTCTGCACCGAGGACATGATCATCGCCCAGGTACCGGAAAGCGTTGGCGGGGGGACTGTCCGCGTGGCCGGCGCGCAGTCCGAAAGCCAGCCGTTTCCCGTGGTCATCGGGATCCAGTTGGCGGACAATCTCCATCCGGTCGCCAATCCAGTAGTGGACCAGGAAGGAAATATCTACGTCACTTTCAGCGGGCAGCGCGGGCAACGCGTGCCGGTCTCGCTTTACAAGGTCACCGCGAATTACGCGGTCAAGCCCCTGCTCACTGCGCTCGTAAACCCTACCGGCCTGGCGCTGGATCGCGCCGGCAACCTCTTCGTCTCCTGCCGCCACGATGGCACCGTCCACCGCGTCACGCCTGAAGGCCGCTGCGAGCTTTGGGTCGAAGGCATGGGCGTGGCCACCGGCTTGGCTTTTGACCAGCAAGGCTATCTCTACGTGGGAGACCGCAGCGGCACGATTTTCAAGATCAGCCCGGATCGAGAGATTTTTGTTTTCGCCACATTGGAGCCGTCCATCGCCGCGTACCACCTGGCCTTTCATCCTTCGGGCGATCTGTACGTCACCGGCCCCACGATTTCCAGCTTTGATCGCGTGTACCGCATCACGCGGGGCGGTGAAGTCACTACCTTCTACCGCGGATTGGGCCGCCCCCAGGGCTTGGCCTTCGACCGGGAAACCAACCTGTACGTGGTCAGCTCTCTCGGCGGCCAGCGCGGCGTTGTGCGCATCACGCCGGATGGCCTGGCCGAGCTCGTTGCCAGTGGCAATGGTTTGGTTGGTCTGGCCCTTCTGCCCAGTGGCCGCGCCATCTTGGCCACCAACGGCGCTCTCTTCTCGCTTG
>Ga0187771_10003687_pt1 | contig 10739 bp, 8 predicted proteins | sample 0116_SJ02_MP15_1_FD_133139 | JGI IMG/M metagenome (GOLD analysis project Ga0187771, IMG submission 133139) | Tropical peat soil microbial communities from peatlands in Department of Meta, Colombia - 0116_SJ02_MP15_10_MG | ecosystem: Environmental > Terrestrial > Soil > Wetlands > Peat | place... | reverse complement strand
GTTTCTGCGCTCGCCGGCGCTTTGTCCGCGTCGCTAGGCCAAATGGTTGCCGGGCTGGCGCGCGAGAGGAAAACCACGGCGGCGCCACCGGAAGAGTTGGGCAAGGTTCTGGATGAATTGCGTCGCGCCGCGGAAGCGCTGACCGAGGCCATTGATGACGATGCCGCGGCCTATCAGGCTTTTCTCGCCGCTAGGCGTCTCCCCCCCCGCGCCGGCGCCGATGAACAGCGCTGCCGGGACGCGGCCGTGCAATCCGCCGCCCGCCGGGCTGTCGAGGCGCCTATGAATATCGCCGACCTCTGCGTTTCGCTGCTGGAACCTCTGGGGCAATTGGAAGGCATTGCTCCCGCGTCTATGCGTCCGGACCTCCGCGTGGCGCGTTTTATGGCCGCGGCCGGAGCGAAAGGCGCGCTCGAGGTTGTGCGCTTCAATCTCGATTCGCTCGCGGACCAGGTTTATGCGCGGGCCGCGCGTTCCCGGGCGAAGTTACTCTTGGACCGCTTGGCCGCTGCCCTGCGCCGCTCTCCGGAGTAAGATAGGCAGGTTGACCAAGAGTTGGGCGGCCACTCGAGGGAAGGCATGGCCGGGGTATTTGATTGGAGGAATGCATGCATATCCGCAGAAACGTCTTGATGAGCTTTTCTTTGCTCGCTTTTTTGGTCCTACCCGGAACGGCCAGCGCCGGCGGCGTTGGCAACGACATTATCGCCCTTTTCCCCAAGGACACCGGCGAATTCGGCTACGCCAGCCTGCAAAAGGCGCGGTCCTTGCCGTGGTTCCCCAAGCTTCAAGAGCAGATCCTTCCCGAGCGTCTCCGCCAGTTCGAACAGTTCCTCGCTTCCGCGGGAGTGGATCCGAACACCCAGGTGAACGAAGTCGCCTGGGGCCTGGTGGCTGCGCACAGCAGCAATTCGACCGCGAGCGCTCCGGCGACGGGTGCCCCGGCGGTGGCCGGAGAACAAATTGTTGGCGTCGCCCTCGGCAGTTTCCAGCCCGACTCCGCTGCGCAGTACTTCAAGGCCCAGAAGCTTCCTACCTTCAAGTCACACGGCTTTACCCTGTACGCTTTCGGCAGCGGCGCTGGGCCCGGCGACCTGTTTTTCTTTTTCCTTGACTCCAATACGGCGGCCTTCGGGCAGCGCTCCCTGCTCGAAAACCTGATCGCCATTCGTTACGGGGAGGAAGAAGGGCTTCTGCGGAACGACCGGCTGTTTCCGCTGATCAACGAAGCGAACGGCTCCGGGGCCGTCTGGGCGGTGCTGGACCCCTCCTACACGCGCCTGGCCATCGGCCAGCTCGCTCCCGAAGTGCAGGCCTTCCCCGACGCGCAAAAGCTGATTTCCCGCATGCAATCGCTGATTATCACCATGGATTCCAGCGGGAGCGGCGTGGACGGCCACTTCCAAGCCGTGTGCGGTTCGACAGACGACGCCAATACGCTCGGGCAGTTGTTGCAAGCAGGTTTTCTCTATGAGAAGTACCAGGAAAGCCAGAAGAATCCCGACCTGGCCCAGCTATTGGATCAGATACAAGTGGCTCCCGCCGGGGATCGCGTGGACTTGCGCATGTCGCTGACGGACGAGCAAATGAGTTCTCTCATCCGCACCAATACTTTCTTGCTGAAGATGTAGCGCCTTGTGCCGTTCCAACTTGTTGTAAGTGCTGCGACCCGGCAGTGAAGCCATTGGCCCAAGTATTTCATCCCTGCATAGCAACGCCCGTCTCTTTAGGCTTAGGAGAACGTAAGCGCAAGTCGTAGTCGGAATCAGTTGCGCTCGTTGCCCGTCGCGGGGGGCTGTTTCTTAGCGGGTCAGCTCGTTGGCCAGGCGCATCTCGCATGCCTCGCGGCAGTCGGGACAGTAGTACAGGCCGTCCGTGCAAAGGCGTATGCCGTATTGCCCTTTGCAAATGGTGCAGTACTTTTCGCAGTCGCAGAACTCCTCGGTTTTTTCGCACACCGCGCACAGCACCGGAGCCGCCATGAGGGCCTCCTTCCGGGCATGGTAACGTCGCCGCCGGTAACCGGTAAACATCCATCCCGCGTCGCCCATCCTAACAGACAGGCTCATGGCCGGGGAATCACTTGGCCAGGGCATTGGCCGCGGCGGCGGCGAGAATAAAGTCCGCGGCCGTGTCCACTACATATTCGTTCTCGTACCAAAGGAACGGCCATTCGCTCTTCAGCTCGGGGAAGTCCGGCTGAATGATGGTCACGCCGGGGATCACCCCTCCGGGAATGAAGGTGTAGTCGGCCCGGTTGTTCCCGTAACCGATGAGCTGCGAGTGCGTGCCCAGGCCTGCCACATAGGAATCGTTGGAAACGGGGTGCACGCCAAGCAGGTAATCGAGCCCGCGCAAGGCGTATTCCGGGCCAATGACATCCGGGAAGGCTTGGCCAAGAAAGTACATTTGCCAGGCGAAACCCGCCACGATGCCCGACCCGCCCCAAGTCCCCTGGGCGATAGGCACGTCGTAGGGATTCTTGGCCAGGTTCTCATCGAGCTGGCTCTTGTAAGCCACGAGCGCGGACCGGAGAGTGCTCTTGTATTGCGCATCCATGAAGGGAATGGCGCGCGCGGCCGCACCGCCCAGAAATGCGAAGCGTTCCTGGACGACGGGAAGAAGCTCCATCAAACGCTGGCGGTAAACGTCCTTGCCCTTAGTGGCGACCACCAGTTCGATGGCGGCCTTGGTCTCTTCAACGGCCAGCTCGCCTCCGGCGGTGTTGAAGGAACGGAAGAGCGCCGGGGCCTGGCTGTGCTCCTGGCTCCAGACATTCTCGGCGGTCTGGAGGCATTCGGCGGCCATCTTGTCGTCGAAGCCACGCAGGACGCGGCTGGCGGCGGCCAGTGCGGAGGCGGCGTCGTAGTTTAGGGGCGTCGTGTGCGTGGTGAAGGCCCAGCGGTCGTCGGGCACGCCGGAGTAGAAGCCGTCCGTTTCCGTGGAAGACATCTTTGCCGAGTAGATTTTGCCGTCGGTCTTGGAAGCGGCATCTCCCAGGTGCGTGTATTCCTCAAGGGTCGGGTCAATCACTCCGGGAATGGCATGGCCGAAGGCTTTGTATTGGGCCAGCAGGTAGAGCACGCCGTGAACCACTTGTTGCAGGGCGTCGGGGATGCCGTCGGGCCGCCTGATTTGGACGTAGCGAGCGTTCTCATCGACGGACAGATCGTCCCAATCCATGCCGAAATTCTCGATGGCTAGGGTCAAATCGGTAATCACGCGAGAATGAGTTTGTGTCCGCAGGTCGTAATCTCCGGCATCGAACCAGCCGCCCACGTTCAGTCCGGGAACGTGCTCTCCGGGGGCGTAGGGAGAATCGGTCGTTGGACCTTGCCCGTAACCGTCGAAATGCTTGTGATTCACCGGCGCTTGGCGGGCATCGTCGAGATGCGAGGCCCCATGCCAAACGCGGTAAACCTCGCGCACTTTGACGTGATCCATCTGCTCGGCAAGGTAAGTGTCCAGAGTGGCGTGCCAGATGCCTTCATAAACGCCGGGAGCGATGCGAAACGGCGCGCCAATGCGGCCGGCGTAATCAATGGCATAAACTCCCGGCGCGCGAACAGGGGAGAAATCGAAACGCGCGTAGTTGTAACGCAGCCACTTGCCCCAGGGCTTCACCGGCCCGCGAAAAACTTCCTTGTAGGTCCCATCGGCGCCGAGCCGCACGACGCGGGCCACGTCCGGTGCCTGGTACAAGGGGTCCAACTCGAGCACGGCAATCTTTTCGCGCTCCGGCGTGTAACCCACTTGGTTGTAGCCGACAACCGGAGCGCGGGTCCAGCCCGGAACAACCTGAAGATGGACGTGCCAAACGACAACGTCTCCCGTCTTGTTGGAGGGGATCAGGCTGCGCACGACAAACCAGCCGTTCTGGGCCAGGTTGCGCCCATCGAAAAGCATCAACGGGACGTTCTCAGAGGCAATGCTGATGCGCGTTAAAGGATCTTCCGGAGATAAGACGATTCGGCTGCCGCTGGCCAGGGCAGCGGGTTCCAGGCTTCCATCCGCAGCCTTGATCATGGGGCCGCCGGGATGGCGCGGGAAAATGCCCCACAAGCTGTCCACGACATAGGACTTGCCGAAATAGGCCGAAGGAAGAAACTCGAGGTTGAAACCCGCTTTCCCGGCAAGCGCTTGGGGAAGCGGCTCATCGAGCGTCACCGCCACGTGGAACCCGCCTGGTTCGGGGCGCACATCAATGTGGTAACGGAAATTCCGGTCCGCGTAGGCCAGCGTAGCGATCAGCTCATTCGGGGACGGCCCGCGCTTGCGATCCTGGAATTGCGGGATGGGGTCCCACTGGGCCGGAGTGGAAGAAAGCCGCACGTCGCCGTTGGTGACTAGGCGCCGATCGTGGAAGACCATCTCCAGCCCACTCATCTTTTCATCCCCAAAGACGCCGTGATACGGATTGTGAAAGAGGAGGACGCTCAGGCCGTGGGTCTCCAGGGCGTCCTGTGCGGTGAGCTGCAAATCGGGTGAGGGAGCATCAGCGGCGCGCAGCTCAGCCCTCGCAAAAATCACGGCGAGCGCAGTCAAGGCAAGGCAAAACGCTTCTTTTTTCAAGATGGCCTCCACGGAGCGGTGCGGGTCTGCAGACCATGAAGTTTAGCGCAATCGGCCGCCCCGTGCACCTTAACGAAAGCCGAAAAATGGTGAGCGCAAGTCCGGCAGATCGCGTATCCTGAAACGCCATGAGCGGCATGGACGAAGGAGATTCCCGGGGCATGACCAGGCGCGGCGCGTGTCGCGCTTTGGCGGCGTGCCTGTTGGGCCTTGGCGGCATGCGGGTGTTCCGCCCGGCGATCGCCTGGGCCATGAGGCACGAGTCCCCGCATGCGCAGGCCCCCGCGCAGCCCGCGGGCGAAAGTCCCATTCGCTTCAGCTACCATCCCATTGATTTTCAGCTGGATAGCGACGAGACCCCCGAACGTCACGCGCCGGAGACCATGGCCGGAGGCGTGGCCGTTTTCGATTACAACAACGATGGGCGTCTGGACATCTTCTTCGCCAACGGGGCCGACATTCATACGCTGAAGAAGGATTCGCCGAAGTATTGGAACCGCCTCTTTCGCAACGACGGCAACGGCGTCTTCACCGATGTCACCGAGCAGGCGGGGCTGAAAGGAACCGGGTTCGATGTCGGCGTGGCCATCGGGGACTACGACAACGACGGCTACGAGGACATTTTTGTCTCCGGTGTATATCGCAACACGCTCTACCATAGCAACGGAGACGGCACGTTTACCGACGTGACCGCCAAGGCCGGTCTGGACAAAAGCAATGATCCCGAGTACGGCCCGCTCTGGTCCGTGGGCGCCGTGTGGGTGGACGTGAACAACGACGGGTTGCTGGACCTGGTCGTCATCAACTACATGAAGTGGGATGTGCAGCATGAAGCAGATTGCGAGACCAACGGCCACCACGACTACTGCCACCCCAGAATGTACAAGCCCACGCCCAACCAGTTGTTCATCAACAACGGCGATGGCACCTTCCGGGACGCTTCCGCGGAATGGGGTTTGCGCGCTCATCCGGGGAAAGGCATGAGCGGCTCGGCGGCCAGCACCAACCTTGACGGCAGGATGGACCTCTTCGTCCCCAACGATAAACTAATGAACTTCTTCTTCCGCAATGATGGCCACAAGTTCGAGGAGGACGCCTTCGACGCCAACGTGGCCCTGCGCGAAGACGGCATGTTCATCTCCGGCATGGGCTCCGATTTCCGCGACCTCGATAACGACGGCTACCCCGACATTTGCCTGGCCGCCCTGGACAGGGAAACCTTCCCCATCTATCGCAATACCGGCAAAGGAACGTTCGAGGAAGTGACCGAATCGAGTGGCATGACCAAGCTGAGCTCGCCCATGGCCGGCTATTCTCCCACCATCGCTGATTTCGATAACGATGGCTGGAAAGACGTTTTCATCACCCGCGGGCACGTCGAGTCGCCCGAAGACGCCCCTATGGTGGTCGTAAACCAGCCCAACACCGTTTTTCGCAACCTGGGCGGCATGAAATTCGCCGCGCTGACCGAGGAGGCAGGATTGACCTCGCGTCCCCCCGCCAGGCACCGCGGCTCGGCCATCGGCGACCTGAACGGCGATGGACGCCTGGACGTGGTGGTCAGCGCCATAAGCGCTCCCGCCGAGATATGGATGAACGAGAGCCCCGGCCATATCCACTGGCTCGAGTTCAAGCTTCAAGGAACCAAGAGCAATCGCGACGGCATCGGCGCCATGATTAAAATCGTGACCAAGAGCGGCGCGCAATACAACCAGATGACCACAGCCGCAGGATACGCCTCCTCCAGCGCCGGCCCGGTTCACTTTGGTTTGGGGCAGAACACTTCCGCTGACCTGGTGGAGATCCGCTGGCCCTCCGGCATCGTCCAACGCATGCACAACATCGCCGGGGACCGAATCGTCACCGTCAAGGAACCGCCCCAATAGTCGGCAGGCCGGACGTCTCGTGCCGTTCCAACTCATGGAGACAAGGGCTCTGTGCTGTCCTTGGGCGGATACGTGTTGACATCCACGATGCATTTTGGGGCCAAGCCCGGCGCTGCTTGCCGCACGCCGCCAGGGCCATAGCCGGCCTGGCTTGGCAGGCAAGGCGATCTCCCCGGTGCGGTCGAGAGGGCGCTCGCTCACGTGTTAGACTTGTTCCTGCGCGCCTCCATGAGCAACGGCAACCCCATCACCAAGGTCGGCTTTGTCAGTCTCGGCTGCCCCAAGAACCTGGTGGACAGCGAAGTAATGATGGGTCTTCTAGCCCGCGCAGGCTGCCAGCTCACTTCCAATGCGCGGGACGCGGATGTCCTGGTGGTCAACACCTGCGCCTTCATCGAGTCCGCGCAAAAGGAATCCATTGAGGCCATCCTGGAAATGGCCGAATACAAGAAGTCCTGCTCGGCCAGGAGACTTGTCGTTGCCGGGTGTCTTGCCGAACGCTACCGCGCCGAGATTATGCGGCGGATTCCCGAGGTGGATGCCGTCATTGGCACGGGAGAAATCGAACGGGTGGTGGCCGCCGCCCAAGGAGACCTTTACCGGTCGGCCGGCTCGCCGTGCGGGAACAAGTCAACTCGGGCGCCTGGCGAGAATGCCAAACCGGCTCCCCCGGCCTTTCTCTATCACGACGGTATGCCGCGCGTTCTGGCCACCCCGGGCTATTCCGCCTACATCAAGATCGCCGAGGGTTGCGATCATCCTTGCAGCTTTTGCATCATTCCCCAACTTCGCGGCGCGTTTCGCAGCCGCGATCCGGAATCGGTCGTGCGCGAGGCCCGCGCGCTCGCCCGGGCCGGCATCCGCGAGGTGACCCTCATCGGCCAGGATACAACTTCGTACGGAGACGACCTGGGCTTGCCGGACGGCCTGGCCGTGCTTCTTGAACGCCTCGCAAGTGTCGAAGACCTCCTTTGGGTGCGCTTCCTCTACTGCTACCCGAACCGGGTTACCCCCAAATTGCTGGAGACCGTGGCCGGGCATCCGCGGCTGGCCAAGTATCTGGACATCCCTTTGCAACACGCCAGCCGCAGCATTCTTGCGGCCATGAAACGCGGCGCCGGCGGAGAGGCTTTCTTGAGACGCCTGGAGCAAATCCGCGCCGCCATCCCCGGCGTGTCCCTCCGCACGTCGTTCGTCGTGGGTTTCCCCGGGGAGACTCGCGCTGATTTCCAGGAGCTATGCGCTTTTGTTCAAGCCGCGAAATTCGACTGGCTCGGCGTCTTTGAATACTCGAACGTCGAGGGGGCTGCGAGCCGGACTCTGCGCGGCAAGGTGGACGTGGAGACGATTGCCGAACGCCGCGGACTCCTCATGGCCATGCAGCGCAAAGTTTCCAAAAAAAAGCTGCGCGCCCGGGTTGGCCGGGTAGAAACCGCCATCGTCGAGGGACCTTCAAGAGAGAATCCTTTCGTGTGGGAGGCACGCTTGGAAGGCATGGCTCCGGAGATTGACGGCAAGCTCCTTCTCACTGACCTGGAACCTTCTCCCGGGTTGGCTGCCAAGGAAGGGGACGTCGTGCGCGCGGAAATTAGCGATTCAGGCGACTACGACCTCGTCGGCCGCGTGTCGGAGATTCTTCAACGGGCGGCTTCCTGCGAGACGGCCCCGCCTTCCGGCGGCGAACTGCGGCGCACCTCCACCGGCGCGCCCCTGCGCGTCTTGGGTTAGTGCTGTTCCAACTGATTGTGACTATGACTTGCGCTTACGCTCTGCTAGCCCGAGAGAGGATCCTTGGTACACAGGCATGCGCGCTGATCTGTGCAGCCGCTTTCTGGAACAGGGAACAGGGGGTGTGCTTTCGACCCGCCGTCGGCGACCCTTGGGATTGGAGACCGCCATCGGATGACGAAGAACAGTTTGGGTGGCGGAAGGTCTGAGAGCATCCGGCAGCCGCTTATGACTCATCATTGCCCGGTGTGCAAAAAACCTACCGATTCCTCGGTTCACGCTGATTTTCCGTTTTGCAGCGAGCGCTGCCGTCTCATGGACCTGGGCAATTGGGCGGCCGAGCGCTACGTTATCTCCGACCCGGCCAGCGAGGAAGGCTCCGCCGCCTCGCCCGTCCGGCCCGAAGAACATGACATCGAAGACTGAGCCGCCCGTCACCTTCGCGTCAGCCGGAAAGAAGCCGCGCCTCGCCTTGGCCCTGGCCACGGCCCTCGGTGCGGGCTATCTCCCAAAGGCTCCGGGGACTTTCGGCTCTCTCGTCGGATTATTGCTGGCATGGGGATCATCGTTCCTAGGCTGGTTTCCCTCCGTACTGCTGTTTTTCTCGCTCGCCGCTGTGGGCGTTTGGACCGCCTGGCGCGTCGCTGCCTGCGCCGGGACGAAAGACCCGCAGCACGTGGTCATTGACGAAGTTTCCGGCCAGCACCTCACCTGCCTCCTGGGGTTCGCTCCGGCGTCGAGCACCATGGCCGCGGCACCCTCTTTCATCGGCCTCGCCTTCTCCGCGATCCGGCTGCCAAGCTGGAAATACTTCCTGCTGGGTTTTATACTTTTTCGCGTATTCGATATTTGGAAACCTTTCCCCGTGCGGCAGGCTGAGCGCCTGCCTGGCGGCTGGGGAATCATGACGGACGATTGGGTCGCCGCCATCTATGCCGCTCTGGGATTGTGGATGGCGAGATACCTGGGGCTGTAATGCCGGCTGCGGACACTCCGGGAAGGAACAGCATGCCGCACATCGGTCGTGTTGCGCCACGGGCGGCCATCCCCGGCGGAGAGATGCGCATCTACGGCAGCGGCTTTTGCGCCGGTGCCCAAGCCCGGCCGAAGGTGCGCTTCGGCGAAACGGAGGCCAGCCTTCTGCTCTGCACCGAGGACATGATTATCGCTCGCGTGCCGGAAAACGTTGACGGGGCGACGGTGCGCGTCGCCAGCTCCCAATCCGAGAGCCAGCCTGTTCCCGTGGTCATCGGTATTCAGTTGGCGGACAATCTCCATCCCGTCGCCAATCCTGTGGTGGACCGGGAGGGAAACATCTACGTCACGTTCAGCGGCCAGCGCGGGCAGCGCGTCCCCGTCTCGCTCTATAAGGTCACCGCGAATTACGCGGTCAAGCCCCTGCTGACCTCGCTGGTCAATCCCTCAGGTATGGCTCTGGACCGCGCTGGCAACCTTTTTGTTTCCTGCCGCCACGACGGCACCGTGCACAGGGTCACCCCGGAAGGTCGCTGCGAGCTTTGGGTCGAAGGGATGGGCGTGGCTACCGGCTTGGCCTTCGACCAGCAAGGCTCCCTCTACGTCGGTGACCGGAGTGGCACGCTTTTCAAGATCAGCCCGGATCGCCAAATCTTCGTCTTCGCTACCTTGGAGCCGTCCATCGCCGCCTATCACCTGGCCTTCCATCCTTCCGGCGACCTCTACGTGACCGGCCCCACCATTTCCAGTTTCGACCACGTGTACCGTATCACCCAGGGCGGCGAAGTCATTACTTTCTACCGGGGTCTGGGACGCCCCCAGGGTTTGGCCTTTGACCGCGAAACCAACCTTTACGTGGTCAGCTCTCTCGGCGGCCACCGCGGCGTTGTGCGCATCACGCCGCAGGGCGCCGCCGAACTTGTCGTCAGCGGAAATGGTTTGGTCGGTCTGGCCCTCCTGCCCAGTGGCCGCGCAATCCTGGCCACCAACGGCGCTCTCTTCTCCCTTGACTGGGAAGTCCCTGGCTTGCCGCTCTATGGCTGAGCTTTGCGCCCCGCCACGCGACGGTGCACAAGCTTCGCCGGCGCAAAATTCTCTGGTGTGCAACCAAAGGGTGCTATGAACGCTGAGATCATCGCCGTCGGCTCGGAACTGCTCACCCCCGACCGCCTGGACACGAATTCTTTGTTCCTCACCGAGGAACTGAACCGCCTGGGCATTCCCGTGGTGCGCAAGACCGTCGTGGGCGACGACCCCCGCCAGTTGCGCGACGCCTTCCAGGGAGCCTTGGAACGCGTCGAGCTGGTCATCTCCACGGGCGGGTTGGGTCCTACCCAGGATGATCTTACCCGCGAAACCTTGGCCGAGTCCCTCGGGCGCAAGCTCGTGCCCAACGACGCTATTCTCCACGCCATCCAAGGCCGCTTTCGTCGCAGCGCCCGGGAGATGCCCGCAGTCAACGCGCGGCAGGCCATGGTCCCCGAAGGCGCCACGCCGCTCGATAATCCCCGCGGCACGGCGCCCGGCTTGTGGCTGGAGGACCGCGGCCGCGCCATTGTTCTTCTTCCCGGCCCCCCG
>Ga0187771_10003686_pt1 | contig 10740 bp, 8 predicted proteins | sample 0116_SJ02_MP15_1_FD_133139 | JGI IMG/M metagenome (GOLD analysis project Ga0187771, IMG submission 133139) | Tropical peat soil microbial communities from peatlands in Department of Meta, Colombia - 0116_SJ02_MP15_10_MG | ecosystem: Environmental > Terrestrial > Soil > Wetlands > Peat | place... | reverse complement strand
GGGCACCCCCTGGCCCGGTACGAAGGCCGCCTTCGCAAGCTCGTCTCCCACAACCTGGGCGAGCTCGACGACGACCGAGACTTCGATAAAGAAATCCGCGTCGCCGGCATCATCGCTTCAGTCAAGCCGCTGCGGACGAAGAAGGACGAGCGGATGGCGACCTTCGTCCTCGAGGACATGACCGGCCGAATCGAAGTCGTGGCTTTCCCTGACGCCTTCAGCAGGCACGGCGCCTACCTCCGCGAAGGACAGCTCGTGCTGGTCAAAGGGAAATATCAAGGGGAGGGGGAGAACCGGCGCATCAGCCTCAGTCAGGCCACGCCGCTGGCCGACGCCTTCGAGACCCAAGCCAAGCGCGTCGTCGTCCGGGTCTTCCTGCCGGGGCTCGAGGAGGCGACGATCGGCGAGCTCAAGTCGATCCTCGATGCGCACGAGGGAAAATGCCCCGTCTTCTTCGAGCTCGAGACGCCGCATTCCTACCGGGTTGTGGCCCGGAGCGTCGAGGTCCAGAGGGTCGCCCCGACCGAGGACCTTCTGAAGAAGATCGAAGCCCTGCTCGGCGAGAACTCGGTGTCGGTGGAGTACTGAGGTTGCGGCCGGCCCGGCCTATCTCGAGGTCCGGACGTTCCTGAGGTCCGGCGTCGGGTTCAAAACCCACTTCGACCCGTCCCAATAGCGAAGGCCCGATCGCAGGTCCTCGTAATACGCGTCGCCGATGGTGCTGTGGACCTTGCCCTCGGCGGCGAACCTTTTATGGGCCGAGACGAATCCGTGGCTGCCGCGGACGCTCATGCAACGCATGCCGATGGCAAACTCGTACATCAGGTCCATGTGCGAAACAATGCGGAGGCGCCGGTTCGCCATGGCCTCGATACGAGCATTCCCGGCGACGATCGAGCCGTCGGCGAGGCTGACGTCGGACCTGGGGAAATCGATGTAGTACACTTCTGACCCGGGTTCGAGGCCGGCAAAGCTGTAGCGGGGGCCCTGGGGCGATGCCCCCCGGATGTGCGCCGGGTCGAAGACGGCCAGGAACCCACCGCCGTACTCGTTGTTGACCCCGGCCGCGTAGAGCTCTTCCCGGCCGTCCCCGTCAAGGTCGGCGAAGACGATGTCCATAACGTATCCTGCGTTCCAAAACTCACCGATAAGATTGCCCCGCGCATCGAGCACAGCAATCTGGCAGGGCTCCCAAGGATAGTTGAAGGAGGAGACGAAAATCTCGGAACGACCGTCGCGGTTGATATCGTAGAGCGTGAAGCCGTAGATACGGTAGTCGGCCGGACAGACCCGGCCGCCATAGGTGAGCTCCCGTCCGGCCTGGAACCTCCAACGCTCAGTGCCCCGGGAATCATAACAAAGGAGCGTGCCTTCGCCGAGGGCATCGGCGGTCGTCTTGGCGGCGATCAGGACCTCGTTCCGGCCGTCGCCATCGATGTCCTTGATCACCAGGGAAGGCAGGCGAGACGGGAAGGCTTCGGGGTGGGCGAACTGGAAAAGAAGCCGGTACTTCGTCTCGTCGAGGAGGCCGTCGATCTTCGTGTCGCGGCGCCAGATCTCTTTGCCGCTCTCGTTCAGGATGATCAGGGTCGATCCCCGGATATGGAAGTCGGCCGGTTGGGCGTTCGCGGCGGTCACGGCCCTGACGATCAGATAGGCCGCGACGGCGGCGACCGGCACGATGCCGAGGAGAAGGCGCCGAACGGCAATCCGAGGCGCCGGATTCGCGGGGACCGGATGGCTGGAATTGACGAAGGTCGCCTGGAACCAGCGGTCGAGTTCGTCCTTGTAGGCGATGACGCGGGATTTCGCCGCCCCGCCTTCGGCCCGGTGGACGGGCAGGCCGAACCTCTGCTCCCACCGGTAACACGTCCGCTGGTCGTAGCCCAGGTAGTTGGCGATCTCCTTCCAGGAGCGGAGGATGTTCTCCTTGGCCGAGTTCTCCATGACCGAGTCCTAATAACTACTTTAATATCATATAAATATCGACCGGGGAGTCAAGCCTATGGCGCGGGGTCGAGAGCCGTGACGTGAAAGGCCATATGATGAAGGACGGTCCCGCCAGGTGAATTATCCTTCGACCTCTTTGATCGTCCACGGCTCGCAGGGAAGGGAGCGCAAAGCCGGACGCCTTGTCCGCGGGGACCGTCCGCCAGGGCTCGTCCGGCGAGCGAGGTGCGCCGCGGTCGATTGACAGCCCGGAACGAAAAGGATAGAGTAAGTTGATTATTCTCTGGATATTGTGTTGATTGGACGAGGCCTGACGTGCCGTACAAGCTCATTGTCGCCGACGCGAGCGTTTCGGTGCAGAAGACCGTCCAACTGGCCTTCCCGGAGCCCGAGTTCCGGCTTTTCCCGGTCGACGACGGGTCCGAGCTCCTGAGGACCGTCGACGGCATCAGACCCGACGCCGTCCTCATCAGCACATCTCTCCCCGGCCGCGATCCCCTGGAGGTCGGCCGGTTGCTCAGGGGCCGTGAGGATTTCCGGCGCGTCCCCCTGATTTTCCTCAGGGGGACCTTCGACGGGCTGGAGCCCGCGCGGGTCCTTCCCGACAATGACGGCGTTGTCCAGAAGCCGTTCGATTCGGAGCGGCTGGCGGCGGCCGTCCGCGAGCTCATCGAGGCCAAGTCCGTCCCGCCGACGCTCCCCGAGGAGCCCGTCCTCCCGCCCGGCGGGAACGGAAGCGGGCCGAACGACCGGACCTGACATCCCGGCGGAATCCCGAGCTCATGCGGTGACCCCATGAACGAGAAGCGACAGCTTGAAAGAACCTACGACCCCAGACCGATCGAAAAGAAGTGGTCCCGGTTCTGGCTCGACGAGGGCCTCTTCGTCGCCGAGGCCGCGTCCCCCAGGCCCAAGTTCTCGATGGTCCTGCCGCCGCCGAACGTCACAGGCATCCTCCACATGGGGCACGCCCTGTGCTTCACCCTGCCCGACATCATCACCCGCTGGAAACGGATGCAGGGATACAATTGCCTCTGGCTGCCGGGCACCGACCATGCCTCGATCGCCGTCCACAATGTCATCGAGCAGAGCCTGGCGGAAAAAGGCCTGACGCGGGAAAAGGTCGGCCGCGAGGAATTCCTCCGGATCGCCTGGGACTGGAAAACGAAATACGGCGGCGTCATCACCAGCCAGCTCAAGAGGCTCGGCGCCTCTCTCGACTGGTCGCGGGAGCGGTTCACCATGGACCCCGGCTTCACTCGGGCGGTCAAGCACGTCTTCGTATCGCTCTACAAGGAAGGCCTCATCTACCGCGACTACTACCTCGTCAACCGCTGCCCGCGCTGCGGCACGGTCCTTTCGGACATCGAGATCGAACACAAGGACCTCCACGGCAAGCTGTGGTACATCCGCTATCCCGTCGAGGGCTCGAGCGAGTCGGTGGTTGTGGCCACGACGCGTCCCGAAACGGTGCTCGGAGACACGGCCATCGCCGTCCATCCCGACGACGAGCGCTACAAACACCTGCACGGGAAGAAGGTCCGGCTGCCGCTCAGGGACCGCCTCATCCCCGTCATCACCGATGAGCGGGTCGAGCGCGATTTCGGCACTGGCGCGGTCAAGGTGACGCCGGCCCACGACCCGGTGGACTTCGCCCTGGGCAAGCTCCACGGCCTGGAACAGGTCATCGTCATCGACGGGTCGGGCCGGATGACGGACGCGGCCGGTCCCGAATTTAAGGGCCTCGACCGCTTCGCCTGCCGGGCCAAGGTCGTCGAAAAGCTCGCGGGCCTGGGGCTGCTCGTCAAGACCGAAGACTACGATCATGCCGTCGGCCACTGCTACCGATGCAAGAGCGTCATCGAGCCCTACCTCTCCTGGCAGTGGTTCGTCCGCATCAAGCCGCTGGCTGACGAAGCCATCCGCGTCGTCGAGGAGGGCGAGGTCCAGTTCGTCCCGGCCAACTGGACAAAGACGTATTTCGAATGGATGTACAACATCCACGACTGGTGCATCTCACGCCAGCTCTGGTGGGGCCATCGCATCCCGGCCTGGTACTGCCGGGACTGCCGGCAGACCATGGTCGCCATGGACGCGCCGGAGAGGTGCGAGAAATGCGGCGGGCCGCTCGACCAGGACGAAGACGTGCTCGATACGTGGTTCTCTTCGGCGCTCTGGCCGTTCGGGACGCTCGGCTGGCCCGACGAGACGGAAGACCTGCGGACGTTCTATCCGACGGACCTCATGTCCACCGGGTTCGACATCATTTTCTTCTGGGTTGCCCGGATGATCATGATGGGCCTCAAGTTCCGGGGCCGGGCCCCCTTCCGGCAGGTCTTCATCAACGGGCTCGTCCGCGACGTCAAGCGCCGCAAGATGAGCAAGTCCGAGGGCAACATCATCGACCCGCTGGAGATGATCGAGAAGTACGGCACCGATGCCCTCCGCTTCACCCTGGCCGCCCTGGCCGTGCCGGGCATGGACCTCTCCTTGTCCGAGGAGCGGATGGCGGGTTACCAGGCCTTTGCCAATAAGATCTGGAACGCCGCGCGGTTCGTGCTCATGAACCTCGGCCCGGTTCCGGCCGAGGCCCGGGAGGCTGAATTGTCGCTCGCCGACCGTTGGATCCGCAGCCGAACGAGCGCCGTCACGGAGTCCCTGACCAGGAGCCTCGAGCAATACAAATTCTACGAGGCGGCCGACACCCTCTACCATTTTGTCTGGCATGAGTTCTGCGACTGGTACATCGAGTTCGCCAAGGTCGGCCTGCGCGAGGAGAACAAGACAACCGAAGCCGTTCTGACCGACACGCTCGGCCGGATCGTCCGTCTGCTCCATCCGTTCATGCCTTTCATCACCGAGGAGGTCTATCAGCATCTGCCCGGCGCCGGCCGGTCGGTCGCCGTCGCCCCCTTCCCCGAGCCCAGGCCGGAGTGGGCGGATGCGAAGGCCGAAAGGACCATGGCCCTCCTCCAGGAGGTCATCGTCGAGACGCGCAAGGTCCGGACGGAGAACAAGATTCCGCCGAGGGAGAAGGTCGGGCTATGGATCAAATCATCCGGCGGCGAGGAGGCTCGGCTGCTGGCCGGCCAGACCGCCCTTCTCCAAACGTTGGCCGGAGTGGCCAAGGTCGAGTTTGCGGCTTCTCTCCCAGCGGGGGAGGACGTTCTGAAGGGCGTGGCCGGCGTTTTCGAGCTGGCCATCCCCCGGTCAGTTCGGATCGACCGGGCCCAGGAAAAGGAGCGGCTCGAGAGGGAATTGGGGAAAATCCAGGCGGACATCGCCAGGATCGAGCAGAAACTTGCGAACTCCGATTTCGTCGGCCGGGCGCCCCGGGCGGTGGTCGACGAGAACAGGGCCCGGCTGGCGGGGCTTCAGGACCGGCGTGACAAGGTCGAGAAGAACCTGGCTGGCCTCGGCCCGGCGGCGTGAGCCGGCGGGCGGAGCCATGACCATCGGGACGATCGTTCGCAGGTTCGAGAGCCTGGCCTCGACGAATGATACGGCCCGTGACCTCATTCGGGGCGGCGCCGCCCACGGCACGGTCGTGGTCGCGGACGAGCAGACGCACGGCCGAGGCACCAGGGGCAGGATTTGGCACTCCCCACGCGGCCTGGGGCTCTACGCCTCGTTCATCCTCAGCTGGGAGGAACCCCACGGGCGCGACGCACCTTTCCCGCTGCTGCCGCTCGCGGCCGGCCTGGCGGCGGCCGAGGCGGTTCTCGAGTCCTCCGGCGCCGCCGTGAGGCTCAAGTGGCCGAACGACCTCGTTCACGACCGGAAAAAACTTGGTGGGATTCTGACGGAGACCGTTTTCCGGGCCGGAAGCCCCGGCCACGCCGTGATCGGGATCGGCATCAACGTCAACCACCGGAAGCCCGATTTCCCAGCTGAGCTCAGAAAGACCGCGATCTCGATCCGCCTCGTCACCGGCCGCGAAGCGGACCGCGAAGCACTCCTGGACTGTCTTTGCCGGGCCCTTGACTCCTGGTATAATTTGCTCATCCGGGGAGGACGGGAGAGGATCATCCGCGACTACGAGGAGCGCATGGCTTTCCCACCCGGGACGAACGTCCGGGCCGCGACGGCGCGGGGCGAAACGGCGGGCGTCTTCCGCGGGCTTGCCCGGGACGGACGGCTCCGCCTGGCGGTGGCCGGCGTGACGGAATCCCTCTCCTTCGCAGAGGTCCAGGGGCTCGACTGGGATTGAGAAGGAGGAACCGATGCTGCTCGCGTTCGATATCGGGAACACCACGATCGCCATCGGGCTTTTCCGCGGCCCGAAGCTCGCCAAGAGCTGGAAGATCAAGACGGACCGGGATAAGACGGGCGACGAATACGGAGCCGTCCTTTTCAACCTTTTCCAGGCTGCCGGACTCCAGGCTAAGAGGATCGAAGCGGCCATCCTCTCGAGCGTCGTTCCGCCGCTGACCCCGGTCCTCCAGGACGTGTGCCGGACCCACTTCCATGTCGACCCTCTCGTCGTCGGTCCGGGCCTGCGGACCGGCATGCCCATCCTTTATGAAAACCCTCTCGAGGTCGGGGCCGACCGGATCGTGGCCGCCGTGGCGGCCTACGAAAAGCACGGCGGGCCGGCCGTCGTCGTGGATTTTGGTACGGCCACGACCTTCGACGCCATCTCGGCCAGAGGCGAGTACCTCGGCGGGGCCATCGCCCCGGGGATCCAAATCGCGGCCGAGGCTCTTTATCTCAAGACGGCCCGCCTGCCGCGGATCGAGATCCGCAAGCCGAAGCGGGCCATCGGCAGGACGACGGTGTCGAGCATGCAATCCGGCCTCTACTTCGGATATATCGGACTCGTCACGAATACGATCCACGAGGTCCGCAAGGAGCTCGGCAAGGGCGCCAAGGTTATCGCCACGGGCGGGTTTGGCGGCGAGATCACGCCCGAGATCCCGGCCATCGACCACTACGAACCGGACCTCGTCCTCGAGGGGCTGAGGATCGTCTACGAAAGGAACCGGGACGCCTGAGGCCGCGCCCGGACGCCATGACGGACCAGGGACAGAGCGGATACTACCAGGCCATCGCCCGGGAATTCCTCAGCCGCCGCGGCGCTCCGTTCTTCCTCTCTCCCCGCGACCTGGCGGTCATTGCCGGCTGGGAGAGCGACCGGATCCCCCTCCGGGTCGTCCTCGAGGGTCTGGCCCGGGCTTTCGAGAGCTTCCGGGAGAGGCCGCAGGGCACCAAGGGCCTCACGCTCGCCTTTTGCGACTCTCAGGTCCGGAAGGCCATGGCCCAGCATGCAGACAGGCGTGCCGGACGGCCGCGGAGGGGCGATTCGTCGCGCCCCCGAAAAGCCGAGCGGGCCCGGAGAGAGACCGAGCGCTGCCTGCTCGGGCTGGCCGAGGGCGAGGCCGAGCTCCGGACGCTCCTCCAACAAGCCTTGCGCCTCCTCGCCCACGAGACCGTGGACGAGCCGGCCCTCGAGAAGATCGACGAGGACGTGGACGAGCTCTTGTGGAGCCGTGCCCCTCGCGACGAGCGTGACCGGAAGCGGGCCGGAGAACTCTCCGAGAGTGCCGCCGCGGCACGGCTGCGGCTGGTCAAGGACGAACGGCGCAAAAGAAAGATCGCCTACGTCTCGCTTTATTATTATTGACCGATGAGCCCCGCGACGCTCCGCACCAAAATCCTGGGCCTCCTCTCGAAACACCGCGAAGGGCTCACCCTGGCCCGGATCCAGTCGGAGTTCGAGGTCAAGCGGCGCGACCGAGCCAAGCTCCTTGAAGAGTTGCGCGATCTCGAGCGGTCGCGGCTCGTCTGCCGGCTCAAAAGCCGGTTCCTGCTCGCGCCGAAATCAGGGCTCATCCGGGGGAGATTCGTGACGTCGCGGCGGGGCTTCGGCTTCGTCAGCCCGTCTGAGGGCGGCGAGGACATCTTCATACCGGGGCGCTTCGCGTCCGGCGTCCTCGAGGGTGACGAGGTCGAGGTCTTGGTGAAGGAGGAGGGCCGGTTCGGCAAGCCCGAGGGCAGGGTTGTCCGGGTGCTCAAGCAGGGGTCAACGACCTTCCTCGGCGTCTACAAGGAGCGGTTCGGCGCGCCTTTCCTCCAGGCCCTCGATTCCCCTGCGCCGGATGAGATCGCCCTGAAGTCCAGGGGGCGCCAGGCCCCGGAGCCGGGGATGATCGTCGAGGCGGACCGAAAAACCCTTGCCGTGACCAGGATCTACGGCCGGCCCGACGACCCGGGCGTGGACGCCCAGGTCATCATCAGGCGGTACGGCCTCGCCGCCCGTTTCGGGGCCGAGGCGCTCCGCGAGGCCGAGGCCGTGCCGGCCGGGCTCGGGCCGCTGGAGCTCGAGGAGAGACGGAACTTCAGGGATTGGCCTGCCGTCACGATCGACGGCGAGAAGGCCCAGGATTTCGACGATGCCGTGTCGATCAGGGCCCTCCCCAGCGGCCGATTCCTGCTCGGAGTCCACATCGCCGACGTTTCGTACTACGTGAGGCCGGGCACGGCCCTCGACCGGGAAGCCTTCGGACGGGCGACCAGCGTTTATTTCCCAGGCCTGACCCTGCCGATGCTCCCCGAGAGGCTCTCGAACGACCTCTGCAGCCTGCGGCCGGCCGTGCCGCGACTCACGGTCTCCGTCCTCATGGAAGTCGACAGGGAGGGGCGAGTCCTGCGCTGCGAGTTCACGCCCTCCGTCATCCGCACGGTCGAGCGGATGACCTACACATCGGTCTTTAAGATCCTCGAGGGGGATGCGGATGAACGACGCCGCTATGCCGGGCTCGTTGACGATTTCCTGCTCATGAGGGACTTGGCCCTGGCCCTGCGCAGCCGTCGCCTCGAGGAGGGGAGCCTCGATTTCGACCTCGTTGAGCCCGAGCTCATCTACGAGGAGGGCCGGCTTCTGGCCGTGGCGGCGGCGGAACGTAACGAGGCTCATCGGCTCATCGAGGAGTTCATGGTTGCGGCGAACGTAGCCGTGGCTTCGTTCCTGACGGAGAAGAAGGTCCCGACCCTCTACCGGGTCCATCCGGTCCCTGCCGCCGAGGACCTGGAGAAGCTTCGCGACATCCTCCGGCCCCTGGGCTACTCCCTGCCCGAGCCGGACAAGGTCCGGCCGCAAGACCTCGAGCGGGTCCTCCGCAAGGCCGAGGGCCGGCCGGAGGAAAAGTTCGTCGGCATCCAGGTCCTGCGGGCCATGAAGCTGGCCATCTATGCCCTGGAGAACGTCGGCCACTACGGACTGGCCAAGACCGACTATACCCACTTCACTTCGCCCATCCGGCGCTATCCCGACCTTGTCGTCCACCGGATTCTGAAATCCGTCCTCGAGACAGGCAGGGGGGTCGAGAACGACCTCGAGCGGACCGCGCGCCATGCCAGCGAGCGGGAACGCCGCGCCGACGGGGCCGAACAGGCCCTGGTCGAATGGAGGATCTTCCGTCTTCTCAAGGAGCGGCTCGGCGATGAATTCACCGGGGTTGTCGTCGACGTGACCAAGGCCGGCCTGGTCGTCGAGCTGGATGACTTTTTCGTCGAGGGACTGCTCTCTTTTCGCGACCTCGATAGCGGCGCCGTCGGGGGCCCGGCCGGCCGGCGGCACCGGCCCCGCCGGCGGCGGAAATTGTTTGACTTGGGGGACCGCGTTCATGTAATCCTTGTCTCCTGCGACCCGATCCTCCAACGGATGGGCCTGACGCCGGCTCCGGAGCCCGACGAGGAAGGGGCATCGCGATGACCACGACCTCCTTCGACGCCTGCCTTGATTTCCCGGCCAGGGAGCTCGGCGCGTCGGGGCGGGCGGACCTCGTTCTCCACGACCGGCGCGTCCCGGCCGCCATCGCGGTTCACAAGATCCCGAAGGCCAAGACGGTCTGGGTCCTCGTCACGACGGACGTGCCTGTGGACGCCCGTTGGAGGGACGCCTTCGATGTTCTTGCGGAGGGGGGTCGCGTCCTGGGCCGCGGGGTCGTCCTCTATCCGTCGCCGCCCGACGGCATCAAGCCTCCCAGACGGGCGGAACTCCTCGAGCGCCTATCCGGAGGGGAAGCGGAAATGATCCTCGTCCTGGCGGAACTCCGGGGGATCCGAGGCCTCGAAGCCACGGCCGTCCGCGACTTCGCGCGGCTGGACCCGGTCCGGGTCGAAGAGCTGGCTCGGGAGCTCGAGGCGGAGTCGCGGGTCCGAATCCTCTCGTTCTCGCCGCTGTCCTTCATTCTCCAAGAGAGCCTGGATTTCCTGCGCAGGCGGGTCGCCACTTACCTGGCTCAATATCACAAGAAGCACCCGGCCCAGCGGACTGTGCCGTTCGAGAGGATCGAGAAAAGGTTCGAGGTGGCCCCTAATGTCGTCGTCCTGGCCCTTCGGTCGTTGGCCAAGGAAGGCCGGGTGTCGCTCGGGAGCGGGACGGCCGAGCTCGTTGGCTTCCGGCCCGCCCTGTCCGCGGAGGATGAGAAGATCCTCGGCCGTATCGAAGCCCTGTTCCTGGAGGGAGAATTCGGCCAGGTATCGCTCGGCGACCTCCGGCGGCAGTTTCACCTGAGCCCGGGACGGTTGCAGAGGCTTCTGGCGGTGCTCATGGAGAGGAAGAAGATCGTGGAGGGCCGGGACGGATTCATCCTCCATTCCCGTTGGCTCGACGGGGTCATCGAGAAGCTCCGGGCCTCGGGAAGACGGGAACTGACCGTGGCCGACTTCAAGGCCCTGACGGGGCTGACGAGAAAATACGCCATCCCCCTGCTCGAGCTGCTTGACGAGATGGGCGTGACGCGGCGCAAGGGCGCCGTCCGCGACATCCTGAGATAGTGCCGTCCC
>Ga0187771_10003685_pt1 | contig 10740 bp, 9 predicted proteins | sample 0116_SJ02_MP15_1_FD_133139 | JGI IMG/M metagenome (GOLD analysis project Ga0187771, IMG submission 133139) | Tropical peat soil microbial communities from peatlands in Department of Meta, Colombia - 0116_SJ02_MP15_10_MG | ecosystem: Environmental > Terrestrial > Soil > Wetlands > Peat | place... | reverse complement strand
TACAGCCCTGAGTTGAATCCTGATGAAGTATTGAACCAGGACGTTAAATCCAATGCGGTGGGAAGACGTCGCCCTCGCAGCCAGAACGAGATGATCGGTACCGTCCGGTCGTTTCTTCGCAGCTGTCAGATGCAACCGGAAAAAGTCAAATGCTATTTTAAAGAAAAACATGTGCAATATGCAGCCCTTTAAATTGGCACCTATTTTATGCTCTCAGTAGTAACTTATACATGCCACATGTACCACATTCTGAGCCGCAGGTCTGCGTTTTTTTGATTACTGCTGTAGATGGATTTTTCTGCGATTCTATTTCGTCGTGATCACCCAGACGCCCCGCCATTCCTCCGGCGGCTGTTCGATCAGACTGCGGCATTTAGCCAGGTAGGCGCGCGCAACATGGTCGGCATCGGCAAGCCCGGAAAAGACAGTCTCTGCTTGCGAGAAATCGCCCTTGTAGAACAGCGCCAGACCCTCGGAGAACCGGGCAAGCCTGTCCTTCCTGCGCTCGATATCTTCCGGCAGAAGAGGTTCATATACAACAACCGGCTCATTGCGGCCGACAACGGCAACTCTTGAAATCTCGCGTACGGGGAAGGCGCCGTCCATCTGTTCCATCGTGGATTGAGAAATCATGGTGTAGGTCCCGAACTGTTTATTGATACCTTCCAGACGCGCCGCCAGATTGACGGCATCACCGATCATCGTATAATCAAACCGGGTGTGGGAGCCCATGTTCCCGACAATGGCCGGTCCGCTGTTGATGCCGATACGCATCCTCAGCTCCCTGCCGATGCGCTCCTGGAACATGGGACGCATATCGGACAAGCGGCTCTGGCAGCACATGGCGGCGCTCACACAGCGGCGGGCATGATCTGGCTGCAGCAAAGGGGCATTCCAGAAGGCGATAATCGCATCTCCCTCGTATTTGTCCACGGTGCCGCCTTCCTCCTGAATGATGTCGGTCATGGCCGTGAGGTAGTCGTTCAGCAGCGCTGTGAGCACTTCCGGTTCCAGTCCTTCGGAAATGCCGGTGAATCCTTCCAGGTCCGAAAAAAAGATGGAGAGCGTTCGCCGTTCGCCACCCAGCTTCAGGTTTTCGGGATGCTGAATAAGCTCTTCAATAACAGCCGGAGACAAATACTGCTTGAAGGCGTTCTTAATGAACATCTTCTGGCGGCCTTCGGTGGTATAATAAATGAGGCCGGCACTGAAGAGTGTGAGCACGACGCCCGTTTCCTGGACGACCAGCGGCAGCCAGAACCCTTCGCGGTAGGCAATCAGGCAAATGACAATTGGCGCAGCGATAAAAAAGACATAGACCAAGGCGCTCTTGAAAATGCCGGACACGGAAGACGTTGCAAGCCCCGCAAGGATAGCGACCAGCAGGGTAATTACAATTACTGCAACCGTGGGAAATGGCCTTATAAAATCATTGGCCAGCAGGTTATCGAGCATGGTCGCGTTGATCTCTACGCCGGGATAGACGCCGGATACAGGCGTCGGACGCAGATCGTACAAGCCGGGAGCGGTAAAACCAAAAAATACGTAGGCATCTTTAAAGGCATCAGGGTCGGTAATCGTGGGCTTCTCTCCGTTACGGATGCGAAGTTCACTTTGGATAACTGAGGCGGCGCTGTATGCCTTGTGAATTCCCGCAGGACCACGGAAGTTAAGAATGGCATTGCCATTACGGTCAATAGGAATCTCCTTGTCACCAATGGATAAACGGTTCGTACTTATTTTTAAAGTGATGTCCTGATGCACAGCCAGATAGCATCCCAGGCCGAGCGAAGGCACGACTTTACCGTCAAAGACATGGAAGAGCGTCCCACGACGATAGACGTTATCACGGTCGGGGTTTAAGTGGACGTCACTCAGGATACTGGCGGCGGCTGATATCTCCGGTATGGGAAAAGAGGCACGCGGGAATACAACCTCCTTCGCTCCCGTAGCGGCAAGCCACTGGTCGAGTCCAACGACCTTGAATGACGGCTCTGGGGCATAGGCGGACCATCGCTCAAGACCGTCAGTATTGCTGAGATTAACAGCGCCGACAAAATATTTGAAATCGTGAATTGCATCGGCAAATAGCCGATCATCGTCTACTCCTTGTTGTGACGGCTCCGTGAAGACCACATCAAAGGCGAGGGCTTTGGCGCCACTTCGCTTACAGAACTGGACGATCACAGTGTAAACTTCCCGTGGCCAGGGCCAAGGCAGGGAGAGGCCATTACTGTCTTTGGCCCAATCCAGGCTGTTCTGATCGAGGAGGATAAGGCGGATATTGTCGGTTGTCTTTGTCGGTTTCGCCATCGCATTAACCCGCCAGTCCCAGGTCTTTGCCTCCCAGACGTCCAGCCATCCGGGCAGGAAAAGAAGAAACGCCAGAGACGCGCCGACTACACCGGCGATCATACCCAGAGCTAACTTTTTTAAAAGACTGGTTGGAATATTCATGGTGATCTTTGTACAGAATAAGAACTTTAAGAATTAATTAAAAAAGTCATTGCGAGGAGCACGTAAGCTGAAGTCATGACGCAAAGCTATGGTGCGACGCGGCAATCTTTGATTTCATCAGTGCATCATAAGATTGCTTCAATGCCTTCACATTGACAGCACAAGCATTCTTCAACAGCCTATACTCATATACGTGCAACGGCCCTCAGGAAACGTTCCTGGCGGATCTGAGGAGTTGCGACAGGGGCAAAAGCCGGGTTGTGACTCCGAATCTCTTCGATCCGATCCAGGGGCGCGGGATGGGTCTTGGCAAAGTCAGCCCCTCCCGGCTTCAGTTTCTTCGTCATAATCATCAGCATATCGATCAGACCTTCGGGGTTGTAACCGACACGCTGGACGAGAACAACAGAAGCCTGATCGGCCTGGTATTCAAAACTTCGGGAATAGCCGTTGTTGATCATGGAATTAGCGATGTCGGATATCGCGCCGGAAAAGGTCTGTGTCAATTGAGCGACTTCACGGGAGCCAAGGGTTTTAGCGCCTTCCGTGGCAAGAACCGTGAGTGCCTCAGTTGCCCGCGCCTTCTCAATTGACTGCATGCCATGCCTGAACCGGATGTGACCAATCTCATGGGCAAGTACGGCCGCCAGCGCGTCTTCCGACTGACAGCAACGGATTAGACCACGTGTGACAAAAACGTGGCCGCCGGGTGTGGCAAAGGCATTGATATCATCGGAATCCAGGACAAGGAAATGATAGCCGCCAAATATTTCCGGTTTGTCCGACGCTGCGGCCAGTGTCTGCCCGAGCGCGTTAATGTATTGATTAACCTGATTGTTCATATAGGCCGGATATTTGGAAAGGACAACGGCGGCGACAGCACGGCCGATATAGTATTCCTGCTCCGGCGTAAAATCTTCCAGGCTCTTGGAAACAGCCGCCGTACTTTTGCGGATGGCCTCTCCCTGCGTGGGGGTGATGACGCCTGCCGTTTGACCAACAACTGTTGCCAATTGGGTAGCCTGCTCAACCGCAGCGCAGGCCACGACAGCCAGAATAGCTAACATGATCAACCCTGTTATCCAAAGGTTCTTTTTCATGGCTTGCCTTCTTCTGAAGGCGGAACCACCCTGCCCTGGGTAAGGAAATTACGCATCTGGTCCGGCGATACTTTGAATGTTTCCATCCTGTTGATCCATGTGTAATCAAGGTTCTTGTTTTGTTTCCGGAATGACGCTTCCACCTGTTCGTTGAACCCCTTGCCGGCCAGGGCCAGCTCATTCTGGGTAGCGCCTGTTCGGACATCAGTCTGACCGGCCTTTAAGGCGATCCGCTTTGTCGTTAGGGCCGAGGTGTGCATCCATCCTTGTTTGCCGCCCCTGAGAGAAACTTTTTTCCATGTACCGCGGCCTTCAATAACAGTGACTCGGTCGCCATAAGCGACTAGGGCAACAATTTGACCCAGAAAAGAAGGTGTCGCTCGAAGCTCGCCCTCCTTAACCTGCACGTTCAAAGTCTCTTGCGCATTTGCGGGCATATACAGGAACATGATGCCCAGGAGCGCGAGAGCAGCGACAATGTATCTGGCACGAAACATCTGAAACTCCTTTTTGAAATAAGTTGTGATATTGAGCAAATGTTCGATAACTTTTTCTTATTTGTCAAGAAAAAATAAAATTGTGGGGCAGGTCTTGACCCCATCTTATTTACTTCTGACCTTAAAAGAAGGTGGATGCCTGTTCAGCTATTCCAGGTTATTTAATGTTTCGGGAATGATTTCAGAGAGTGCCGGAAAGATATGCATATTGTCTGTGATTGATTTTACATCTCCCTCACGGGCCATGGTATTCACGACCTCCTGTATGAGGATGGCTGCTTCAGGACCGATTATGTGAAAACCAAGAATCTTTTCTGTCTTTTTTTCCACGATCGCCTTTGCGAAGCTTTCCTTTTCGATCATGGCATCCCCCATGACCACGTCGGAATAATTTGCACGGCCCACAAGGATTTTGTAGCTCTTCGAAGCCTCCTCTTCTGTGAGACCTATTGCGGCGATCTGCGGGCGTGTAAAGACGGCATGAGGGACAACACCAAAGTCGAATGAAATTTTTTTGCGGCATGTGGCGTTGTGCCAAGCGACGCGCTGCTCCATGTCACCCGCGTGGGTAAACATCTGGCGGCCGATGGCATCGCCAAGGGCCCAGATATTATTTTTGCTTGTCAGCAGGGTGTTGTCCACCTTAATGTATTTGGCTTCATTCGTCTCCACCCCTGTTTTATGAACGTCAAGAAGATCTGCATTGGACACCCGTCCCGCAGCGACCATTACACTGGCGCCGTTGAGCACCTTCTCATAGCCCGTCTCGATATTTTTTAAGATTACCGTGTAGAGGCGGCCCTTCTCCCAAACCTCCACTGTTTCCCAATTAGTCAGGATGTCCATGCGTTTTGATAGTTCCTTTTTCAGATATTCCGATATCTCGGGTTCTTCATTGGGAAGGAGCCTGCTATGTCTCTGGACCACAGTTACCTTTGTTCCTAGGGCTGCAAAAAAGTGGGCGTATTCTACTCCGACGTAGCCGCCGCCGATGATGATCATGCTTTCCGGCCTTTCCCGGAGATTGATTACATTTTCATTGGTAAGATAGCTGATCTTCTCAAGGCCCTTGATCGGCGGGATGAGGGGGTGGGCGCCGGAGGCGATAAAAATCTTCTGGCCTTTGATCGTTTGTTTTCCGACCTTCAGTGTGTAGTCATCGACAAATCGCGCTTCGTCATTGTAAAAATCCATCCCTTCCGAGCTTTCAACCTCATTTTTCATCCACGTTCGGCTCTCTTCGATGGTTGCCTTCATTCGATCCATGATGGCGGGAAAATTGACCTGCTTCACTTCCGCCTCGATTCCGAACTTTCCGGCCTCCTTGATATCAGCGATCCTGTCTGCATGGTAGATCAGCATCTTTGAAGGAACGCACCCCACATTGACGCAGGTCCCTCCCATATTTCCCTTGTCGATGAGAGCGACTTTCATCTTATTGGCCTGGGCCTTGAAGGCAATACTCAGACCCACGCCGGCACCGATTACGATGACATCGTATCCCTTCATAGTTTTTCCTCCCATTTTCCTTCCATCTCATGCCTTATTCTAAGGGAGCAATTTTTTTAATCCATCAAAGGATTCCCTATTTTATACATCGAAATACCTTAATTGCCCGTAAGGGAAGAGATGAGGACAAGTATCAATTCATTTTGATCAGCTTGTCTGTTTGTTTCTATGTTATGAGTGTTGTAAATCTGATGAGACCGAATAATGAACGGTGCCAGGAACGTCTCTAATCTTTTTCACGTTGACCGGAGCGCAACAATGAAGAAGGTCTGCTAAGAGACTTTATGCGACAGCATTCCGCCTTTGGCGACAAATCGCCAACAGAGCAGCCAGTGGGGTTAGAGGTATATGGACCAAATATGTGTATGGAAGGGCAGCGATCAAAGTTAGTGCTAGGATGGCATGATAATACACAATCGTCGGTATTTATCCCAATCGACAGATGAACTAATATGCTTTGTTAAAAGGATCTATCTTTCTATTTTGGGCGGATACAACGATCGGGATTTGTATGGATGAAACATTCTATACATTGATAAAATATAAACTGCCCGTAAAACACCTATAAATTTTTTATAGATCATGAAGCATACCCCGTCACCTTTGTTCGATTTCCGCAATTTGTTTTTTGAATCTCCCGACTTCCTCTTTTAATACGGGGCGGCGGTCCTTTTGCAGCTCGACCTCGATCTGTTTCCTGGCTACTTCTCACGAAGGCGGGTTCGATATGGCATGTGACCTCCATCTCTCATAATTCGCCAGGTTTTCTTCTGCCACTGTCAAGTGCATCTTCAACGTATCGAGACGTTCATTCAATTCAATGCGCCGCTCTTCCGGACTCATAGGGGTGATGACATCGATTACCTGCTGGATGAAGCTTCTTTCTCTTCCTTCCTGTCCGGAATGTTTCTTGATGAACCCTTTGGATACTCCAATGTAGTATCCTGCATAAAGCACAAAAATTCCCATAAGCACTATATTCTTCAGACGCATTTGATACTCTCCTGCTTCATTGAATCTACCCTCTCAAACCTCAACCGCCGCAAAGCCAGGAATAACGGGGGTTGGCATTAAATAGAACCGTTCCCTATTTACTTTCCACAAACCTATCTCTGTCATTTTCATACATCCTCACGGTTTACACCCCCTTTTATTTTCAGACTGACTGTTCCCGATTCTTTTTCTTTTTTGTCTAAGGCCATGTATGGCAAGGCTTCTTTAAATACACTGTCAATAGTGCGACGTAAGATTTCTATATATTCCTTCGGTATTATGGTAATCATAAGGCTCCTCGTCTTAGTGTTTACACAGCCTAATGGTGCATTAAATTTTCAAGAATTTATTTGAATGAAAATACGGTATGAAACCTTTGCATAATCTATATTAGATTACCGCATCGTTTATGCACCTCGCAATGACTGAATGGGTGTTATGCAAACTTTAAGATATGATCACCGTCAACAAAGACGGGGTATTGCCAAAGAAATTGTTTGTGTGAATGTTTAAGTTATAAAATAACGTAATTTTCATTTCATATTACCTGTCAAATGTCAATGCTGGAAAAACACTGGCATTGCACTAGGCTAAACCTAGTATATCGAAGTTGTATGCGCAGTGACGGGAGATATAAGGAATGACAAATTTATTCGGCTCGCAGATAAAGTGTTGTTCAGAACATTCGTATATGATAATTGCTTTTTTTAGAAAGTGAACGTTGAGTCAAACAAAAAAATGGAAAATATAAATAGTCATCTTCCCGGCCTTTACATCCATATTCCGTTCTGCCGCAGCAAATGTCCATACTGCAGTTTCTTCTCTGTCACCTCTCTCACAGAGAAGTCCGATTTCTTCAAAGCACTGTTCAGGGAAATGGATATGTACAGGGATATCTTCAACCGGTTCGACACCATTTATATCGGCGGGGGCACACCGTCTGTGCTCACAGTAAACGAGGTGGAGGAGCTACTCACCCGGGTCCGGCGATGCTTCACCATCGGAGAAGATGCGGAAATCACCATGGAGGTCAATCCGGGAGATATTGAGCTCAATTTCCTGAAAGCGCTGAGTCTCATGGGGATCAACCGCCTCAATATCGGCGTCCAGTCCCTCAATGAAGATATCTTGAGATTTCTCGGGCGCAGGCATTCAGTCGCGCAGGGCATAGCGACCATCGAGACGGCCAAAAAAGAGGGATTCAGAAATATCGGCATAGATCTGGTTTATGCAATACCAGGTCAGGACATGAAATCCTGGATGAATACCGTTGAGCAAGTCAAATCATTTGCCGTCGAACATTTATCCTGTTATCAGCTTAGTGTAGACTCCGGGACAGATTTGGAAAACCGTCAAGCGGCGGGTGAATTCGACATGCCCGATGAAGATATGCAGATCGAATTTTTCCTGAATACGTCCTTCATACTGGAGTCAGCCGGTTACATCCACTATGAAGTATCCAACTTCGCAAAAGGAATGGCACTCGCTTCAAGGCATAATCAAAAATACTGGGATCAATCCCCTTTCCTCGGCCTCGGCCCTGCCGCTCATTCCTTCCAGGAAGACAGGCGGTGGTGGAACCATTACTCCATCGAACGCTATGTTCAAGACACAAAAGAGGGCAGAGCGCCTGTTCAGTTATCGGAGACGCTCAGTCCAGAGCAGTTGTGTCTTGAGGCTCTGTTTCTAGGTCTCCGTACGAAAAAAGGAATCCGTATGGAAGATTTTTCCAGGAAGTACACTTTTTACAACTGGGCGGAAAGAAAAGATATCCTGACAAAATTGGAGGAAGACGGGTTTGTGGAAATAGCTGATGGATATCTGAAGCCGACTCGCAAAGGACTTGCCGTTGCCGACAGTTTGGCGCTGATATAACAGGTAAGAAATGGGCTTGATAAAAATTATGTATTGTGTTCTGTAATACATCATGTTGAAAAAAATTCATCGTCCGCCCTGGGCATTGGATCTCCTTGATTTTTACCTGCGTAGAAAGATTCTCAGGCAGAAAATACCTCTGCTGGCCAGTTTCAAGCTTACCTATCATTGTAATCTGTCCTGCAGCGCCTGTCCTTTTCATAGAAGAGCCGCGGAAAATAATTCCTATATAACCTGGGGCGGTGCTGTGGCCGCGTTAGACACCCTAAAGATGCTCGGTACTAGAATTGTGGTTTTTGAAGGGGGAGAGCCTTTTCTCTGGCACGATGGAACCTATGATCTTCACGATCTGGTCAATTATGCAAAGAAGCTTTTCCTTCGTGTGGCAGTTACTACAAACGGCACAGTCCCCTTGGATGTCCCCGCAGATGTTATCTGGGTAAGCATAGACGGATTGAACGGAACACATGACTGCCTGCGAAGCGATTCTTTTGAACAGGTCTGGTCGAACTTGAAGTCTTCCGAGCATCCCCGATTGCTGGTACATTTTACCATGAACCGGTTCAACTGGCGCGAACTTGATCAACTCGCGGAACAACTGAAGCATCTGCCTGCTGTGAAGGGCTTATCCGTGCAGCTATTCTACCCCTACGGCCAGGGCGAATCGCCCCTTGCTCTTTCACCAGACGATCGAAAGAGTGCATTGGAAAACGTCATCCGGCTAAAAAAATCATACCCTATTATCAACTCTGAGCGATGTTTGAAGGACATGATCAGGAACGACTGGCACTGTCATGATGACGTGTTGATCAATGTCGATCCAGATGGAAAGTTTACCCAGGGATGTTACGTAAAAAGCAGGGGTAAGGTCAATTGCCGGGAGTGCGGTTTTACACCTGTGGCAGAGGCTTCGGGTGCACTGGATTTACAGCCAGGCTCAATTCTGGCTGGCTGGAAAGCCTATTTATCTTAAAGAGAAAGTGTATTTTCTTTCTTGTGATTTATGTACATCTTGTGGTAAATTTAATATAAGAATAATTGAATCAATAATTTAAGTACGCCACAACAGCAGAACCGGAATGATTATTTGTTTTTTTACTTTTACCAGCGTCTGGAGTAGTGGCACTTTTTTTGCTTCTATATCTAAAAGGGCCAAAAGGCAGTGAACGAGGAGAGCTGAATGCAGGAAAACGCAGTATTCACACCAACAGACCTTTTTAACGCCTGTTCTGTCTTATTCGGAAATGGTGTAGCCATTTCCTCTGATTTTCTAAAATATCTCAAGGAACCGGGACTCAAGGCCGCCTATCGAAAGAGGGCGTTTGAAACCCATCCCGACAGGGCCGCAACCCTTGCCGAATCTCCTTCAAGCCTTGAAGAACGCTTCAAAGAGGTAACGCTCGCCTATGAGCGATTGAGCACATTTATTGGAAGCCCCTGGAAATATTCTTTGTGGAATTACGCATTCCCAAAAACCGCTAAGCACGATTCAGCCGCAAGAAACCGAAGAACATATGAGTGGCGGGATCAAAGAAGCCCGGGTAATAATTACCACCATAACATGCCCCATGGATTGAGGGAACATTTCTGGCAGGGAAATCTTCCCAAAACCAAGCTTTTTCTTGGCCGATATCTCTACTACAGCCGTATCATTTCCATGAGAAGCCTGATAGAGGCCATTGTGTGGCAAAAAAGGCAGCGGCCCGTGGTCGGCAGCATTGCGGTCCAGTGGGACTGGCTCACACAGAACAATATTCGTTCCATACTCAACAGGAGAAATCCGGGTGAGAAATTCTGTGAATGCGCGCTTCGCTGCGGCTATCTTAGTTTTTATCAGCAATCCCTTCTACTTGTAAGACAACAAATGCTGCAACCGCGGATTGGCAATTATTTCATCAATCAAAATATAGTCACCCCACAGGAAATGGAATATATTGTCAACCAATTGCGCTTGCATAACAGAAAGTATTGGCGTACCTGATCTTGAAAACCCGCCTTGATTTCATTCTCTCTGTATAAAAAGTAATATAATTTATGGCTTACAGGACGGCGCATTGTGGATGAAGACTTGACAGAAACATTATCACCGGAGTTCTACACACTGTGAGCATGAAACAGGTAATCAAACACCCAGGCGGGCCGGGCATATCAGGAATATCGCGCTTGAGTATCTTTTTCCTTTTCATCATAATTATTCTCGTCATAACCTATATCCGGACACCGCGCCCTTGCAAGGAGCCGCTGACTTACCGGATAGGTACGATAGATGAGAGGTTTGGCCTGAACCGCCAGGAGTTCGCGGAGGCGGT
>Ga0187771_10003684_pt1 | contig 10740 bp, 9 predicted proteins | sample 0116_SJ02_MP15_1_FD_133139 | JGI IMG/M metagenome (GOLD analysis project Ga0187771, IMG submission 133139) | Tropical peat soil microbial communities from peatlands in Department of Meta, Colombia - 0116_SJ02_MP15_10_MG | ecosystem: Environmental > Terrestrial > Soil > Wetlands > Peat | place... | reverse complement strand
GACGAGATCATGAAGCAGCAGTCGGCGGTAAGGGATGATTGGAGATGAAGGTTACAAAGTTTCAAGGTTTCAAGGACTTTGGAACTTTGAAACATTGAAACCTTGATGTCTCTCAAGGCCCAACTCGAAGCCATCATTTACGCGGCGGAGACGCCGATCACGCTGGAGCAGATGATCGCGCTCGTCCGCGAGCCGATCGTCGCCGAAGGCGTGTCGGACGAGGCGGAAATCAAGTCGCGCGTGCGCGCGAGCGTGGAGGATCTCGTCGCCGAGTACAGCGCGCCAGATCACGGCATCGAGATTCGCGAAGTGGCCGGCGGATATAGGATGTCGACCAAGCCTGAGCAACATGAAGTCGTGCGGGCGTTCGCCCGGAGCCTGAAGCCGCCCGTACGGCTGTCGCTGCCCGCGCTCGAAACACTGGCGGTGATCGCCTACAAGCAGCCGGTCACCGTGCCCGAGATCAGCGAGATTCGCGGCGTGGATTCGAGCGGCGTGATTGGCACCTTGCTCGATCGCAAGCTGATTACGACCGCAGGGCGTAAACAGGTGATCGGCCGGCCGATCCTTTATAAGACGACGAAGGAATTTCTGATGCGCTTCGGGCTGAAGGACGTTACCGAACTGCCCAGCATGGAGGAGTTCGAAAAGCTGGTGGCGGAATCGTTCCAGGCGGAACTGATTCCAGCGGAGGGCCGGGCGGCGGGAGCTGAGGTTGCGGCGTCCGCGACGAGTAGCGAGGCTCCGAACGAAATCCTGCCCGAGGCAGAGAAAGCGGGCTAGCGCGAACCTCAGAGGCTAAAGCCCACAATTCTGGACGGCTTCTAACGGCGCGGCTGAAAGCCGCGCCCTTTCAAAGCCATTCATCAACGAATAAACTTCCTGTCATGTCCCTTGAACGCCTGCAAAAAATCATTGCCGCGGCGGGCATCGCCTCGCGGCGCAAGGCCGAGGAGATGATTACGGCGGGGCATGTGCAGGTGAACGGTCAGGTCGTCACCGCACTCGGCAGCAAGGCTGACCCGGAAACTGATTACGTTCGAGTGAATGGAAAACTCCTCCGCGGCGCGGAGAGACGCGTCTACCTCCTTTTGAACAAGCCCAAGGGCTACGTCACAACAATGAGCGATCCCGAAAAGCGGCCGACCGTCATGGACCTGATTCGTGGCGTGAAGGGCCGCGTGTATCCTGTCGGGCGGCTCGACTATGCCAGCGAAGGCCTGCTCCTCCTTACCAACGACGGTGAACTGGCTCATCGTCTGATGAAAGCCGCCTCGCACGTGCCCAAAACTTACGTCGTCAAAGTAGCGGGCACGCCGAACGAAGAGGCGATTGCCAAGCTGCGCGCCGGCGTCTCCATTGCAACCGATGACGGTAAACGCGTGAAGACTGGACCGGCGGCGGTGCGCGTGGTAAAGGAAGCGGCGAATCCATGGTATGAGATCACGCTGATCGAGGGCCGCAATCGCCAGATTCGCCGCATGTTCGAAGCCGTGGGCCATCACGTGGAGAAGATCAAGCGGGTTCGTTATGGCCCGTTGACGCTCGACGTTCCTCCGGGAGAATTTCGGCAACTGACGCCGAAGGAAGTGACTCGGTTGAGGTCCGCGTGTGGAAAGGGAACCCCCTAACACTGGTACGACCTCAGCGGCTAAAGCCGTCACTCCTAAGAGCGACTGATCGCAGCGCTAGAAGCGCTGCGCCGCCCAAAATCCCTCTGCAGGCAAACGAATCCGTTATGGCGCTTTGACGGCGCTGCGCCACCCAAGAATCCTCCCGCAAGCAAGGAGAGAAAACGCTCTATAGCGTTGGCAGCCTTGCCCCGCCAAACAAGCCCGCGTCGCTTCCTAGAATCGCGCGCGTGATCTTAGTTTGGCGGCGCGTCGTCGCCCCCTGCGCAGCGGCTCTCATCGGATCAGCAGGCGCGGTTGCCGCATAGACGCAAGAACGCTGACGAAGCTCGTCAAACATGCTAGGAGCAAACCAATCCCACGCGCTGACGACGCCGCCGCCGATGACATACATCTCCAGATTGAGGACGTTGACCGCACCCGCTAGCAGCGTGCCCAGGGCGCGACCGACACGCTCGAAGATACCGCGGGCCGCCTCGTCGCCCTTCACGGCGAGGTCATAGATTGCCTCGGCGCTGAAGTCCGCACCGGAAACCGCAAACTGGGCGAGTGCCGGGGCTTTCCCTGCTTCAATCGCCTCACGAGCCATTCGCACAATCGCAGTGGCGGAGGCGTAGCGCTCGGCGCAACCGCGATTGCCGCAACCGCACGGAACACCATTGCGTTCGATAGTCACGTGGCCGAACTCCCCCGCCATGCCGTTCATGCCGTGGAAGATTTTCCCGCCGAGCACGATGCCGCCGCCGATGCCGGTGCCCAGCGTGATCATGGCCATGTCGTCGACGTCGCGTGCCGCGCCCAGCCACTTTTCGCCCAGAGCGGCGACGTTGGCGTCGTTCTCCAGGAGAACGGGCGCTGCCAGCCGCCGCTCGATTTCCTGCTTCACAGGATATTCGTCCCATCCCGGCAGGTTCGCCGATTTGCGCAGCATTCCAGTTTCCATGTCGATGATGCCGGGAACGCCGACGCCCGCACCAAGAAAGCGGCCGAAGCCGCGATATTGCTCCGTCAGCCGCCGGATGGCCTCGCACATTTCGCCAATCGCGTGCGCTGGGCCGAGCGAACCCTTCGTGCTTAGCGTCACCTTATCGAGTAATTGGCCCTGTGTGCTCACCGCCGCAATGCGCAGGTTGGTGCCGCCAAGATCGACGCCGATGGAGAAGTCGGGCATGGGGAGAAGGGTAACAGAATTGCGGATGTTGAATGATCAATAAAAGGAAGCGAGCCAAACGCGCCCTTCGGTCACTTCGCTCACTCAGGGCAGGCTCCGAAAATCGCGCGGCTCGCTCAGATCCTTCGACTGCGCTCAGGGCAGGCTCTTCGGCGGCCAAAGAGCGGCCACCTCAGGATGACAAGCATCATTTCTGGCATTTCGGGCAGTAGTGGCTGCTGCGGCCTGCGATCACAATGCGCTTAATCGCAGTCTTGCAGACCAGGCACGGCTCGCCCTCGCGACCGTAGACGCGATGCTGGAGTTGGAAGAATCCTTCTTCGCCGTTCGCATCCACGTAGTCCGAGATCGAGGAACCACCCGCCGCGATTGCTTCTTGCAAAACTTCCCTGACCGCGGAGAAGAGCTTGCCCAGTTGTTCGCGCGTGATGGTCGAGGCCCGGCGACGGGGGCGAAGGCCCGCGCGAAACAAAGATTCATCGGCGTAAATGTTTCCCACACCGCGCAGGAGTTTCTGATTCAGCAGGGCGCTCTTGATGGGAGTCTTGCGGCCGCGGAACAGGCTGATGAAGCGGTCGAGATCGACTTCCAGGGGCTCGACCCCGCCCGCGTCGAAATCCGCGGCCTGGGCCACGCTCAGTCGGCCGAAGCGGCGAGGATCCACAAAGCGCAGTTCTCTGCCCGACGCTAACCGCAGAATCGCATGCGTATGTTTCTCAACTTCTGCTTGCGGCTCGCACACCTGCAACTTCCCAGTCATGCCGAGGTGAACAATCCACTGAGCGTTTGAATTTGTGCGGGCGCGCTCGCGCGGCTTCGGCGGTCTCGAGCGTCGGGCCTGCGAGGGCGCCCGCCCCACACCATCTTTCTCCAGATCGAACACAATGTGCTTGCCCATGCGGCGAATGACGGCGATGCGGCTATGCTCGAGGGTTGCGGCAATCTCACGCGCGGGAGACTTCAGCGGCTCTTTTTTCTGACCCAACCAGACGGATTCGACCACCTCTCCAGTCACACGTTTGGCGAGGCCGCGGGCAATGGTTTCGACTTCGGGGAGTTCGGGCATGAGGGCGACGGGATGCAAACAATCTTATTGCTGCACACGCGGTTTGTCATTCCGAACGGCTTCAGCCGTGAGGAATCTGCTTCTCGCGCCTACGAAGAAGCAGGTTCCTCGCGCAAGAACCGCGCTCGGAATGACAAGGCGTTGGTGCTACGCAGAGGCCAGACTCACTTCTTCAGGAACGTCCCCTTCTCCAGATCGCGAAACGCCTCCTGTAGCTGCTCTTGGGTGTTCATCACGATGGGACCGTACCAGGCGACGGGCTCCTCCAGCGGTTTGCCGGAAACCAGAAGAAAACGAATTCCGTCTTCGCCGGCCTGCACACCGACTTCGTCGCCGCGATCAAACAGAATGAGTGATCGGTTCGAGGCCTCAGTCGGCGGATTCGTGTCGGCCCAACCGACGCTCTCGGTCGGCACTGCCAGCGGGCCGCTGGCATTGCAAAATTTCCCGCTTCCTGCAAATACATAGGCGAAAGCGTGGCGCGTGGTCGCCACGGGCAGAGTCTTCCTCTTGCCCGGAGCCACCGACACGTCCAAATAGATCGGATCGGCGGCGATGCCATCCACCGGGCCGGTCTTGCCCCAGAACTTGCCGCACACAATGCGCACGTGCGTGCCGTCATTGTCGGTGACCTCGGGGATGTCGCCGGTTTTCACTTCCTGATAGCGGGGCGCGGTCATCTTGAGTGCGGCGGGAAGGTTTGCCCACAACTGGAAACCGTGCATGCGTCCGGTCGTGTCGCCCTTCGGCATTTCCTGATGAATGATGCCGCTGCCGGCGGTCATCCATTGCACGTCGCCGGCCAAGATGGCGCCGCTATTGCCCATGCTGTCGCCATGCTCGACCGTCCCCGCCAACACGTACGTGATGGTCTCGATGCCGCGATGCGGATGCCAGGGAAATCCCTTCAGGTAGTCCTCGGGAACGTCATTGCGAAAATCGTCAAGCAGAAGAAAAGGATCAAAGTCATGCGTGTTGCCGAAGCCGAAGGCGCGCCGCAGATGCACGCCTGCGCCTTCGATCGTCGGCTTGGACTGAATGAGGCGTTTAATAGGTCGAATGGACACTCTGCCCTCCCGGGTTTTTGTCATTCCGAACCGCTTTGAGCGGTGAGGAATCTGCTTCTTCCGTGTGGACATATTGATGCGCGAGGCGCGTCTTGCGACGCAAGCCGGGCGGATTGGCGTGAACGCCATGGCCACACCCGCGCTTTACTTTCTTCCGTTCTGGTTGCCGGCACCGTGCATCGTCCCGTCCAGGGGGCAAAGCGTGGGCGGTTCCGTGTTGTCCACGCGATGGCTGACTGGCTTCAGCGTTTTCAGGTACGCAAACATCCCGGCGAGATCTTCGTCAGTCAGGTTACGCAGCACCGACCACGGCATGACTTTGTTCAGTTGGCGGGATCCGACCACGCCGGTTCGCATCGCCTTGATGAACGTAGCCTCGTCGTAGTACGGAATTCCCGACGGATCGGGGGTGAGGTTTGCGCTGGCAAACGTTCCCCAGGGTACCTTGAGGAGTTGCCCTCCTGAGAATTCCATCCCCGGAATCGGCACGTGGTGCGCGTCGATCGGGGTGTGACAATCTGCGCAGCCGATAACATTGACCAGGAATCGACCGCGTTTTACCGGATCGGAAACGTCGGGCAAAGGGACGACAGCAGTCACCGGCTGCGGGTCGTTCCGCATGATGTACTTCACCGGAAAAACAATCTCAGTCTGGGGAAGATCGTTTCTGACCGGCGGCAGGGACCGCAGATAGACGATGATGGAGGCTAAATCCTCGTCCGGCATGTTGCGGTAATGAGCGAAAGGCATAATGCCGAACAGAGCGCGTCCGTCGTGGCCAATGCCCTCGCGAGTGGCGCGCGCCAGCATATCGTCAGTCCAGTTCCCGGCGCCAGTGTCTTTATCGGACGTGAGATTGGGCGCAATCACCTTTCCGGGCAGGTCGGTGTAGGGAAGTTGCTCGCCGGCCCCGTTCATGCCGGAGAGAATCGGATCGTCGGGCTTGCTCCAATCATGCGGCGAATGACAGTAAAGGCAGCCGATGGAATTCGCCAGGTACTTTCCGCGTTCCAGCCGCGCTGGCGTGACCTCAAACGTGCGGGAGGTCAGCGGTCTCGACCGGGGACCAAGAAATGCCCGCGGCCCGAGCACCTTCACCGCACCCACTACAACAACCAGAAGCATCACCACGACAACGACGAGCACAATCCTCAACGCGAGCTTCATGCCGTATCCCCCAGACCAAGGCGGGTCATTATGGCGATCTGGAAAGCGAGTGTCAATAGGGACGATCAAACACAGTGCTGGAGAGCGGGGACTGGGAGGCATCGCGTTTGGGCATCGCGTCGAGTTCGTCGTCCTCGACGATGCCGAGTGCATTCAGATGATGTCCGAATTTATCCGCACGCACGCTGACTTGTGGAATGAAGATATTGGGGAGTGGCTTGGGTTGCTGGCGTCCCGGTGGCTGTCTGGTGGGCACCTCGCCCGCGATACCGCCTGGACCGCAGATCGCACGAAAGGTAAGAGAAACCCACCGAACGTCGGGTCCTGAAGATCGCCTAGCACTACCCTTCAGTCGGCCGCGAGTTGGTGTTCGGGATTCTCGACTTCGTGGTGTTTGGCCGTGCGATTGGAGGGCAGGCCGGCGTCACGGATCTTGTACAACAGAGCACGATAGCTGATGCTCAGCGCGCGCGCTGCCCGCTTGCGGTTCCAGTGATGATTCTGCAGAACCTTCAGAATGACTTTTCGTTCGAGTTCTCTTACCGCTTGGCGCGTCAGCTTTTTCAACGAAATCTGGCCGTCGACAGGAATGTCGGTATTGAAGAAATCCGGTTCCCGCGGAGCCAGATCGGCGACAATCACATCCTCGCTGCCCAGAATCACGTAGCGCTTGATCAGGTTCTCCAGTTCGCGGATGTTCCCCGGCCAGTGATACTTGGCAAGCACCGACATCATTTCGCCGGAAAGCGGCTTGGCGCGGCAGTTGTATTTGCGATTGTGGTAATCGAGGAAATAGGCGACCAGGTCGGGAATATCGATGGTGCGCTCGCGCAGGGGCGGCAAGTAGAGATTCACCACGTTGATGCGATAGAAGAGATCGGAACGGAAGGTGCCGTTTTCAATTTCCTGCTCCAGTTTGCGATTGGTGGCGCAGACCACGCGCACTTCTACTTTCTTGTCTTCCTGGGCGCCAATGCGGCAGAACTGGCCGTCCTGCAGAAGCTGCAGCAGCTTCGATTGCAGCGGCAGATCGAGTTCGGAAATCTCGTCAAGGAAAAGCGTTCCGCGATGCGCCATTTCGACGCGGCCGGGCTTGACGCCGTAGGCGCCGGTGAACGCGCCCTTTTCGTATCCGAATAGCTCGCTCTCCAGCAGGGTTCCGGGAATTGCCGGGCAATTGACTTTAACCCACGGCCCGTTCCGCCACGGCGAAGCGGCGTGAATCATGCGCGCGATAATGTCTTTGCCGGTTCCGCTTTCCCCCTGGATGAGCACAGGGACATTCGCGCCGGCAAGCCGGTTGAGGCGATCGCGAACGGCCTGCATGGCTTCGGTGCGGCCGAAAACGATGGCTTCCGGCGGCGTCTCCCCGAGAGGCTGGACGAGAGTGCTTACACTGCTGCTGGTGGTCATTGTGGGTGTCTACCAAAGGGGGGAGACCTTTAACGTGCACCCCGAAAGCCAAAGCCACGCGGGGCATTACAACCCAAACTAAACCTAGCTTATCTAGTTGAATAATCTCAACTTACCAAAGAGCGAGAGGAACGCGCGCCGGTAATCAGCACACGTACACAAGAGTACCACTAACCGGGGCGATGTGCGCAAACATTTTCACACGGTAGCAGTAAGTTTCCGCCGACGCGAGCCGTTGGAGGCGCCCCTACCCAGCAGCGGACGGGAAAACTGCAGTCCCAGCAGGTAGTAACCCTCTGCAGGGGTGTGCCGTAGCGCCCGAGCCCGCAAATTGCGCGAAACTCTCGGGATCAAGGCCATGGCCACGGGAGCACTGGGGATTTCAAGGTGGACTTGGCGGCGGGAAGGCAGCGATCGGCGGAGAGCCAGCAGCATGCCACCGGCGCTGACGTTGAGAGACGTGGCAAATTCCAGGAATTCGTTGCCTTTTACGTCCCGGCTGCGGACGAATACCGGAATGGCTAGAGGGATTCTGGACCACTTCCTCCGTTCAGTTGCCGGCCTGGCCAAGCTCATCTAGACCGTCTCCTATAGGTCCGCCAATGATGGGGAAGATTAAAGCATCTCAGGGGCCAAATACCTTGGCAAAACGCGGAGTTCCCGAGTCAAAAGCAGGAAGAAACAGGCCGTTCCGCCCCGGAAACAGGGGCCAGAGCCGGAGAACACGGCAGCTCATTTCGCTTTTTGTTTGCACGATTGAGGATGGGATCCCAGTCCTGGCATCCCACAGAAGTGCAAGTTTTTGCTATACTTGGGTAATCCGGTTGCATTTTTCGTTGACAAGCAGATAGGCCTCGAATAGGATTCTGGCAGACAGAACTCTTCTCCACGAGTCGAGGCTGTTCCCTCCCCGGTTGTCTGCGGTTTTCCTCATGGCCACGGCCCACAAGAGTACGTGTCTCGGACACGAAGCGGGAACCGCTCCGGCTGCCGATGTCCTGAGAAGCTCTGCATTGCGCGAGGCCGCGGATGTCCCCAGCCCGGAAAATCTGTTGCAGGAGTACAAGGAGCTGCGCAGTCGTTTCCAGCGCACGACCAACGCGCTGGCTTCCGCGGCACACGACCTCAAGACACCGCTGGCGATTTTGAACGGTTACGTCGAGTTGTTGCACAGCGAGAAGCTGGGTGCGCTCAGCGACCGGCAGCGCGAAGTGTTGCGCGATATGAAGGCCAGCGGGAAGCGTTTGCAGCAGTTCATTCAGGATTTTCTGACCTTCAGCGCGCTGGAAACGGGCGGACTGCGCATGCAGTTCGAACCGGGCAGCGTAAACGACTGCCTGTCGGAAGTGTGCCGGATGTGGTCGAATCGCTTTCAGGAGCGCGGGCTGGCACTGTACTTTCTGGCTAACGACAAGCTGCCGATTTTTCCGCTGGATGCGCCCAAAGTGGAGCGCGTGGTTTCCAACCTGCTGGAGAATGCCTTCAAGTTCACGCCGCCGGGCGGAACGGTGTGGTTGCACGCGGAGCCGCACATGTGGGACCGGCGCGCTGCTGCCAAGCCTTCCGCCTCCGAGCGGCGGCGGCAGAACTCGAACCATCCCAACTCGGTGAAAGTCAGCGTTTCCGATACCGGGCCAGGCATTCCGCCGGAATTTCATCTGGAGGTCTTTGACGATTTCTTCCGCCTGCCGACGGCCGAGAATCACGAGGGCATGGGACTGGGCTTGGCGATTGCGCGCCGGCTGGTGCATGGCATGGGCGGCAAGATTTGGGTGGAAAGCGAGCCCGGGGGAGGCTCGAAGTTCTCGTTTCTGGTTCCGTACAAGCCAGCCGTGGCGGCTGCCGCCAAAGGAAAAACCCGATGAAGGAGACCGCGAAAATCCTGCTGGTGGACGATGAACCCGGCATGCTGCGCTACATCAAGACCCTGCTGGAGGTCGACGACTACAAGGTCGAAACCGCAGCCAGTGGCGAAGAAGCGCTGGAGCGCATGGAGAAAGGCTTGCAGCCGGACCTCGTTCTGCTGGATGTGCTGATGCCCGGCATTGACGGCCTGCAAACGCTCGAACAGCTACGCCAGATGCGTCCCGGGCTGAAGGTGGTGATGCTCTCCTGCGTGAACGACACGCGCAAAGTTGTGCAGGCGATGAAGCTGGGCGCGCAGGATTACCTTACCAAGCCATTTCAGAAAGCGGAATTGGACGCGGTCATCGATTTGAGCCTGGGCGAGGGAAAGAAGAGTTACGGCGGCGAAGTGGAAGAGTTGGCCGATGACGTGTTCTTCATCGCGGCCAGCCCGGCCATGCGCAAGATTCGCTCGCAGGCGGCGCTAGTGGCGAATGTGGACATCCCGGTGCTGCTGCTGGGCGAGAGCGGCACGGGCAAGGAAGTGCTGGCGCGGCTGATTCATAAGCTGTCGCCGCGGGCGCATCGCACGTTTCTCAAAGTCAATTGCGCGGCGGTGCCGGCGGATCTGTTGGAAAGCGAACTGTTCGGCTACGAGCCGGGCGCGTTTACGGGCGCGACGCACCCCAAGCCGGGCAAGTTCGAGCTGTGCAACAAGGGCACGATCCTGCTCGATGAAATTGGCGAGATGCCGCCCCTGTTGCAGGCGAAACTGCTGCACGTGTTGCAAGACCAGCAGTTTTCGCGGCTGGGCAGCCGGTCGGTGATCAAGGTGGACGTGCGGATTCTGGCGGCGACGAACATCAACATTCCCGAGGCGCTGGCCACAAAGCGGCTGCGCGAGGATCTCTACTACCGGCTGAACGCCTTTACGTTGCACCTGCCGCCGTTGCGCGAGCGGAAAGAGGAGATTCCCATTCTGCTGAAGCACTCCATGACGCAGATGGCGGAGCGCTACGCGCGGCCTCCGCTGCCGCTGTCGCCGGCGTTGCTACAGATGTGCCAGGAACATCCCTGGCCGGGCAATCTGCGCGAACTGAACAATTTCTTGAAGCGTTACCTGATTCTGGGAGACGAGAAGCTGGCGATGGCGGAACTTCTGCCACGCGATGACGGCAATGGCGGCTGGCGCGGAGAGGCCAGCGTAAAGGTGGCGGAGCCGGGAGGGTTGAAATCGCTGGCTCGCACCGCCAAGGACGAAGCTGAGGCGCAAGCCATCACTCGCGCTCTGGAGCAGACCAACTGGAATCGCAAACAGGCGGCAGTGATTCTCCAGATCAGCTACAAGGCGCTGTTGTACAAGATTCGCCAGTACGGCCT
>Ga0187771_10003682_pt1 | contig 10744 bp, 5 predicted proteins | sample 0116_SJ02_MP15_1_FD_133139 | JGI IMG/M metagenome (GOLD analysis project Ga0187771, IMG submission 133139) | Tropical peat soil microbial communities from peatlands in Department of Meta, Colombia - 0116_SJ02_MP15_10_MG | ecosystem: Environmental > Terrestrial > Soil > Wetlands > Peat | place... | reverse complement strand
GCGAGCACCTCGACGGCGTCGAGGATCTTCGTGTACCCCGTGCAACGGCACAGATGGGCCCCGAGGTGCCGACTGGCCTCGGCGCGGCTGAGCTGGCCGCCCTTCTTGTCGAGAAGCGCCTTCAGCCGGACGACGATTCCCGGAGTGCAAAAGCCGCACTGGAGCGCGCCGGTGGCGGCGAAGGCCGCGGCGAAGCGCTCGCGAGTCGCGCGGTCGAACCCCTCGAGGGTGACGACAGACCTGCCGGTCACCTTGGGGAGGGAGACCTGGCAGGCGACCACGGCCTTGTCGTCGACGAGCACGGTGCAGCAGCCGCACTGCCCCGACGGCGAGCAACCGTCCTTGGGGGAGGTGACGTCGAGCTCCTCGCGCAGGGCCGCGAGAAGGTGCGGGTGGTCGTCGCGGACCCGCACGGAACGGCCGTTCAGCGTGAACGTCGTCGTCCGGGCCCCGTCGGCAACACCCGTCGCCACCACGTCCGCTTCGCCCCCCACGACGCCTCGCAGCCTATCCGGGGGCCTTTGCGCCGGGCGCGCCGGGCGCGCGGACCCGACTCGTTCTGGCCTCGGTTGCGCCCGGGGGGAATCTAGGTGGGCGGGTCTTGTCCCGCCCGCAGGGCGCGCCACACGCGCTCGGGCGTCATGGGGAGGGAGTTGAGGGCTACTCCCGTCGCGTCGAGGATCGCGTTGCGCACCGCCGGCGCGACGTCATCCATCGGGATCTCCGCCACGGCCTTGGCCCCGTAAGGGCCGGAAGGTTCCATCGTCTGCACGAGGAAGACCTCGGTGGGCGGCGTGTCGTCGGCGCGGAAGATCCAGTAGGGGCCGAACCGGTCGTTCACCATCTTGCCCGTCGAGTCGAGCACGACTTCCTCGCACAAGGCGTAGCCGAGGGCTTGGGCCATCGCCCCTTCGACCTGTCCGCTCGCCGTGATCGGGTTGATGGGCACCCCACAGTCGACCGCGGTGACGAGCTTCGTCACGCGCACCCCGCCGGTCGCGATGTCCACCTCGACCTCGGCGAGCTGCGCCGCGAACGGCGGCGGCGAATCGCCCGACACGTGCGAGGCGGTGCCCATGATCTGTTCTTGGTCCTCGGTGTGGAGGGCGTTGAGCGCCACGTCGCCGAGCGACACCGAGCGACCGTCGGGGGCCCACGCCCGACGGTCGTGGAGTTCGATCGAGGCCGCGTCATCGACCGCGAGGAGCCGGGCCGCGCGCGCGACGATGCGCGCCCGGGCGGCCTCGGCCGCCTTTTTCACGGCCATCCCAGAGATGTAGGTCGTGCTCGAGGCGTAGGCCCCGACGTCAAAGGGGGTGAAGTCGGTGTCCGAGGAGTACACGAGGATGTCCTCGACGGGGACGCCGAGCACCTCGGCGGCGATCTGGGCGAGCACGGTGTCCGATCCGGTCCCGAGGTCCGTGGCCCCGAAGAGCACGTTGAAAGAGCCGTCGTCGTTGATCTTCATCGAACACGCCGCCATGTCGACGAGCGGGATCCCCGAGCCCTGGATGGCGAGCCCCATCCCTATGCCGCGGCGGATATGCGGCCGATCCGGCGGACGCCGCCACGCCGGGTCGTCCCGTCGCTCCCAGCCGATGGCGCGGCGACCCTGCAGCGCGCACTCCTCGAGGCCGCAACTCGAAACGAGCGGGATGTCCTCCGGGGCGATGTCCGCGACGCCACCTCGTTCGCCGAGACGCAGCACGATGTCGAGGGGGTCACCGGTTCGGACCCAGTTCCGTCGCCGGAGCTCGTAGGGGTCGAGCGACAAGGCCCGGGCGATGTCGTCCATGTGGGACTCGAGGGCGAAGAACGCCTGGGGCGCCCCGTAACCGCGAAAAGCCCCCGCCACCGGGCGGTTCGTGTAGGCGACGTCACAGCGGAAGCGCTTCGCCGGGCAGTTGTAGAGCGACATGCCGTGCTGGCCGCAGACCGAGTTCACGGTGAAGCCGTGGGTTCCGTAGGCGCCGGTGTTGGCGACGACCAGCATGTCCTGGGCCACGAGACGACCGGCGGCGTCGACGCCGGTGCGGAACGTGATCGTCTGGGCGTGGCGGACCCGGGTGGCGGCGAACTCCTCGGCCCGGGTGAGCTCGAGGCGGACCGGGCGGCGCGTGGCGAGCACGAGGTGGCCGACGACGTCCTCGATGACCATCTCCTGCTTCGCCCCGAAGCCACCGCCGAGGCGCGGCTTTATGACTCGGATGCGCTTCACCGGCAGGCCGAGCAGCGGCGCCACCATCCGGCGCACGTGGAAGGGGACCTGGGTCGAGGAACGCAGCACGAGACGTTCGTCCTCGTCGAGCCAGCCGATGGTGATGTGGGGCTCGATGGGCGTGTGCTGGACCTGGTGCACGCGGAAGGTCTCTTCGAAAACGCGCGCCGCGCCGAGGAACGCCGCCTCCAGTTGGTCGTCGGGAACGGTCCGGCCCTCGATGTGGTGGCTGACGTTGCGGCCGGCGTCGTAGATGCCTTCTGTGTCCGGCTCGTCGTGGATGACCGGCGCGCCAGGTGCGATCGCATCGAGTTCGTCGAAGACGGCGGGCAGCACCTCGTAGGCCACCTTGATCAGCCGGCACGCCTCCTCGGCGATTTCCACCGTCTCCGCGGCGACGGCAGCCACCCGATCGCCGACGTGCCGGACCTTGTCGCCGAAGCTCACCTGATCCCACGGCTGGGGATTGGGCCAGGTCTGACCGCCCGAGGCGTACTTGATCCGGGGGGTGTTCCCGTAATGGAGGATGGCATGCACCCCCGGCAGGGCCCGGGCCGCGGAGTCGTCGATGGCGACGATGCGGGCGTGGGCGTGCGGACTGCGCAGTACCTTGGCGAACAGCATCCCGCGGGGCGCGATGTCGTCGGTGAAGGCGGGGTTGCCCTTCACGAGGCGCAGGGCGTCCACCTTCGTCTCCGGCCTGCCGACGACAGAGGTCGGCGGCACGTCCGGGGAGACGACGAGACGCGGGACCGCCGGCGAGACGTCGCTCTCCGCCCCGAGGGCCCGGTCTGCGGCGGGTTCGTCCCGCGCGAGGAGCGAACCGACGACCACGGGATCCATCGTCCGGGATTTCTCGCCGCGCAGGGTCGCGGCGGCCCGACGCACCGCCTCGACCACCTTCACGTACGCGGTCTCTCGGTCGAGGATCCCGCTGAGGGCGTCGCGGATCTCGGCGTCAGAAGGGTCGGGGTTCGCCGCCAACAAGGCCTTGGTCGCGAGCACCATCGCGCCCGCCGAGTACCCCGACTGCAGCGCTCCCGTCTCGACGAAGGCCTCCTGGATGGGGTGGAGCTCGCCGGTGGCGACGTTGAGCGACTCGACGGTCGTGATCTCGTGTCCGGCGGCCTGGGCGGCGAGGAGTACGTCGGCCGAGACCAGCCGACCGTCGACGAGGACGGCCGCCGCGCCCGTCTCGCCCGTATCCGAGCCGAAGCGGACGCTGAAGCACCCGAGGCGCCGCAGGACCGACAGCAACGTGGCGCGCGGCGGGCACGAGAGCGATTGCTTCGTGCCGTTGACGGAAAGGACGAGCTCGTCCATCGCGGCTCGGGACCTTGGTTCCTTGCGCGCGCTCGGGCTCGCCTCGGTCATTGCGTCGTGGTCCGGCGTGGTGTCGCTCATCGTTGAACCGCTTCTAAGGCGCGCGCGCCAAGCACCGCCGCGAGGTGGCTCCGGTACTCGCTCGATCCCCGGAAGTCCCCGGGCGGGGCCAGGCGGTGCAGCGCGATCTCGACCTCGGCGGCCCCGTCCGCGGTCGTCGCGGCCACGGCGACGAGGAGCGGCGTCGCCGCGACGCCCGCCAACGCCAGCCGCCGCTCGCCGTCGAGCTCGCGGACGACCGCCGCGACGATGGGCCTGTCGGCCGGTGTCCGTCCGGTGCGCGCCGCGGCGCCGTTCCCTCGGGGATCGATCGACAGGGCGGTGATGATCTCGCCCCGCGCCAGCGGGCGTCTTCCGAACAGGTCTTCCAGACGGACCTCGCTTTCTGCGGCGGGGGTCGCGAGCCGCACGACCGCGTCGTAGGCGAGGAGGGTCGCGAGAAGCTCGCAGTCGTACTCGGCAGTGGCGACGCACCCCCCGAGGGTCGCTTGCGCCCGCAGCGTGCTCGGCAGTTCCCGGCGCGCCGCCTCGCGGACGACCGGGGGGACCGCCTCGTGGTCGGCGATCTGCTGGAGAGTTGTCATCGCGCCGATGACGAGCTCGTCGTCACCGTGGCGGGCGATGCCCTCGAGTCCGAGCGCCTGCAGGTCGACCAGCGCGAACTCGTCTGCCCCCGGACGGGCGTTGAGACTCGTCCCCCCGGCCAGCACGACGTTCGCGGGTCGGGCAAGAAGCGCAAGCGCCTCGGCGATCGCATGGGGGCGTCGGTACCACGAAGTGCTCATCGGGGCGGACCTGTGCCTTTGGGGGGTCAGACGAGCCTAACGTCGCTTCTTACGGGGTCGTCGTCACCGGGGCCGGGGCACGCGGGCCAGGTAACGACCCCACCCGGGCTCGCCGACGAAGCGCCCGTCGCGCGCGACGACGCGACCCCGGCTGACGACGAGTTCCGGCCAGCCCGTCGCGACCATCCCGGCGTAGGGGGAGTGGTCGACGGCCATGTCGAGGTCGCGGGCCTCGAGGGATTGACGCCGCTGCGGGTCCCACACCACCACGTCGGCGTCGGCTCCGACGTCGAGCGTGCCCTTCGCCGGCCACAGCCCGAAGGCGCGTGCCGGCGCCGTGGCACACACCCGCACCCAGTCCGACGCGCTGATCCGCTTGGCGCGCACCCCCTCCCACATCAGGGCCAGGCGCGTCTCGACGCCTGGCAGGCCACCGGGGATCTCGCTGAAGTCGCGGGTGCCCTCGGCGCGCCCGCACACCCCGGCGCGGCGGTCGGCGCGCCAGAACGGGCAATGGTCGGTCGCCACGGTCCCGATCCAGCCGTGGGAAAGACCCTCCCAGAGCTTCTCGGCGTGCCGGGCCGCGCGCAGCGGGGGAGTGCAGACGAAGTTCGCCGCGTCGGTTCCTTCCAGCCTGCTCTCGTCGAGATAGAGGTACTGCGGGCAGGTCTCCGCCTGGGCGTCCACCCCGCGCCCGACGGCGGCCCGGATCGCCGCGAGGGCGTCCGCCGAGGAAACGTGCACGACGTAGATGGCGGCCCCCGTCAGCTCCGCGAGCACCGCGGCGCGCGAGACCGCCTCAGCCTCGAGAAGCGCAGGCCGGGTCCGGGCGTGCTCGATCACCGCGGTGCGGCCCGCGGCGAGCGCCTCGCGGCGGAGCTCCTCGATCGCCGCGCCGTTCTCGCAGTGGAGGGTGACGAGGGCCCCCTGGCGGCGGGCCGAGCGCATCAGGTCGACGATCGCGCCGTCGTCGACCTGCAAGCGGTCGGGGTAAGCGAGATAGAGCTTGAAGGAGGTGATGCCGGCCTCGACCGCCTTGGCGATGACCGCCTCGGGCACCGTCGCCGTGAACGAAAGGTGCAGTCCCCAGTCGATGGCCGCGGGTTCCGCCCAGCTCCGCCACCGGGCGACCGCGGCCAAAGGGTCCTCGCCGCGCTCGGGCGTGATGTAGTCGATGATCGTTGTCGTGCCGCCGATCGCCGCGGCTCGGGTTCCGGAGGCGAAATCGTCCGAGACCCGCACCGCGCCGACGGGCAGCTGCATGTGCGTATGGGGGTCGACGCCCCCCGGCACGACGAGCTTGCCAGCCGCGTCGTGCACCGGCTCGTCCTTGTCGGGCCGGAGTCCCGGCGCCACCTCGGCCACCCGCCCGTCGGCACCGAGGCGCACGTCGACGAGCCGTTCGCCCGCCTCGTCGATCACGGTGCCGCCATGGATCAGCACGGTGTGACTCCCTTCGCCCTTGGGCGGAGATCGTTGCTTCCGTTCCCGGCGCGCCGCGGGCCGACCCCGGGGGGCCACCTCGTTGCCGGGGGAGTCGCAGTCATGACCATAAGGTGCGGGCTCGCCGCGAGAGCTCGGCGTGGGCGCTGTCGAGATCGACGCCGACGAGACAGCCCTCGCTGATGACGTCCTCGCCGCCGACGAGGAGGTGGCGGACGCGACGGTCGGGACCGAGGACGAGCCCGTCGATCGGGTCGGGGACGTCGTCGAGATCCGCGAGGGGCCAGACGGCGAGGTCGGCGGTCGCCCCCACCTCAAGGCGCCCGAGGTCGGCCCGCCCGAGACAGGCCGCGCCCCCCGAGGTCGCGAGCGTCAGGGCCTCGCCGGCCGACAGGGCGTCGGCCCGCCCGGCGCGCAGGCGGGCGAGATAGAGCGCCTGACGCAGCTCGGGGAGAAGGACGCCGAGCTCGTTGGAGGCCGGCCCGTCCACGCCGAGGCCGACCGGCGCGCCGGCGTCGATGAGGTCGCGCACCGGACACAGGCCGGCCGCGAGCCGGGCGTTGGAACTCGGGCAGTGCGCGACGCCGGTCCGGGACCGGCCGACCCGGCGGATCTCGCCGGCATCGAGGTGGATGGCGTGGGCGAACCAGACGTCGCCGCCCAGCCAGTCGAGCTCCTCCATCAGCTCGAGCGGTCGCTTGCCAAAGCGCGCCACACAGTGGCGGGCCTCGTCTTGCGTCTCGGCGAGGTGGGTGTGCAGTCGCAGGCCCAGCCGGCGGGCGAGCGTCGCGGACTCCCGCATGAGGTCGGTCGAGACCGAGAACGGGCTGCAGGGCGCCACGGCGATCATGACCCGTTCGCCGTCGTGCAGACGGGCCGCGACGGCCTCGGTGGAGGCGAGAATCTCGTCGATGGGCTCGACGATCGAGTCCGGGGGGAGCCCGCCCGCGCTCTCGCCGAGGTCCATGGAACCGCGGCAGAGCTCGAGACGCACCCCGACGGCGCGCGCCGCGTCGGCGATGGCGTCGAAGACGGCGTCCTCGCCGTGCGGCACGACGTAGTGATGGTCCGACACCGTCGTCGCGCCGCTGAGGGCGAGCTCGCCCAGCCCGACGAGCGCGGCGGCCGCGGTGTCCTCGACCGAGATCCTCCCCCAGACCGGGTAGAGGGTCGTGAGCCACGTGAACAGGTCGCACGCCGTCGCCCGTCCCCTGGTCATCCACTGGTAGAGGTGGTGGTGGGTGTTCACGAACCCGGCTGTGATGAGGTCGCCGTCGCAGGCGAGGACGCGATCGCCCGGGTGCGCTGGGACCGTGCCGAGGGCGGCGATCCGCCCGTCCTCGACGGCGACGTCCCCGGGCCACCTTGCGCCGCGCAACACCGTCCGTCGTCCCACCTCCCGTAGTATCGCCGCCGGCGACGGATCCCGACGGGTGAACCGCGGGCCCAGCGTCGCGACCCTCGGGCGCCTCGGCGATCCCGTCGTGAGCTCGTGCCGATCCCCCGGACGGGCGCCGGCCAACCGTCGGTCCTGTTGCGCAAGTGGCGACCGTCTCTTCGTGAAGCCTCGAGGGGCGCAAGGTTGCAAAAGCGAATTTCCCGGGGCCGTTTCTCAACCAAGACGGGCCGGTGGCGAAGGGATACGCTGCGCAAGGTTTTTCTGAGGTCTCCAGCAACACGTTCTGTCGTACGACGAGATAGTGCGCACGACGAGGGCCGTCTGACCTTTCCGGGGCGCACAGAGGGAGGTCCGACGATGGTCAACGGTGTGGAAACAGGTCCCGGCGGGCCGGGAGGCGCCTCGCAGTTCGGGGGTGTCGCGCCCCCCACCGAGGTCGCCGAGGGGTACACGGCCTTCAAGCTCGAGCAGCGGGGTATCGAACACGTTGCCGGGGCGGACCGGGCGTTGCGTCCCCGAGGCCTGTTCTGGATGTGGACCGGGGCGATCTGGAACGTCGAGTTCCTCGTCTACGGCGCCCTGATCGTCTCGTTCGGGCTGACCTTCTGGCAGGCCGTGGTGGCGATCCTCGTCGGGAACGTCTTCTACGTCGTGCTCGGGTGGGCGAGCCTCGCCGGACCGAAGACAGGGACGACCGCGTTCATGGTGAGCAGGGCCCCCTTCGGCCGCAACGGCAACCGCGCGCCGTCCCTGTTCAACTGGATCACCCAGGTCGGCTTCGAGGTCGAGGGACTCGTGATCGTGGTGCTCATCGTCGGGGCGATGTTCGTCCACGAGGGGATCCACCTCGACAACACCGGGAAGACCATCGCGATCATCCTCGCGGTCCTCGTGCAGTTCGTCGTGCCCTTCCTCGGGCACGCCACGATCACCAAGGTGCTGCGCTACCTGTCGTACGTCTTCATCGTCGTCTTCATCATCATGGCGTGCCTGGTCATCCCCCACGCCCACGTGACGAGCCTGCACACCCACGGCACGGACTCGTGGTGGTTGTGGACGACCGGGATCGTCCTCATCGTCTCCGCCGGGGGCCTCGGCTGGACGGAGAACGCCGCCGACTACTCGCGCTATCTCCCGGCTGACACGCCGGCCGTGAAGACGTTCTGGGCTGCGACGCTCGGCGGAGCGATCCCGTCGGTCCTGCTCGAGCTCCTCGGTGCCACCGCCTTCTTGGTGAGCCCGCAGGTCACGGCCGCCGCCGCCGTGCCCGCCTCCTTCGCCAGCTGGTTCTTCTGGCCGTTCCTCATCCTGGCGCTGCCGCAGCTGTTCGCGATCAACACGATCGACATGTACTCCTCGGGGGTTACCCTGCAGGCGCTCGGCCTTCCGGCGAAGCGGTGGGTCTGCGTCGTCATCGACACCGTCATCTCCGGTGGCGTGACCGCGCTCGTGATCTTCAAGGGGAACTTCTATACGGACCTTTCCGGGTTCCTCGACTACATCGTCGTGTGGCTCGGCGCCTGGTTCGGCGTCTACATCGTCGACTACATGCTCCGCCGCGGTCGCTACGAGTTCAGCTCCCTCGCCGCCAAGCACGGCGGCCTGTACTGGCGTAACGGCGGTTTCAACTGGAAGGCGCTGCTCTCACTGGCCGCCGGGATGTTCGCGGCGATGATGTGGATCGACGCTGCCTACTACTGGCCCTCGTACTCCTCGCCGTTGTCGAACGCCACGCATGGTGCCGACTTCAGCTGGATCTTCGGGCTGCTGGTGAGCGGCATCATCTACTACGTCCTGTCGTTCCGTTCGGTCCCGAAGGAGGTCGCGGGCCGTTCGTAGGCCGAGTCGCGGTGGCCCTCGGGTGTTGCGCGGGGGCCACCGCCCCGCTCGGATCTCCGCCGGCAGAACCACCGGGACCCCTGACCGGGGTCGGCCCCGGGGGCGATGAGCGCCCCCGCGGGAAATAGATCGCCTTGTCGGCTCCGGGCGGGGCCGGCGAGTTTTCGAGGTAGTCCTCGAAAGAAGGAACGAAGAAGGCGAAGGAGGCTCGGGGACCTCAGGTTCGGCTGGTCGCGACGGGGCGAGCGCCGGGCGAGAAAGGACACAGAGGAAAACGCATGCGGGACTTGGGACGGGAGGACGACATCGTCGACCAGGCGGTGTACGAGCGCACCGTCGAGCGATTCCGGGAACGCAGGATCCTCCTTCCGACTTTCGCCGAACTCGCCACTCCGAGCCTTATCCCGGTGCCGGTCCGCCGGGCGCTGGCGGCGGTCGGACCGGACGACGCCGATCCGCTCAACCTGTTCCGCGTGCACTGGTACAACGCCGTCGACCGCAGCGCCCAGGTCCCGGTGCCCGGGCACGTCGTTCTGCCGCGGGAACTGACCGGCGTCGAGGCGCGCATCGTGGTCCTGTTCGGCGACCGGTTTCCGATGATTCACGCCCACAAGGTGCTCGCCGCCTACGGATGCCTGGTGCCCCGCGTCGTCACCGGGCGTTTCGACCCGACCGTGCAGCGGGCGGTCTGGCCCTCGACGGGCAACTACTGCCGCGGCGGGGTGGCGATCTCACGCCTCATGAGCTGTCGCGGCGTCGCCGTCCTGCCGGAGGGCATGAGCCGGGAGCGCTTCTCGTGGCTGGGGGACTGGGTGGCCGATCCGTCCGACGTGATCGTGACCCCGGGCACGGAGAGCAACGTGAAGGAGATCTACGACAAGTGCGCCGAGCTCGCCCGGGACCCGGGAAACGTCATCTTCAACCAGTTCTCCGAGTTCGGCAACCACCTCGTGCACTATGCGTGCACCGGCGCCGCGCTGGCGGACGTCTTCGCCAAGCTCGCTGAAGCCGATCCCGCGTTGGTGCTGCGCGCCTTCGTCTCGGCCTCGGGCTCGGCGGGAACCCTGGGGGCGGGGGACTACCTGAAGGAGTCCTTCGGGGCCCGGATCGTGGCCGTCGAGGCGCTCGAGTGCCCGACGATGCTCTACAACGGTTTCGGCGAGCACAACATCCAGGGCATTGGGGACAAGCACATCCCGTACATCCACAACGTCTACAACACCGACATCGTGACGGCCGTCAGCGACCAGGCCACGGACCACCTCGCCGTGCTTTTCGGGACGCCGGCGGGCAAGGCGTTCCTCGCCGACCGGCGCGGCGTGCCACCAGAGACGCTGGCGATCCTCGACGACCTCGGCCTGTCGAGCATCTGCAACATCATTGCCGCGATCAAGACCGCGAAGTACTTGGGACTGGGGTCGAAGGATGTGGTGATGACCGTGGCGACCGACGGCGCGGAACTGTACGAGAGCGAACGGGCGCGCGTGCGGGCGCGGGACTTTTCGACCGGATTCGACGACGACTGCGCCGCCGGAGCCTTCGGCCAATTCGTGCTGGGTGTCGGGAGCGATCACCTGCTCGACACGACCGCCGCCGACCGGGCCCGCATCTTCAACCTCGGCTACTACACCTGGGTGGAACAGCAAGGGGTGGCGATCGACGAGTTCAACGCCCGGC
>Ga0187771_10003681_pt1 | contig 10744 bp, 5 predicted proteins | sample 0116_SJ02_MP15_1_FD_133139 | JGI IMG/M metagenome (GOLD analysis project Ga0187771, IMG submission 133139) | Tropical peat soil microbial communities from peatlands in Department of Meta, Colombia - 0116_SJ02_MP15_10_MG | ecosystem: Environmental > Terrestrial > Soil > Wetlands > Peat | place... | reverse complement strand
GCGCGCCCCACCTCCTAATGCGCTGGTGCAGCGTGACGGTCGCTGGGGCCGCCGCCGTCATGCTGGCGGTCGTCTTGATTCACGTTCGACGCTTCGGCAGCTATCCCAACGTGGTTCTGGCGACATTCCTGATCGTCTGCTGCCAGCAACTGCTCATCATTGCCGCGATTGCGTTCGCCACTCTTACCGGGACTCAAAGTGTTTATACCGACCCGGCATTCGCCGGCCACTTCCCTCCTCTTGCCCACATCTTAGGTCACCTTACTTTCGGCCTGGGCCTCGGCACGCTGTTTGGAAGCGCCATGGGTTGCCTGGTCCTCTGGCTGCTCCGCAGGCTGGTGCCGCTAAGTACAGTGACGAGTGACAAGTGACGAGTGACGAGTCAAACGGAAAGTTAACAGTCGAAAGTCAAAAGTCGAAGGTGAGCATCCTTGTGGCATCCTTACTGTGAACTGTCAACTGTCGACTGTGGACTGCTCTTCTGACTCGTCACTTGCCACTCGTCACTCATCACTGCCCTTAAGAGGCACCCGAATTGCTCCTCCCCCTTCGCGCAATGTGAAAAAACCCGCGCTGGAGAGACACAATGCCCTATTCCAAGCCCGTCCGCCGTTCCTGGGCTGAGCCCTGGAAGGTCAAAATGGTCGAACCGCTCCGCATGACCACGCGCGCCGAACGTCGCGCACGCATTCATGAGGCCGCCTACAACACCTTCCTGCTCCGCTCCGAGGATGTTTACATCGACTTATTGACTGACAGCGGCACCAGCGCCATGAGCGACAGTCAATGGGCAGGCCTCATGCTCGGTGACGAGGCTTATGCGGGCAGCCGAAATTTCTACCATCTCTGGGAGACCATCCAGCAGTATTACGGTTACAAGTACGTAGTCCCAACTCACCAGGGGCGCGGCGCGGAGCACATCCTTTCCAAAGCTCTCATCCACGAAGGCGACGTCATCCCCGGCAACATGTACTTCACCACCACGCGCCTACACCAGGAGCTGGCGGGCGGAACGTTCCGGGACGTCATCATCGACGAAGCGCACGAGCCCGCCAATGAACACCCTTTCAAGGGCAATGTGGACCTGAACAAACTCGAAAGCGTGATTGCGGAAGTCGGCCCGCGCAAGATCCCTTATGTTTGTCTGGCCGGGACCGTAAACATGGCGGGCGGCCAGCCGCAGTCGATGGCCAACCTGCGCGCGGTGCGCGAGCTTTGCAACCGCCACGAGATCCCCATCGTGCTCGACGCCACGCGGGCCGTCGAAAATGCTTACTTCATCCAGCAGCGCGAGCCGGGCTACGAGTCGAAGAAGATTGCTGCCATCCTGAGGGAATACTGTTCCTACACGGATACTTGCACGATGAGCGCCAAGAAGGATTCGCTGGTGAACATCGGCGGGTGGCTGGCCACGAACGAGGAAGGGCTTTACGAAGAGGCGCGGAACCTGGTGGTGGTCTACGAAGGCTTGCACACTTACGGCGGGCTGGCGGGGCGCGATATGGAAGCCATGGCGCGCGGCATCGTCGAAAGCGTCGATGACGACCACATCCGCGCCCGGGTGGGCCAAGTCGAGTACCTCGGGGAACACCTCATCGACTGGGGCATTCCCGTGGTCAGGCCCATCGGCGGCCACGCGGTCTTCCTCGACGCCAAGGCGTTCTATCCCCACATCCCCCAGGAACAATTCCCGGCGCAGGCGTTGACCGCCTATCTCTACGTGGACTCCGGTGTGCGCTCGATGGAGCGTGGCATCGTCTCGGCGGGCCGCGACCCCAAGACCGGCGAGAACCGCGTCCCGCGCCTGGAGTTGGTCCGCCTGACGATTCCCCGCCGCGTCTACACCCAGGCGCACATGGACGTGGTGGCGGAGTCGGTGCTGGCCGTTTATGAAGAGCGCGAGCAGGCGCGGGGATTGGTCCTCACCTACGAGCCCAAGTACCTGCGCTTCTTCCAGGCGCGCTTCGAGCCCGTCCAGGCCGCCGCGGGGTCGGCCCGCGCAGCGTGAGGACCAGAAGGCAGTAGGCCGCTACCGCCTCTTGCAAGTTGGTAGCGCAGCTTGCTTTTGTAACGCGGCGCTAAACTTCGCTGCCGCCAGTGACGTAGTGCTGGATGATTTCCCGCTGGGTGGGCGAAAGGTTGCTGAAGACGAGCCCGACAGTGTCCTGAGCGATGTGATAGCAGGCGACCGCCCAGACCTTTTGCGGACCCGAAATTGTCTTTTCTCCCCCGACGAAGAGTCCTCGGCGCTTGCGGGACTCGGGCTTCGCAGGTTTGGCGGTCTCTGGAAGCACGAACTCCAGCTCGACGTGTTTTCCCACTTCCAAACCACCCGAGGGCCGGATGGACATCCCGCCCTCGCCGATATCCAAGCTTTCCGAGACGAAGTGCCTTGGTTCCCCGGCAGTCCAGCGGCAAGTAACGGCGGTGTGATAAGGCAGGCGCAGATAGCGGCGTTTCTGCACGGCCATCACACCGCGGACCGCTGATAGCAGGCGATGCACCAGTTCCCGATTGGTCGGCCGGGCAGCGAAGAAGGTGACCCCAGCCCGGAATCCCTGGCGCATGGTATTGACATCGTCCTCGCCACCCAGCATCACCACAGGGACGCCGCTATTCAGTGCCGAGCCGCGAGTCCGGCGAGTGATCTCGAACCCGTCGAGGTCGGGCATCCGGGCTTTGACCAGCAGGCCGTCGAACCTTTCTTTTTCGAGCCGATGGACCGCCTCTTCGCTGCTCTCGACCGTTTCGAGTTCGCACCAATCGAGAGAGGCGACGGAATTCTCGACCATCTTCAAGAAGCTGGTCTGCGCATCCACCACCATAATCCGAATGGACATCGTCCGCTGGTCGCTTTCCCACAATAAGGAACTTCGCTGAATCCGCAGATCTCACAGATTACGCAGAAAGGGGTTCCCGATCATAAATCCCCAGGGCGCAGCAAGCGCCCCCATGCAGAACTACGCATGGATGACTGACCACCCCTTTTTCATCTGCGTAATCTGCGTGATCTGTGGATGCGTCCTACTTTCCCGGCCCGTGATAGGCTACCGACTTCTGAAGTGCCTTATCCGTCTCCTCGACCGTCAGCAGGGGCGTGGTCTTGGTTCGCACCAGCCCAGTGGCCGAAATCGCCAGCGACAGGGCCGCCGCGGAAACGTTGTCGGGTGCTTCCACCACCACCACCACATCATGCTCGCCGAAGGAGTAGTACAAGCCATGCAGTTTGCCCCCTACACTTGCCATGGCCTTTTCCACCGCGGCCTTGCGGCCCGAGGCCTTGTCCTTCGCCAACCCCTTCAGTCCCTCCGTCGTATAGCTCGCCTGTATAAGAAATATCGGCATACCTTTCTCCTTTCGAGAGATTTTCACACCTCAAAGCAGGGGGGTATCTTAGCGGCGTGTCCGCGCCAGGGCAAGTGACGGGTTGGTGACGGAATGCTAGGTTGCCGCCTCAGGAACTGCGAGACTCGCCGCGCCTTGGCGTTCTGGGGCTCCATGCCGCGGCGATGAGGCGATGGCGATCCAGGGAGATTCGGTATCAGCCTGCGCGTGCGACATGCCTCTTGCCCATGCAGAGAGCCATTCGTGAGGCTGGAGCTATGCGCCCGCAGGCAGGCTCATTTTTTCAAATCCGCGGTCCAATTCGTGACCAATGTGATCGGCCTCGATCCCTGGTCGCCAACCAAATCCAGCAGGAACTTCTTTCCTCCCGGCGCGACGTCATACGAAGTCGTATTGGTGCGAAAGAGCGGCTGCGGCGTTCCGAGCTTCAATTGCCCGCCTTCCGTCGCCACCGACACTGCCATCAGAGTCCCATTCAAGCCGAGATAAAAAAGTTCCTTGCCATCGTTTCGCCATTGGGGGAGCATTCCCCCGCTCGTGGATACCTCCCATTTCCCACCGCCGCCCCGAAAGGGTACAACGTAAACTTCCTGCCTTCCGGACTCGTTGGACGCGTAAGAAACCCAATGCATATCCGGCGAAAACTGCGCGGCCAGGCTCATATACGCCCCCGAGGGTACTAACTGAAGAGGTTTGCGGTCTCCGGCGACGGGCAGGACCCAAATTTCCTCGTGAGCCCCCCTCGCGCCCTTGACATAGAGGAGATACTTGCCGTCCGAGGACCAGTCTTGGGGATAAACTTGGTCCGAACTCGGCAAAAGGGTTTCTTCCGGGCCACCGGTAGACGGCCGGCGCATGATAGATTGGCCTTCCTTGGTATCGCACTCATACGCGACCCACTTTCCATCCGGTGACCACACTGGTGCCGTCCCGCCCAATGATCCAAAGGTCAGCCGCGCGCGACTGCCCCGTGCGACATCCATGACCCAAACGTCGGGCACCGGGGCCTGGATGGAGAGCGCAACTCGATCGCCGCTGGGCGAAAGGCGAAGTTCCCGGTCCCCGATGTTCAGGGCGCCAAACTTCTCGCCCAGCGTTCCCAATTGCTTGCCGGTGCGGTCATACCACCCCAATTGTGACTGAAGTTGCGCGCCGCTGGCGTATGCCAGCAGGCCGCTGGAAGAGACCGTGAACACCGCGCGCCATGTGGAATCGTCTTGGACAACGCCATTAGCAATTAACCGCTCCTCTTCACTTAATTTTCCGCTCGACGGCTCGAAGCCCTGCGCCATGAGAGCCCCATCGCGCACATAGAGCAATGAATTCGCGGCGTACTGGGGATTGGTGAAGGCTGTCCTCAGCCGGAAATTCTCCTTACCATCCAAGGAAGCGTAGTAGATCGCGTCGTTCTCATCTTGCGGAGTCTGGTGATTGATCGCGAGGTAAAGAAAATGCTTGCCGTCCGGAAGGAAGCAAGGCCAGCGATGCGAGGTGTGTTTGGCCTGGTCGAGTCGCGTTACAGCGACTGGAGTGCCGCCAGAGGCCTGTACTCGATAAATGGGAGAGCGAAAGTCAGGGGCGAAAACAATCTCCCCATTTTGTGACCAGCTCCCCCCACGCCCATTGGGGGCATCCGCCACTGAAACCGGAGTGCCGCCTTGAAGATCGATGACCTTCAACTTTCCTTCCCCAAAAAAGCCGATCTTCCGTCCATCTGGAGACCAGAACGGCGCCCAGGCATTGTCAGTCCCCGAGAGCGCCGTAGCTTCGAGCGCGCCGAGCGGACGTATATAAATCAGTGGCGTTTCGCTGGTCTTGGCAGCTACAAAGGCGAGATTCCTTCCATCCCGCGAAAGCACGGGCGGTCCTGCGGCATCGCCCGAAAATATGAAGGAAGTGTTCTCCGGCGCCGGGATGTAACTGCGGATAGAATACGCCGGCACCACTGAACGCAAGAGAAAAATGACTGCGATGACAATTGCAGCCAGAATGCCCAACCCTGCCAATGCCCACGGCAAAGCACGGCGTAGGGGCGACCCGCGTGGTCGCCCGAGGGCGGGCACGAGCTCCGCCCCTACGTCCGAAATCCATTTCAACTCCAGCGCCACATCGTGCGCGCTCTGAAAACGGTCGTCGGGGATCTTCGCCAGGCACTGCGCCGCCACCCGCTCCAGCCCCACGGGAACCAGCGGCTGCAGCTTACTCATCGACTCTGGGTCTTTTTCCAGTATGGCGCTGGCCACGCTGATTTGACTCTTGCCCGGAAAGGCCCGCACCCCCGTCGCCATCTCGTAGAGCGTCGCCCCGAGCGAGAAAATATCCGAGCGCGCGTCCGCTTCTTTGCCCTCAATCTGCTCCGGACTCATGTACTGGATGGTTCCCACGATCGAACCGGCGGCGGTAATGGGGCTCGCGGGGCTCGCGCCATCCGCCGTCACCGCGGCCGAAAGCAGCGGCGCCGTGCCGCCTGCCGACGAGGACATCCCCATCATTGCCGCCGGCTTCGCCAGCCCGAAATCCATCAGCTTCGCCCCGCTCCGGGTCAGCATGATGTTGCCCGGCTTCAGGTCGCGATGCACCACCCCCTTGCGATGGGCTTTGTCCAGTGCGTCCGCCATCTCCATCCCGATCTTCAACAGCTCGGGCAGGGGGAGCTTCCCGCGCTTCAGCCGCTCGGCCACCGTCTCGCCTTCCAGCAGCTCCATCACCAGGAATTCGCCGACGGCTTCCTCGTGTCCGATGTCGTGAAGGACGCAGATGTTCGGGTGCTGGAGAGAGGAAATGACCCGCGCCTCGCGCTCGAAGCGCTGGCGGAAATCGGGAGAAGAACTCAGGCGCTCCGGCAGAACCTTCACGGCCACGTCGCGGCCCAGGCGGGTGTCCCGCGCGCGATACACCTCGCCCATCCCGCCCGCGCCCAGCGGCGAGACGATCTCATACGGTCCGAGTCTAGCCCCAACGGCGAGGCCCATTTTGATTCTCCAACGCGCAGGTTCGGTCCTGCTCGTCACTCGTCACACGTTCGCTGCGCTCAGTGCGTGCTTGTAACTCGTCACTGCCTTTTCAGGTCCGCCGTCCAGTTGCTGACCAGCGTGAGCGGCTCGGGAATGTAGGCTTGTGGCAGCACGGTCACCAGGAAGCGTTTGGAATCCGGAGATACCGTGTAGCCGCGGCCGAAGGGGCCGTTATCCCGCATGGCCGGAGGCTGAAAGAGCGGCTGGGGCGTGCCAATCTCCACCGCCGAGCCTTTGAAGCGCAGGCCAGCCTCCGTCAGCTTCGTCCCGGCCAGATAGATCAGCGCGCTGCCGTCTCCCTTCCAGGCGGGCTGAGTGCCCCCGCCCTGCGAAACCTGGAACTTACTTCCCCCTCCCGGGAAGGGAGAGAGGTAGATCTCCCACGTTCCTGACTCATCGGATTCATAGGCGAGCCAATGGCCGTCCGGTGAGAACACACCATAAACATTATTGAATTCGGTCTGCAGGTAGGGGAGAGGTTTCCGATCACCGAACAGGGGCAGCACCCAAGTCTCCCACTTGCCCTTTCCCTTGGGACTAAGCTGGCTGAAGGAAAGGTAGCGGCCATCGCGAGACCAGTCGATCGGGATCTTGTTCGCGTCGGACTCGTAAAGGACCTCCTCGTTTCCCGCTCCCGAAGCATCCTTTATGTAAAGATCCAGATGGCTTTTTCGCTGCGAACTAAAGATGATGCGGGTTCCATCCGGCGCCCAGACGGGATCAACGTCTGCCGAGGGGTTGAAAGTGAAGCGGGTCCTCACTCCCCGGGTAAGGTCGGAGAGCCAGATGTCGATATTCTTGGACTCGGGATCCTCCGCCACATAAGCCAACCGCTGCCCGTTGGGGGAAAGCACGGGGGTGTCCAGCAAACCAGGCTCCCCAACCGTCTCCATCTGCCGGCCGCTCGCGTCGAACCAGGCAAATTGCGTGCGGAGGTTTTCCCCCGTTTGGTACACCAAGAGACCGCTTTGGGAGACCGAAAATAGACCCAACCGATAGTTTTGCGGGGAGGCAACGAGCTCCGCGATGGGGAAGGCATCGCCTTTCAGCTTCCGGCTACCCGCATCAAACGGCTGTGCCATGAGGCTTCGCCCGCGAAGGAAAAGCAGATATCCGGGAGGGGCGTAAAGGGCATTCGAGTCCGCAGGAAGAAGCAACTTCGAGTCGCTAGAACCCAACGAGCCGACGAAGATGCCCACCGTTGAGGGGTCGGTGGCGAAGGGGTCGCCGGCCCAGTACAAAAAGTGGCGCCCGTCAGGGAGAAAGGTCGGCCAGCGCTGCGTGATGAACCCATTGGATCGGGCAACTTGGGTGAGGGGAGCAGGGGTGCCTCCGGCGGCCCGGACGCGAGACAATCCGCCTCCAACTTCGGGGGCGAAAACGATCACATCATCGCGATTCCAGGTGCCGCCCCGACCACTCGGGGCCTCGCACACGGTCTCTGCCGGCCCGCCCGAAACATTGATCTTTTTGAGCTTCCCTCCCTGGAAAAATCCGATATAACGGCCGTCCGGCGACCAGAATGGAAAAGTGCCGCGCTCCGTCCCCTCCAGCTTTTGGGCGGAGAGCGAATCCATCGGGCGCACCCAAAGCGCCTCTTTTCCCTGCGCGTCATTGGCAGGGAAAACCATCCGCGTGCCGTCCGGCGATAGCGCGGGGGCACCGTTGGTCGGCGGCCCCATGAACCCGAACGTCAGCTTCTGTGGAGCGGTAATCTGGGACCGAATGGGACGCGCCACCTCGGAAGCGCGGCGAAGGTAAGCAACCGCAAAGAACGCGGCCGCCAGCAGTCCCACTCCCGCCGCGACCCAGGGCAAGCGGTAGGGGAGCCCTCTGGGCTCCCGCGGGAGGGCGGAGCCCTCCCCTACCGGGGCAACCGTAAGGGGCGCCCCTACTTCGGAAACCCACTTCAGTTCAAGCCCCAAATCGTGCGCGCACTGGAACCGCTCCTCGGGGTTTTTGGCCAGGCACTGCGCGACGACGCGATCGAAGGCCGCCGGCGCGAGAGGCTCCGACCTGCTGATGGGATCCGGGTCTTTCTCAAGGATCGCGCTGGCCACGCTGATTTGGCTCTTGCCCTGGAAGGCGCGCACGCCCGCCGCCATCTCGTAGAGCACCGCCCCGAAAGCGAAGATGTCCGAGCGCGTGTCGGCCTCTTTGCCCTCGATCTGCTCGGGGCTCATGTATTGGATCGTGCCCACCAGGGCGCCCGCCGAGGTGAGAGGGCTCGCACCACTGATCGTCGCGGCCGCGGAAAGCAGGGGCGCCGTGCCCGAGCCTGCCCCGCTTAGCGACAGCGGCTTGGCCAGCCCGAAGTCCATCAGCTTCGCCCCGTCCTTGGTGAGCATGATGTTCGCCGGCTTCAAATCGCGATGCACCACGCCCTTGCGATGCGCCTTGTCGAGCGCGTCGGCGATCTCCATCCCGATTTGCAGCAGCTCCTCGAAGGCCAGCTTGCCTTTCCTCAGCCGCTCGGCGAGCGTTTGGCCTTCGAGCAGCTCCATCACCAGGTAGTCGCCCGCCACCTCGTGGCGGCCCACGTCGTACAGCACGCAGATGTGCGGGTGGTTCAGCGAGGAGACGGCGCGCGCTTCGCGCTCGAAGCGCTGCCGGAACTGCGCGTCGCGGGCGAACTGCTCGGGGAGGACCTTGACGGCGACTTCGCGCCCCAGGCGCGTGTCGCGCGCGCGGTAGACCTCGCCCATCCCCCCCGCGCCCAGCGGCGCGAGAATTTCATAAGGTCCGAGCTTCGTTCCCGTCGCAAGACTCACAGTTTTTCCCCTTCGCAGGCGCCCTCAGAATGGCTCCACAGGTAATGACTCCGACGCTGGCTTGCGCGCACGGCGGCTTGACAAAGAATTTCTTGCCGGCACAGGTTTAACCAGGATTTCCTTTTTGCGGCCCTGGATACAGCTAGGATACACCCAACCGGCCCGTTTGCGACCAGGATTTTCGGTGCTGGAGCAGTTTCAGGCCGGGTTATTGTGAACCTGTTATAATGCTGCAATTCCTATGCTGCCCATGATTCTATTCGACACGAATCGGCGGAACGAAAGCAAGGCCGCCGCCCCTGCCTCTCAGCCTGGTCTGGCGAGATTCAAAAGGCAGATTCAAGACCGGGCAAACGAAAGAGCCGCCCCCCTCTGAACCATGAATACCATTCAGAATTCCTGGGTTGACCCCGTTACGTTCCTTAAGGAGCACCTATCATGATTGGTTCATTGCCACGAATTTCGCCTGGCAAGCTTCTGTGTGTGGCTGCCGCCGGTGTGCTCGGTGTCGTGCTCGTGTCCAGCGGCACTCTGTTCCAGGTTCAGGCTCAAACGGCTCCGCAGGCGGCCACGGTCCACGTTGACGTGACCCCGGAGCACATCCTGAATACGGTCTACCCCGACACGGCCACCGGAGCGTGGATGGATGACCTGACAAAGGCCCAGGTGGACAATCTCAGCAAGCCCGAGACGATTCAAGGGGTCAAAAACCTGGGCTGGGGTTCCATCACCATGCGTAACAATAGCGAGTTGCGCTTGTCCGCATGGCACTGGAACGAAAACGGTACGTGGAGCGATCCGGCCAGCAAGAGCGGATACTTCGCAGGCAGCGCTGAGCTGGGCGAACCCATCCACTACGGCTATTCCTACTCGCTGCCCCATCGCGATTTCATGACCAGCGGCGATGAACCTTTGGTAGCGGGTTTTCAAACCTACTGGAAGAGCAATCCCTATCTGACCAGCCATTTCACAGGCGAGAGCGACGCCCTGCACCCGCAATGGGTCGTGATCGATATGGGCATCGCCCGGCCCGTTAATGCGATTCACATCCAATGGGTGAATCCGTACGCCGCCATCTATGTCGTGCAATATTGGATCGGCGATGACAACGCTCTGGACTGGGACATGGGTCCGAATGGCGTGTGGAAAGCTTTCCCATCGGGCACGGTGACGAATGGCACGGGCGGAGACGTGCATCTTAAGCTATCCGAGGAGCCGATTACCGCTCGCTTCGTCCGCGTTCTGATGTTGAAATCCTCCGGAACCTGCGACACACATGGCGCGCAAGACATCCGGAACTGCGTGGGTTACGCGCTTCAGACGCTGTCCGTTGGGACGATGGATGCAGGAGGAACCTACTCGATTGCCTATCCCGCGAACGGCGTGGAACCGGGACCTTCGGCGGGACGTCAGCCCCGGGAGGGTGGCAGTGGAGAGGGCGGGGCCTTCCCCGGGTCGGCGGCAGACACCGCGGGGTCCTTCTGCGCTTCTTCGATCGACCCCTGGCACGAAGCCGACAATCTGATTACCGGCGGCGAAGAGGAATACAACGGCATGGACAATTTCTTTACCAGCGGATTGACCATGGGGCACCCGGCGCTGGTTGCCTGCGCG
>Ga0187771_10003680_pt1 | contig 10745 bp, 12 predicted proteins | sample 0116_SJ02_MP15_1_FD_133139 | JGI IMG/M metagenome (GOLD analysis project Ga0187771, IMG submission 133139) | Tropical peat soil microbial communities from peatlands in Department of Meta, Colombia - 0116_SJ02_MP15_10_MG | ecosystem: Environmental > Terrestrial > Soil > Wetlands > Peat | place... | reverse complement strand
TGCGTGCCGATATAGACCACGAAGGGTCCTGACGAGACCTCGATTTCGTCGGCGCCGAGCAAGAACAGCACGTCGACGCCGCCCTCCGCCATGCGCACGGCATTGACGCCGCCGGCGCCCGGCACCAGGCCGAGGTCGAGCGCGCCGACGCGCGAAGCCACATTGTGCAGCACGCTGAAGCCGTTCCAGCCGTCCTTCACCCCGCCGAACTCGATCGCGGTTCTGGCGGCGAGCGCAGCAATCGCCGCACCGTCCGGCCGCGCCAGCGCGCCGGCGCCGAGCAAGATAAGCGGGCGTTCGGCCGCCTTCAGCGCTTCGGCGAATTTGCCTTGGCCGAGCGCGGCGAGGCTTTCCGGCCCGGCGCCGAGATAATCGTAGGAATAAGTTAGGTCCGCCTTCTGCCCGATCAGACCGACCGGGAAATTGCCGGCGCGCCAGCGCTTGCGCACGCGGGCATTGAACACCGCCGCCTCGCGCCGCGGATTGGAACCGATGATGAGCAACGCGTCGGCGCGCTCGATGCCGGCGAGGGTCGCGTTGAAGACATAGCTCGCCCTACCCCAGGCCGGATTGAATACCGCGCCGTCCTGCCGCGCGTCGATATTGGCGCTTCCGAGGCGGGTCATCAGATCCTTGAGCGCGTACATCTCCTCGACGCCGGCAAGATCGCCGACTATGGCGCCGATGCGCTGCGAGCCCGCCGTGCCGACCTTGGCGGCGACAGCGGCGAAGGCTTCCTTCCAGGAGGCGGGCCGTAGGCGGCCGTTCTCCCGCACGTAGGGCTGATCGAGCCGCTGCGTGCGCAAGCCGTCCACGATGTGGCGCGTCTTGTCGGAGATCCACTCCTCGTTCACCGCGTCGTTGGCCCGCGGCAGGATGCGCATCACCTCGCGTCCGCGCGTATCGATGCGGATCGCCGAGCCGAGCGCATCCATCACGTCGACCGACTGCGTCTTGTTGAGCTCCCAGGAGCGCGCGGTGAACGCGTAAGGCTTGGAGGTGAGCGCGCCGACCGGGCAGAGATCGACCACGTTGCTTTGCAGCTCCGAGCTCATTGCCTGCTCGAGATAGGTGGTGATCTCCATATCTTCGCCGCGGCCGATGGCGCCCAGTTCGGGCACGCCGGCGACCTCGGTGGTGAAGCGGATGCAGCGCGTGCAATGGATGCAGCGCGTCATGATCGTCTTCACCAGCGCGCCGATATATTTGTTCTCGACCGCGCGCTTGTTCTCGGCGTAGCGGCTGGTGTCCACGCCATAGGCCATGGCCTGGTCCTGCAGGTCGCATTCGCCGCCCTGGTCGCAGATCGGACAATCGAGCGGATGGTTGATCAGCAGGAACTCCATCACCCCTTCGCGCGCCTTCTTCACCATCGGCGTCTTGGTGAAGAGCTGCTTGGGCGAGCCGTCCTTGTTGGGCGGTAGATCCTTCACGCCCATAGCGCAGGAGGCCTGCGGCTTGGGGATGCCCTGCACTTCGATCAGGCACATGCGGCAATTACCGGCGATCGACAGCCGCTCGTGGAAACAGAAGCGCGGGATTTCCGCCCCCGCGGTTTCGCAGGCCTGGAGCAGCGTGTACTCCGGCGGAACGTCGATCTCTTTGCCGTCGACAATAACTTTGGTCATGTCGCCTTCTTCACTTCATCCAGTCCGGCTGTTCGCTCACATTTCCCTGTGCTGGTGATCGCCGCACCAATCATCCCGCTTGGTGGTGACCCAACCAGGGTACCGCTTGCCGTGATCCGGCACGTCGAAGACCAAGGACGGCGGCGCGTGCCGCCGGCATTGGCCGAGGATCGAACGTTCGCGACTGGGCTCGCCGCCCGCGGCCTCCGCGGTCGGCCACCAGAACTTGCAGTCGCGGCACCTGAGGTTCTTGTTTTCCCAAGACATCGCCGTCTTCCATGCCTTGCGCCGTCCCTATTCCGCCGCCTCGCGCGCCGCGCCATGGCCGTCGGCGTTGCGGGTGTATTCGTCGATGCGCCGCTCGATCTCCGGACGGAAATGCCGCAGCAGGCCCTGCACCGGCCAGGCCGCGCCGTCGCCGAAGGCGCAGATGGTGTGACCCTCGATCTGAGTGGTCACCTGCATCAGCATGTCGATCTCGCGCTTCTGCGCGCGGCCTTCCGCCATGCGCGTCAGCACGCGCCACATCCAGCCCATGCCTTCGCGGCAGGGCGTGCACTGACCACAGGATTCATGCTTGTAGAAATAAGAGATGCGCGCCATCGCCCGCACGATGTCGGTCGACTTGTCCATCACGATCACCGCGGCGGTGCCGAGCGCCGATTTCTTGTCGCGGCAGCCGTCGAAATCCATCAGCAGCGTGTCGGCCTGATCCATGCCCGCCGGCACCAGCGGCATCGACGAGCCGCCGGGGATGACGGCAAGCAGATTCTCCCAGCCGCCGCGCACGCCGCCGGCATGCGTCTCCAACAGCTCGCGCAGCGGAACGCCCATCGCCTCTTCGACGTTGCAGGGCTTGTTCACGTGGCCGGAAATGCAGAACAGCTTGGTGCCGGTGTTGTTCGGACGGCCTATGCCGGCGAACCACGAGGCGCCGCGCCGCATGATGTCGGGCACCACGGCAATCGACTCGACGTTTTGCACCGTAGTCGGGCAGCCGTAGAGACCGACGTTGGCCGGGAACGGCGGCTTCAGGCGCGGCTGGCCCTTCTTGCCTTCCAGGCTCTCGAGCAGCGCGGTTTCCTCGCCGCAGATATAGGCGCCGGCGCCGTGGTGCAGGTAGAGATCGAAATCCCAGCCGTGCACGTTGTTCTTGCCAATCAGTTTAGCCTCATAGGCCTGATCGATCGCCGCCTGCAGGCGCTCGCGCTCGCGGATGAATTCGCCGCGCATATAGATGTAGGCGGTATGCGCGCCCATGGCGCAGCCGGCGATCAGGCATCCCTCGATGAGGAGATGCGGATCGTTACGCATGATCTCGCGATCTTTGCAGGTGCCGGGTTCCGACTCGTCGGCGTTGACCACGAGATAATGCGGACGCTCACCCAGCGTCTTCGGCATGAATGACCACTTCAGTCCGGTCGGGAAGCCGGCGCCGCCGCGCCCACGCAGGCCCGAGGCCTTTACATCATTGACGATCGCCTCGCGGCCCTTCTCCAGGATCGCCTTGGTGCCGTCCCAGGCGCCGCGCGCGCGCGCGCCTTTCAGGCCCCAGTCGTGCAGGCCGTACAGATTCTTGAAGATGCGGTCCTTGTCAGCGAGCATGCGTCATCATTCCCGTGAACGTGCCGCGTAGAGCGAAGGATCTGTGAGCGTGGTCGGCCCGCCGACCGGTGCGGATAATTGCCGATCGATCTGCGGACCCGGTTTCGGCGTCTTGCCGGCGCCCAAGTCGTCGAGAATCTTGTTGAAGCTTTCTGGCGTCAGGTCCTCGTAATAATCGGAGCCGATCTGCACCATCGGCGCGTTGACGCAGGCGCCTAGGCATTCGACCTCGACCCAGGAGAACTTGCCGTCGGCGGTGACATGCATCTGCTCGCCGATGCGCTTGCGGCAGACGTGTTCCAGATCGTCGGCGCCGCGCAGCCGGCACGGCGTCGTGCCGCAAAGCTGCACATGCACTTTGCCGACCGGCGCGAGGTTGAACATTGTGTAGAAGGTGGCGACTTCCAGCCCTCGGATATGTGCCATGCCGAGCATCTCGGTCACGTAGCGGATCGCCGCTTCCGGCAGCCAGCCGCCGGCCTGTTCCTGCGCCTTCCACAACAGCGGGATGACCGCCGAACGCTGCCGCCCTTCCGGATATTTGGCGATTTGCTGCTTGGCCCAGGCCAGATTTTCGGCGCTGAAGGAGAACTCCTTCGGCTGCCGCTCCGGCGGCGCGAGGCGGCGGACACTCATCGGTCAACGTCTCCGAACACGATATCGAGCGAGCCGAGGACGGAGCAGCAGTCGGCCAGCATGTGACCGCGGCTCAGGTAATCCATCCCGCTCATATGCGCGAAGCCGGGCGCGCGGATCTTGCACTTGTACGGCTTGTTGGTGCCATCGGCGATGAGATACACGCCGAACTCGCCCTTGGGCGCCTCGACTGCGGCATAGACCTCGCCGGCCGGCACGTGGAAGCCCTCGGTGTACAACTTGAAGTGCTGGATCAGCGCTTCCATCGAGCGCTTCATGTCGCCGCGCCGCGGCGGCGTGATCTTGTGGTCGGCAACCAGCACCGGCCCCTGCCCTTCCGGGGCGCGCAGCTTGGCGATGCACTGCTTCATGATGCGCACCGACTGGCGCATTTCTTCCATGCGGATGAGATAGCGGTCGAAGCAGTCGCCGTTCTTCCCGATGGGAATGTCGAAATCCATCTCGGCGTAGCATTCGTAGGGCTGCGCCTTCCGCAGGTCCCAGGCGGCGCCGGAGCCGCGCACCATCACGCCGGAGAAGGCGCGGTTCCACGCCTCCCCCAGCGAGATCACGCCGATATCAACCAGCCGCTGCTTGAAGATGCGGTTGCCGGTGAGCAGCGCATCGAGATCGTCGACGCATTTGGGGAACGTCTCGCAGTAGGCCTCGATGTCGTCGATCAGCTTCGGCGGCAGATCCTGGTGCACGCCACCGACGCGGAAATAGGCCGCGTGCAGCCGGGCGCCAGAAGCGCGCTCGTAGAACGACATCATCTTCTCGCGCTCTTCGAACGCCCACAGAGGCGGAGTGAGCGCGCCGACGTCGAGCGCGTGCGTGGTGATGTTCAGCAGATGCGACAGCAGACGGCCGATCTCGCAATAGAGCACGCGGATCAACTGGCCACGCCGCGGCACCTGGATGCCGAGCAGCTTCTCAGTCGCGAGGCAAAAGGCGTGCTCCTGATTCATCGGCGCGACGTAGTCGAGCCGATCAAAATACGGCACCGCCTGCATATAGGTTTTGTGCTCGATCAGCTTCTCGGTGCCGCGGTGCAATAGCCCGATATGCGGGTCGCAGCGCTCGACCACCTCGCCGTCGAGCTCGAGCACCATGCGCAGCACGCCATGCGCGGCCGGATGCTGCGGCCCGAAATTGATGATGAAGTTGCGCGATGACGAGGTGGCTTCAGTCATCACGACCCCTTGCCTTCGCCCTTCGCCTTCTCGTCGCCGGGCAGCACATAGTCAGTGCCTTCCCAGGGCGAGAGGAAATCGAAGGTGCGGAATTCCTGCGCCAGCCTCACCTTTTCGTAGACCACGCGCTTCTGCTCGTCGTCGTAGCGCACCTCAACAAAGCCGGTGAGCGGGAAATCCTTGCGCAGCGGATGCCCGTCGAAGCCGTAATCGGTGAGGATGCGTCGCAGATCCGGGTGGCCCGAGAACAGCACGCCGTACAGGTCGAAGGCCTCACGCTCGTACCAATCGGCGCCAGCATAGACATCGACCGCCGAAGGCACCGGCGTCACTTCGTCGGTCGGCGCCTTGACGCGAATGCGCTGATTGAGCCGCGGCGACAGCAGATGATAGACTACGTCGAAGCGCTGCTCGCGGCTTGGCCAGTCCGCCGCGGTGATGTCGATCAGGCTGACGAATTGGCAGGCCGCGTCGTCGCGCAGGAAGGTCAATACCTTGACGATGTCGGCGGCCGTCGCCGTGACCGTCAGCTCGCCATAGGCGACCTGATGGCCGACGATCGATTCGCCGAGCGCGTCCTTGATCGTCGCCCCAAGCCTCTCGAGCATTTCGTCCATTCGAAGACCCCGCTCAACGTTCGATCGTGCCGGTGCGGCGGATCTTCTTCTGCAGCAGCATGACGCCGTACAACAACGCCTCGGCCGTCGGCGGACAGCCGGGCACATAGATGTCGACCGGCACGACACGGTCGCAGCCGCGCACCACCGAATAGGAATAGTGATAATAGCCGCCGCCGTTGGCACAGGAGCCCATCGAGATCACATAGCGCGGCTCCGGCATCTGGTCGTAGACCTTGCGCAAAGCCGGCGCCATCTTGTTGGTGAGCGTGCCGGCGACGATCATCACGTCCGATTGACGCGGGCTGGCGCGCGGCGCGAAGCCGAAACGCTCGCAGTCGTAGCGCGCCATCGCCATCTGCATCATCTCGACCGCGCAGCAGGCGAGCCCGAACGTCATCCACATCAGCGAGCCGGTGCGCGCCCAGGTGATCAGATCGTCCACGGCGGTGACCAGAAAACCCTTGTCGGCGAGCTCGTTGTTGACGCCGACGAAGAACTGATCGTCGGCGCCGACCGGCTTGCCGGTGCGCGGATCAAGAATTCCTTGCGCGGATGGTGCGACGAGCGTCATCGGGTGATCAATCCCATTCGAGAGCGCCCTTCTTCCACTCATATATGAAGCCGATGGTGAGGACGCCAAGAAAAATCATCATGGCCCAGAATCCGTAGGAACCCACGGTGTGGAACACCACCGCCCAGGGGAACAGGAAGGTCACCTCGAGATCGAAGATGATGAAGAGGATGGCGACCAGATAGAAGCGCACGTCGAACTTCATGCGCGCGTCGTCGAAGGCGTTGAAGCCGCATTCGTAGGCCGACAGCTTCTCCGGATCCGGCTGCTGGTAGGCGACGATGAAGGGCGCGATCAACAGCACGAGCCCTATCACCAGCGCGACCGCAATGAAGACGACCAGCGGAAGATAATCTAGCAGCAATGCGCTCATGGCGACCTCAGTACAGCCCGAACCCCGCCCCCCGGAGTTCGCCCGCCCGGACTGCTCGCGGCTTGGGAACCGCGCCGTAGCGCCCCGCACAAAAAAGGCCTTGTCCTGCTTGGAATGGCCTCAAGCGCGGAAGCGGCCGAGGCTTAGCGCAGCGCACAAAGGGTGGCAAGCCGACATTACGGAAACATACACGACCACACGCACCCTGCACGGCGGTATCCACGTCGCAACGCGATTGACAGAGCTGCGAGGAGCCCTCGATAGTTGATCCGGGCGACATCAACGCAATGAACAGACGCCTGACAATTATGCGACATTTCACGGGTCTTCTCATTCTGGCGCTCGCCGCCACTATCGGGGCACCGTTGAGCAAGGCCGACGACTACCCGTCGCGGCCGGTGAGAATCATCGTTCCGTTCGGCGCCGGCGGACCGACCGACGTCTACACCCGCGCCATCGCCGAGGAATTGCGCAAGTCGCTGCATCAGACTTTCGTCATGGAGAACAAGCCGGGCGCCGGCACCACCATCGGCACCGACTACGTAGCCAAGGCTGCGCCCGACGCCTACACGCTGCTGATGGTGTCCGGCACGCAGACGGTCAACGAGACGCTTTACAAGAACAAGCCGTACGAGCTGATGCGCGATCTGCTGCCGATCGCGCCGCTGATCGACAGCGATCTGGTGCTGGTGGTCAATCCGTCGGTGCCGGCGAAGAACCTGCAAGAACTGCTGGCGCTCGCGCGCGCCAAGCCGGGCACGCTCAATTACGGCTCGTCCGGTCCCGGCTCGAACTATCACATGGCCGCCGAGCTGTTGAAGCATCTCACCGGCATCGACATCGTGCACGTGCCCTACAAGGGCTCGACCGGCATGCGCACCGACATTCTCAGCGGACAGATTCAGATGCTGTTCGACAGCGTCCCCACTATGGCGCCGCTGATCAAGGCCGGGAAAGTGCGCCCGCTCGGCACCAGCGGCGTTACCCGCTCGCCGATCCTGCCCGACGTGCCGACGATCGCGGAGGCCGGCGTGCCCGGCTTCCAGGCGACGCTCTGGGTCGGCTTCATGGCGCCGGCCGGTACGCCGCAGCCGATCGTCGAAAAGCTCAACGCGGAGATCACCAAGATCGTGTCGCGGCCCGACATCAAGGCGGCGTGGGAGAAGCAAGGCGCCGAACCGCTCGTCATGACGCAACCGCAATTCAAGGCGTTCATGGATGCACAGATCGCCAAGTGGGCGGACGTGATCAAGGCGAATCACATAAAGGCGATCAACTGACGGCGGCGGCCAACGCTTCGACCGCTTGGCGATTGCCTAAATTCTAATCGTCGTCGCTGTCGACTTGTGCCACAGCGGGCGTCGCCTTGGCGTGGTTCATGAGGCCGATGTCTTCGTAAGTGACGTAAAGCAGCGTTACCGCCGCGATGATGACCGCGTAGATTACAACCAGTTTGCCGTCTTTGCTCATAAGCTCGAATCGTCCTCCCATTCAACCATCCGTTGCCTGCGACTAACGCAAGAACCAGGCCAAAGTCGGCGGTTGATGCTGGGCAGGAAACGACGCCATGCAACAAAAAAAGAGGGCCAAACGGCGCTGATCACCGGGGTAAGCAAAGGCATCGGTCTCGAGCTCGCAACGCCAATTTGCCGCCGGCGGTTACGATCTCGTCTTGACCGCACGCTCGGACGGTGCGCTCGGCGCGCTGGCAGCCCAGTTCGCCCAGGAGTTCGGCATCAAGGCCACGGCGATCGCCTGCGACTTGAGCCGGCGAACGCCGGCCGCGAGCTTATGCGTGCGCTCGACACGCGCTCGATCGCTATCCACGTGTTGGCTACCAATGCCGGCTATGGCGTGGCCGCCGCCTTCGACGGCAGCCATGCGGCGGCCGAACTCGGCATGATCGACGTCAATATCCGCGCGCTGGTCGAACTCACCCAGATCGTCTGGCCGCGAAAGCTCAAGAACAATCGTGGCGGCGTGCTCAATGTCGGCTCGACCGCTGGCTTTCAGCCGGGTCCCTTCATGGCGATGTACGCACCTTCATGGCGGTGTACGCGCCTCGAAGGCTTTCGTGCTGTCGTTCACCGAGGCGTTGTGGCAGGAAGCCCGTGGCACGAATGTCCACGTAAGCTGTCTTTCTCCGGGCATGACCGCCACCGAATTCCACGCGCGCGCCCGCACCGACAAGCTGCCTATCCTGCGCGGGCGTCTCACGCCGCCGGCGACGGTGGCTCGGCTCGGCTACGAGGCCTTCCAGTCCAACCGCCGCTCGAGATCACCGAATGGTGGTGCGCGCTGATGGCCTTCGCTTCTTGCCGCGCGTCACCATACTGCATGGCGGGCGCCGGTTTCTGCAAGCCTGAACGTCCAAACACCCACTTTGCAGCGGAGCAAGCTCCGCTATGATCCGCGCCCAAACTTGCGCCCTGAACCACGGAAGGTGACCGATGAATGAAATGACCCAGCCGATCACCGGCACGGAGCATTGGACGACCAAGGACGGCGGCGTGAAGCTGTTCCTGTTCGAGAAATGCGCCGGCGATCCCGGGAAAACCGTCGGCACCATCCTGTTCGTGCACGGCTCCTCAATGGCGTCGCAGCCGACCTTCGACCTGCAGGTGCCCGGGCGGCCGGATTCCTCGGTGATGGATCACTTCGCCCGCCGCGGCTACGACTGCTGGTGCGTCGATATGGAAGGCTACGGCCGCTCGACCAAGGACCGCGACAACAACGCGCCGATCAGCTACGGCGCCGACGACTGTTATGCCGCCGCGCTTTATATCCAGAACCTGCGCGGCAAGCGCCCCCTCCTCGTCTACGGCATTTCCTCCGGCGCGCTGCGCGCGGCGATGTTCGCCGAGCGGCATCCGGAGATGGTGGCGCGGCTTGCGCTCGACGCCATGGTATGGACCGGAGAAGGCTCGCCGACGCTGGAGCAGCGGCGCAAGAAGCTGCCCGAGTTCATTGCCAAGAACCGGCGGCCGATCGACAAGGCCTTCATCCATTCGATCTTCGACCGTGATCATCCCGGCACCGCCGAGGAGCGCGTGATCGATGCCTTCGCCGACTCCGTGTGCGCGCTCGACACCTCGGTGCCGACCGGTACTTACGTCGACATGTGCTCGAAGTTGCCCGTGGTCGATCCGGAGAAGATTACCGTGCCGACCTTGATCATGCGCGGGCAGTGGGACGGCATCGCCTCGATCGAGGACCTGCTCGCCTTCTTCGCCAAGCTGCCCAACCCCGACAAGCAGTTCTCGGTGATGGCCGGCATCTCGCACGCAAGCTTCCAGCAGAAGAACTACATGCTGGTCTATCACATCCTGGCGAGCTTCTTCGTCCAGCCAGCGCCGGTTTTTCGCGGTTAATTGTCCCGGGCGCAGCGTGCGCGAAGCGAACGGTGTGCTGCAAACCCGGGACCGTTACGAATGCCGAATTTGCTACGGTCCCGGATCAGTGGTGCACCGCTTGCGCGCTGCACCCATCCGGGACACGAATCAGCAGCCTAGCTTGTCCGCCAGATCGGCCAAATCCTTCGCCGCGTAATCGACCTGCACTTTCGGCGCCGCCTCGCCCGTATTCGGCCCGTACTCGTTGACGCGCGCGGTGTGCGCGGTACGCAGTCCCAGCTTGGCGGCGGCGGCGAGATCGTTCGAATGCGCCGCCACCATCATGCATTGCGCCGGATCGAGATCGAAGGCGGCGCAGGCGGCGAGATAAACGCGCGGCTGCGGCTTGAAGTCGCCGGCGATCTCCGAGCCGAGGATCGCGTCCCATGGCAGATTGTTGCGGCGCGCGAGATCGACCATCAGCGAGATGTTGCCGTTCGAGCAAGGCGCCAGCCAAAACTTCGTCTTCAGCCGCGCCATCGCCGCCGGCACGTCCGCCCAGGCGTCGAGCCGGTGCCAAATGAGCGTCATGTCGTCGAGCACTTCGTCGGACAAATTCTCCAGCCCGAACCGCGGCAAGAGGCGCACAAGATTGCGCCGGTGCAGCACGTCGAGTTTGGCGAACGGCTGCCGGCCGGAGCGCACTTCCTCCATGGCGGGCTGGTATTCGCCCCGCCAGGCGTCGGCGAAGGCCAGCCAATCGAGCTTGTAGCCGAGATGGCCGAGG